>Ga0268264_10003423_pt1 | contig 13683 bp, 7 predicted proteins | sample KBSSwiS32_FD_190357 | JGI IMG/M metagenome (GOLD analysis project Ga0268264, IMG submission 190357) | Switchgrass rhizosphere microbial communities from Kellogg Biological Station, Michigan, USA - KBS Switchgrass S3-2 (SPAdes) (version 2) | ecosystem: Host-associated > Plants > Roots >...
CTGCATCCGTGAGGAACTGTAAGTTCTTGTCTTCACGATTGCGGACGCGACTGATATCGTCGAATCGAGGCACCTGTGGCCGGGCAATGGCCTGCATTCTGATAGAATCTATTTTTTGCGGTGGATTTTGAATATCTGCTTTCAGCCATTTTACACTATCTAAAGAAATGTCGACCGGGTCAGTTCCATAAAACCATCCCCGCCAAAACCAATCCAGGCTCTCACCGCTCGCATCCTGCATCGTTCGGAAAAAATCGGCCGGCGTGGGATGATGAAATGCCCATCGGCGCGCGTATTCCTTAAATGCATAGTCGAATTGTTCACGTCCCATAATTGTTTCGCGAAGTATATTCAGTCCAGCCGTCGGCTTACCATAAGCGTTAGAGCCGAGTTGTACAATGTTCTCTGCATTCGTCATAATAGGATCCAACTGGTCTTTCGGCAATTTCATATAGTCAGCGATTAAATATGCTGGTCCGCGCCTGGAAGGAAATTTATTATCGAATAATTGCTCGGTAAGATATTCTACGAATGTGTTGATGCCTTCATCCATCCATGCCCACTGACGTTCATCGCTATTTACGATCATTGGAAAAAAGTTATGTCCCACCTCGTGAACAATAACACCCAGCATGGCCCATTTGGTAGCTTCACTATATGTTCCATCTTTTGCTGTACGTCCATAGTTGAAACAAATCATTGGATATTCCATGCCACTTGCGGCTTCAACACTTTGCGCCACCGGGTACGGGTATGGAATGGTAAAATGCGAATACGTTTTGATCGTGTGCGCCACCATCTTCGTCGAGAATTTTTTATAAAGTGTGTATGATTGTTTTCCATAATAACTCATACACATGATTTTCTTTCCTTCGATTGTAACAGGCATCGCATCCCAAATAAATTTCCGGCTCGTGCCAATCGCAAAATCACGAACGTTATCAGCTTTGAATATCCAGGTTTTTTTATGTGTGTTTTTGTTTTTTTCCGCTGCTTTTGCTTCTTCGAGCGTTACAATTTCCAATGGTTCCTTTGTGGTCTGCACTTTTTGCCATCGTGCAAAACAACCCGGTGACAATACCTGTTGATAATTCTGACATTGACCTGTTGCGCCAACAACATAGTCGGCAGGGACGGTAACCTGGACATTGAAGTCGCCAAACGTCAATGCAAATTCTGTGTTGCCTGTAAATTGATGATTTTCCCAACCTTGAAAATCACTATATACGCATAGTCTCGGATACCATTGTGAAATTATAAAAATATAATTGCCATCCTCGGGAAAAAATTCGTAACCACCCCGGCCGTTTTTAACTGCTCGTTCTGTAATGTGATAGTTCCAATCAATTTTAAAAATAAATTTTTGTCCGGGTTTTAAAGCAGTGTGTAATTCAACACGCATCATGGTTTTGTTGACCGTGTATTTCAATGGTTTTCCAAATGCGTCTGTAAGTTTTGTAATGTTTACACCGTAATCATTTTTTGCCGTCTGTCGTTCGACGCTGTCAACAGCGCGGTCGCTTACAATTGATTTAAAGCTTCCGCTTTTCTGATAATTTGCGTTCCTGTCAGAACTGTGCTCGTTTTCGTCGAGCTGCAGCCATAGGTAGACAAGGGGATCAGGAGAATTGTTTATATAAGTGATAGTTTCGGTCCCGGATAACCGAAGTTTTTGTTCATCGAGCTCGCACTTGATATCATAATTACACTTTTGTTGCCAGTATTTTGGTCCGGGCGCGCCACTTGCTGTCCGGTATTCGTTGGGCGTTGGAAGAAGCGTCCCGAGTGGTTCAAACCTGTTTCCGTGATTTGAATTAGGATTGTTTTGCAGGGTTTGCGCGAACAGCGTCCCGGAATAAAAACAATAGCCAATCAATATCAGTTTTTTCATGTAACGAATGTTATGACGGTATTCTACCAACCGCCATTTTTAAAGAAACGGATAATATTAGAATAGAGAGAATTCGCATCCACCACAGCCTGGATATCTTGAGCAGCTGAACAAATATGAACGACATCAATAAGACTACTACGACCACCATCAGTTGTGCCACTTCGATTCCCAGGTTAAAAGCAAACAGATGCGCGACGAGTCCTTCTTTCCCTTCAAGACTTAAGAACGTGGATGCATAAGCCATGCCATGGATCATCCCAAAGAATAAAGCGAAAAAATAAATCAGCGGCAACGACGCAGGATGTTTTACTGTTTCGCTTTTTTGAGTAAGATTATTGATGGCCGTTGCGGCTATTGTTAAAGGAATCAGGAATTCAATCCATGTTTTTGCAAAATGAATATATCCAAGTGCAGTAAGAGCCAAAGTGAGCGAATGACCAATGGTAAATGCCGTTACAAGGACTATCACTTTTTTCCAATCAGGTAGCAAATAACGAAGGCACAATGCGGTCACAAACAAGATGTGATCGAGAGCTTCCCATGTAAGTATATGTTCAGTGCCGAGCCTGAAATAAAGATTAAAGTCCTGCATGTGCAATGGTTCCAAAATTATCCAGACTTTTGCTTTTGTAAAATTTAATTGTTAAATGGTTCTATCATTATACGGATGGTTGATTGCGGTTGTTTCCCTTGCGTTCTACCCAGATCATAATATAAACTCATCGCGGAAATTTCATCCTTTTTATATCAGTGTTACAGAAATGAATCATAACGCAAAAAATAATATTGTAGAGATCAGTTGTAAGATTTTCGCAGATGATTTAGAAAAGGTATTATCCAGATCTGCCGGGGGAAAGGTCAACGTTTCTGATCCAAATAATAAATCAAATAATGATAAATTAATCAGCACATACATCGCAAAACATCTCCAGTTAAAAATTGACGACAAGCCTGTAACAATTCAATTCATCGGCAGTGAAAGAGAAGAAGATGTTGTCTGGAGTTATTTCCAGGTCAATAATATTTCTTCTGTAAAAAAGATAGATGTGATAAATGATATTTTATATGAAACGTTCGAGAGTCAAACAAATTTGATGCATGTGCAGGTTGATGGAAATCGTCAGAGTAAGAAGGTTACGAATCCGGAAAGCCGGCTTACGTTTGAATATTGAATGTGAGAATGTGAAGATGTGGAGATGTGGAAATGTGAGAATGTGGAAATGTGAGAATTCTGAAGGTCAATCTTGGATTATGAGCGGGGCATTATTTATGATCGACAATTGACCCGGAGAATTCTCACATTTTCACATCTCCACATCTCCGGATCCCTAATCGTCCTCCATTTCCTCCTTAATCTCATCATCAATCTTCACCAGCACTTTATCGATACGTTGTGCATCCATGTCGACGATTTCAAATTTGAAACCTTTCCATTCCATTTTTTCGCCGGTGCGTGGGATGTGTTCAAGTTCGTGTAAGATGAATCCGGCGAGCGTATCAAACTCATGTTCGCCTTCATTCATGTATTCCGTTTTATTAAAGTGTGTGAGAAAATCGTAGAAAGGAATTTGTGCGTCTACGAGGAACGTTCCATCATCTCTTTGTTTTACTTCATAATCGATGATATCGGGTTGGGGAAGATCACCGATAATCGCTTCCATGATATCCGTGAGTGTAACGATACCAAGAAGACTTCCATATTCGTCCACGATGCAGCAGCTGTGATTTTTCGTCTGTTTAAATTTCTCGAGCAGTTGATACGCGGTATTGTTTTCAGGAACGTACAAAGCGGGAGCCATGATCTCTTTAAAAAGCACGGAGTCGTCGGTGATATAAAGATCTTTTATTGAGACCATGCCTTTGATGTTATCAATATCTCCATCGCAAACAGGATACACTGAATGTGGTTCCTTCAAAATCTTTTCCTTGATCATTTCTTCATTCTCATTGATATCAAACCAAACGATATCGCTGCGATGCGTCATCAGCGAAGTAATATTACGATCGCCGAGATGAAAGACACGTTCAATTATTTCCTGCTCCGCTTCTTCAATTGTTCCCTGCTCCGTTCCTTCATTGATGATCGCTTTGATCTCATCTTCCGTTACATTACTTTCTTTCGAAGGCTTTAACGGAAAAATGAGGAAGAATAAATTTGATGTCCCATTTAACAAAGCGACGATCGGGTATCCGATACGCGATAATATTTTGACCGGTCTGGCGACAAACCGCGCAATCGTTTCCGCGCGCAATAATCCGATGCGCTTTGGAATCAATTCACCGAATATGATTGAAAGAAAAGTAACGACGATAACAATTAGCGCTGTAGAAATGCTCGATGCATAGGGTTTGAGCACGCGAATTTTTTCAACATAGGGTTTCAAGTCCGCAGAGAATTTTTCACCGGTATATAAACCCGTCAGGATCGCGATCAACGTGATCCCAATTTGTGCGGTCGACAAAAACTTTTCCGGGTTTTCTGTGAGTTCGAGAGCGGCTTTTGCCCTGAGGTCACCCTTGTTTGCAAGTTGTTCCAGGCGGGTTTTTCTTGCCGAAACCAAAGCAATTTCTGCCATGACGAATAAACCATTTCCGAAAATCAGGCAAAGCAGAATAATAAATTCAAGCATTTATATTGGTTACTTTATGCTGAGTGATCCAAATTGTTTTGTAAAGAATGTCTTCATGCAATACCCGATTATGCAACCCAAAATAGTGCCACAAGCTACGTCCAACGGGTAATGAACTCCGACATATACCTGCGCGTAGGAAATTATAAACGCCCAGAGAAACACCAGTGCCCACCACTTACCTGTTTGCTTTAAAGTTAAAAAAATAAAAATAGACACCGCAAAATGATTGCATGCATGTGATGAGGTGAAACTGGAGCTTTTTGGACAGTAGTTGACAAGTAATCGCACCTGGTCGCCAATAATCGGATCCCGGCATGGCCGATAGCGGAAAATAAATTGTTTGACGAGGCTGCTGCTTGCGAGGTCGCTGATGACTGCAGTCATGATCAACGCAAGCGACCACCACCATCCAAATCTTCCAAAATTAATTGTGGCAAAAACCAGGAGGAACAGGTAAAAAGGCAACCATATTTCGGACTCGCGCAGGAAAGGAAGAACGCTATCAAAAAAAGAATTTGTCCATTGTTGATTGATCTTTGTAAAGAGCCAATGATCAAATTGAAGTATAGGCTGAAGCGACAAAAAAAGTTTAGTATTAAGGAGTACAACCATGATTAAAGAATATTGCTATAATTTTAAAGCCTATTTACCATTCTATGCTTGAAAGGCTAAAGATACCTAAATTGATTCGTTGGATTTTTGCGACCGGGATTATTTTTTTGTTGTTGATGACTTTACTTCGACTTTGCCTGTTTGTTTTCTTCGACAAACAGGGAAATCATTTTTCCGATATTCTTCCAGCGCTATTTCTGGGACTTCGTTATGATCTGAAAATGATCAGTATTTTTTTGGTATTCATGTTGGTTTTTGGCAGCATTCCATTTATTCATCCCTTTAATACAATAAGAGGCAGGCGTATATGGCTGATCGTTATCGGCATTGTTTCTTTCATATTTATTTTTTTTTACGCTGTAGATTTCCCTCACTACAGTTATCTTTCGCAACGCCTCAACGCAAGCGTATTAAACTATCTCGCCGATACAAGCATCTCGATGAACATGATATGGCAAACTTATCCCGTTATCCGAATTATCATTTTGCTAATCGCCGGTACATGGATTATCAGGATGCTTATCGTTATATCTTACAAAAAAATCCGTAGGAACCCTTCTTTAACGACGAAGCGGAATACATTGATATCTTATATTGTCAGCTTTTTGTTGTTTGCTTTTTTTATTTTCGGGAGAATTGGCCAGTTTAATTTGCGCTGGAGTGATGCTTTCGAACTTGGAAGTGATTACAAAGCGAATCTTGCGCTAAATCCTTTTCAAACTTTTTTTAGTTCCTTGAAATTTCGGCATACAAACTATAACGAATCTAAAGTTGCAGCGGCTGTCCCGATTCTTCATCCGTACTTTGGATTTGATACTACAACTACAACTTTAAATTATGAAAGGGACGTTCAACCCAAAAAGAACGTGTCTATCGTTAAACCAAATGTTGTTGTTGTTATTTGTGAATCTTTTAGTGCATACAAAAGTTCGATGTGGGGAAACCCGCTTAATACTACTCCATTTTTTAATGAGATGTCAAAGAATGGGATTTTCTTTGACAAATGTTTTACGCCAACATATGGCACGGCACGTGGAGTTTGGGCGATCGTGACGGGGATACCAGACGTTGAAGAAATTGCTTCTACGACATCAAGTCGCAATCCGAAGGCGGTCGATCAACATTCTATCATCAATGATTTTGATGGCTATGAGAAATTTTATTTTTTGGGTGGAAGCGCAAGTTGGGCGAATATTCGAGGTTTGCTCGACAATAATATCCGTGGATTGCATTTATATGAACAAGATAATTATGCGGCGCCAAAAATCGATGTATGGGGCATCAGTGATAAAAATTTATTTCTCGAAGCCAACAAGGTGTTAAGCAAACAAACTGCGCCTTTTTTTGCGGTGATCCAGACGGCAGATAATCATCGGCCCTATACAATTCCGGACGAAGATCTCCAGGCATTTCAAAAGATAACAGTTGCAAAGGATTCTCTTGAAAAATATGGATTTGAAAGCAATGATGAGATGGATGCTTTTCGGTACACCGACTTTGGATATAACACGTTTATTGAAGCAGCGCAGAAAGAAAAATATTTTGACAACACTATTTTCGTTTTTGTTGGCGATCATGGAATCCCTGGCAATGCTGGCAAGATGTTTCCAAATGCATGGACCGCACAGAGGCTTACAGCGGAACATGTGCCGTTGTTGATTTATGCGCCAAAACTTTTGCAATCCAAACGCGTTAATGCGCTTTGCTCGCAATTGGATGTTTTGCCGACGGTCGCGGGACTGTGTAATATCGCATATCGTAACACCACATTTGGCCGGGATCTCTTGGATTCAACGTACGGTGATGAAAAAGCCCTTTCTTTTATTTTCGATCCTGACCAGCAATATGTGGGACTAGTGAAGGGGAATTTCCTTTACCGGAAACAAATGAAAACAGGAAGAGATGAGATCGTATCCATTGTAAATAATCAGCCGGTTGAAAATAACTCTGAAAATGACGCGGTGAAGAAAGAAATGAAGACCCTTACTGAATCGATTTTAGAAACTTCCAAATATCTGCTGTTGAATAATAAGAAGAAAAAATAAGTCCGAACTATGCGGGAGTACGTTTTTGCCACTTTCATTTCGACATTCACATTATTTTCCTGTAAACAGGATGTGAAGAGTAATGTAATTGATTCTACGGATAAATCTTCGCAGAAAATCATTGTTTATCGCGACAACGTATATGATTTAAGCGGGTACGCAAACGATGACGGCAAACCATTTAATTTATTTGATGAAAATTCCTTGGTTGATCCCCGTTCAGAAAAAAAAGAAGACAACTATCTTCCTGTTACAGATCCACAACCAACTCTTCGGCAATCAAACTATTTTCCGCTTCATCGGGGTAGCCGTATTGTAGCTGATTTGCGAATTCCCTATCACATATCGGAGTTGTATGTATATGACCGTTCGCATGTGAGTGACAGTGTTTGGATCTATACAGGTGATATGTTGCATTGGAAATTGAAAGCAGCGTTTGAAACGAAATCGGATGTGGGTACAAGAGGTTGGAGAAAATTTCCTGTTGACGATAGTACGCGCTACGTTATGATTCGTTTCAGCAGTTTTGAAACCAATATTACTGAAATGGTCATGTATGGAACTCCCTATGAAAAGATTCCGCCGGCGCCTTCTTACGTCTATGGTGGTTCCCGGTTTCCGAAAAAAATGATGAAAGAATTTATTGGAGTGAATTATGTGATGGAAACGGAGGCAAGATGGTTACAACCATTTCACTACAGTCGCATTTATAATTTCGCGCTCGATTTTGACAACGATAAAAGATCCTCATATCCCGGTACGAAATACAATATGTTGCATTATGGTTTTTGGGATGCCGCGAGAAATGATTACCGGTTCAATATAGATACGCTAAGAAAAGTAAACAATGGTACAGTTTGGTTTAGCATTCGTGGCGTCGCTGCATGGATGAGTGATAAGGGATTTACAGACAAGGACAGACCGGTTACAAAAATTGGAATGGATCCGGAGGATCCTGCGAGTTATGCGCGCCATGCAAACATGATGTGGACGATGGCGGCCTTTTTTGGAAGCACGAAAGTGGATACGAATTTGATGATGTTATCAAACAGTCCACGAAGGTCTGGCCGGGGCGTGATGGATCTTTATGAAAATGGAAATGAAGAAGACACGCGATGGGATGGAAGTAAGTATTGTTCCCCGGTCGAGTACTTCGCGCAAAGCAGCGCGGATTATGACGGTCATGAACATGCGCTTGGACCGACTTGTGGCATCGTCAATGCTGATACCGTCGCGAAACTTATGACAAGTGGAATGATCGAATTGGATACAAACCGCGTTAAGGTATATAAATTTCTTTCTGATAATATGAGAAAAGACAAAGTGTTCCCATGGAAAGGTGGAATTCAATACCACCATTATTCAAACAGGGATAATAAAGGAATTACACCAGAGGAAGATTCTTTGAGATGGAGACTGTTGAAGGTGCGTGAGTGTACCTATCGTATACAGCAGGGTGTTGAATGTTTTTTGGGCGAGAATGGTTATGATAAAAGCGCTTCGTCGAGGCAGGGCACGCCAAGATTGCCTGGATTATCTGCGGCACAGAGCCAGGGCATTATGATTTTGCGATCAATTAATGCAACGGTATTTTCAGGTTTTGATGCGTATATTTTATATTGGCTCAAGGATGGAAATACCGAGGACGATCCGCGCATTTATTTGACAAGTGGCGTTTTGCGCCAGATGCCGGATGGGTCGACGAAACCGTATCCGGGTTGGTTTTATATCAGCGCTTTTGAAAATCGTCTTGCGAATTACGTGGCAGATTCTGTTGTGAATGAAAAAGGGAATGTATGGGTGTATAAATATCGCAATAAGGTGTCACCCGACTCTGTTGCTTATTTTGTGTATTGTCCCACAAAAAATGGGACTAAAGTGAATGGATATGCGCTGCAGGTTGGAGGGAATGCTGGTGAAGCACACGAGATTTATTTTGCGGATGATTCACCTCTTGGAAACACGTCGACAAAGAAAACTGTGAATGGGGCTGTCACTGTCGATGTTGAGGAACGACCTAAGCTTATTATACTAAAAGAGAATTAAGTAGCCTCATTTCTTTGCGTCTTAGCGCCTTTTCGAGAGATATATTTCACTCAAAGACGCTAAGGCGCAAGGGAGAACCGGAAAATCCGTAACTTACTTTCCAGCCAATCCTCTGAAAGATCCTGCAAATATCAACAGCTGATGCCAGGATTCACATCGACAAAGCACTTCAAATTTCTTATCATCTCTGCATCGGTATTGTTAGTTGTACTGATGGTTGGATACTATATGATCGTTCACAACGCGGAATCACTGGTGCAGCGATTTGTAGCTTATGAAACAAAAGGAAAGTTTCAAGTTACCGTAGGAAAAATCTCGTTCCATCCTTTTCAACGACGAATCGATTTGATCGATATCTCACTGTCATCCGTAAACGCTGGCGCTGATGCCGTAGGTTTCGCTTTTGCCGGGGATAAGGTTAGTCTTCAACTTTCTCATATTCGTCCACTGATATTTAGACAACAATTGCTGGTGGATTCAATACTCTTTGAATCACCCCGTATAAAAGTTATACAGCAACCAGTCAGAAAGGGGTGGGGCACTAATTCGACGCGGAAAATGACATTACACGAAGCCTTGGGTGATGTATACATTCGCTTACAAAATCTTTTTAAGGTTTTATATGTAAAACGTGGTGAGATTAATAACGGAGAACTGATCCTGGCTGATAATACGGACTCACTGCATCCAACGCTCTCGCTCAAGGGGATATATTTTTTGTTGGAGAGACTGAACGTGAATAGGGGAAGGAATAATGAAAAGGATGAATTTATGTTTAGCCAGAATATCATTTTTCATACAGGCCCTGAGAGTATCGATCTACCTGACGGGCTTCACCACCTTTCGTTCACGCAATTAACGCTGAATACCGCGAAAAGATTTGTTGAAATTGACGATTGTCATATCCAGGGGGTCAGTAAAACGAATTCGCAAAACAGGGTTGACATTTTCAACAAGAAATTGAAATTGCTTAACCTGGATTTTGCTGCTTTGTATTCCGAAAATATTATTCGTGTTGATTCTCTTTATTGCCTGGATCCAAATCTGACCCTGGAACTTGGCCATGCAAATGTTGAATCGCAGTCCGGTAAGAAGAAATATAACTACGATTCGTTGCAGCAGATAGTAAAAATGGTAGCAGGGAATCTAGCTGTACATTATCTCGGAATTGTGAATGCCGATATCACAACTTTTATTAACATCAAAAATAAGGTCAACACTTTTTCTACCGAGCATGCAAGCTTTCAAATATATGACCTGAATGTAAATACAGAATCAGGAATGCCGGCGACGGTAAGACGCGTTGACTTTGCATTACGGAATTATAAGGGTTATACGCCGGACAGCATGTACATTATTAAATTCGATAGTATCCGGCTATTGTCTGACAAACTAATGATATGGAATGCGGGACTGTCGCCAGGACGAAAAGCCGCGAACAGCTTTAAAGACATTCATATTAAGAAATTTGAACTGACGGACGTAGATTGGCTGGATTACTTAAAAAATAAAAGGCTTACTGCAAGGCGTGCCATACTCGACGACGCTACTGTAAAAATATTTGTCGAGAGGCAAAACAAAGCCAGGATCAATGGATCAGTAATAGACTTTATACATTCGATCAATCCTTCGATAAATGTTGAAAATCTTGCGATCACTAATGCTACAATTACTTACGAAGTCAAGAATAAATTTTCGCTGGATTTCGAAAGTGCAAATGTTGAGGTGAGCGTTCGGGATTTGATTACTTCGGATAGTCTTGAATTTCTCCACCGTAGCCTGAAGTACTTATCTGCGATCAAGGGAACGTTTAAATCAAGAAAATTAAATGCGATGCTATCAAATATTCATTACGTGCGGACGGACTCTACTTTGAACGTTGACAAAATACAAATACTGAACGAAAATGGATTGGTGATCAACGCAAATGATTTTTTTGTGAAAGGGTTTAATAAATCTCCTGATATGATATCAGTGAAGGATGTGGGCTGGAAAAATGCCACGGTAAATATGAAACCGCCCAACTCAAATGGAAATTCGTCTGTGAATTCAAAGAATGAATTGCGATTTAAGGCAGCCAGTATAAATTTTTCGAATACGATGTTTTCATTTGTAAAGAACGATCAAAAGATAAATGCACAGATTAATTATGTCCGGGGTAAGGCGGTTGAGACCGGGAAAGCGACAACGGTAAACGAGTTGTCCATTAGTGGGAACCAAATTTCTTTGGAAACAAATAATCTTCATTTTCAATCGGGGCCCTTCCTCATTGGGCATAACGTGGCATCCTGGATTCGATCGTTGAATTTTGCTCAGACGAATAACGGGATCCAGTTATCCGTGTTGTTGCCAGAGTTGAGGTTTACGCCAGATGTCAATGCAATTGCTGACAAAGAATATGTAGTAAACGATGTTGCTTTAGAATCTCCAACGGTAAAGTATACCCACGGGAGTAATAACACAGATCAGAAAGCAAAGAAAGAAGTAAAAGATCTACCACATATAAATATCAATGTACTTCAAATTATCAATCCCGAACTATTGGTGAATCAAACTGGTTCAAATGCTGTTACAATTGACATGCATGGAGACGAAGTGAAATTTGAAAATGTGAGAACGAATCTAAAGAAATTGGACGCACGTAATATTTCTGCGAAGATAAATTCGCTGAAATATAAAAATGCATCGGGACTAAGTATTGAATCTGGCAAGGAAAAGATAGAAGCGGTCGTTGATGCTGCACATTTTACGGTCGAGAAGGATACAACGGTATCGGGTTGGCAGGCATTGGTTAAGAAAATTGTTGTCGGCGATATTCAGTGCAGGAAAATTCGAAATGATTCTGTAAAGTTTGTTGCGAATATTCGTTCAATGGGATTGACAGATTTTCTTGCGAAAGAAAAAAGTATGAAGAGTTTCGAGCGAATCGTCCGTGATAATTCGAATGCAGGAATTACTAACACGACCGTTTCCATCAATACAGAAAGAACAAATTTATATTGTGGCAATCTTCAATATAAGGATAGAAACCTTGCACTCGATTCACTGTCCGTATTGCCCGTATTGAGTTGGGAGGAGTTTAATGATGAATCTGCGTTTCAACGGGATTATATAAGGGTTCGTTCCGGGAAATTGTATGCAAGGGGAATTGATCTGCAGCGTTACGCGTCGGAAAAAAAGTTAGTGATCAAAAACTTAGAGATCCATCGGCCTATAATACACGATTCAAAGGACAAACGCCTTGTCTTCAAAACCGGTATCATTAAACCTTTGCCCGCGCAAATTTTGACAAAGGTTGATTTTCCTATGTTAATCGACACGGTGAATGTTGTGGACGGATTTGTGTCGTATACGGAAACTTCTGATAAAACAAATAAAACAGGTGTGATCAGCTTTAATCATTTAAATGCCTGGATACATCCGCTAAAGAATTTTGATTTTCAGCCGACGGATAGTCTACGTCTTCGTGCGGATGCGGTGATGCTCGACAGTATGCCATTGACGCTGCGCATCCGCGAATCTTATACAGACACGCTTGCAGGATTTTGGATGACAGTTACTATGAAACCAACGGAAATACCGATCCTGAACCCGGTGCTTGAACCACTTGCATCCGTACAAATAAATTCAGGAAAGTTGGAACATCTCGAGATGAGAGCAATAGGAAGAGAGTACGTTTCATTCGGCGAAATGCGATTTTATTACCGGGACCTTAAGGTAAAAATCTTAAAAGACGGGGAACTTCAAAAGAGAACTTTTCTCACAAACCTTGCCACGTTTGTTGCAAACAAGTTTGTAATACGAACGAATAATACGGATCGTCTAGGTAGAGTTTTCTTTATACGCAATCGGGAACGAAGTATGTTTAACTATTGGTTGAAGATGGCATTGTCGGGCGTTGCAAGTAGTGCCGGTGCAAAAAATAATACGAAGATGATCAAACAATACAAAGATGTCATCAAAGACAAGCAACTTCCGCCAATTGATTTTGAATAGGTGATTTACAAATTATGCACATAAGAAAGCATCACACCGACCGAAAAATATTTTCCCGTTACATCATGCACATTTCCCTGGAATAAATTGTCTTCACTTGGGTCATCTAAATTAATTTCCTGCGTGTATTTGTTACCGGATCCATGACTAAAATATACGCCGGCGCGCAAATTATATTTTGCCGTTTTATAGTTTACGCCGAGTTGCCAATGATACACGTTCCATGAGCACGTGTACGGAGCAAATCCTTGTTCATTATAAAATTTACTCCGGTCATAAAAAGTATTATCTGTCCTGAATGCAAAATAGGCCACAATGCGGGTCATCACTTGACGACTTACGCCGAACCCGATATTGAAGACGGCCCTGCGAGCGTCTTTTAATTTTAATAGTGACTGGGTCAAACTCGCGTTGTTGCCGGTGTCGGGTCGTATAAAAAATTCATCTTTTGGGTTAA
>Ga0268264_10003426_pt1 | contig 13679 bp, 10 predicted proteins | sample KBSSwiS32_FD_190357 | JGI IMG/M metagenome (GOLD analysis project Ga0268264, IMG submission 190357) | Switchgrass rhizosphere microbial communities from Kellogg Biological Station, Michigan, USA - KBS Switchgrass S3-2 (SPAdes) (version 2) | ecosystem: Host-associated > Plants > Roots >...
TATTCACTCGCCCCCAGCAGCTTTTCGATCCGGCCATCGCGCGAGACGATGTCGACCTCGCGATCGGCCACGTGCGTGCCGCCGAGGAAGGCGAGCGTCGCCGGGCCGTTGCCGCCGACCGAGAAGTTGGCATAGTCGGTGCGGACGTAGAGGTTGCTCAGGTCCCGCTCGGTCTGCCGGCGCGCCCGGTCGGTCTGCAGCAGCACGTCGTATTCCTGGCCGCCCTTGATGTAGGTGGTGACCTTGCGCGAGCCGAACATCGTCTCCAGCGCGCGCCCGACCGACTGGGCCGAGACGCCCAGGCTCGCGGCCTTTTCCCGGTCGATGTTGACAAGCACGCGCGGGCTGGTCGGCTCGTAGTTCAGCCGGGCGCGCGCCAGGCCGGGGTTCTGCTGGGCCGCCCGCAGCAGCGGCATGATCTGGCGCTCGATCTGCGGATAGTCGTCGCCGGCGAGGATCAGGTCGACGCCGCCGCTCGAGCCCGGGCCGCCGCTCTGCAGGCCCTGCTGCGGCATGGCCACGGCGCGCACGCCGGTGACGGCGGCCATTTCGCGCATCAGGGTGGCGGCGAGCTTCTCGGTGGTCAGGCCCTTCGGCCGGTTCTTGTCGTTGAGTGCGATGTTGCCGAAGCTGCTGTTGTAGGCGTTGTTGTTGAAGCCCGGCGCGCCCAGCACGTAGCGGGTGATCTCGCCCTTGGCGGCGTGGCTCGCGATGATGCCCTCGATCCGCCGCAGGGCCGGATACATGTAGTCGTAGCCGGCGCCTTCCGGGCCCTGGATGTTGAGCTGCATGCGCCCGCGATCCTCCGGCGGGGTGAGTTCCTTGGGCAGGAACTTGAACAGCCCCACCGCGCAGACCGCCATGACGGCCACCATGACCGTGGCGACGATCGAGACCCAGCGCCGGCCCAGGAGGCTGTCCAGCGACGCATGGTAGGAGTCGCGCAACCTGTGCATGGCGCCATCGACGCTGCGCGCGACCAACCCCTCGCCCTTCGCCGGCCGCAGGAGCTTGGACGCCAGCATCGGCGAGAGGCTGAGCGCCAGGAGCGCCGAGAAGGCCACGGCGGCCACCACCGCCACCGCCAGTTCGACGAACAGCTTGCCGATGAAGCCCGGAATGAACATCAGGGGCGCGAGCACCGAGATCAGCACCACGGTGGTGGCCACCACGGCGAAGAACACCTGGCGCGCGCCGCGCTGGGCGGCCACCAGCGGCGGTTCGCCCTCGTCGATGCGCCGCTGGATGTTCTCCACCACCACGATGGCGTCGTCGACCACCAGCCCGATGGCCAGCACCAGGGCCAACAGGGTGAGCAGGTTGATCGAGAACCCGAGCGCCGCCAGGACGATGAAGGTCGACAGGATGCAGATCGGGGCGACGACGGTGGGTACGATCGCCGCGCGCGCCGTGCCCAGGAACAGGAAGTTCACCAGGGCGACAAGGGCCAGCGAGATGCCCATGGTGACCCACACCTCGTGGATGGCGCGGCCGGTGAACTCGGTGAAGTCCACCACCAGCTCGAGCTTGGTGCCCTTGGGCAGGGTGCGGTTGATCTCCTCCAGCGTCTTGCGCACGCCGGCGGAGATCTCGAGGTCGTTTGCCTGGGACTGGCGCTGGATGCGCATGCCGATTTCTTCGACGCCGTTGGAGCGGAACATACGCCGGCGCTCGTCGGGGCCTTCCTCGATGCGGGCGATGTCGCCCAGGCGCGTCACATAGGTCGAAGAGGCCGCGGAGGTGGCCACCCGCTTGTTCGCGCCCTGGGCCGCCCCGGCGCCGGCCGAGTTTCCGCCGACCGAGGCCGTCGGCGCCGCCGCCGCCGCCTGGGGGGCGGCGGGGACCGGCATCCTGGCGAACTCGGCCGGGGTCGAGTATCCGCGGGCCACGCGGATGGTGAAGTCCTTGGCGGGAGTCTCCAGGGCGCCGGCCGGCAGCTCCAGGTTCTGGTTGTTGAGCGCGGCCTCGACGTCGTCGACGGTCAGTCCGCGCGAGGCCATGGCGTTCGGGTCGAGCCAGATGCGCATGGAGTAGGCCTGGGAGCCCTGCAGGCTGGCCTGGGCGACGCCCGGCACCACCGAGAACCGCTCCACGATATAGCGCGTGGCGTAGTCCGAGAGCTGCAGCCGGTTCATCGTCGTGGAGCTGAGCGCCAGGAAGATGATCGGGAAGCCGTCGGCGTTGGCCTTGGAGATCTGCGGCGCGTCGGCCTGTTCCGGCAGGATCGACAGGACGCGGCTCACCGAGTCACGGACGTCGTTGGCCGCATCCTCGAGGTTGCGGTCGAGCGTGAAGGAGATGTTGATCCGCGACAGCCCATCCCGGGAGGAGGACGACACGCGGTCGACGCCCTGGATGCCGGCGATCTGACGCTCGATCACCTGGGTGATCCGCTCCTCGACCACCTCGGCGGAAGCCCCCCGGTAGGTGGTGGAGATCGACACCTGCGGCGGGTCGACGCTCGGCAGCTCGCGCACCGCCAGGGCGGCGAAGGACGCCAGGCCCACCACGCAGAGGATGATCGCCGCCACCGCGGCGAGCACAGGCCTTCGGACGGAGAGGTCCGACAGCATCATGTCGGTTCACGCGCCCCCGTCGGTCCCGCGCCCAGCGGCTTCGGCCCGATCACCCGCACCGGCTGGCCCGGCAGCACCTTGTTGAGGCCGTCCGCGACGATGCGGTCGCCGGCCTGGACGCCGTCGCGCAGCTCGACGAAGCCGTCCTGGCGCAGACCGGTCAGCACCGGCCGCTGCTCGGCCATGGTCTGCGGGCCGCGGGCGTGCAGCACGTACACGAACGCGGAGTCGCCCTGGACCGCCACCGCGGCTTCGGGAGCCGACAGGGCCTGGCGCCGGCCGCGGGAGATGGCCACGCGCACCATCATACCGGGCTTCAGCCGGCGGTCGGGATTGGCGAACTCGGCCCGAGCGGTGACCGCGCGGGTGCGTTCGTCGACGCGGGTGTCGATATGGGCGATCCGCCCGGGGATGGCGACGCCCGGATAGGCGTCCACCGACGCGGTGATCGCCTGGCCTTCGCGGATCTGGGCCAGGAAGCGTTCCGGCACCGGGAAATCGACGCGGATGGCCGAGATGTCGTCCAGGGTGACGATGGGCGAACCGGGATTGACCAGGGCCCCGGGCGCCACGTCGGACAGGCCGATGACGCCGGCGAAGGGGGCGCGGATCGTGCGGTCGTTCTGGCGGGCCTGGGCGGCTGCGACGTCGGCCTTGGCGGCCAGATAGGTCGCCTCATACTCGTCGATGGCCGACTTTGAGGCGAAGCCCTTGTCGCCGAGCTCTCGGTAGCGCTGGAAGGCGCGCTCGGCCTGCACCATGCGCGCCTTGGCCTGGTCGAGGCCGGCGTTCTGTTCGGTGTCGCGCAACTCGACGAGCACCGCGCCGCGGCTCACCGTCTGTCCGTCGCGGAAATTGACCTTGTCCACGAGCTGGGTGGCCGCCGCGCTCAGGGTCACCGACTGGCGCCCCTTGGCGACGCCCAGCACCTCGATGGCGTCGACGAAGGCCCTCGGCTGCACCTGCGACATGCTGACCGGCGTGGGCCCGCCCATGGGTCCGCCGCGCTGGCCGCCCGGTCCGCCCCCAGATCCCTTGGCCATCGCCGTCGGCGCCGCGCCGGTCCCGCCGCCCTTCCCCCCCTTGAAGACCGCCAGTCTCAGGCCGGCGGCGACGAACATCAGGATGAGGATGGCCAGGGCGCCTGCGAGAAAGAAGTGGCGTCGCAACAAGTGAAACAGACTCCATCGCCGGGCGATAATGCGCGCGCGGCGGCGCGCGAACAATTCGCGCACTTATGGGCAACCTATGCCGGCCGTCCATAACAGAACGATGGCACGTCATGTCTGTGCTGCAATGCGGCCATGTTTCGGGCGGCCGGCGCCGCATCGCCGCCGCGCGGCGAACGAATTGACTCTATTCGCAGCGCCGACCGGCGCCGCTAGTCTTGGCCGATGATCGAATCTCTCCTTCAACGGATGGTCAAGACCGGCGACCTGACGGTTCGCCTGCCGGGGGGCCGTTCGCACCGGGCCGGCGACGGCTCGGGGCCGCCGGTGACGATCCAGCTCACCCCCCGCGGCCTTCGCCGGCTGGTGGCCAACCCCAGCCTGGGACTGGGCGAAGCCTACATGGAGGAGGACCTGGTCTTCGAGCAGGGCTCGATGCGCGAGCTGCTGGAGATCGTCGGCCAGAGCGGCGGGCGGGCGCCGAAGGGGCGCGCGCCCTGGCACAAGCGCTGGCGCAAGGCGATGCTGCGGCGCATCAGCCAGGTCAATGACCGGGTGGCGGCGCGGCGCAACGTGGCCCACCACTACGACGTCTCGAACGACCTCTACCGGCGCTTCCTTGACGCCGACATGCAGTATTCCTGCGCCTATTTCGCTCGCCCGGACATGACCCTGGAGGAGGCGCAGGCGGCCAAGAAGGTCCACCTGGCCGCCAAGCTGGCGCTGAAGCCCGGGCTCAGGGTGCTGGACATCGGCTCGGGCTGGGGCGGCCTGGCGATGACGCTGGCCAAGGATTTCGGGGCCGACGTCACCGGCGTGACGCTCTCCACCGAACAGCTCCAACTGGCGCGCGAACGGGTCGCGGCGGCCGGCCTCGACGAGCACGTGCGCTTCGAGCTGCGCGACTACCGCGACCTGCAGGGTCCGTTCGATCGGATCGTCTCGGTGGGGATGCTGGAGCACGTCGGCGCGCCGAACTTCCGCGAATACTTCCAGACGGTGAAGCGGCTGCTCACCGACGACGGGGTGGCGGTGATCCACTCCATCGGCCGGATGAGCGGGCCCGGCCTGACCAACGCCTTTACCCAGAAGTACATTTTTCCCGGCGGCTACATCCCGGGGATGTCGGAGATCGTCCCCGCCATCGAGGGCGAGAACCTATGGATCACCGACATCGAGGTGCTTCGGCTGCATTATGCGGAGACCGCGCGGCACTGGCTCGAACGGTTCCTGGCCGACCCGGAGATCCCGAAGCTCTATGACGCGCGGTTCCGCCGGATGTGGGAATTCTACCTGGCCGGCGCCGAGCTGGGCTTCAAGCACGGCACGCACATGGTCTTCCAGATCCAGCTCGCCAAGCGCCGCGACGTGCTGCCGCTGACCCGCGACTACATCGGCGCGGCCGAAGCCGCCGCTCAGGCGTCGTAGCCGGGGGACTGGCGGTCGAGCTTGCGCAGGCAAGGCGCCCAGACGAGGTCTGCGCGCGCCACGCCACGGGAGGTCTGGGCGCGGACCTCGGCGATCGCGTCGTCCGAGGCGAAGGAGACGTTCTCGCGCCCGCCCGACAGCGCCAGCACCTGCGTCCTGCAGGTGCGCTCCAGGTAGTACATGTTGTTCCAGCAGGTCCCGGCCGTGGCGCCGACCGCCAGTGTGCCGTGGTTGCGCAGCAGCATGAGGTCCTTGTCGCCCAGGTCTGCGACCAGCCGCTCGCGCTCGTCCAGGTTCAGCGCGATGCCTTCGTAGTCGTGGTAGGCGAGCCGGGGAATGACGATCAGGGCGTGCTGCGACAACGGCAGAACTCCCTCGCGCTGGGCGGAGACCGCCACCCCCTGATCCGAATGCAGGTGCATGACGAAGTGGGCGTCGTCCCGCGCCTCATGGATCGCCGAGTGGATCGTGAAGCCGGCCGGGTTGATGAAGTAGGGGGTTTCCGAGAGGATGTTCCCCTCCAGGTCGATCTTCACGAGCGAGGATGCGGTGATCTCCTCGAACAGCATCCCGTAGGGATTGATCAGGAACTGGTGTTCCGGGCCGGGAATGCGGGCCGAGATGTGGGTATAGATCAGGTCGTCCCAGCCGTGCAGCGCGACCAGCCGATAGAGGGCTGCGAGGTCGACGCGCGCGCGCCATTCCTCCGCGCTCACCTTGCTCTTGAGCGAAATCGCCGGCGTGGATCCATCGGCCATGGCGCGTCTCCTGATATGCCCGGGCCGAGAGTCCACCTCGCGATCCGGGCCGTCAAGCCGGCCCGCGAAACGCCGCCGGCCGTCCCCGCCACATTGCGTCCAGCCTGGATTCGCACGACTTTCGGTTGCGAGACGCCCTCAAGCGCGGGCCGTTAAGCATGCCTTCACGCGGCACGGACATGTTGAGCGCAGAATTTGGCGGCGAAGAGGGAGGGACCTTGAGCTTCGCCGGTGGCGACGTCGCGCTCCTTAAGCTGGCCACGAGCAGGGCCCCCGCAGACCGTGAGCGCTTGCTGCTCGCGCTCGTAGAGCTGTGCGACACGCGCCAGAGCGCCCAGGTGATGTCCAGCGGGCCGATCCAGGATCTCCTGGGCTCGATCTTCATGAGCGTCGTCATGGAAGCCGAGCGGGACATCCGCATGCGGCTGGCCGACAAGCTGTCCACCGCGACCTGGGCGCCGCCCGCACTGGTCAACGTCCTGGCCCTCGACGAAATCGAAATCGCCCGTCCGATCATCGCCTCCAGCCCGGTGCTGCAGGACGCCGACCTGGTGCGCCTGCTGCTGGAGGCGACGGTGGAGCACCAGATCGAAGTCGCGCGCCGTCCTAAGCTGGGGCCGCCGGTGGTGAGCGCCATCCTGCGGCAGGCCGAGCCCGCGGTGCTGACCGCGCTGGCCGGCAACGTCTCCACCGAACTCTCCGCCGAGGACATGCGCCGACTGGTGGACGCCTCGCGGCGCATCGCCAGCCTCCGTTCCCCGCTGGCGCGGCATCCGCAACTGACCACCGACCTTGCGAACCAGCTCTATGTGTGGGTCGGCCAGTCGCTGCGCCAGGCGCTGGTGGGGCGCTTCCGCCTCGACACGGACGCGCTCGACAAGGCGCTGGGCGAGGCGGTGCGCGACGCGCACGGCGGCCAGCCCGTCGAGGGGTCGCAACCCGGAACCTGGTCCCAGGACGCCGAGCGCGAGGACCTGGACCGGCGGCTCATCTCCAAGCTCGACGCCGCCGGTCAGCTCAGGCCCGCCTACCTGCTGCGCGCCCTGCGGGAGCGCAAGCTGGGCCTCTTCGCCGCAGGCATGTGCGCCCTGGGGGCGTTCGAGCCCGAAGAAGTGCGCAGCGCCCTGAACAGCGACCGGCCCGAGCTGCTGGGCCTGGCCTGCGCGGCGGTGAGCATCGACCGCAGCGTCTTCCCCACGATCCTGGATCTCGTGCGCAAGCTGAACGGCGGACTTCCCGGCGGCGGCGAAGAGGGCGCCCGGCGCGCCGCGGGCGCGTTCGGCTCTTTCACGCCTTCGGTGGCCGGCGCCTCGTTCCGCCAGGCCGTTCGCGCCGTTTGACAAGGCGGCTGAGCTAGCCCTTCTTGGCCGGCCGATGACCAACGCCCCTCCCCTTCGCGTCGCCTTCTGCGCCAGCGACCGGCCGGAAGCCGAAGATGCGCGCCGCGCGCTCGCAGCCCGCTACGGAGAGATCGCGGAATCCGAGGCCGACGTGGTGGTGGCGCTGGGCGGCGACGGCTTCATGCTGGAGACGCTTCACCGGCACATCGACGACCACAAGCCGATCTACGGGATGAACCGCGGGTCCGTCGGCTTCCTGATGAACGAATACAGCGAAGAGGGCTTGATGGAGCGCATCCGCGACGCGGAACGCGCGGTGATCCATCCCCTCAGCATGGAGGCGGTGGACGTCGCCGGCGTGACGCACCAGGCGCTGGCCATCAACGACGTGTCGCTGCTGCGTCAGACGCGCCAGACCGCGAAGCTGCGAATCCTGGTGGACGGCAAGGTGCGCCTGAGCGAGTTGCAGTGCGACGGGGTGCTGGTGGCGACGCCGGCGGGATCCACCGCCTACAACCTGTCGGCCCACGGCCCCATCGTCCCGCTGGACGCCAAGGTGCTGGCGCTGACCCCGATCAGCGCCTTTCGGCCGCGGCGCTGGCGCGGCGCGCTCCTGGCCCACACGGCCCGCGTGACATTCGAGATTCTGGAATCCGACAAGCGACCAATCAGCGCAGTCGCGGACAACTTTGAAGTGCGCGACGTGGTCGAGGTGCGCGTCGCCGAAGACCGTAGAATCAGCCTGAACATGCTGTTCGACGCGGGGCGCAGCCTGGAAGAACGGGTGCTGGCGGAGCAGTTTTCGGTGTAAGCGGCGCTGTGAACTCTTGCAGCCTGAAGCTGTTTACAAGTTCGGATTGCATCCAGGCCGGGCACGCCCGTCTCACTGCTTATTAACACGTCGAACTTACGGTAAGCGCGTTCGTCAAGGAGGCCTCCGTGAGCCAACAAAATCCAGGACAGGTCATCCCCGTCCCCAACACGCTTCGCCTGAAGGTCGGCGGACGCCTAGGGGCGCTCGACCCGAACGCCATCGCCAAGGCCGAAGCGGCCTTGAAGAGCCTTTCGGGCAACTTCGCCCAGTGGCTGCAGGACGAGGTGGTCAAACTCGAGGCCGCCCGACAGCGGGTGCGCGCCGAGGGCGTGAGCCCGGAGACCATGGAGTCGCTGTACCTGCGCGCCCATGACCTGAAGGGCCTGGGCACGACCTACGAATTTCCGCTGATCACCCGCATCGCCGCCTCGCTGTGCCGGCTGATCGACGACAAGGAAAAGCGCCTGACCGCCTCGATGGTGCTCATCGACGCGCACATCGACGGCGTGAAGGCCGCGATCCGAGACGACATCAAGACCGAGGACCACCCGGTCGGGAAGATGCTGGTCACCGAGCTGGAACGCCGCGTGACGGAGTTCGGCGCCTAAGAGCCGGTCCTGGCGGCGGCGTCCGGGCCGCCGCCGTCTTCAGGCGATCTCTCTGGTCGCCTGCAGCGCCTGGCGCGTGTCGCGCGCGACGCGGTCCACCTTGTCCAGAAGATAGTCGATGTCCTCGCGGCAGGCGGTCTGCCCCTGGGTGAGGAACCGCTGCAGCATGCGTTCCTGGAACCGCTCGCGGTCGCGGACGCCGCCGTCGAACTCCATCGAGTGGAAGGTGTCGACCCCGGCGCGGAAGGCCGGCAGCAGGCGCGCCGGAAGTCCCGCGCGTTCGTAGATGGCCCGCAGGCCGAGCTGGCCGGCGTCGTGGATCATCAGCCAGGTGCGGTGATGCGGCACGCCCGCAAGTTCGGCAAGGCCCCACTCCAGGAAGCTCATGTGCCCGTGCGCCAAGGCGCGCAGCAAGAGGGAGGGCGTCAGGCGCTGGTGACGATTCAGGTGCGCCACGAAGGCCGCCACGTCCTCGGTGCGCCCGGCCTGGTCGACGAGGTCGATGGTCGCCCGCTCCCGGGCGCCGGTGGCCAATTGCAGGGCGGTCTCCGGTGAGAGCGCGTGCGCGCTGATCAGATGGTCGAGCACCTGGTCGCCCACCAGGTCGATGAGCTTCTCGGTGACGCCCGCGGGCAGAACCTCCCGGTAGGCGACGGCGGCGAGCACCCGCTCGGACTGCTCGAACCGGTCGATGACCGCCTGCAGGGTGCGCTCGGTGAAATCGGCGTTGTCGTTGGCGCAGGCCACTTCCACCGCGCGCTCGGTCCCGACCTCGGCGATCACCTCGGTCACGGCGCTGGACAGCCTCGGACGCTTGGCGACGGCCACTTGGCGCACCGGGTCGCCGAGCCGGATGATCTGGGCCAGGTCCTCGTCGGTGAAGGCCGGCGAATAGGTCAGGATCGGCAGCGAGACGCTCTCGATGTCGCGGGCCAGGCGAAGCGCCACGTCCCGGGGCACGATGCTCGAATTCTTCAGGGTCACTGCGACGGCGCGCCGCACCAGTTCGGCGGCGTCGTGCGACATGACCCGCAGGATGTCATGCGCCCGCTCGCGCTCCTCGCGGGTCAGGGTGGAGCTGTCGATGGTGGAGCAGAGCTTCTGGGCGGCGACCGCGCGCTCGTCCGGGGTCGCACCCTTCACGAGCGTCCGAATATCTGCGTCCGTCAACGCCGCGCGTGTGGTCGACATGACCTGCAGTCCCCTGAATTCCCCACAGGGAACTTTGCGCCCCGCCGCTTAACGATCGGTTAGCCACGACTCAGGGGATGCAGCGTCGGCCTGGTAGCTGTGGATTAACGGTGTTCGCTAACCCTGCGCCAACCGTACCGGCTTACGTTGAACGAATGTTCCCGCACAACCCTGACACCTCGCCCGAGACCGACCTGGCCGCCCCCAGCGCGGGACCCGGCGGCGCCTCCGTCACCCAGCAGGCGCTCGAGGCGCAGACGGCGCTCCTGCCCTACGCCCTGGGGGCGTTCGGGGTCAGCCTGCCGATCTATGTCTGGGTCGGGTCCCACGCGCCGAACCTGCTGGCGATGGCCGGATCGTTCGTCAGCTTCGCCACCGCCTGGGCGATGTTCTACGCGGTGGTGAACTGGCTGAAGACGCCGGCGGCCGAGAACCTCGCCCTGCGCGGTCGCGTCCACATCATGAGCGGCCTGTGCTGGTCGGTCGCGACGGCGCAGATCGCGCTGTTCGCCGACCAGGCGGGTCCGGCGCGCGAGCCGCTCCTGCTGATCTCCCTGGCGGCGGCGGTGATCTGCATCTTCTTCACCGCGCCCTGGCTGCCCAGCCTGTTGATCGTGGGCCCGGCGGTGGCCGCAGGACCGCTGGTGGTGCTCTACGCCCGCCCCGAGACGCGCACCCTGGCCGACGAGGGCTGGGGCGGCATCGCCCTCACCCTGGCCCTGGCCCTGATCCTCAACCGCATCCTGCGCCGGCAATTCGCCATGGCCGCGGAGCGCGAGGTGCTGATCGCCGAGCGCGCCGGCAACGTCGAGGCGGCGCGCCGCCTCGCACAGTCGAAGTCCGACCTGGTCTCCACGCTGTCGCACGAGATCCGCAACGGCCTGACCGGGGTCGTGCACGTGCTGGCCGCCGCCGCCGGCCGCGCCGGGCGCGCGCCGACGCGCGAGCAGCTCGCCGCGGCCCTCAACGCGGCCAACGACCTGATCTCGGTGCTGAACACCACCCTGGATTCCGAGACCGCCGAAGCCGGCCGGCTGGCCATCGACGCGGGCCCCATCGAGCCGGTGGCGCTTGTGCGCGACCTAGTTCTCCTCGCGCGCCCCAATGCGACGGCCAAGGGCCTGGAGCTCACCCTGCACGTGGACCCGGAACTGGCGGAGGCATCGCGCGGCGCCATGCTGGCCGACGCCATGCGGGTGCGGCAGATCCTGTCGAACCTCATCGGCAACGCGGTGAAGTTCACCGTGCGCGGCCGCATCGAGGCCCGGCTCGAGCGGGTCGCCGACGGGCGCATCCGCGTCGAGGTCGCCGACACCGGGCCCGGACTGACGCCCGAGGAGCTGGAGGCGGCGTTCGAACCGTTCCACCGGATCGACCGCACCAGCGCCGGCACGGCGGGCGCGGGTCTGGGCCTGTCGCTGTCGCGCCACCTGGCGCGGCTGATGGGCGGCGAGATCGTGGCGCACAGCGCGCCGGGCGTCGGGAGCTGCTTCAGGCTGGAGCTGCCCTACGATCCGACGCTGCTGGCGCAACCGGCCGACGGGCCCAGCGAGGCCGCCGCTTCGCCCGCCGAACACCATGCCCTGCGCATCCTGGTCGCCGAGGACGACGCGCTGAACGCCGCCATGCTGCGGGCGATCCTGGAGCAGCTCGGCCACCAGATCGTGCTCGCCCAGGATGGCAGGCGCGCCGCCGACCTGGCGCGCGGCTGCGACTTCGACCTGGTGATGATCGACGGGCGGATGCCTGTGCTCGACGGGCCGCACGCAATCGCCGAAATCCGATCGCAGGCGCGCGGAATGTCGGTGCCGATCATCGCGGTGACGGGCGGCGACGCCGAGGAGGTGCGCGAATGCGCCGCAGCCGGCGCCAATGCGGTGCTGCGCAAGCCGGTGAGCGTGGGCACCGTCGCCCGCGCCGTCGCCGACGCCATCGCCGCCGGCCGCCACGAGGGCGTCCGCGAAGTCGCCTAGACCTTTGAAATTAGAGCGTGACGGGCGCCGAAACCGCACACCCTTTCGGCTGTCAAGCTCTAGCTCTTGTCGCGGGCCTCGGAGAGCACGCGCAGCATCTCGCTGCTGAAGATCGAGCCCGCCAGGCCGGAGACGGACCCCGGGCTGGAGCCGGCGCGGTCCGGCGCCTGGCGGCCGCGCAGGATCATCTCCACCAGGGCGTCCTGCTCGCGCTGGCGGTCGCGGCCCCGGGCCTTGGCGTACTGGATGAAGCCGTCGTCGGCGGCGGCAGGCGCCTGGACCGCGGCGCCGCCGGCGTTGCGCGTCAGGTTGGCGTAGAGCTCCGACACCGTGGTCGGCCGGCCGTCACGGTAGAAGATCGAGCGGTTCGACTGCGCGGCGTCCGGGAACAGGCTGGCGGCGGCGGCGCCCGGCGTGGCGCGCACGGCCTCGATCAGCCGGGCCGAGCCCTGCGGGCCGAGGAAGTGCGCGGCGTAGAGCTCGCCGGCCGTCGGCGGCCGCCCCACCCGCCCCTTCAGGTAGGCCGCGTGGTCCGAGGTCAGCTCGCCCGCCATCAGCGAGGCCGCGTGCGGGTCCAGCCGCAGGTCCATCACCGCCTTGCGGGCCTCGCCCCCGCCCACGTGGTAGCGGCCGTCGGCGCCCTTGCTGATCAGCTCGGCGTAGCGGGCGTAGCCGTATTTCGAGCCGTGCTGCTTGAGGGTGGCGAGCCAGGTCTGCTCGACGAACTGGAACAGCCCCGCCGCGGAGGACGTGGGCGCCTTGGCCTTGGGATTCATGCCGCTCTCGCGGCCGGCGGTCTTCAACAAAAAGCTGAAGTCGACGCCCGTCGCATTCGACGCGCGCTGGATCGCCGCTTCGACGACTCCCCGGATTCCTTCAACCGCCATGTCCCTGGTCTGAACCGACAGGGTTAACGCGCCGCTAACCATACCGGCGTGACGCGCCGGCGGACTTGACCCGGTTGGGTTACATGCATAATAAATGACGACTGTAATCTATATTCCGGGACCCACCCGGACCCTGCTGGAGGACCGCAATGGCCGTCGCGCATTCGCATCCCTTCTCCCCCTTCGACACCCCCCGCGAGCGCCCAGCGTCGCCGGCGCTGATGGCCGCCGTGGGCGTTTCCATCGCCGCCCATGTGGCGATGGGGGCCTTCGTCGCCGTGCAGCATTTCGCCGCGCCGGCCGTGGAGACCACAGAGCGGGTCATGGAGGCGCCCATCGTCACCCTGGCGCCGGACAAGCCGAAGCCGCCGCCGAAGCCGCTCGCCAAGCCGCCAATCCCAGTGCGGGCGCCGCTCGATCCGAACCTCGACCTGAGGACACTGCCCGTCGCCCCGACGCCGATCGCACCGCCCGATCCTGCGCCGACGCAAGTGGTCGCGCCCCCTGACCCCACGCCGGCCCCGGTCGTCCGCACGGTGAAGCCAGAGTGGCTCAAGCGGCCGGGACCCTCGGAATTCGAGCGCTTCTACCCGGAGAGCGCGCTGCGCCGGAACATGGAGGGCGCGGCCACGCTGAGCTGCACCGTGACGGCGCGCGGCGAGGTGGCAGACTGCCAGGTGGTCGACGAGGCGCCCGACAACGGCGGCTTCGGCGCCGCAGCCCTGAAGCTGTCGCGCTATTTCCGCATGAAGCCACAGACCGAGGACGGACGGCCCGTGGACGGCGCGCAGGTGCGCATCCCGATCCGATTCAACCTGGGCTGAACCGCGCAGGCCTCATCCGGGCCGCGAACGGCCCCGGTTCCGCGCCAAGCGCATAGGCCGCCGCCACCTCGGCGACCAGCGGGGCGAGCAGCCAGCCGTTGCGGCGCGCGC
>Ga0268264_10003427_pt1 | contig 13679 bp, 12 predicted proteins | sample KBSSwiS32_FD_190357 | JGI IMG/M metagenome (GOLD analysis project Ga0268264, IMG submission 190357) | Switchgrass rhizosphere microbial communities from Kellogg Biological Station, Michigan, USA - KBS Switchgrass S3-2 (SPAdes) (version 2) | ecosystem: Host-associated > Plants > Roots >...
TCCGCACCTGCGGCGACCGCGGCGGCACCCGAGACCGCAACGCAACACGCCGCGGACGAGCACGGCGCCACCGCTGCGGCACACGGTGGTCACGGCGGCGGGTGGCAGCCGTGGAGCCTGCTGGTCGCGCTGTTCACGATCGCCACGGTCGTGCTCGTCGGCTTGCGCTGGCCGAACGTGCCGTCGAAGCTGATCGGCGTCGCGGCCGGCACGGCGCTCGCGGTCGTCGTCTCATACTTCTTTCACGGCGTCGACTTCGGACCGCGATTGCCGGAGATGAGCGCGACGCTGCCTGCGCCGGACGCGCTGTTCCCGCTGTTCTCGGCACCGGGATTCAAGCTCACGTATCTCTATTTCTACGAAATCGCGATCGCGGCTGCAGCCATCGCGGTGATCGGCTCGCTCGACAGCCTGCTCGCGGCGGTGGGCGAGATGGACGGCCCGCTCGAGACGGGTCACGAGCCCAATCGGCTGCTGATTGCGCTCGGTTGCGGCAATGTCGTATCGGCGTTGTTCGGCGGCGTGCCGCTCGCGTATTCGTCGCATCACGCGCTCACCGCGGGGCACGGCGGGCGGCAGATGCTGCCGGCGCTGACCACGATGGTCACGCTGTTGCTGCTGCTGTTCTTCGGCCATGCGCTGCTGCAGGCGATCCCGGTCGCGGTGCTGGCAGGCGTGATGACCGTGATCGCGAGCACGCTGATCAACCGCTGGGCCGGCGCCGTCGTCCAGCGCGCGCGGCGCGGGCAGTACGACCGCGAGCTCATCCTCAACATCGTGCTGGTGCTGTTCGTTGCCGGCATCACGATCATCTTCGGCCTCGTGCCCGCGGTGATCACCGGACTGATCCTGTCGATGGCGTTGTTCATCGCGATGATGAATCGCTCGCTGGTGCGCGGCGTCGCGACCGGCGAAACGCGTGCATCGCGTCGCGTGTACCCGCCCGAGCAGGCCGAGCTGCTGCGCGCGCAGGGCAAGCGCATTCGCGTGATGGAAATCGACGGCGCGATTTTCTTCGGCACCGCCGATCGTGTCGGTGGCGAAGCGCAAAAGGCGGCCGAGGGCGCGAGCTTCGTGATCCTCGACCTGCACCGGGTGACGATGATCGATGCGTCGGGCGCGCTGATGCTTGAACGCCTGTCGAAGGGTCTGCGCGCGCACGGCACTCGGCTGCTGCTCGCGCACATCTCGGCGAGCAGCCCGCTGGGGCGCTCGTTGCAGGGGGCGGGCGCGTTCACCGAAAAGCATCACCCCGACTGGTTTCCCGACGGCGATCGCGCGCTCGAATGGGCGGAGCGACAGTTGCTGAACGAAGCGCAGGTCGCGGATACGAGTCACGAGATCCGGATCGACGAGTTCGCATTGATGGCAGGGCTTTCGCCTGCGGAGCTCGCGTCGATGAAGCCTTACCTCGATCGGCAGCTCCTGCCCGGGCGCTCGCCGCTGTTTCGTGCCGGTGCCCGGGGTGATCGGCTCTATCTGCTGGCGCGGGGCGCGGTCAGCCTCGTGGCCGAGGACACCGACCAGGACGGCAAGCCGCGCCGCGTGGTGACGCTGGCCCCCGGCGTGATCTTCGGCGAGTCGGCGATGCTGGAAGACGAAATGCACGCGATGACCGCGATCGCCGAGGGCGACATCGTGCTCTACAGCCTGTCGCGCAAGAATCTCGAGGCGATCCGGGCGGTGAACCCGGATCTGCACCGGCGGCTGATGCAGAACCTGCTCGCGCACCTGTCGCGCATGTTGCGGATGACCTCCGGCGTGCTCCGCGAAGCGAGCGAGCCGGTGACCTAGGCTGCCTAGCGGCCTTCTTCGTAGGCCTTCAGGAATTCCTTGTCGAAGAGCGACCAGAAGTCCTGCTCGGCTTCGACCGAAATGTCGCCGTAGAGCTCGACCAGCATGTCCCAGCGCTTGGCTTTCGCCCCGCCGGGCAGCATCATGTCCAATCGGCTGTTGCCGGACAGGCGCTTTTCGAGCTCGGCGGGATCGAAGCGCGCGAGCAGGCCCGACAGCGCGGCGTGAATGCCGGCGACGAGCCCGCGATCGTGCTGGCGCAGATCGTTGCACGCATCCGCCATCGCCCGCAGTGGATCGAGCATGTCGGCGCGCTGCGGCGCGAGCAGATGCTTGAGCGCCACCTCGGCGTCCCACGCCGCCTTCAGCGGATTGATTTCGCGCGATCCGATCATCGTCAGGTTCGCGTGCACGCGGCTCTTCGCTTCGGCGCGGATGCGCAGCAGGTCGATCGTCCCCTGCGTCATCTCGCGCAGCAGCGCGCCGACCGTTTCCATCAGCGCGGGGCTCAATCCCCCGGGGACATCGAGGTTCGGAACGTGCAAGCCTTCGAGAAACGCGCGCATCAGCGCGTCGCTGTCGGCCCTTGCCGCGGGCGTGGCGACCGCAGGTGCCGGCGCTTGAACGGGGAGCGGCGCCGCGGTGGGGCTTGCCATCGGTGCTGCGGGCGCGGCGGCGGCGGCAGCGGGTGCCGGCGGAGGATCGGGCGACGCGACGCGCAGCACGAACGGGCCGATCGTCACTTCGTCGCCGGGCGCCAGCGGCGATTCCGCGCTGTTCGGTACGGCGGCGCCGTTGACCAGCAGCGGATTCGCGCCGCAATTGCGGATCACGTAGCCGCGCGGCCCTGCAATCACGTTGGCTTCGAGCGCGCCGACGCGACCTTGCGCATCGGGCAGCACGATCGTGTTGCCCTCGATGGCGCCGATCGTGCCGCCGAGCACGCCGAACTTCCCTTGCAGCGGAGCGCTGAGCGGCTGGCCGTCCAGGGTGGTCACGTCGACGAAGAGCATGGGGATTCGGGAGGCAAAACAACAGCCTGAAGGTTACTACAATCCACGTGTGCGACGGGATGCCCGCCTAGGCCGACCGGCGAGCTTGCGCCGGACCCTATGAACCGTGCATATTGGCGAACTTTCGCGCCGCCTGCTCCGAGAGCGGCGCTTACAGACCATCGAACCACGAGGAACCCATGCCGAATCGCGTGCTGACGTCGTTTTGTGTGATGTGCGTGACCGTTGTTTTCGCCACCGTTGCCAGCGCCGGGTCCATCCATCCGGTGGACGACGACGAAGACGATCTGGTTCCGACCGGAAAGGGATATGGCGAGCGGAAGGAGATCAACACGCCGGGGAAGGGGCATGACAAAGGCGAAGCCGGCAAGGGGAAGCCCGGCACCAACATCAGCTACCACGGCGGCCCGGTGATGCTGGGCACGACGAACGTCTACTACATCTGGTACGGCAACAACTGGGGCGGCAACACCGCCAAGTCCATCCTGGAGAATCTCGCCTCGCATATGGGCGGCTCGCCGTACTTCAACATCAACACGACGTACTACAACGGCGCCAACGTGCACGTGTCGAATTCGGTCGCGTTCAAGAAGTCGATCGATGTGCCCGTCGGACCGTACGGAACGTCGCTCAGCGACGGCGAGATCCAGTCGATCGTATCCGACGCCATCGCGTCGAACCAGCTTCCGAAAGACACGAGTGGCGTCTATTTCGTACTGACGTCGGCGGATGTCACCGCGTCCTCCGGGTTCTGCACGCAGTATTGCGGCTGGCATACCTACGGCACGATCGGCGGATCCAGCATCAAGTACTCGTTCGTCGGCAATCCGGATCGCTGCCCCAGCGCGTGCGCAGAGCAGATCGGCAAGAGCCCGAACGGCAACGTCGGCGCCGACGGGATGGCCAGCATCATCGCGCACGAGCTCGAAGAAGCCGTTACCGACCCCCTGCTCAACGCCTGGTACGACCGCAGCGGCATGGAGAACGCCGACAAATGCGCGTGGACGTTCGGAACGACTCACGTGGCAGGTAACGGCTCGCTCTACAACATGACGCTCGGCGGCAGTAACTATCTGATCCAGCGCAACTGGCTGAACGTCGGCAACGGGTCCTGCGCGCTCGCGTACTAGGCGCCTTCAAGCGGGTTGCGCGCGAGCAACAGCGTGCGCAAACGCGCACAATGGGCGATGACCCTTCGAACGCTCATCGCGTGCGGTTTCGCGTTCGCGGCGTGCTACGGGACGCCGTTCATTGCGTCCGCCGAGGACACGCCGCCGACGGGCGGACGGGTTCCCACGGTGACGCGGCAGGTCAAGGCGTTCACGGAGCTCGAGGGGGCGCTTGACGCCGGCGTACGCAGCGGCAACGCCGCGGCCGTCGGCAAGATGCTCGCCGAGGATTTCGAGATGCGCGTCGCGTCGATGCCCGGCAATCCCACGCCGCGCGCCGAGTGGATCCGCCTGGCGCTGGCGAATCCGGGTCCGCCGGTGCGGATCGAGCAGATGGCGGTGCACGAATTCGGCACCGTCGCCGTCGTCAGCTTCATGCAGCGCCCCTCGAGCAAGCCGAAACACGATCCCTCGCTCGACGTCGCCACCGTCGACGTCTGGCGCCGGGCAGGCGACGCGTGGGTCCTCGCGGTTCGCTATTCCGGCCCGGCCGGCGCGACCGATTTTGCGATCCCCGGCGTGTCGCGCGAGCCGCCGATCGAAAAGCGGTACTAGGGAGAAGCCGGGGAAAAAAAGAGCCGGGCGGATTGCCCGGCTCTCGGCAGATGCTTTGCGCGGCGTTGCGCCGCGCCGGCGGTTACGCCGCCTGGATGTTGCTCGCCTGCTTGCCCTTGGGCCCGGTCGTCACTTCGAACGAGACCTTCTGGCCTTCCTTCAGCGTCTTGAATCCCTGCATGTTGATCGCCGAAAAGTGGGCGAACAGATCTTCACCGCCGCCATCGGGCGTGATGAATCCGAAACCCTTTGCATCATTGAACCATTTGACAGTACCAGTTGCCATTGCTGCGTTTCCTTAAGAAAAATTGGGATGAACCCGGTCGATGTTTCGCTCTCAAGGAAAGGAAAGTACGCTGGACCGACCGTTGTGCAGTCGTATGCGCGGTGCTTTACAACTTACTTGAAACAAAACACGGGCGGCAGTGTACGTGGAATCGGCCGAAAAAGCCACCCCTTGCCGGCGAGCCCCAGCCGGGGGTCCCCAAGGCTATCCGTCAGTTCTTCATGTAGGACGGGAGGCTTGGCCTAGCTCGGAGCGGACGATCGCGGCCCCGGCCCCGAGCGCGCGCAGCTTGCCGCGCGCCACGTCCCGTGCGAGCGGCACCATGCCGCAGTTGGTGCACGGGATCAGTCGCTCGGCAGGCACATGGCGCATCGCGGCCCGAATCGTCGCGGCGACAGCCTCCGGCGTCTCGACGGATGAAGAGGCCACGTCGATGGCGCCGACCAGCACATCCTTGCCGGTCAGCAGGCCGATCAGCTCGAGCGGCACGTGCGAATTTGCGCACTCGAGCGACACCTGGTCGATCCGCGACGCGGCGAGCAGCGGGAACGTCTGCTCGTATTGCCGCCATTCGGCGCCCAGCGTCTTCTTCCACTCGATGTTGGCCTTGATGCCGTAGCCGTAGCAGATGTGGACGGCGGTCGTACACGACAGGCCTTCGGCCGCGCGCTCGAGCGTGCGCACGCCCCATTCGCGGACTTCGTCGAAATAGACGTTGAACGCGGGCTCGTCGAACTGGATCACGTCGACGCCCGCCGCCTGGATCGCGCGTGCCTCGTCGTTCAGGATCTCGGCGAACGCCCAGGCGAGCTTCTCGCGGCTCTTGTAGTGCGTGTCGTAGAGCGTATCGACCATGGTCATCGGGCCGGGCAGTGTGTACTTGATGCGGCGGTCGGTCGCGCTGCGCAGGAATTGCGCGTCGTCGACGTAGATCGGATGCCGGCGCGCGACCGGCCCCACCACCACGGGCACGGCGGCGTCGTAGCGGTTGCGGATGCGCACCGTGCGCCGATGCTCGAAGTCCACGCCGTCGAGGCCCTCGATGAACGTCGTGACGAAATGCCGGCGCGTTTGCTCGCCGTCGGAGACGATGTCGATGCCGGCCTGCTCCTGATCGCGCAGTGCGAGTCGCACGGCATCGCGCTTGCCGTCCGCCAACGCATCGCCGTCGAGTCGCCACGGCGCCCAGAGCTCGCCGGGTGTCGCGAGCCACGCGGGCTTCGGAAGGCTGCCGGCAATCGTCGTCGGAAGGATCGTCGTCATCGAAGGGCTCCGGGAGCGGAAATACAGGGCGGGCCCACGCTCGGTCGGGAAGCGGGCGCCGTGATTATAGCGAGCCCACTCCAGACGCAATTCCGGCGGCGATGCCGCTTCGGTCCGCTTGACCGATCTACGGCGACCAAGTACGGTTGCGCGTCGCCGGTTCGCCGCTTCCGTTTTGCCCTCTCATCGCCATGCCCAAGGTGCTGTTCTCGGACCACAACTACCCCGATCTGGACATCGAGCGTCGCTTGTTCGACGGCGCCGGCATCGAGCTCGCGAGCACCCAGTGCAAGAGCGAAGACGAAGTGATCGCCGCGGCGCGCGGCTGCTTCGGCATCCTGCTGCAGTACGCGCCGATCAGCGAGCGGGTCGTTTCGTCGCTGCCCGATCTCAAGATCGTGAGTCGCATCGGCGCTGGATTCGACACGGTCGACACCGATGCCTGCGCGAAGCACGGCGTCTGGGTCGCGAACTCGCCCGACTACGGCGTCGGCGAAGTCTCGACGCACGCGCTTGCACTCGCACTCGCACTGATGCGCAACATCGTCGCCTATCACCGCGACATCCACGCCGGCCGGTGGCACTACCTGTCGCCGGGCAAGCTGCGGCGGGCGAGCGAAATGACGCTCGGCATCGTCGGCCTCGGGCGCATCGGCAAGCGGATGGCGCACATCAGCCGCAACGTCTTCAAGCGCGTGATCGCGTGCGACCCGTACCTGATCGACGGCGACTTTCCCGCTTATGTCGAGCGCGGCGATTTGCGCGAGGTGTTTGCGCAAAGCGATGTCGTCTCGATGCATGTGCCGCTCAACGCCGAGACGCGCCGCATGGTGAACGCCGACGTGCTCGCGCGAGCGAAGCCCGGCTCGTACCTCGTCAACACCGCGCGCGGCGCGGTCGTCGACGTCGACGCGGCGCTTGCCGCGCTCGAGCAGGGCACGCTGGCCGGCCTCGGGCTCGACGTGCTGCCGGAAGAGCCGGTGCCCGCTGGCTCGAAGCTCCTCGCCCACCCGCGGGTGATCCTGACGCCGCATTCGGCGTTCTACTCGATCGAATCCGAACGCGACCTGCGCCGCAAGGCCGCGCAGAACCTCGTCACCTATCTGCGTACCGGGCGCCCCGAGTACGTCGTCGTTGCCGGCAGCCGCAAGCCATGATCGAATTGAACGCATGGCTGCGGTAACGCTTCGCGCCGTGCACAAGCGGTTCGGGTCGACGCATGTGATCCGCGGCGTCGATGTCGAGATCGGCGACGGCGAGTTCTGCGTGCTGGTCGGACCTTCGGGATGCGGCAAGTCGACGCTCTTGCGGATGATCGCCGGCCTCGAGGAGATCACCGGCGGCGAAGTGTCGATCGGCGACACCGTGGTCAATCGCAAGCCGCCGAAGGAGCGCGACATCGCGATGGTGTTCCAGAACTACGCGCTCTATCCGCACATGACCGTTCGCGACAACATGTCGTTCGCGCTGATGATCGCAAAGCAGGCGAAGGGCGAGATCGAGGCACGCGTGAAAAAGGCGGCCGACATCCTCGGCCTCGGACCGTATCTCGAGCGCTATCCGCGCCAGCTCTCGGGCGGCCAGCGGCAGCGCGTGGCGATGGGCCGCGCGATCGTCCGCGATCCGCAGGTGTTCCTGTTCGACGAGCCGTTGTCGAACCTCGACGCGAAGCTGCGCGTGCAGATGCGCACCGAGATCAAGGAATTGCACCAGCGGCTCAAGACAACCTCGATCTACGTGACGCACGACCAGATCGAAGCGATGACGATGGCCGACCGGATCGTCGTGATGAAGGATGGCCTGGTCGAGCAGATCGGTGGTCCGCTCGACCTGTACGATCGGCCGGTGAACACGTTCGTCGCGGGCTTCATCGGCTCGCCGGCGATGAACATGCTGGCGGGAACCGTTCGCGCCAACGGCGCGGGCGCGCGCGTCGCCTTCAACGCCGACGTCACGCTGCCGCTGCCGCCGGATGTTCGCGCCACCGACGGCCAATCGGTGCTGTACGGGATTCGTCCCGAGCATTGCTCGCGCGCGGATTCCGGCGGGCTGCCGGTCGAAGTCGTGGTCGTCGAGCCCACCGGCGCGGACACGCAGCTATATTGCCGTTTCGAAGGCCGGCAGGTGACGGCGATGGTGCGCGATCGCACCGTCTGCCACCCCGGCGACCGGATTTCGCTCGTGCCGGACGCCGGTCGAGCTCATCTGTTCGATGCCGCGACGGGCGTACGGCTCGCCGCATGACAAGGATAGCCGGGCAACCGGTGATACGCGAAGCACGCGAACCAACAGGAGGATCAAATGAGTGAACTCAAACGTCGGGGATTTCTGAAGGCGACCGCCGGTGTGGCCGCCGGAGCGGCGCTCGGCGCCGGGTCCGGGCTGTGGGTGCCGGACGCGAACGCGCAGGCGTACAAGGTCGTGCCGGAGAAGGGCGCGAAGCTGCGCGTGCTGCGCTGGAAGCGCTTCGTCCAGGGCGACGAGGACATGTGGGCGGAGAACACGAAGAAGTTCACCGCGCTGACCGGTGTCGAGGTGCGCGTCGACGCCGAAGGCTGGGAAGACGTGCGGCCGAAGGCGGCCGTGGCGGCCAACATCGGCAGCGGTCCCGACATCATCATCGGCACGATGGAGGACGCTCACCAGTATCCCGAGAAGCTCCTCGACGTGACCGCGCTTGCCAACTATCTCGGCAGCAAGTACGGCGGCTGGTACGACTCGGCGAAGGCGTTCGGCATGTCCGGCAACAAGTGGATTGCGATCATGATGGGCGCGGCCGGCAACGCGATCGTCTACCGCGACAGCCAGGTGAAAGCCGCGGGCTTCGACAGCGTTCCGCGCGACATGGCGGGGTTCCTCAAGCTGTGCCAGGCGCTGAAGGCGAAGAACACGCCGGCAGGGTTCGCCCTCGGCAACGCCACCGGCGATTCGACGTGGACGTTCTGGCTGCTCTGGGCGCACGGCGGCAAGCTCGTCGACGAGAAGAACAACGTCGTGATCAACAGCCCCGAGACGATCGCCGCGCTCGAGGACGCGAAGCAGCTCTACGAGACGTTCATCCCCGGCACGCTGTCGTGGCTCGACCCCAACAACAACAAGGCGTTCCTCGATGGCCAGTTGAGCCTCACCGCGAACGGCATCTCGATCTACTACGCGGCGAAAACCTCGAAGGACGAAAAGCTGCTCGAGCTCGCGAAGGACATCCAGCACGCGCAGTTCCCGATCGGCGTCACCGGGCAGGCGAGAGAGCTCGACCTGGTCTTCCCGATGATGACCTTCAAGTACACGAAGTATCCGAACGCGGCGCGCGAATACCTGCGGTTCATGATGGAGAGGGAGCAATACGAACCGTGGCAGCAGGCGTCGATCGGCTACGTGTGCCAGCCGCTGGCCGCCTACGAGAAGAATCCGATCTGGACGTCGGATCCGAAGATCACCCCGTATCGCGACGGCATGAAGATCACCACGCCGGGCGGCTACGCCGGCAAGCTCGGCTACGCATCGGCCGCGTGCATCGCCGACTTCATCGTCCCGAACATGGTCGCGGAAGCCGCGTCCGGCTCGAAGACGCCGAAGGAAGCGGCCGAGCGCGCGCAAAAGCGCGCCGAGCGCTACTACAAAGTCTGATAGCGCGTCACCGCGGTACGCGCTCGATGCACCCCAGGGTTCGAGCGCGGTGATGGATTATCGGCGCGCATTGGAGCGGCGCCCGTAACGGACGCCGCTCCATCCGCCGCGCCGTAGCACGGCAGGTGCACTCGAGCCCAATGGCCCACACGCAGACAGCACTCTCTCGCGCACTCGAAAACCGCTCCGTGCTCGGCGGCCTTTTCATGTTGCCAGCGGCGGTGCTCCTGTTATTGTTCCTCACCTACCCGCTGGGGCTCGGCACGTGGCTCGGCTTCACCGACGCCAAAGTCGGTCGCGCCGGCGAGTGGGTTGGCCTCGATAATTTCGAGTTTCTATGGGGTGACGCCGTCACCCGCCTCGCGCTCTTCAATACGCTGTTCTATACGGCGGTGGCGAGCGTGGTCAAGTTCGTCCTCGGCCTCTGGCTAGCGTTGCTGTTGAACAAGCATCTGCCGTTCAAGGCATTCCTGCGCGCGATCGTGCTGCTGCCGTTCATCGTGCCGACGGCGTTGTCGGCGATCGCGTTCTGGTGGATCTACGATTCGCAGTTCTCGATCATCTCGTGGGCGCTGCTCAGGCTCGGGCTGATCGACCAGTACATCGATTTCCTCGGCCAGCCGTGGCACGCGCGCTTTGCGACGATCGCCGCCAACATCTGGCGCGGCGTCCCGTTCGTCGCGATCACGCTCCTCGCCGGACTGCAGACGATCTCGCCCTCGTACTACGAAGCGGCAAGCCTCGACGGCGCCTCGGACTGGCAGCAGTTCCGGCATGTGACGCTGCCGTTGCTGACGCCGATCATCGCCGTCGTGATGACGTTCTCGGTGCTGTTCACGTTCACCGACTTCCAGCTGATCTACGTGCTGACGCGCGGCGGTCCGCTCAACGCGACGCACCTGATGGCCACGCTGTCGTTCCAGCGGGCAATCTCCGGCGGCAGCCTCGGGGAAGGCGCAGCCATCGCGACGGCGATGGTTCCGTTCCTGATTGCCGCGATCCTGTTCAGCTATTTCGGCCTGCAGCGCCGCGCCTGGCAGCAGGGGAGCGGCGACAAGTGACTGAACCGATCGCCGCCGTGGCGTCCAGCGATGTCGTCGATTCGACGGGGATGCGCTATCTCGAATCGCTGCCGCGCCGGATCGTGACGATCTACGTGCCGATCGCCGCGTTCCTGATCGTGCTGCTGTTCCCGTTCTACTGGATGGCGATCACGACGTTCAAGCCGAACGCCGAGCTGTTGTCGCGCGAGGGCAATCCGTTCTGGGTGAAGAACCCGACGCTCGCGCACATCCACAAGCTGCTGTTCGACACCGCGTATCCCGACTGGCTGTGGAACACGGTGCTGATCTCCGTCGTCGCGACCTTCATCTCGCTCACCATGAGCGTGCTCGCCGCGTACGCGATCGAGCGGCTGCGCTTTCGCGGCTCGCGCTACGTCGGCATGAGCATCTTCCTCGCGTACCTGGTGCCGCCATCGATCCTGTTCATCCCGCTGGCGACGATCATCTACAAGCTCGAATTGTTCGATACGCGGCTCGCGCTGATCCTCACGTACCCGACGTTCCTGATCCCGTTCTGCACGTGGCTCCTGATGGGATACTTCAAGTCGATCCCGCTCGAGCTCGAGGAATGCGCGCTGATCGACGGCGCGAGCCGGCTGCAGATCCTCGTCAAGATCATCCTGCCGCTCGCCGTGCCGGGGATGATCTCCGCCGGCATCTTCGCCTTCACGCTGTCGTGGAACGAGTTCATCTACGCGCTGACGTTCGTGTCGTCGTCGGAAGTGAAGACCGTGCCGGTCGGCGTGATCACCGAGCTCGTCGAGGGCGACGTCTACCACTGGGGCTCGCTGATGGCGGGCGCGCTGCTCGGGTCGCTGCCGGTCGCCGTGCTCTATTCGTTCTTCGTCGAGTACTACGTTTCCGGCCTCACCGGCGCCGTCAAGGAATAGGGATTCACCGGGGCGCTCGATAAGCGAGCGTGCGAGTCGTGCCGGGGCCATGCGGTAGAATGTCTTCCTCTGGCAATCCGACGAAGCGGAGATACCGATGAGCGTCCAGGACACGATTCGCGACCAGGTCATGAAGAACCGGGTCGTGCTTTACATGAAGGGCACGCCGCAATTCCCGCAGTGCGGGTTCTCGAGCGCCGCGGCGCAAATGCTGCAGGCCTGCGGCGTCGATCAGTATCTCGCGGTGAACGTGCTCGCCGATCCGGAGATCCGCCAGGGCATCAAGGAGTTCGCCAGCTGGCCGACGATTCCGCAGCTGTACGTCGGTGGCGAGTTCGTCGGCGGCAGCGACATCATGCGCGAGATGTTCGAGAGCGGCGAGCTGCAGCAGCTGCTCACCAAGCAAACCGCCTGACCGGCGCGGCAATCCCGCGCGCGGCGTTCGCGTTGCGCGCGCGGTCGATCCTTCAGACCGACGTCGAGAGCGCGTCGACTTCCACCACGGTACCCGCCGCGGCCGAAGAATAGCCCGGCAGCCCGTGCACGAGACGCGTGAACGCCGCGTCGCGCAACCCGGCGAGCAATCGCTTGACCCCTGCGGACTCGACCGCGCGCGCCCGAACCGCCAGGAAATAGCGCTCGCGCGTGAGCGGCACGAAGGCGAGACCGTATTCCGCCGCCGCGGCGGACAAGCCGAACCCCGCGTCGGCGCCGCCCGAAGCGACGGTCGCCGCGATGGCCGCATGGGTGAATTCTTCCTTCGCGTAGCCGTCGAGTGTCGCAGGATCGATGCCCTCGGTCGCCAGCATCTGGTCGATCAGCAGGCGCGTTCCGGAGCCGCGCTGGCGGTTCACGAAGCGCAACCTCTTCGCCGCGATGTCTCCTAGACGGCGCAGGCGCCGAGGATTGCCGCGCGGCAGGATCAGGCCCTGGTCGCGATCTACAAAGCGGATCAGCCTGTCGCGTCGAGGCGATAGCCATTCGAGGAACGGACGGCGATCGCTGGCGCCGCTACGGGAAAGCGCGACGTGGAATCCGGCCAGCCCGGCGCGCCCGGCCGCGTACTCGCGCAGCGCCGTGAGGCTTCCCATGAACGCCACATCGATCTCGAGGTTGGCGGTTTCCGGTAACGCGTGCGCGAATTCCGCCAGCGCCAGATCGTGGCTTGCCGCCAACACGAGGCGGGGTGCGGAAGACCGGCGCGCGGCGCGGGGCGGTGCACCCATCTCGACGGCGAGCGCCGGCAGCGCGCGACCCAGCCGCTCGATGGCGGCACCGTGCGCGTCCAGCCATTTTTCGCCGATCGCGGTGAGGCGCGCGCCGCGGCCGCGCTCGAGCGCCACCAGCGGAACGCCGAGGCGCTGCCGATAGTCGCGGAGCAATCCCCACGCTGCGCGGTAGGAGATGCCGCAGCGGGCTATCGCCGCCGCGAGCGAAGACGAGTCGGCGATCGCGGCGAGCAGCGGCAAGAGACGCGGATCGATCGCCTCCGGGTGCTCGCCGGCGATCTGCCAGGTCAATGCCGGGACCAGCTTCATTATGCAAGACTATGCATATTGGTCGCTTCGGTCAACTTGGCTATGATCGACGGCGTTTTGCCTCTGTTCGGGCCCGATGCTAAATATGCACGTACATGCCGATTCGTTTCCAGTTACGGTCGCGGTTGCGTACGCACCCGAAGGCCGATGAACGCGATCGCCGACGGCGCGTGGCAAGCGTACGGCCTCGTTGCCTCGGGCGACACGCGCCTCGTCGGCATCGTGCTGTTGAGCCTCCAGGTCAGTCTTACCGCCGCCGTTTTCGGATGCGTGATCGGGTTGCCGCTGGGCGCGACGATCGCCGTTACGCGATTTCCGTTCCGCCGCGGGGTCATCGTGGTGCTGAACGCGCTGATGGGCCTTCCGTCGGTCGTGGTCGGGCTCCTGGTGTATCTGCTCCTGTCGCGTGCCGGGCCGCTGGGTTCGTGGGGCATCCTCTTCACTCCGACGGCGATGGTGATCGCTCAGACCATACTGATT
>Ga0268264_10003428_pt1 | contig 13678 bp, 10 predicted proteins | sample KBSSwiS32_FD_190357 | JGI IMG/M metagenome (GOLD analysis project Ga0268264, IMG submission 190357) | Switchgrass rhizosphere microbial communities from Kellogg Biological Station, Michigan, USA - KBS Switchgrass S3-2 (SPAdes) (version 2) | ecosystem: Host-associated > Plants > Roots >...
AAGGAAAAATTGTGGGTACCGAACAGCGAGGCGTAGCGGTGGGCAAGAACGCAGAAGATGTAAAACAGATTGCATCCCGGATTTTGGGCGGCACCCTGGTAACCATACAAACCGGTGAAGCAGGAAAAGTAGTAAACAAAGTGCTGATTGCACAGGATGTTTATTATCCAGGCGCCAACCCGGTAAAAGAATTTTATTTATCTGTATTGCTTGATCGGGCAAAAGGCCAGAATGTAATCATGTACAGTACCGAAGGTGGTATGAACATTGAAGATGTGGCGCACGATACCCCGGAAAAGATATTTAAAGAATGGGTGCATCCCGGCGGCACCCTTCAGCCCTTCCAGGCAAGAAAAATTGCTTTTAACCTGGGCCTTAGCGGGGAAGCACTGAAGAACTGCGTAAAATTTGTCACCAACCTGTACAATGCCTACGTGGGATTGGATTGCTCGATGCTGGAAATAAACCCGCTGTTTAAAACCAGTGATGAAAAAATCATTGCGGTGGATTGCAAAATGAACCTTGATGATAATGCCATGATGCGCCACCCGGAGCTGGAAGCGCTGCGCGATATCAGCGAAGAAGACCCCACCGAAGTAGAGGCCGGCAAATACAATCTTAATTTTGTAAAACTGGATGGCAACGTTGGTTGCATGGTAAACGGAGCAGGCCTGGCCATGGCTACCATGGATATGATTAAATTGAGCGGAGGAGAGCCTGCCAATTTCCTTGATGTAGGCGGCACCGCCAATGCGCAAACGGTAGAAGCCGGTTTTCGCATTATATTAAAAGACCCTAAAGTGAAAGCCATTCTCATCAATATATTTGGGGGTATCGTGCGTTGCGACCGTGTAGCACAGGGTGTCATTGATGCGTATAAAAGCATGGGCAATATCACCATTCCCATCATTTGTCGTTTACAGGGCACCAATGCTACAGAGGCAAAAAAATTAATTGATGAGAGCGGACTGAAAGTAAAGTCTGCCATCGTGCTCAGCGAAGCGGCTGAGCTGGTAAACAAGGCGGTGGCGTAAATAGGCACGGCGCCGTGCGCCGCTACTACTGTAATCAGCCATAACACAGTTGGGTGGCACGGCTGCCATCAATCTGATTTAATCATATCAATCCTGCCCTTGCCGGCAGGATTTTTTGTGGCTGCAGGCGCGCAGATTGATTATTGACGTCCACTGTCGTCGTTGGCGTTACCAGCAACCACGCTTAATATTAATGTCAACCCTTCGGGGTTTTGCCGCAGTAAGCAGCAGGATTTTTTTTGCCGAAAATTCGCAGATTAACCAATAGCATCGATATAAATTCGATGCCTTTGCCGGTGTGGCCGTTGTTGTTGCTACCAACAACATGGTTCGCCGGTGAGACAGAAGATCAGCGTTCGTTGACAAGGCAGAGACTGACTAACCAACCCTTGTCTCAAAAAATCACATTTATTAGTCGCAGCCCTGCCAGTTCCTGTATGCGCGTGCTGCATTACCTTTGCACTAAATTAATACATTGCCGTTGTTACATCTTCTCCTGGCCGGTTGGGGTAACGCAATCATTATTGCGCTGGCAGCATCGGCCTTCATGGCCCTTGCCTTTCTTTGGTTGACGCTGAAAAAAGAACGCCGGGAAAAAGCAGTGATGGAAAAAAAATATACGGAGCTGGAGCTGAAAATTCATTCCCTGGAACTGGATACGATCAAATATAAACTGAACCCGCATCTTTTCAAAAACACCCTGAACTCCATCCAGTCGCATGCTTATCAAACTTATTATGCGCTCGATAAACTGTCGAACGTGCTGGATTTTATATTATATGAAAGCGAGCGGAAATTTGTTTCGCTCCGCGAAGAAATAGCTTTTGCGCTGAGCCTGATTGAAATCAATCGCATGAAGGTTAGCCCGCTGTTTAACCTCAGCATCAAGAACAAGATCGATGAAAACCATTTCCTGTATGGTCAACAACTCGTGGCTCCGCTCATCACCACCGATTTGATTGAAAATGCATTCAAGCATGCCGACCTGCAGAGCGAAACTGCCTTTATCACCATTGTTTTCGAACTAAAAAACGACAGCTTTACCTTAACAGTTTCCAATACTATCAGCAACAGCGTTCCATTAAAAAAAGAAAAAAGTGGTTTTGGAAAACCCAATCTGAAAAAACGGCTCGATATTGTATATAAGAATAATTACCGGTTGGAACAGTTTACAGAAGCTGATATTTATATCGCCTCTTTAAAAATAAATTTACTTGAACACAAAAATAAAATGCTTACTGCTGGATGATGAGTTACCGGGACTCACCTATCTAAAAATGATGTGTGAACAGATTTCCGGGCTGGAAGTAGTAAAGGCGTTTAACGATCCGCTTAAGTTTATTACAGGCAGCAGAACCCTTGATTTTGATCTGTGCATCCTGGATATTGAAATGCCCGGGCTCAATGGGCTGGAAGTGGCGCAGCTGCTATCGGGTAAGCCTGTAATCTTCACAACGGCTTACAGGGAATATGCAGCCGAGGCTTTTGACCTCAATGCAGTGGATTATGTAAGGAAACCAATACAGAAAGAAAGGCTGGAAAAGGCCATACAAAAAGCTGCTCAAAAATTAAAAATCGGTAATGCCGGCAAATCATTTATTCAGTTGAACACGAGTAAGGGCAAATCGCTTATATTTTTTGACCAGTTGCTGTTTATCACTACAGCGCAGGCCGATAAAAGAGATAAAATTGCCAGGCTTGAAAACGGCGAAGAATTATTATTGAAAAACATTTCTTTTTCGCAACTCTTATCCCTTTTACCAGCGAAAGATTTTTGCCAGGTCAACAAAAAAGAAATCATCGCACTGAAAACAATCGATTTTTTTATTCACGATGAAATAACTTCCTGCATTTTGCGTAATGGTAAGCCAATCCGTTTCGCGCTTAGCGGCACCTATAAAAACAATTTCCTGGAAAGAGCATCGGCCTGATTTTGTTACAGATTTTTACAGTTTTGTTACATAAAAGACATTAAAGAACAGCGCATATTATAGAAGCATTTTATAAACCATTAAGTTTGTTCCAAACAGCTTTATGAAAAGGTATAAAAATGCCGTTTTTTATATTACTACCATTTTGGGGTTTTCCGGGTTAATCTATTTCGTATTGCGCCGAGGCTTGTCGCTTGAACATAATAAAGTCGGCCAGTTTATACCCCAGATTTCGGCTTCCACCTGGCAACAGTTTAAGGAAACCTTCCTCCATAATATTACGCATCCGCTGGCCATCCTGTTGCTGCAGGTGATTGTTATCATTTTTGTGGTAAGAATATTTGGCCTGCTCTGCAAGAAAATAAGACAGCCTTCTGTGATCGGTGAAATAGTAGCCGGCGTTTTATTGGGTCCTTCTTTTGCCGGTTTGTATTTTGCTGATTTTTCAAAGTTTCTTTTCCCGGCGGCATCTCTGGCCAATCTGCAATTTCTCAGCCAGATTGGGTTGATATTGTTCATGTTTGTGGTGGGTATGGAACTTGATTTAAAAGTATTGAAAAACAAAGCGAAGGATGCTGTTGTGATTAGCCACGCCAGTATGATCTTTCCCTTTGCCCTTGGTGTTACACTGGCTTATTTTATTTATGCGCAGTTTGCGCCTGCCAACGTAAAATTTCTTTCTTTTTCGTTGTTTATTGGTATCTCGATGAGTGTAACAGCCTTTCCGGTGCTGGCAAGAATCGTTCAGGAGAGAGGAATGTCAAAAACAAGATTGGGTGCCATCGCTATTACCTGTGCGGCGGCCGACGATATCACCGCCTGGTGCCTGCTGGCCGCAGTAATAGCGGTTGTGAAAGCGGGATCTGTATTAAGTGCGCTCTATACCATTCTGATGGCTGCCGCTTATGTATTCATTATGCTGAAACTGGTACAGCCTTTCCTTAAGAGGCTGGGTGAAAAATATTCCAACAAGGAGTCATTCAGTAAACCAGTTGTAGGTATTTTTTTTATTACGCTGATCTTGTCCTCTTATGCAACGGAAGTGATCGGCATTCACGCGTTGTTTGGCGCTTTCCTCGCAGGCGTTATCATGCCCAACAACGTAAACTTCCGGAGCTTATTTATTGAAAAGGTAGAAGATGTATCCGTTGTATTGTTACTACCCCTGTTTTTTGTATTTACCGGGTTGAGAACACAGATAGGATTGTTGAACGAACCACATCTGTGGCTGATCTGCGGGCTCATTATACTGGTAGCCGTATCGGGTAAATTTATGGGAAGTGCGCTGGCGGCAAAATTTGTTGGCCAGAGCTGGCGCGAAAGTTTGTCGATAGGCGCATTAATGAACACAAGAGGATTGATGGAACTGGTGGTTTTAAATATCGGCTACGACCTGGGCGTACTGAGTCCCCAGATCTTCGCCATGCTGGTGATCATGGCCCTGATAACAACCTTTATGACCGGTCCTGCACTGGATATTATCAATCGGTTTATGCGTGGCAGAAAAACGATTGCGATACCCGGGCCGATAGAGCAAACGGTGAAGTACAATATCCTGGTTTCGTTTAGCAGTCCGCAAAAGGGTGTATCCCTGTTAAAACTGGCGCATACGCTCGTGAAAAAATCCATCAGTAATACAAACATTACGATGATGCACCTTTCACCCAGTAATGAACTGAACCAGTTTAACCAGGAAGAATACGAAAGGGAAAGTTTTCAACCCATAGAGGCAGCGGCAAAAAAATTACAGGTGCCGGTCACCACCCTTTTTAAACCTTCCCTGCAGATCGACAATGAAATCAGCCAGACAGCAAACGCCGGTAATTTTGATTTACTGCTGATTGGCATCGGCCGTTCTGTTTTCGAAGGAACCCTGCTGGGAAAAATACTGGGCTTCACCACGAAAATCATCAATCCTGAAAGATTGTACGACACCATCACAGGAAAAGAAAGGCTGTTTGAACATTCGCTCTTTGATGAACGCATTAAAAGCGTTATAAAAAATGCAAAAGTACCGGTGGGTATATTCATCGACAAGGAAATGAAGAAAATAGAAAATGTGTTTATACCGATATTTTCCATCAGCGATAGTTTCCTGCTCATCTATGCGCAGAAATTAATTCATAACAACAATGCACGAGTAGTGGTGCTCGACAGCACAGGTGTTATCAAACAAAACCCGGAAATGAAGGAAAGCATCCGTTCTATAGAACAAATTGCACCCAATCATATCGCCCTGTACAATGAAAATAAAATTGATCGTGATTTTTTACCGGGACAGGACCTGATGTTGATCAGCCTGGACAGCTGGAAAAAAGCCATAGAAACCCAGAGTATCTGGTTGCCGCAAACACCTTCTACCTTAATTCTTAAACCATAATTACTTTAGTGTGCAACATGGTGCAGCACGCTTAGTTTTAAACCAGCGTTTCCGGAACCGGTTGAAAGCCCGGAAAAAATAATACTATAAACACCCTGCACCGCAAAGACGTAATTGGGAATGGATGCAAGCACGATATCTGTTCCCGTTTGCTTTATTTTTATTGTATAGGCTTGTCCGCGGTATTTAAAATCCGGCACTTCAAAAGCGGGCAGGCTGGTGGCAGTAGCCGTGCTGCCCACGAATGCAATATTCGACTTTATTTCAAGGCTATCTGTACTGCCATTTACCAGCCACAGGTCGGCAATAGCGGATGCATCGGGCGAGAAATTTATAAACCGGTATTTTATGCGCGCTGTATCCGGCGGTGTTAGATCATCGGTCAGTTGCAGTACGCGTGCAGGAGCTTTGTTCACGCTGGTGTCAAAAAAAAGAAAACTATTTCCACCTGCAGCGGGCGTATAGATATTTTTATCAACAAGTGTATCGCTCCCCGCTTTCAAGGTTACCAGGTTGGTACCTGCCGGCACCTGCAGATAAGGAGCCTGGTTGGTACCCGAACTTTGCCCCTGCGCAAGCGCGGTTGCCGTAATATTGTTTCCGTTCCAGTATGCACTCACAGCAGGCAGCGACCAGCTTGCATTATACAGCAGCACATTTGCATTGCTGCTATTGGTTTTTTTGCACGAAACAATGAAAGCCGTGATGAAAAGCATCAGCAAAATATATCTCGTAGCAGCTACAGCCATGCAGAATAGTTTATTAAAGTGTATAGGGCAATATTGCTATTGCAGCGCTGTTTCTTCCAGGTCCGCCCTTGGGCCTGCAGAACAGCACGCATCAAAAATAAGCAGTCCGCTATTAACATGGTTCCCCTGCTTACATGAAGCGTCGGTTTTAACAATTTCCCCGATACATTTCGTTGTTTCATCTACATTTTTTTCTGGTTAACGCCTGCTGCAATAATTTCAGCCGGTTGGCAATGGCCGGGATAAACATGATTGGGTTTAGCTGGATATACAGGCTGTATACGGGTATCCCTGTATGTTATACAGCAAGCCGTTGCAAGGGTATTAACAACACGAAAACAAGCTGTGTGCAATAAATAACTTATCTTAAAATCTTAAACCGGCCAATAAAGATTCTATAAAAGGAATAGATTTGCCGCAGGCTGTGCGGCATAACAATGTCATTAACAATTGAGGGAGGTCCAGGCTTAAAAAAGTTTTACGATAACCCAACAATAATCATAAATAAACCGTAACAAAAGAGGCGCTCCGGAACAACTGCCTTTTTGCTGTTCTCCCCCTGTAACTGTGCAACCAAATTGTCCTTTTCTACGTAAAGCTTGATAAAAGACCGGGAACAGGCACAATGTTTACCAGGCCTTGCCGGCAAAAGCGAGTATAATTTTATAAGTACGCATTTATGAAGTTTTTAAACCCTGTTTGTTTCTTTATCTGTTTTATTGCCTTATCATCTAATATCTATGGGCAGCAGGAGGTTAGAATTATACCCCAGCGCTGCGGAACCATGGAGAATCTTGAATTGCAATGGCGCGCCAATCCCTCCTTAAAAAAGAAATTTGAAGAAGAAAGAGACCGCTTTAACAAAGCAGTTCGCGCCGGCAACTACCGCCTTGGCGCGGCCCAAAAAACACAACAAAATGGTAACCGGAGCTATATTACCATTCCTGTTGTATTTCATATTGTGCTGCCCAATCCGGCAATAGTAACCGATGCGCAGATACTGGCACAATTGGATACGCTTAATAAAGATTATGCCGGGTTGAATGGCGATTCTGTAAAAGTTCCCTCTTATTTTAAATCGGTTTTTGGCCAATCCGGCATCCAGTTTTGTCTTGCCCAGCAGACACCGGATGGTGAACCTACAACAGGTATTGAACGCGTAACCACCAGCAAAACATCTTTCAATAATACAGACAACGGTGTTAAACATGCTGCAACCGGCGGGGCAGACATTTGGGATCCTTCCAGCTACCTGAATATATGGATATGCCCCATCGCAAACCAGATACTCGGATACGCAACCTTTCCGGGCGCCGGTGCCGACAATGAACAAGGCGTGGTAGCAGATTACCGCTCTATTCCCGGAGGCTCGTTGTCGGGTTATAACGGTGGAAAAACAATTACGCACGAGACAGGTCACTATTTTAATCTTTATCATATTTGGGGAGATGATGATGGTTTGTGCACGGGGTCGGATTTTATTGATGATACTCCCAACCAGGCCAATTCCAGTTCCGCCTGCATCAGCGGCATTAAAACAGATAATTGCACGCCTTCCGGTACCGGAATCATGTACCAGAACTATATGGATTATACTCTTGATGATTGCCTGGTGATGTTTACTGTTCAGCAGGTAGCGCGCATGGAAAGTGCATTGGTTACCTACCGGTTGTCTTTGTTAACTTCATCAGGATGCAAACCGGCCGTATCGTATAACCTTGATGCACAGTTGAAATCTATCGAACAACCCGGCCAACGGATTTGCAGCGTGCCTTTTGTGCCGATCATCACTGTCAGGAACCGCGGTGTACAGCAGCTTACTTCACTTACCATTACAACCGTGCTTGACAACACCACAACGGCCACCACCCAATGGACGGGTTCACTCGCGCAACTCGCTTCTGCAACTGATTCGCTTAAACCCATTGCAGCCACAGCAGGCAACCATACCCTGGTGATTTATACGTCTAACCCAAATAACGGTGCGGATCAAAACACGGCCAATGATACCCTCACCGTCAATTTCCAATACAGCGCTCCGGTAACCACGGTTTCAGAAAGTTTTGAAGGGACGCAGTTTCCACCAGCTGGTTGGGATATTGTAAATCCCGATAATGCATTCACCTGGCAAAAGGTTACAGGCGTAGCCAAAACAGGTAACAGCAGCGTTGTTATAAACAATATCAATTACAGCGTGGTGGGGCAAAAAGATTACCTGCGGCTGCCCGTGGTTAATTTAAGCGATCCGGATAAAGTGCTTGATTCTGCATTTATATCTTTCCAGGTTGCTGCAGCTACTTATACTGATATTAATACTTCCGGCAATACCTGGGATACACTGGAAGTAGTGGCCAGCACAGATTGCGGCCAAACTTACAGCAGCCTGTACAAAAAATATGGAAGCAGTCTTGTAACGCGTAAGGCGCACGATACCCTGGCATTTGTTCCATTGGCAAATGAATGGAGAAAAGATTCCATCAACATCAGCAGTTATATTGGCACACCGGGCCTTTTACTAGCATTCAAAAACACCACCGGCTTTGAAAACAATATTTACCTGGATGATGTGAATGTGCGCACTTTGTCTGTCAATAAAAATTTAAAAAGCAGCGGATTTCTGGTTACGCCCAATCCTACCCGCGGCAATATAGTTGTTCAGTTTTACCCGCAGCCAAAAGATGTCAGGGCTGTCCAGGTGTTTACTATCAATGGTCAGAAAGTAGCGGAAACCATCCCGGATGGCCAATCCAATTATTATGCAATTGATATCAGCCGTTATTCGGCCGGCCTCTATATAGTTCGTATTGTAAAGGGTAATGAGGTAATGGTGAGGAAGATAGTCAAATATTAAAAGGATTGCTGATTTTGTGATGGCGGGATTTTGAGATTGATTTTGGTGCAGCCGCAAAGACCAACGATACCATTCCGGCAAGATTTTGTTGCGCAGCTAATCACGACATCGCCAAATCCCAAAATCAGCAATCATCATCAATTCGTCCATTTCTCCAATTCATCTGCTACTTTTCGATCATTGCTCAGCCGGGGAACTTTGTTCTGACCACCCAGTTTACCAATGCTTTTCATGTATTCAATAAACCCGTTTTTCTGTACCGGTTTTATTTCCAGTTGCTTTAGTATGTTTCCGGTTACCAGGTCATCATAATAAATATTCTTTTTACGGAGATTGTTATCCACTTTTACTGCAAACTCGTGAAGGCTTTGAGGTGCTTTTTCAAACTCTACAAACCATTCATGAAAACTCTTACCGTTGCCTTGCTGTATCATGGGCGCTACGGTAAACTCCGTAATGCTTACACCTTCTTCTTCGGCCGCTTTCATTAAACTGTATTCTACTTCTTCCCCAATTACATGTTCACCGAAGGCCGAAATAAAATGTTTGATGCGGCCGGTTACTATTATGCGGTAAGGATCTACCGAAAGAAATTTCACGGTATCGCCCAGGTTATACGCCCACAGGCCAGCATTGTTATTGATAACCATTGCGTAGTTCTCGCCAAGTTTTACATCTTTCAGGCTTAAACGGGTGGGGTTGTCTTTTGTTATTTCAGCGGCCGGTACAAATTCAAAAAAGATACCGCTGTTGGTATTGAGCAATAAGCCTTCGTTTTCTACCGAATCCTGGAAAGCAAAAAAGCCTTCTGAAGCAGGAAAGGTTTCCAGCGTGTCAATTTTTTTCCCCACGCTGTTAAATAGTTTTGCCTTATAAGGTTCAAAATTAACGCCGCCATGCACCAGCAGGGATAAATTGGGAAAAAGATCCTTTATCTCTTTTCCGCTTACCTGTATCAGCCGGTCAAAATACATCTGCATCCAGGGCGGAATGCCGCTGATAAGCGTCATATCCTGGTTCAGTGTCTCCTCCACTATTTTATCCAGCTTGGTTTCCCATTCATCAATGCAATTGGTTTCATAACTGGGCAGCTGGTTGGTACGGAGGTAGCGCGGAATATGGTGGTTAACGATGCCGCTGAGCCTGCCGGTGGGTATGCCTCCCACCCTTTCCAGTTCGGGCGAACCGGAAAGAAAAATCATTTTACCATTTGCAAATTTGTGGTTGCCGCTGGCAGCCATATAACACAACAAGGCATTCCGGGCGGTATTGATATGATTGTCTATTGAATCGTTGGTAATGGGAATGTATTTGATACCGCTGGTAGTACCCGAGGTTTTGGCAAGATAAATAGGCTGGCCTTTCCATAAAACATTGTGCTTACCTTCTTTTATCTGCTGTATATATGGTTTGTACTGTTCGTAATCCCTGATGGGAACAGCCTGGATAAACGCCTCGTATGTTTTAACTTCGCCCAGCCGGTGCTCTGCCCCAAAAATGGTTTTGCTGCCTGTTTTGAGCAGGTCCTGGAATATCTTTTGCTGATCTGCCAGTGCATTGGACATGTCTTTTTTAACCTGTCTTTGCACGTAGGATGCGAAAGGTTTGGCAAGAAACGACTTGACTTTCATAGTTGTTACGTTATACGGCTGCAAAGATAGAGCGCAGGTACGGTCCGGGCCTTAAATTCTGCCCTGAAATAAATGATTTTTATATTTGCCCGTATTGAAAATTGACTTACTTTTGCACTCCTTAAATCGGAATATTATGTTCGCAGTTGTTAAAATAGCCGGCCAGCAATTTAAAGTAGAGAACGGTCAAACTTTGTTTGTACCCCGCGTGGAAGGTTCAGATGGCGATAAAGTAGAGTTCTCCGATGTATTACTGACCGACAACGACGGCACGGTCAATACGGGCGCAGCACTGAAAGCAATTGTAAAGGCCGAAATTCTTGGCCAGGTGAAAGGTGAAAAAGTGATCGCTTTCAAAATGAAAAGAAGGAAGGGATTCCGTAAAAAAACAGGTCATCGTACACAGTATACGAAAATAAAAATTGAAAGCATCGCATAATAACTGTGCTGTTGCAGTTATTGTCAACCCGAATCTCAATATTAAAAATTTCTTCTCATGGCACATAAAAAAGGCGAAGGCAGTGTAAAGAACGGTCGTGATTCGCAAAGCAAAAGACTGGGTGTAAAAATTTATGGTGGACAACCTGCTATCTCCGGCAACATCATCGTTCGTCAGCGTGGCACTGTTTATCATCCCGGTAAAAATGTTGGCGTAGGAAAAGACTTTACATTGTTTGCTTTAACAGATGGTTTGGTTGAATTTAAAAAAAGCCGCGGCAACAAAACTTTAGTTTCTGTTAATGCTGTTGAAGCAACTGCTTAGTAAAAATTTAACAAATACCAAAAAAATTTTGGTATTATGAAAGAAGTTTATACTTTTATATTCGTTAAATTCTTTTACTAACCATTTAAATTCAAAAAAACATGGCAACTGCAAAGAAAGCCGCAAAGAAAAAAGCTGCACCTAAGAAAAAAGCAGCAGCAAAAAAAGCAGCTCCTAAGAAAAAGGCTGCAAAAAAAGCAGCTCCTAAAAAGAAAGCTGCAGCTAAGAAGAAATAAGCTTCTTTTCAAATTAGAAAATAAAAAGAAATCCCGGCACAACGCCGGGATTTTTTTTGCGCTACCAGCTTTCCCTCTCATACGCCACGGCAACCATCTTTTTTTTACATTTGTTGATGGTAGAAATTAATTGCACAATATGACCGATAATAGTTTTATTGCCGACCAGTTTTCGCTCTTATCCAAACTAATGGATATCCATGGCGGCAATACCTTTAAATCAAAATCATACGCCGCAGCCGCTTTTAATATTGAAAAATTAACGCAACCGCTGGCCGATACGCCCGCGGATAAGCTATCCTCTATAAAAGGCATTGGCGACTCTGCCGCAAAAAAAATTACAGAAATACTTGAAACAGGCAAACTGGCCGTGCTGGAAGAACTATTAATAAATACGCCAGCCGGTGTGCTGGAAATGCTGAATATAAAAGGACTTGGTCCAAAAAAAATTGCCAGCATCTGGAAAGAGATGGAAATCGAGAGCCTGGGTGAACTGTTGTATGCCTGCAATGAAAACCGCCTGTTGCTGTACAAAGGCTTTGGCGAAAAGACGCAAAAAAATGTACAGGAAGCCATTGAATACTATACACAGAACCAGGGAAGTTTTTTGTATGCAGAAGTAGCTGCCTTTTTCCCATCTATACAAGTTTACCTTGAAAAGCATTTTTCTGCAGACGCGATAGCCGTTACCGGCGCATTCCGCAGACAGGATCTTACCATTGATGAACTGGAGTTTGTGATTGCTAAAGACAATGCTGCTATAAAACCAATTTTTCAGACCGCGCAGCCGCCAGAGCTACTGGAAGAAACTGCCAGCCAACTGCTGTATAAATTAAAGAATGGGTTGAAGCTCCGGCTGCATACCAGCCCTGCCAATTTCGCCGAGAAACTATTTTTTACCACCGGCCCCATCAGTTTTACGGATGCTTTCATTCAAAAATATGCGCTACCTGTTTTTAACAGTGCAGAGAACCATGATGCCGGCGCATTTACAAATGCCGGTATTAGACCGATTCCTGCATACCTGCGGGGCGTTAACACCATTCTGAACAAAGCCGCCAATGACCTGCCTGAAGTAATAACGGAAAAAGACATCCGGGGAATTATTCATACACATAGCAACTGGAGCGATGGTACCAACACAATTGAAGAAATGGCCAAAGCATGCATTGCCAAAGGTTATGAGTACCTGGTGATCAGTGATCACAGCAAAAGCGCTTTTTATGCAAACGGGTTAAAAGAAGATCGTATTCGCGAGCAGCACCGCTATATAGACGAGCTGAATGAAAAGTTCAGGCCGTTTAAGATCTTTAAAAGTATTGAGTGCGATATACTAAACGATGGCAACCTGGACTACACCGATAATATTCTGTCCACTTTCGATCTGATCATAGCGTCCGTTCATGCCAATTTGAAAATGACGGAAGAAAAAGCGATGACCCGTTTGCTCAACGCCATTAAAAACCCTTACACAACCATTCTTGGCCATATGACGGGCAGGCTTTTGCTTAGCCGGAAAGGTTACCCCGTTGATCATAAAAAGATTATTGAGGCCTGCGCAGCGCACCAGGTAGTGATTGAATTGAACGCACATCCGCGAAGGCTCGACATGGACTGGTACTGGATTGATGAAGCAGTGGAAAAAGGCGTGTTAATATCTATTGATCCGGATGCGCATACCACTGAAGGGTTCAACGATTGCCGCTACGGTGTGCTGGCCGCGCAGAAAGGAGGACTTACCAAAGAACAAAACCTCAGTAGTTTTTCATTGCAGCAGTTTGAAAGTTTTTTACTGGAGAGAAAGAAATTGAAAAGACTGGGGTGAATGCCCTGTGCAGGATTTTGAGATTTAGCGATTTGCCGGTGCATTGCACGCCGGAAACATGCTCTGCAACGATATTCAACCCCTTCGGGGTTATAAGACCATTTGTTGCGAACCCCGGGTTGCACCCGGGGCTACTCACATCACGCCCTCCGGGCTATAAACAGGAGGCTCCTAAGGAGCCAAAAAATTATGTATCTTACATTCCCAAAAATTACTCACGACTCACGACTCACGACTCACGACTCACGACTCACGACTCACGACTCACGATTCACGAC
>Ga0268264_10003431_pt1 | contig 13670 bp, 13 predicted proteins | sample KBSSwiS32_FD_190357 | JGI IMG/M metagenome (GOLD analysis project Ga0268264, IMG submission 190357) | Switchgrass rhizosphere microbial communities from Kellogg Biological Station, Michigan, USA - KBS Switchgrass S3-2 (SPAdes) (version 2) | ecosystem: Host-associated > Plants > Roots >...
GCCTCATCGCACGCGGCAAACCTTACAAATGCGCCATCGTTGCCGCCATGCGCAAACTTCTCATCCACCTTCACTCCCTCCTCAAACAACACCAACAACATTCCCTTGCTTTATGACACAGTTGCTTCGCGGTAAAATACGCCCTGTTTTCTTCTGTAAAACGATTCATTGGTATGCCCCTCTCCATCATCCTGCACCTCATCGCCAACTTTTTCGCCGGGGCGTTCTTTTGCAACAGCATCCCGCATCTCTCGTGCGGACTGCGCGGCGAGCCATTCCCCAGCCCGTTCGCACGGCCGATGGGCGTCGGCCTCTCCTCCCCGCTGGTGAATTTCCTCTGGGGCTTCCTCAATCTCGTCACCGCCCTCGCCCTGCTCTGCATCTCGCACATCCAGATCAGCCTCAACACCGGCCTCATCCTCTTCCTCCTGGCCTTCTTCCTCCTCGGCATATATCTCTCCTGGCGTTTCGGAAAAGTGCGCGGAAATTAAACCGCAAAGAACGCGAAGAAAAGACGGGGATTTTAGACAGGATTCACTTCCTAAATCCTAAATCTTACTTCCTAAATTCCATTCCTACCTTCGCGCTCTTCGCGTTCTTAGCGGTTAAAAATCCCTACACCGCCGGGGGCTGCACCGTTGTTGCCATGCTTTGCGCAGCGAGCAACTGCGTCATAAAATCGGACTGCGGCGGCACCAGCGTGATCTGCGCATTTCCCCCGACAATCTTCTGCGTCTCCAAAATCTCGAACATCGCGCCGAGCACCTCGGGGTCGCGGCCGATCTGTTCCAGCGCCTGGCCTACGATCGCCGGGCGCATCGCGGCGGCCTTTGCGAATTCCACGGCGGCGGCGCGCTCGGCGGTGCTGGTAATGATGCTCACCTGGTTCGCGCCATCCTGCTTGATGGCGCTGGTCACCTGCCGCAGGCGGTTCACCACCTTTTCCTGGATCTGCGAAATCATCGCCATGTCGCGGAAATGCACCTTGCGGATGTAAACGCTGCCGAGCTTGAATCCCCACTCGTCGGATTTCGGGCTCACCTCCGCGCGCACGGCCTGCGACATCGCGTGCCGGTTTTCGAGCATGGCGGCGAGCTTCATGTTGCTGAGGCAGCGCATCGTGGCGTTGCTCACGTTCGCGGCCAGCGAGCCGCGCGGGTCGGTGTTCTTGAACAGGTAGGAGACGGGATCGTTGATCCACATTTCAAACCAGATGCCGATGCCCATCGGCGCGCCTTCCTCGCTGTTCACCGCCTGGCCGCGCAGGTAGACCTGGTCGAGCCGGCGGTCGAGCACGTAGCGGTTCCCCAGCCAGTTCACGATCGGCGCCGCGAGGCCGATGTGGAACCAGAGAAAATAAAGCCCCGGCTCGGTGAGCACGCCGAGCACCTTGCCAAAGAGCACGTACACATGGCACGTCCCCTCCTCCACGATGGCGTAAAAACCAAATGCGCGCAGGAGACCGAGAGTAAGCGGCACGAGGATGAACATCCCGACAAAAGTAACAGCGGCGGCTATGAGGAAATTCATTTTCCGCCCTCCAGGATCACGCGGGTCGCGGTGCTGTAGAGCGCCAGCTTCACATTGCGCAGATACGCGGCGAGCGCCCCGTTCCCGCTCGCGTTCAATGCCGCCACCTGCTCGGCGAGCGCCGTGAGCGGCTCGACCTCAGCCTGCGCGTTCAGCGTTTCGATCTCCACCGCGCGCTTGGATTGCTCGATCTTCTGGTCGGCGTGCGCCTGGGCAAGGCTGATGTCGCTAGACACCTGGTTGTGCGCGGTGTTGATCGCCGCGAGCGCGCTTTCCACCTCCGGCGGCGGGTCGATGCTGGTGATGAGCGAGGCGTCCAGCGCCACGCCGTAGCGCGCGGCTGCGTCGGCGCACTCGCGGTCCATGTGCTCGTTCAGCGAGGAAAGATTTTTGCGCAGGTCGTTGATCGAAATGCCCGTCACGACCGCCGCCGCGTCGTCCTGCCCGGTGGTGTCCGGCGGCGCCTCGAAGTTCGCGATGCGCTCGCGCAGCACGCTCACGAAATACCCCATCACATGCGCGATGGGATTCCGCACGCCGAAGAACCACGCATAGAGATTGCGGTCCGAGACACGGAAGCGGATCTGCCCGCTCAGCCCCGTGTCGAGCTGGTCCTTCGTCACCGCGGAGAGGCTCGTGCCCCCTTCGTTCAGCGCGGGATTCTCGGGATCGAGCGCCATGCTCACCGTGCGCACCGCGATGCTCGTCTTGTAAACGCGCTCCCACGGCCACTTGAAATAAAGCCCGCCCGGCGGGATCACCCGCAACTGCGGGTAGCAGTACCGCCCCCGCGCATCCTCGCTGAGCCCCGCCGAGATCGGATCATCCAGCGTCGTCTGCTCCCCCAGCCGTTCCGCCCGCCCGAAGCTCGTCTTCACCGCGCGCTCATTCTGGTCCACCGTGAAAATCCCCGCGAGGAGATAACGCGCCAGAAACCAGCACACAAAACCAACACAAATTCCGAGGTAGATCATAGAAGTGGATGCTTTACCTAAACTGAAGGCTCATCCTGTAAAACACGAGATAAAATCGAACGCAGTGAGATACTCGAGACTTTGAGAGGCCGAGGGGCGATGGCGGCAACGCCGTGGGCCGAGGAGGAGGAAGGGAATAGCGGTGGTTGGTGGGCGGGCGAGCAAAAGGCGGGCGGCTTATCTTGTTCCCCGGGTCGTAGGGGACAAGGGCGACAATCGCGAAGGCCGCAAAGAAAGGACGGGGATTCGGAGAAGATTAGACAGGATGTACTGGATTAACTGGAGGTCGGAATTGAAGACAGACGTTCTTTAGAATACAACCACCTGAATAAACATCCTGTTAATCCTGTACATCCTGTCTAAAATCCTTTTCTTCGCAGCCACTCCCGAAATGCCAAAAGTATCTTTACACGAATTCGATGGGCTTGGATTGATCCTTTCCGCGGACACGGGCATTATCTATTGCAATCAGACTGGAGGTCTTGGATGCCTGCAACCGGAAATCGAAGGTGCATTTGTTCCTTTATTCGATGGCATTGGACGACCTGCCATTTACGCCCTGACCCATCATTTCCATGGTGACTGGCATTCTATCACAGCGTCCGATGCGGATATAATCGACGGAATTCTCCGCCGCTCGAAGCTTTGTTTTCTCGTCACAGACCGGCAAAGGCTGGCTGAATCATATGAAGCGTGGATATTTGTAGAGGTACGCGAAGATTCACAGCGTCCGGGAGAATCGTTGCTATCGGGATTTGGGCCGCAAAAGGGAGTTCTTACGTGGCCAAATAGCGACTAGCGCTCCCCGATGAGGAAGACGCACTGATAAAGCCCCGACACCGCCTGCTCCTCCCGCTGCACATGCGTCTTTAGCACCTTCTGGAACATCTCCGCCTCCAGCCGCGCCACGATCGGAAACGCCCGCAGCAAATCCAGGATCGGCGAATGATGCTCCACGATCCGCAGCCCCCCTTCCTCCTCGAACTCCGCCATATGCCCCTCCGCATCACGCAACTTCGTGAGTGACCGCGCCTTTTCCGCCAGCGTCTCCCCCTTCAACTTCGCGAGATAGGCATCCGTCATGCGCTGGAAAACATTCAGCAGCAGCTTCTCCGCCGCGCTCGGCCCGTAGAGTTTCAGCGCGGATTCCAGCAGCCCGATCGTCATCGCATTGCTCGACACGGGGAAAAGCTCGTGCGCCCGCTGCGTCAGGCGGTAGAGCATCTCCGGCCTGCCCACCGGCTTCGCGCGCCGCCAGGTATCGAGGTAGCCCCCCTTGTGCAGCTCGATGCAATGCTGCTTCACCCCCATGTAGCTCATCCCGATCTTCTCCGCGAGTTCCGTCACCGAAAGCCCCTGCGTCCGCTTGAGCTTGTTCAGGATTTGCAACCGCTGGCTCTTGCCAATCTCGGCGATGAGTTTTTGATTCATTGGGGTGACCCGGATTGAATCAACAAATCCGCGCAACCGAAAGGATTTTAAATACCTTTTTTGCGTGAAAATACGCGGCTTTGGTTTTCTTTGCGGCCTTGGCGTACTTGGCGGTAATTTTTAACCGCTAAGGTCGCAAAGCAACTGTGTCATAAAGCAAGGGAATGTTGTTGGTGTTGTTTGAGGAGGGAGTGAAGGTGGATGAGAAGTTTGCGCATGGCGGCAACGATGGCGCATTTGTAAGGTTTGCCGCGTGCGATGAGGCCTGCGACATAGGGTTTGATGACGGGATTGTGGGTGGCGGCGGTGTGGGCGGCCATGAAGAGGCATTTACGAACTTTTGAGCGTCCCGCGGAGATGGAACGTTTTGCGGAGGCTTTGCCGCTGTCGCGGTTGAAGGGGGCGACGCCAGCCAGGGCGACAAGCTGGTTTCTTCGCAACCGGGACATCTCGCCGAGATAGGCCAGGAGGGTCCAAGCGGTGACAGCGCCCACGCCTTTCACGGATTGGAAGAGTTGCGCCTCGGCAGCCAGGCGCCGGTCCTTGGCGATGAGCAGCTTGATTTGCGCGTCGAGGGAGGCGATTTCCTTTTCGACAAACCGGATCATGCGCCGGATGGATGTGGCGATTGCTTTCTGGCATTTCTGGAGGCGGTTTTTCTCGCGTGCGAGCTGGGTGGTGAGGTGGCTGCGCCTGTCAAGCATGGCGGCCAGTTCCTGACGCACGGGCTCAGGAGGCGGAGCGGGCTGGAGATGCTTCTGCTGTGCGAAGCGCAGGATCATCCTTGCATCGATGGGATCGGTCTTTGCCTTGATGGCTTCGCTCAAGGCAAAGGCACGGAGCCGGGAGGGATTGATCAGGTTCACGGCGATGCCCGCCTGGTGGAGCGTGCCCAGTAGCGGCCGCTCGTAGCCGCCGGTGGCTTCGCAGACCACGAGGGGATCTGGCAGGCTTTTGATGCTTTTGAGCAACCGGCGCAGGCCGGCCTTGTCATAGACGATGCGGCAGGTTTGCCCGCCGCTGGTATGCACCTGCAGCGAGTCCTTGGAGATGTCGATGGCGACGTAGTGCGGATCTGTAATGGTGGCGATGTTTTGATTCATGGCTTTTCTCGGTCTTGTAGAGGTGAGCTCGCGGCGCTAGACTGCGGCTCTGTCAACTGTTTGAGATTAAACCAGAGGCTCCAGAGGATCGTTGCTTCGCGATGAACTCGGGGGTTCGGAGCGCAAATTGATCTCATCCAGAGCTTCTCCGGGCCCTCGGTCAAAGGGCCCGGAGAATTCCGGCTCCCATATTCTGCCAAAAGGAAGTCCATCCTGCCAGCCAACGCATCATTATCATGCAACGTCTTCGTCATGCATGTTTGACCTACAAGAGCGCAAAGGGGGAAGGGATTTTCGTGAAGGGAGAACCAACTGTGCGCCTGTGGCGCTTATTTTTCTGTTTTAATCGCTGCGCTCCTTGTGACAATATTTGTGCCGGTGCTGCATTTCCCACAAAAGCCACCTGTGGTTCAATGAAACTATTAGGCAAGAAAACATATGTTTGATTCTCTCAAGCGGCTCTTTGGTGGCGGTGGGCTAAGAAAAGTGCCCGGTGCATTATCAGCTTCAGATTCCAGCGGGCGCGTCGTATATAACATGCTTGATCCGTTGATGCAGAAGTTTATGGGACAGTCTGTGGGGGCGCTGAAGAAAGCAGGGATCAAAGCCAAAGGCACGGGCCAATTTTCGATCCTGATTGGAGAAGAAGGAAAGCAGGAGATCAATCTTGTTCCATTTTGGTCACGCTATATTAAGAATCAAAGCGAGGCGGAGTTTGATGAAGTGGTTGCCAATGCAAAGCGCCTCCTCAAAAAATAATCGCGGACGCCTTCATTGAAGCCGCAATCAATTTGGGTGGAATCGGCGCCTTCTTTCCTTCGCGCTCTTCGCGTCCTTAGCGGTAAATTTTCTGCTCACCTCATACCCCTGAAAGATGCCTGTATTGCAGCGGCGTGCTGCCGAAGTGTTTCCGGAATGTGCGGTGGAAGTAGGACAAATCCTTGAACCCGCTGCTCAGCGAAATCTCGAGGATGGGTAGGGAGCTGTTGCGCAGTAATGAGGCCGCGGTGCGCAGGCGCATCTGGTTTACGAGCTTGATGTAGCTGCAGCCGAACAGCTCCTTCACGAGGTGGATCGTGCGGCTTTCGCCGAGGTGGAGATAGCGGGCGAGCCTCTTGATCGGCGCGGGGTTGGTGTGGTGCTCGTAGATGAAATGCTGGATCTGCTGGCGGCGCGTGGCGACGGTTTTTTCAGCGGGGTTGCGTTTGTTGTCCTCGATCTTGAGGACGCTTATGGCCTCCTCGTGCCATTGCAGCAGGCGCGAGCGGAGCTGGCGCAGTGATTCCAGTACGGGGTCGGCCTCCTCCTCGCGCACGGAGCGCATGGCTGGGGGGACGTGGCCGGTGCTGCGGCGGATGTCGCGCACGAGATGCGCGTGGTTTCCTTTCGGCAGCGCCTGCCCGGCGAAGAGGATCGCGGCGAGCTGGTCATGGATGAAAACGGGCATCACCCATTCCATGAATCCCGCGTGGCAGACGTGGCAGCGGCCCTCCGGGTGGTGCAAAATATCCGGGCGCAGGCGCGTGACCTCGAAATCCATGCACGCCCAGTCATGCGTCGCCTTTACCGCGATGCAGCAGGGGGCGCGGTGCTTGAAACGCTCGGGTTGCAGGAAGGGCCAGAGGTGAGCGCCGATGTCGTGCACCACGAGCTGGAGGCCTGTCAGTTTCTCAAAACATTGGATCGCCCATTCCGGCGTTTCGAAGAAATCGGGTTGATGCACGGGTCGAGAATAGCAGAAAAAGCCATGTCTTCAACGGGATTGCCCACGAGTGGTTTTCCAGGACCTGCCATATTTATCCACCTATGAGCATTGTCATCGACGCATCCACACGCCTTCAGAATCTTGTCGGCTCGAAAACCTACCATGAGCCGGACGGCACTTATTCGCTGAATCGCACCATTCCCGCCGAGAAAGGCTACGATCTCGTGGTGGCGGGCGGCGGCCCTGCTGGAGCTGCGGCGGCGATCTGCGCGGCGCGCCTCGGCGCGAAGGTGCTGCTCGTGGAAAGCACGGGCTGCCTGGGTGGAATGGGAAGCTCCGGGCTCGTGACGGCGTTCGACCCGATGGCCGACGGCGTGCGCATGCTCGTGGGGGGATTCATGCGCGAGCTCGTGGAGACGATGTTTAAACGCGGCCTCATGTCCCCCGGCATCGATCCCGATTGCTGGCGGAAAAAATTCCACACGTGGTCGCCATTCAAGGCGGAGGGGTTGAAGCTCATGCTCGATGAATTCGCGCTGGAGGCCGGCGTCGAGGTGCGCTTTTTCACGCGTGTGATCGATGTGGAATGCTCGCACGAATCGAAGACCGTGCAGGGCCTTGTGCTCTCGAACGTGGAGGGCTATCGCTTCGTGAAGGCGAAGACATTCATCGACGCCACGGGCGACGCGATCCTCGCCGACCTGTGCGGTATCCCGTGCTATGCGGCCGGGCACGACACGCCGCGCATCATGCCCACGACGCTTGCGTCGCTTTTCACGGGCATCGACTGGGAGAAAAGGCACTCCGCGCGGAAGGAGGGCGGCGGTTCCGACGAACGGGCGTTCCTGCCGAAGGCGCTGGCGGACGGGCATTTCACGCAGAACGACCGGCACCTGCCGGGCATGAGCAAGGTCGGGCACCAGGTCGGCTACCTGAACGGCGGCCACATGTTCAACCTCGATGCGCTCCGCTGCCGCGACCTGACGGACGGCGTAATGTGGGGGCGCAAGCTCGCGGTGGAGTACATGGAATTCTACCGCAAATACGTCCCCGGCTGCGAGAAGATCGAGCACGTCACCACGGCGTCGCTCATCGGCATCCGCGAGTCGCGCCGCGTGCAGGGGGAATACCAGCTCTGCCTGGACGATTACCTCGCGCGCCGCGAGTTCCCCGACCAGATCGGCGTGTTTAACAAATTCGTGGACGTCCATCCGTACGACACATCCGACGAGCAGTGGAACCGCTTCAACACGGAGCGGGAAAAAACCATGATCCTGAACCAGGGCGAATGTTTCGGCCTGCCGTACAGCATCCTCGTGCCGCAAGGCTGGAGCAATCTCTGGGTCGCGGGCCGTTGCGCCAGCGCCGACGTGAAAGTGCAGGGCTCGATCCGCGTCCAGCCCGCCGCATCGATGATGGGGCAGGCCGCCGGCACCGCCGCCGCGCAATCGCTCAAGACCGGCCAGCCCGCGTGCGATTTGAACACGGAGACGCTGGTGGAGACATTGCGCGAGGCAGGGGCGTACCTGCCGCAGAAGTCGGTGTCGGCGAAGATGACGCGGGGGTGAGGAAGAATACAAACCACTAAAAGCGCAAAGGTCGCGAAGGAAAGAAAGGGCCGGAGGCGCTACAAGAATTATGCAGAAAAAACTTCCTTTTTTTCTTGGCGACCTTTGCGCCTTTTGCGGTTAAAATATCCCATGCTCTCCGTAAACAAATACACCAGGGAATATATCGCGGGTTGCCGTGCGAAAATGGAAGCGCAGCTTGCCGCGTATGAGACGCTGATTGCCGCGAGCGGAAAAGGTGGCGCGGTTGGATCCGCGTCCGCGATCGATGCTTTCGAGCCGCTTTTCTTCAACAACATGGTCGTGGTGCTGGACAGCTATTTCGTCCATCGCAGCAGGACGCTGGAGTTGAAGGATGGCAATCCGCTGAACGAAGTCCGGATGCTGTGCCACTCAATCCTGCAAAACGACGGTGTTCTTGCCGCCGACAAAACGATCAGGTTCAAGGCTGAGAAATCCGTGCTGAAAATCCAGGTCGGGGGTGAAATCAAACTGACTGAATCCGATTTCGTGCACCTCTTCCGGGCATTCTTCGCGGAGATCGAGGCGAAGTTTGTGTGACTGTTGAGGTGGCATTGAGTTTCCTGGCTGTTAAACTCTGTTTAGCAACGCACCGGTCTTGAAAACTCCATTTCCATTTGAACTTTCGTTTATCGCTAGCACTATGTTAAATCGTATGAAGCGTGAAGGCGACTTCGCAAAACGGTGTTTCACCTGCCTGTGCTTTGACAAGTAAAGTTTGGTCACGGGGAAAAATTGAACGCTCTTATAATATGAATTTTCATCTTTTATCGCGATTGTTTGAGAGAAGTAAAAGTATAGAGGAACAACTCAAAGAGTATGGCGGAGAAGAGTCACCGTACAACCTGCTCCGGACAAATACGCCCGAAGAAAATGAACTCAGGGAAGGCGAGAAGCTTATAGTGGATGCCATTCCGTCTTACAGGGCGTTCGGTTCGCAGAAGCGCACCGTTCATCGCCCAATCAGCGGGAGATCAGCGGATGCGCTTAACGTGCGCATCACCTTGTTGGGAAATTCCTACTTCTGGAAAAGCCGTAAGAATACGCCTCTTGAATATCATTTTTCAGGGTCTTTCCATTACTTTACCACTCCCGGGGCTTACGTAAAAATTTGTCAAATTGGTTCAGACTCCCATTTTACCGAGCATTTTTCCTACAGCATGGTCACGTTCAGCCATTGGGGAAAATGTTCGTTGTTCGACATTTCAGCGTTGAAGTCGTCGCATAAATAGCGCGTTGCAAAAGCTGGTGCTCCTATTGCTATGTCATCCTTCAACTGCGCTCCGCAAGACCTCCGCTTCGCTCACGATGACTGAGCCGCGGAAATTGTCACTTCCCGGCTGCTTTCTCCGGCTTCAATGGCTTATCGAGCATGACGTGGTAGACGTTCAGCGTCATCCCCTCGACGAGGTAGAGTTGCACCTCGGAGACGTGGAGGTCGGCGATGGCGCGCAGCTCGTTGGTCTCGGCCTGGGCTACGTCGCGCTGCATCTGGAGGACGGTGTAGGTGGTGGTGGAGCCGGCGCTGAGTTTTTTTTGCTCGGCCTTGAGTGCATCCTTGGCGTAGGCGGTGGCGGTGCGGGAGACGCCGACGCGCTCCTGGTTGGTCATCACGCGGTTTGCGGCGTTGTTGACCTGGACGAGGATGTTTTGCTCGAGCTTTTTCAACTCGAGGAGGCGCTGGGCTTTTTGCAATTGCGCGGCGTTGCGCTGGCCGACCGCCTGGTGGTTGCCGAGGGGATACTGCACGGTCACGCCCACGTACCACTGGGGATAATCGCCGCCCGTCACGCGGCTGATGCTGTTCCCCAGGTTCGTGCCGAGGCCGCCGTAGCCGTAGCTGGCATTCAGGTTGAGTTGCGGGAGGACCTGGTTTTTACTGAAGACGAGCTGGATTTTGCTCTGCTCCGCGATCTCGATCGCCTGCCGGTAATCCGCGCGGTTTTTCAACGCAGCGGCCATGCTGGAAAGGGGAGGCTTGGCGGTGAGGTCCTCGGCGGGGCGGTCCACCGGCACGAGGCTCTGGCCGACCATGGCGGCGAAATCGTCGCTGATGAGGGCCTTCAGCGTGTTCTCCTGCTCGCGCAGGCTTTGGCGCGCCTGCAGCACGCCGTCCCGACGGGTGGCGACTTCCGAGGTGGCCTGCGAAATGTCGAGCGGGGTCATCACGCCGATCCGCACCCGGACCTTGTTGTCATCCAGGAGATTCTGCGCGAGGTCGAGCGAGGTCTGCTGGGAAACGAGGTTGTCGCGCGCGTAGATCAATTCGTAATAGGCCGAGACGACGTTCGAGATGATCTGCTCGACCTGCCCCTCGAACCCCGCGTCCGCCGCCGCCTCGCCGCGCCGCGCGATGCGGATCTGGGTTTGCGTGACGTCCGTGCCGAAACCGCGCAGCAACGGTTGTGTGACATTGAGGCCGGCAAAGGTCGAGTACTCGGCGAAAAGGTAGCCGAGGTTGTTTTGCGAGCTGGAGGAGTTGGCGGTGAGGCTGAACTGCGTGCCGGCCGGCGTGAGCTGGGTGAGGCCGAACTGGTAATTGCTCGTCTGCGCATCGAAGGACCCGGTGGACGTGGAGCTGGACTGGTAGGTGCCCATGCCGTACTGCGCCTGTAACCCGAGCGCGGGATCAAAAATTCCGCGCGCCGAGTATGTCTGCGTCGCCGCGAGCTGCGGGGCGATGCGCTGGATCGAGATATCGAGGTTTTTTGCCAGCGCGCGCGTGATGCACTCCGGGATCGTGAGGCGGATTTCCTGCGCGGTATCGACGGCATTCTGTGACGATGCGGAGTCATTCCCAGCATTCACACATGGCAAAAACAAAGCGCACAGCGACAACAAAACGATAAGACGTGGCAGCGTCATCCCGAACGCAGTGAGGGATCCCGCAAGCGACGACAGGGATAGTTTGGGAGATTTGCCGCCCTCGCCCCTCGGCCTCTCCAAGAGTCGAGTCTCACCAAGTTCGGGATGACGCGCGTGGTTTGAATGACGCGCGCTGTTTATGAGATGACTTCTATTCATAGCGGAGCGCTTCAATGGGGTCGAGTCTGGAAGCCTGGAACGCGGGATACAAGCCCGCAACCACGCCGATGAAAAGGCTGAAACAAAAACCGACCATGCCGGCGGTGATGGAAAACAAGGGGCTGAACATCGAGTTCGCCATCACGCTCTGGAGCACGGGGATCATGACCGCGCCGACGCCGACGCCCATGGCCCCGCCGATGGCGCTGAGGCAGATTGCCTCGGCGAGGATCTGGACGAAGATGTCGCCGCTGGTCGCGCCGACGGCCTTGCAGAGGCCGATCTCGCGCATGCGCTCGCTCACCGAGGCGAGCATGAGATTCGCAATGCCCACGCCGCCGATCAACAGCGTTACAAAGCCGATCGCCTGGCCGGTGATCTCGAAGCCGGACCTCATGGAGTTATATGATTCCAGCTCGCTGCCGCGCGTCTCGACGCGGAAATCCTTCATGCCGCGGTGGGTGTGGGTTATCACGTTTGCGATCTCCTGGGCGGTCTGGTCGATGATGTCCGCGTCCTTCACCTGCACGTTCAGCCATGTGAGCTTTTTCGTGGGTACGAAGCGGTCCTGCATCGTGGAAAGGGGGATGAAGACGATGCGGTTCTTGCTCTCGAGTCCGTCGTATTTGCCGCGCTTCATGGAATATTTTTTCAGCAGACCGACCACGGTGAAGCTCACGCCATTCACGCTGATCATTTTTCCCATCGGGTCCTGGTTCGGGCGGAAGAGCGCCTCCACGGCGGCGGTGCCGAGCACCGCCACGAGGGAGTGCTGTTGCACATCGCGGTCGGTGATCTCCCGTCCCTTCACGACCTCGTAGCGGTTTGTGATAAAAGTGCCGGGGCCGATGCCCTGGGTGCGGACGCCGTAGGTTTTCGCGTTCGCGATCACCGTGGTGTCGAGGTCGATCTCCGGCGAGACGGCGGTGAGATTGTGGCAGAATTTTTTGATCACATCGGCGTCCTCCTGCGTGCGGCCCTTGCTCATTGCCTTGAGGTGGCTCTGCTTTTTCGGCAGGATGTCGTCGGTGATCGCGATCTTCTCGATGCCGCCGGATTCGTAAATGCCGACCTGCCACCCCGTGAAAAGTCCCTGGATGAAGCCGAGGATCACGATGAGCGATGCCACGCCGAGGAAGACGCTGAAGAGGCTGAGCAGCGAGCGGAGCTTGTGGGCCCAGATCTGCCCGAGGCCGTGCCAGATGGCGTTCAGGAGATACATGCGTCGTCGCTGAGGATTTTGCCGTCGGCCACGTGGACCTGCCGCCGTGTGCGCGAGGCCACGTGGGCATCGTGTGTGACAATGATCACGGTGCGCCCCTGGCGGTTCAGCTCGGTGAAAAGATCGAGGATCGAGTTTGCGGTGACGCTGTCCAGGTTGCCCGTCGGCTCGTCGGCGAGGATGAGGCTGGGGCTGTTCGTGAGCGCGCGAGCGATCGCCACGCGCTGGCGCTGGCCGCCGGAGAGCTGGTTTGGCCGGTGATGCTCGCGGTCAACCATGCCCACGGTGGCGAGGGCTTCCTGCGCGCGCTCCTTCACCCCGGGATCGGGGCTTTTGCGGTAGTAATGCGGGAGCAGCACGTTCTGCCTCACGTTCAGGCGGGGGAGGAGGTTGAAGGACTGGAAGACGAAGCCGATCTTCTCGGAACGGATGCGCGCGCGCTCGTTCGCGCTGATCTTTGAGACGTCGCCGCCCTCGAAGAAAATCGTGCCGGCGGTGGGCTGGTCGAGGAAGCCGAGGAGATGCATGAGCGTCGATTTACCCGAGCCGGAGGGGCCGACCACGGCGACGAAATCCCCCGGAGGCACGGAGAGGTCCACGCCATTCAGCGCGCGGACGATGCCGCCGCCCATGCGGTAGTGCTTCGTCACCTGCTTCATTTCGAGGACGGGCGTCACAGCTTCTTGTCGTCCTTCTTTTCCGTCACGGGGTTGAGGAAGACGGCCTCACCTTCCTGGAGGCCGGACTTGATCTCGATGAAATCGGCGGCGTTGATGCCGACCTTCACGTTCCGGCGGGTGACGGTGCCCTTTTCCTTCACGAAAACATAGCTGGTGTCGTCGTCCTCAAAGACCATGGAGATGGGGAGCGTGAGCGCCTTCTCCACGCGGGTGACGGGGATGTTGAAATTCGCGGTGAGCCCCACCTTGAGCCGCGGGTCTGCCGTGTCGAGGCTGACCACGATCGGGAAAACGTGGATCGCCTTGTCGGTCTCCTTCGCCACCGCGAGCGGCGAGACAAACTTGATTTTTCCCTCGAGTTTCAAGTCGGGAGTCGAGTCGAGCGAGAGATGGACAAACATTCCCACCTGGA
>Ga0268264_10003434_pt1 | contig 13666 bp, 9 predicted proteins | sample KBSSwiS32_FD_190357 | JGI IMG/M metagenome (GOLD analysis project Ga0268264, IMG submission 190357) | Switchgrass rhizosphere microbial communities from Kellogg Biological Station, Michigan, USA - KBS Switchgrass S3-2 (SPAdes) (version 2) | ecosystem: Host-associated > Plants > Roots >...
TCAGCCACTGTTCGCGCCATCGGCCCGGGCGTGTCCTGGCTCGCCGAGATCGGGATCACGCCCGATCGGCTGACGCGGCCGACGGTGGGCTTGATGCCGACCAGCCCGTTCGCTGAAGCCGGCGAGACGATCGAACCGTCGGTCTCGGTGCCGATGCCGGCCGCGGCGAGGCTCGCGGCGATCGCCGCTCCCGTGCCCGAGCTGGAACCGGAAGGGGAGCGGTCGAGGACGTACGGGTTCCGGGTCTGACCGCCGCGCCCGCTCCATCCGGAGCTGGAACGGGACGAGCGGAAGTTCGCCCATTCGGACAGATTGGTCTTGCCCAGGATCACCGCGCCCGCCGCGCGCAGCGCCGAGACCAGGAAGGCGTCGGCGGCGGGCCGGGCGCCGACCAGCGCGAGCGAACCGGCGGTCGTTTCCATCCGGTCCGCCGTAGCGATGTTGTCCTTGATCAGGACCGGGACGCCATGGAGCGGACCGCGCGGCCCCTTCTGCTTTCTTTCGCGGTCGAGCTCTTCGGCGATCGCGAGCGCTTCCGGGTTCAGCTCGATCACCGCGTGGAGCTCGGGTCCCGAACGGTCGATCTCCTCGATTCGCCGGAGGTAGAGATGGACCAGATCCCGCGACGTCCGCCGCCCCGAGGCCATCGCTTCTCCGAGCGCGGCGATCGTCGCCTCTTCGAGCTCGAACGGCGGCGCTTTTTTGGGGATTACGGACGGGGCGGCCGCCGCCTGCACTTTCGCCCCTGCGATCGCCGTTCCAACCCCTGCCGCAACGCCCCCTGCGAGAAGGGCGCGCCGGGTGAGCCGGAGTTCTTCGGGCGGTAGGCGATCCGGAGCAGAATTACGCGGTCGATTCGATTCGCTCAAGGCGTCTTCTCCAATTCTAGGTGGCGACACTCTACTCCGGCCGACCGCCTCGTTGTACTGTCATCCCTCCAAGAGGAACGGACTTGAGAGGGATCGGTATGCGGATGGGCACGCGCCAAAGAATCGCGATCTGTATCGGCTTGTCGCTCGTCGTCACGGGGCTCGCCCGGGCGGCGGAGGGCGCGCCGCTGTTGGCCCAAACACCTACGCTCAGTACCACGGACGTCGTCTTCGTCTATGGCGGCACCCTCTGGACGGTGCCGCGAGGAGGCGGCGCGGCGCGTCAGTTGACCACGGGCGGCCATGAACGCTCGCCGGTCTTTTCTCCCGACGGCCGGTGGCTCGCCTTCACGGCGCAGTACGACGGCAACGTCGACGCCTATGTCATGCCGTCAGGCGGGGGAGAACCCAAGAGGCTCACCTGGCACCCGGGCAATGACGTGGCGGTCGGCTGGACCCCTGACGGCAAGAGCGTGTTGTTTTCTTCGAACCGCGATTCGTACGCCGATTTCCACCGGCTCTATACCGTGCCCGCGACCGGCGGCCCGGCCACGGTGCTGCCGATGTGGCGGGGAGAGACCGCGTCGTTTTCTCCCGACGGAACCCGCGTCGCCTATGTACCGAACCTCATCTGGCAGACCGCCTGGAAGCGCTATCGCGGCGGGCAGACGACGCCCATCGACTTGGTCCGCCTCTCCGACCTCGCTTTGGAGAAAGTGCCCCGCGAGAATTCGAACGACTCCCATCCGGCTTGGGTTGGCGACACGGTGTATTTCCTTTCCGATCGCGACGGGCCGGTGACCCTTTTCGCCTACGACACCCGCGCGAAAACCGTGCGGCGGGTGATCGAAAACCAAGGCCTCGACATCAAGTCGCTCTCCGCCGGTCCGGATGCGCTCGTCTACGAGCAGTTCGGCGAGATCCATCTGTTCAATCCGGCCACCGGTTCGGGTAAAAAACTCGACATCACGATCGTCGGCGATCTACCCGCCGTGCGGCCGCACTTCGAGAAGGTGGGGGAGAAGATCCAGACCGGGCGGATCTCGCCGCACGGCGCCCGCGCGCTCTTCGAGGCGCGCGGCGAGATCCTCACGGTTCCGGCGAAAAAGGGCGACATCCGCAACCTGACGCGGAGCACCGCGGTTGCTGAGCGCGATCCGGCCTGGTCGCCGGACGGCAAATCGATCGCGTTTTTCTCCGATGAATCCGGAGAGTACGCCCTTCACGTCGTCGATGCGTCGGGGGGCGGATCGACGAAGAGGATCGATCTCGGGAGTCCGCCGTCGTTCTTCTACGAGCCTATCTGGTCGCCGGACAGCCGGCGCATCGCCTACACCGACAAGCGGTTGAACCTTTGGTACGTCGAGGTGGGAAAAGGAACGCCGGTCAAGGTGGCTACCGACCGTTATGAAGATCCGTCCGGGGGTTTCTCGGCGAGGTGGTCGCCGGATGGTCAGTGGCTCGCTTACACCAAACTGCTGGAAAGCCACTTGCGGGCGGTGTTCGTCTACTCGCTCGCCGCGAAGAAGGAAACGCAGATCACCGAAGGGCTGGGGGACGCCCGCTCTCCCGTGTTCGACCGGGATGGAAAATCGTTGTACTTCACGGTGAGCACCGACCTGGGGCTCTCCTCGGGTTGGCTCGACCTCTCGAGCTTCCAGCATCCGGTCCTGCGCAGCGTCTACGCCGCTGTGCTCAAGAAAGGCGATCCGTCGCCGGTTGCGCCGCTCTCCGACGAGGAAAAGGACGAAAAAAAGGAAGCGAAAGAAGCGGACAAGGGCGACAAAGGCAAACCTGCCGGCGAGGACTCTGCTGTTGCGAAAGGCGGGAAATCCGACAAGCCGGACGAAGCGGACGAGAAGCCGGTCAAGGTGACGATCGATCTCGACGGCATCGGGCAGCGCATCGTGGCGCTGCCGATTCCGGCCGCCAACTTCGTCGCCCTGGACGCCGGCAAAGCGGGAACGTTGTGGGTTTCCGAGACCGTGGACGTGCCGCGCCTCGATGGGCCTCCGGCGCTTTCGATCTCGAAATTCGACGTCGCCACCCAGAAGACCGAACCGTATCTCTCCGGGGTGACCAGCTTCGTGCTCTCCGCGGGCGGCGACCAGGCGCTCTATCGCCAAGGGCCGGGTTGGTTCATCGCGGCGACCGAGATGGCGCCGAAGCCGGGCGACGGCGCCCTGACTCTCGACGCGATGGAGGTGTACGTCGATCCGCGCGCCGAATGGAACCAGATGTACCGCGAGGTCTGGCGCATCGAGCGGGACTTCTTCTACGACCCGCACTATCACGGGCTCGATCTCGCCGCCGCGGAAAAGAAGTACACCCCGTACCTTGCGGGTTTGGGCGGGCGCGCCGACTTGAACTATCTGTTCGACGAGATGCTGGGCGAGCTTACCGTCGGCCATATGTTCGTCGGCGGCGGCGACTTCGGGTCGCCGACCGAGGTGAAAGGCGGGTTGCTCGGCGCGGACTACGAGATCGACAGCGGTCGCTACCGGTTCGCCAAGGTCTACGACGGCGAGAACTGGAACCCGGATCTCCTGGCGCCGCTCACGCAGCCGGGCGTCGAGGTGAAGAAGGGCGAGTATCTCCTCGCCGTCGAGGGTCGGGAGGTTCGGCCGCCGGCCGATGTCTACAGCTATTTTGAGAACACCGCCGGCAAGCAGATCAAGATCAAGGTGGGACCCCACGCGGACGGCCAAGGCGCGCGCGAGGTCACAGTTGTGCCCTTGCCGACGGAGCAGAAGCTCCGCAACCGCGCCTGGGAAGAGGACAACCGCCGGAAGGTGGACACTCTAAGCGGCGGCAAGATCGCCTACGTTCACGTTCCGGACACGAACGTCGGAGGCTACGTCAACTTCAACCGCTTTTACTTCGCCCAGGTGGGCAAGCTCGGCGCCGTCATCGACGAGCGCTACAACCACGGCGGCCAGGTGGCGGACTACATCGTCGACCAGCTGAAGCGACCGCTGCGGAACTGCGTGATCTCCCGCGAGGGGGAGCCGTTCTGCTCGCCGCTCGCGCAGATCTACGGACCCAAGACGATGATCATCAACGAGATGGCCGGCTCGGGCGGCGATGCCCTGCCGTGGATGTTCAAGCAAGACCAGGTGGGACCCCTGGTGGGCACCCGCACGTGGGGCGGGCTGGTGGGGATCTACAACTACCCGACGCTCCTGGACGGCGGAACCGTCACCGCGCCGCGGGTCGCCATCTACGGCCTCCACGGCGAGTGGGAGGTCGAAAACCACGGCATCGCCCCGGACATCGAGGTGGAAAACGATCCGGCCTCCGTCGCCGCGGGGCACGACCGCCAGCTGGAAAAGGCGGTCGAGGTCACGCTTGAGGCGCTGAAGAAAAATCCGGTGGTGATTCCGGTGCATCCGCCTTACCCGAATTATCACAAGGAGTGATCGGGTACACGTAGCGCGCAGGACAAGCCCTCCGTCCGAGGACCGCTGGATAGCCGGTCCCCTCTGAAGTGCGCCGACGCGTCGGCGCTTTGGACATCGGGGTTTGCGACCGACGTAGGTTGACTCGGCTAGGCAATGACCTGTCAGACCAGCTCGATCTGGACTTTCCGCCCAACCAGTGCTGCCGCCCGCTGCAGCGTGGAAAGCATGACATCGCGTGTCGGGTCCAGGAGTCTGTCGACTTGCGATCGGCTGGTTCCAAGTAGCGCGGCAAGGCGAGACTTGCTAAGTGACCGTTTTTGCATTGCGTCAGTCAACTGCCACACGACAACTTCTTTGATGGCGAGGGCTTGATTTTCCTCGAACGTCCCTTCCTCTCTGAGGAAGTCGTCAAGGGTGCTGCCGTGATGTCGCTTGCTCATGACTTCAACTCCTTCAGGCGCTTCCGCGCAATTGCGAGATCAGCCGGTGGCGTCTTCTGAGTCTTCTTGATGAAGGCGTGGAGAGCCACCAGGGCACCAGCATCCACGCCAAGCAACACACGCGCGATCCGAGTGCTGGGCAGGTCTGTTCGAATCTCCCAGAGACCTTCACCCATGGCACGACAAAGAGGCATTCCAACCGGCCACCTCCACTGCGCCCGCATGAGGTCCTTGCCGACCTCGCGACGATCCGCTGGTGGCAAGGTCTTGAGCCACTCACGGACAGGTTCTGATCCACTGTCGGTGCGGAAGAAGACGAGCGACGTCTTCGGGGAAGTGTGCTCAGCCATGCCTCACCACATCCATATGTACCACAGAAGGTACATGGGCGGCGAGCGGATGCCCCCTCCAACAGAATCAGCGGCTGCCCTCAATCCTGTCCACCCTGGCGTCAGCCGGATAATCCGGCCGCGCCTCTTTCCACTCCGTTCCGGACCCCAGCACCTGGCCCGTTGCGAGATCGGCTTCGAGCCAATGGCAGGCGCCGACACCGGTTACCGGCCCCGTTACGTCGAGCCATGCCAGCAGGTGTCCCCCAAAGCGCGCAAAGGCCATCGGTACTCGCACGCCGACTTCTTGAGCCTTCGGTTTGATCAGCTCGCGATCGAACAGGTCGCGGATCAAGTGCAGACCAAGATTCGTGGTCGACCCGTTGCCCCAATACCTGGTCTTGCGCTCCATTCGGTTCATCGGCGCGCCGGTCAGCAGCCGATACAGCGAGTCCGCGTCTTGCGATGTGGGCTCGGTTGCGTCCCCGCTTCTCGACACACACCGAAAACCGGGCATGAACAGCAGCTTTTTCTTCGGATCCTCCGAGTTCACCCCGAATCCATGTCGGTAGAGCCAAAGGAATCCGCCCAGCCACCTCTCGACCCGGTCGAGCATGTCGCGATCACGGGCAAGATCGCCGGCGAATCCAGCGACTCCCACCGCGGCCAGGTAAAAAGCCATATGAGGATCGGGAGCGCACTGCTCCTCGAACATCCACTGTGTTTGCTGGGTGACGAGCAGGTCAACGAGATGTTCCCGATACTGAGCGACCAGTGCCGCGTCGCCCCACCTCACCGCCCAGCCGTAGGAGCCGGCCGCGCCCATGAATTTGAAATTGGGAGTGCCCTTGTATCCGAGCAAAAGGTCGCCAGACGGCGCATCAACCCCTTCGTTTCGCGCCACCGCCGATAGGCGGGACATCAAGATTTTGTGCGAGCCAGGCATGAGATTCCCCTTTATTCGTTGCCAGAGATGAGTGTGTTGAGATCGAACCTGAATAAAGCGTGGAGAACTTCCAAGTCAGCTTCTCTCGATACTCATGATCGTTTCTCGTTAGGGGCAGACCGGGAGGGTCTTCGCCCACGTGCAGGCTTCGCGGCACCGGACCTTGCGCCATCCGACCAGGGTCCAGCTCTCACAGGAGCACGCGGTCGACCTCACGCGGGCCGGGATGCAGGTCTTCGGCGGGCAAACCGGTGGCGGATCGACGCAGACCTTGGGCGATAGACAGGGCGTCTGGCAGAGCGGGCAGGGATCGCCGCAGACCTTGGGCAGAAGGCACGGCTCGTCCTGGGGGGGCGGCGGACCGCACGAACCGGTCGCCAGGCAATACTCCTTGAAGATCGCCAACGCCTCTCCAAAGGCCAGCGCGTCGGTGATCTCGGTTCCGGTCGGCACGCCGTCGTAACCGCCGGAGGCGCCGGGAGAGTGGAGGCGCGTGGGGTTGTTCACGAACCAGTACTGCATCGCTTCGGGTAGACGCTTGGCGTTTTCGGAGCTCAATCCCCCCGCCCAGCCACCGCGGATCACGGCAAGGCAGACGCCGTAGTGCGCGCAGTAAGCGTCGCGCGCAGCGGGTATTGAGTTTGGAAAGAAATTCCACGCTCGGAGACAGCTCAGGTCGCTGCCACAGGCGACCCCCCAGGGATCGGGCTCCGCGGCGCCCGTGGCGTGGAGAACTTGCCCGCCGGGGTCGGCGCGATAGATGGTGGTGTGGCTGAGTGGCTGGTAGCCGACTCCCGGGATGGCGGCCGTCGAGGGTGCCGCCAGGACGAAGAACAAACCGAGAAGGAGAATAGGAGCGACGGTTTTTCGCATAGTTCCTCCGTGCCCGCATCGCGAGCTGTTGCGTACGCACCGTATTTATTGACGGACGCAAGTTAGCTTCTAGGGTATTTGCCGGTTCGAGGGCGAATCTGACCGACGGGCCGAAGAGCCGAACCTCCGCGTCCCTGGGCCTTTGGGAACACGGAAACCCCTCGTCCGTCATTCCGAACGTGAATGAGGAATCTGGGAGGTGGGTGGTACAGATCCGCAAGCGGCAAAGGAATGTAAGGCCGCCCGGCCCCCAGATCCCTCACTCTCGCTCGGGATGACGGAAGGGGGCGGTTTCATCCTACGGGCCGGTGAAAAACGGCGAGGGGCTCAGTCGAAGAACTGCTCGAGGCGGTCGCTGCGGAGGCGCCAGCCGTCGCCGGTGAGGGCGTCGCCGCCGCCCGGGCGTACCAACCGCGGGAGCGTGAGTACATCTGGCTAGGTGCCGTACCGCTAGCTGGCGAACGTGCGCCTCGGGAAGCGCCCTGCCGGTCGGCAGGGCGATCCCGAGGCACATTGCGGCGGGTTTTAACCGCTGATGGTGTCGTCGTAGTAAAGCGGGGTGGTGTCGTCCGCGAAGCCGCCGGGAACGCGGAGCCTCGCTCCTCCGGCCACTCCCGGCAGATGCGCATTGTCGAGCCGGCGGAGGGTTTCGGTTCGCAGGGTGAGGGTGGACGCCTTCTTCGCTTGCTTCTTTTCCATGGTGATCTCCTTTCGCCCTTGGGGGCGTGCCGTAGAGAGATGCGACATCGCGCGGCGCAGTCCGTCACTCCTCGTTACGGCTTGGCTCGGGCGGCCACGGCGCTTCTTTCCGCCAGCCCCTGCCCGCCCTCTCGAAGTATCATCGGGAAAATCGTTTTAGATCCCGAGGTGGGTATGAACGTCCTGAACGCCTCTGCGAAGAACCCTCCGGGAACGGTCGTCGCGATCGGTACTCTCTGGCTCATCGTCGCGGGGACGATGCTCGCCTGGGGATTGGCGCTGCTGGTCCTGTTCGGAGTGATCGACAACTTCGTACCGGGAGGGCTCGACGATTTCCCAAAACCTCCTCCGGAAGCCCTGCCGCTCTATTGGACGTTCATGCACTATTGGATTGGGGGGCTCCTGGCCAGCTCCCTGGGCCTTCTGGGCGTCTACAGCGGTATCCACTTCCTCCGGCTGAAGCCGTGGTCGCGGGCCGCGCTGGAAGCGGCGGGATGGGGCGCCATCGCCCTCGGCCTGTTCGGGGGCCTCTGGCTCAGCCAGTTCTGGACGTCGGCGCCGCTCGAAGGCGGAGACTCCTACGGGCCGAGCGGGCGGTTCGCCATCCGCCTGATCACGGGCCTCCTGACGTCCGCGTACTACGTGGTGTTCCCCGTCGCCTTTGTCTGGATTCTCCGCAGCCGCACGATACGCCAAGCCTTCGCGGCCGAAGGGGAGGGGGCACATCCTCTCCTAGGGCGGGCCTGAAGCCATCGATGTTGCCCTGGCGGGCGCCCTGCTGGCGGCATCTGGCGGAGAGCCGTACCGCGAGCTGAGGGAACGTGCGCCTCGGGAAGCGCCCTGCCGGTCGGCAGGGCGATCCCGAGGCACATCGTGGCGGATTTCAACCGCCGGTGGTGTCGTTGGTGTCGTAAATCGGGGTGGTGTCGTCCCCGTAGCCGACGGGGACGCGGAGCCTCGCTCCCCCGGCAACTCGCGGCAGACGCGCATCGTCGAGCCGGCGGAGGGTTTCGGTCCGCAGGGTGAGGGTGGATGTCTTCTTCGCATGCTTCTTTTCCATGGTGCTCTCCTTTCGCCCCTAAGGGCGTGCCGTAGAGAGATGCGACATCGCGCGGAGAAGTCCGTCACCCCTCGTTACGGCTTGGGGCTCCTACGGATTGAAGTAGACGTCTGTCCAGTAGTTGGAGCAGCTGGTATTCGTCGGAAAGATCCCGTCCCCCGCCACCCATCGGCCGCCATGGCCGGTGAGCGAACCGTTGGAGATCGGGCTTGCGAAGCCGCAGTCGGTTTTGCTTTGCCGGGATGATCGGGTGGTCACCGTGACCACGTAACGGCTGTTGGCGGTTATCGCGACGCCGTTGCCGGGCAACGCTCCTACCTCCCAACCCTTGTTCGGATCGGACCCGAAGTCCAAGGTTACCGAACCCAGCAACGCACCGGCCGCAGTCCACAGCTTGAGGGTATGAATCCCTGTCTCTTCCGCCGCCCGGTAATACCGGAGATGCGTCACGTAGCCGCTGGTCGAGGAGCTGAATTCGTTGCCGACCGACCAGCTCTGGCCTAGCGTGTCGATGAACGCACTCGGCGTTTGAGTCGTGAAGATCGATCCGGAGTCGGCGACCGTGCCGACGCGAATGCCGGAACCGCTCCAGTAGTTCCAGGTGTTCATCACGACGTTGCAGATGCTCCAGTTCTGGCTGCCATAGTAGATATTTTGGCCCGCCAGGGTCTCCACGCGCTTCACGCTCCCATGGCTGAATCCCGTGTCCGAGGGCAGCGGGAACAGCGAAGAGACAAGGTTGCGATCGGTCTGGACCACGTTGAAGTTGCTGTCCACGACCAGGTAATAGGGCTGCTGACCCTTTTCCCATCTACCGTCCAGGAGGATCTCGTTGTTGTTGTTCACGTACGGATTGCTGGGGCAAACCGGCAGCGGCCGGTTGCCGCTCTTCTCGACCGGGTTGGTCAGATGAAGCTCTCGACGGCCGCGCACGAAGGAGTAGTCGGTGACGAAACCGTGGTGCTGGATGTACGGGTCCGGGAACGTCGTCGTCATGTTCCCCCCGATAGGGATCGTCGACCACGCATTGACGCCGGCTCCCGTCTTGTACTTGATGTTGTTGTTCAACCAGTCCACGATCAGAGGGGTGGCTCCCCAGCCGCCGGCATGTGAGTTGCTCAGGTAGCCGCGCCAGACGAAGCCGCCGGCATCCGGGATCAGGTAGGCGCCGTACACATGGTGGTTGGGTATCGTGGTTTTGAAAAGCTTTTGCCAGGTGAAGTAGATCCCCTCGTCGTACCCCTGAGCGTTGGCGAGCGACTTGCCCAGCCAGATCTCGTCAAACCCCTGGTTGCCGGCGACGTTAACGCGCTGGGCGAGGATATACGTGGCGCCGAGACCCGGATCCCGAAACACGGATTGAAACGACCAGCTGAAACCGCCGCCACAGTCGGCGATCGGAACGATGGTGCCGCGATAGATGGGCGCGACAGTCCCAAGGGCGCCTGCCGCCGAATAGGGGGACTCGAAGAGCAGGATCGTGTCCGACCCCGAGCACTCGGAGCCCGGGCCCTCGGCCGCGGCCCACACCTGAACGTAGAAGAAGTATTTGGTTCCCGTCGCCCGGGTCCGCACGGTGGGAATCGCGTGGACGAAAGCCAGGTTGTTGATGTAGCTCGCCTTACACTGTCCCGCGCCGTAGCCGGGGCCGATGGTCAGCAGAAGCGGTTCGGTCTGGCACGTCCAGTTCTGTGTTTGCGGATTGAGGAACCACTGGCCGGCAAACTCGCGGCTCACCGACTCGGCTTTAAGCGGCAACGCCATCGCAGCCAGTAGGCCGACCAGCGGCCCAACACGATTCCTCAAGGTTTTCTGCGCTTGCATCTTCTCCATGGCGATCTCCTTTCGCCCCCGGGGGGGCGTGCTACAGAGAGATGCGCCATCGCGCGGCGCGGTCCGTCATTCGGGCTTATGCCGGGCGCGGATCTGCTCGATCTCGGCCAGCATTTTGTCGGGCCCCCGGACCTTGGAGAGATCCCCTCGATACACGTCCAACAGCGCGGCCCGCGCATCGCGCAGCAGGAGCGTCGCCTCGTCGTAGCGACCCTGGCCGATGAAAGATCTGGCCAACCAAATCTGCGCCTTGGCGCGATCGGGGTGAGGGGAAGCGAGTTTCCGGCGCCGGATCTCCAGGCACCGGCGCAGGTAAGGCTCGGCCTCCGCGAATCGGTCTCGCGCCAGATAGTTCCTGCCGATCTCTGCGAGAGCATGCGCCACGTAGGGATGGTCCGGTCCCTCGGCGGCGACCATGATCTCGTGGGCTTCGCGCGCGAGCCCGAGCGCTTTGGGCAGCTGCCGGTCATCCCGGTAGATCTGGGCGAGGAGCAGAAGAACCTGCCCCACCTGCCAGTGCGCCGCGCCGAGAGTCCGGCGCCGGATTTCGAGTGCCTGTTGGTACAGGGCGATCGCCTCGTCCTTGTCCTCTTCCTTGCCCTGCCCCGCGAGACTCGCCGCCAGATTGCACAGGGTCTCGGCCACCCGCCAATGGTTCGGACCGTACTGGGCGCGAGTCATTGCGAGCATTTCTCGTTCCAGGGCCTCTACCTCGGCGTAACGATCGCCCTGGAGCTGCAGCGCCGCGGCAAGGAGCGTTCGAGTGCTGGCCACGTCGGGATGCTCTTTTCCGAGGAGTCTTTGCTGCACCTGCAGATCCCGGCGGGCGGCGGCCTCGGCTTCCTTGAACTTACCCGCGTTGAAAAAGACGATCTCGAGCTTCGACCGGTCGCGCCAATAGCGGGGATCGCGCTCGCCGAGGGCTTTCCTTTCCAGGGCGAGCCCCTCTCGAATCAGGCGTTCCGCGTCGACGAAGCTCGCCTGGGCGCTGCGCAAATCCGCCAGCCCGAACAGAGTCTCGACCACGGCGAGGCCCGCGGGCCGTTCGGCGCGGCGAGCGATGGCGAGCGCCTCGCGATGGATCGCCTCGATCTCCGGCGCGGCCTTGGGGTGCACGCCCTGCGCGACGAGAGTCGCTCCGAGCCGGTTGAGAGTCCTCGCCAGGGCGAGGTCGCCGTCGCCGGAGTGGAGCCGCCGAACGGCCAGCGCTTCCTTCAGATACGCCACCGCGCCGGGCAGGTCGGACTGCTCGGTTCGCAGCTCGGCGAGGTGCTCCAGGCTGTCCGCAACCTCCAGAGAATCGGCGCCCGAGGCCTCTCGGCGTAGCGCCAGAGACCGGGCGAGGAGCGGTTCCGCCTCGGCATAGCGCCCGAGGCCGAGGTTCACCTCGCCGATGGCGTCCATCACGGCCGCCTGCACGTCCGGTTGGTCCGCCACTTCCCGCGAGACGCGATCCGCCCCCTGGTCGAGGATGTCGCGAGCGGTGAGCCTCTCTCCTTGGGTCTTGTACGGATCGGCCTGTTTGAAGGTGTCCACCAGGAAGGAGAGGGCGTACCGGGCCTTGTCGCGCTCTTCCTCGAGCTGTCGCCTCTGGACGATCAGGCTGGCGACGAAACCGGCCACCAGCAGAATCACGACCGCCGCCGCCGCGACCGCCGCGGTGTGGCGGCGCGCGAATTTGCGCATCCGATAGCGGAGGGTGTCGGCGCGGGCGGCGACGGGGAGGTTCTGTAGGTGCTTCTGCAGGTCGAGCGACAGCTGGGAGGCCGAGCCGTACCGCCGCCCGGGCTCCTTGCGCAACGCCATGAGAACGATGTTGTCGAGATCGCCGCTCAATCGGTGGACGAGGGCCTGGGGCCGCAGCTTGCGGGCCGCGGCGATCTCCGCCAAGCTCGACGGTCCCGGCCGCAGCAGGGCCATGCTGGGGCGCTCCGGCTCCTCTTCGCAAATGGCGCGCTCGATCTCGTACGAGGATTCCGTCGAGGCCGGGTAGGGGCTGCGGCCCGCCAACAGCTCGTAGAGGATGACGCCGAGAGAATAGACGTCGCTCGCCGTGGTGATCGCCGCCCCGCGGATCTGCTCCGGGCTGGCGTAGCGGGGAGTGAGGAGACGCGATCCGATCCGCGTCCGGAGAAACGTGTCGTCCGCTTCCGGCGCGAGCTGCTTGGCGATGCCGAAGTCCAGCAGCTTTGGCTCCCCCTCGGGCGTGATCAGGATGTTGGCCGGTTTGAGGTCGCGGTGGACCAGCAGGTTCTGGTGGGCGTACTGGACGGCGCCGCAGATCTTCTGGCACAGGACGAGGCGCTGGTCGAGGGTCAGCCGTTGGCGGTCGCAGTACTCGTCGAGAGGGAGTCCATCGACCAGCTCCATGACCAGATAGGGGCGCCCATCGTCCGTACTGCCGCCGTCGTAGAGATGGGCGATGTTGGGATGCTCCAGGTGGGCCAGGATCTGTCGTTCGGCGACGAAGCGGTGGAAGGCCTGGGTGCTGGCCAGGCCGAAGCGGAGCACTTTGATCGCGACGTCGCGCCGGTAGTGCTCGTCCTCCCGGCGGGCGAGATAGACGGTTCCCATGCCGCCGCTGCCGATCTTCCGCAGCAATCGGTAACGCCCGAGGCTGCCGCTCTCCTCGCGGTCATCCAGAGAAAGTCGCAGCAGCTCGTCCGGCGGGCTCTCCAGGAATCCGCACCCTTCGGCATCGGCGCCGAGCAACTGCTCCACTTCCTCGCGGAGGGCGGCGTCCCCGGCGCAGGCGGCGTCAAGAAAGGCCGGCCGCTCCGCGGTGGGGCGATCCAGGGCCTCCGCGAACAGGCGGTCCACTTCGTTCCAGCGGGGTTCCATCGCTCTCCTTCCCGGAAGGATCAGTCTTTGGCCGCCCCGCTCGGCTGCAATTCCCGGTAGAGCCAGGCCCTGGCGCGGCGCCATTCGCGGCTCACGGTCTCGGGCGAAATCGCGAGCTGCGCAGCGATCTCGTCGAGGGTGAGCCCGCCGAAGAACTTCAGCTCGACGATGGCCGCCTTGCGCGGATCGGACTTTTCGAGGGCAGAGAGAGCCTCGTCCAGGGCCACCAGATCGGGACTCTTCTCCGGAGCCAGGTCCGCAATCTCGCAGAGCACCACCTTCCGGCTCAAGCCCCCTCGCTTGGCCCGGTTCCGGTGACGGGCATAGTCGACGAGGATGCGGCGGATCAGGCGCGCCGCGAAGGCGTAGAAGTGG
>Ga0268264_10003447_pt1 | contig 13643 bp, 10 predicted proteins | sample KBSSwiS32_FD_190357 | JGI IMG/M metagenome (GOLD analysis project Ga0268264, IMG submission 190357) | Switchgrass rhizosphere microbial communities from Kellogg Biological Station, Michigan, USA - KBS Switchgrass S3-2 (SPAdes) (version 2) | ecosystem: Host-associated > Plants > Roots >...
GAATTGGGGAACCAGGCTTCCAGGATGGACGGGATATATCTGTTGGCCCAGTTGACCGTTAGCGGCTGACCGTTAATAAGCACCAGCACGACGGGTTTACCCGTTGCCTTCAACGCCTCCAGCAACTGCTCCTGCCGCCCCGGCAGTTCGAGACTGGTACGGGACATGCTTTCACCTACTCTTTTTTCGTCTTCTCCCAACACCGCAATGATGACATCCGCATTGGCAGCCTTGGCAACGGCATCCTGTATGCCCGCATTCTCTGTAGCCGTCAGCGGCGTATGGATGATCTCGCTCTCCGGCCAGGTACTGTCTACGATATTACATCCCTTTACATAATCCAGCGCCACCTTCCCTCCCAGGTAGGAACGCAACCCCTCCAGCACAGAGATAGGTGAAAGATGCGAAGGGCCATAACGGCTGATAGCATAAGAAGTCTCCGCCGCCAGAGGTCCTGTTACCAATATACGATGCAGCTTATTTTTATCGAGAGGCAGCAGGCTGCTGTCGTTCTTCAACAGCACCAACGACTCGCGCTCCATCTGCAGCATAAAGTCGCGGTTGCCGTTCATCAGCGCATCAGATCTTTTGGGATCTTTTACATACGGTTGATCAAAAAGCCCCAAACGGAATTTGACCCGCAGCACATCCGCCACCCGTTGATCCAGCGTCTTCATGCTGACACGCCCTTCCTTCACCAGTTCGCGAAGAGGTTCAATAAAAATACGGGGCTGGGTAAAATTGGTACGCACGTTCAATCCGGCCTCTATTACCTGCCTCACTGCTTCTTTATAGGTGTCTGCTACATGATGCTTGGAGAAAAGATATTCCACTGCCTCACTGTCCGAAACGACATATCCATCAAATCCGAATTTCTGCCGTAGCAGTTCCGTAAGAAAAAAATAGCTGCCTGTGATAGGAACTCCATCCCAGTCATTATAGCTGCTCATTACTCCCATGGCATGCGCCTCCTGTATCACCCGGCGAAAGGCATAGAGATATAGTTGATACAGCTCCCGCGGCGCCACATGGGGGTCTGTACGCGCCTCTCCGTCACGTCCTCCCTTCGGCATACTATAGACGGCAAAATGTTTCAGGGTAGAAGCTACCCCTTCATGCTGGATCCCCAGCGTCATCTGCTTGCCCAGCTCAGCTACGAGAAAAGGGTCCTCTCCATAGCTCTCCACCGTACGGCCCCAGCGCGGATCACGGGCCAGGTCCAGTATGGGAGCATAGACATTCGTATACCCCAGGGCCTTTGCCTCTCGTCCGGCAATATGCCCCGCCTGGTTTACCAATGTTTTGTCCCAGGTGCTGCCGATGCCGATGGGGGCAGGTAATGAAGTAGCCCGGTCATGATTGAGACCATGGATCCCTTCGTTGGTGAAGTCTACGGGAATGCCCAGCCGGGTCTGCTCTACAAACCAGCGTTGCACCGTATTGATGGCCTCCGCATGCCGGCTGAAGGGATAGGACAGCGACGTGGCCGCCTTGGAATTGTACGCCAGGCTGTTCAGCTCCTCATCGATATTGGCGATGCCATCCTTCCATATCTCGTTCTTCCATTCAGGTGTGGGGAGCGAGTCCTTCAGTACCCTGCCATATCCGTATAAGGTCGCCATTTGGCAGGTTTTTTCTTCCAAGGTCATTTGCGACAGCAGGTCCGCGATACGGAACTCTACCGGTTGAGTGGGATCCTCAAATATATCCTTAACGCCATTTTTATTAAAGTCGATCCATCCTTCATGATACATCGTCTGTCCTTCGGACGAGATCCTTCCAGTCGCTCCTGTGGAACGTTGTTGCTGGCCGTGGCCGGCGATGGCTATAAAGAACAGCCACCCGATACAAGCAATTTTTTTCATAGGCTGGCAATATACGCCTATGCATGCTCATTCCTTTGAAATGACAGGATTAAAATAATGCCGCTGAGGATGCCCGAAATAAAAATGAACTCCTGGCCAGGGATCTCCACTACGCTGTTCATAAATAACAGCTGGGTCAGGATCAGGAAAATGGAGAAAGCCAGTAATACGATTTTTTGGAGCGCCTGCTTCGACCTGCACTTGACAAGTCCAAAGATAGAGATAGCGGAAAAGAAGAGTCCTACTAATATAGCCATAAGGTTTGGTTTTTCACAGGTACGTACGGGGCGGAAATCCTTCCCCGCTTTATTCCAAGATACACCACGCCACCTGCCATTCCAATAGGAAAACTACTAGTCCGGATCGAGTGATTGTAACAGTTCCCCGGGAGTAATATCCAGTCCCCTCGATAGCATTACAACGGTGGTGAAGAGGATATCTACCTCTCCCGCCTCGATACGACGCAATTGATGTGATGTCAATCCCGTGGCGGTAGCTAATTCCTGGATGGTCATCTTCTTTTCTTCTCTCAGGGCAGTAAGATACCTGCCGAATTTTTTTAATACTTCGTCCTTCTGATCCATAAGAACAGGCATTTTAATGGGCCGTCAGGCCCGGGTTCGCGGCAATTTATTCGAGTGGATAGTCCAGCAGGGACGAAGGATGTACTTCCAGGGCGACGGCTAATTGTAAAAGAGTGGTCAGCGTTATATTGATCTGACCTTTCTCGATCTTTGCGATCTTACTGTTATCTATACTGCAAGCATACGACATTTCGCGGAGACTGAAGTCCTTCTGATTTCGGAGTTTTCGCAGGTTTTCACCGAATTTCTTTAATGCTTTTTTGTCGCTTGGAGTAATCATTACGATTTTTTCTAAAGAACACGTAAGGTGAAAGATTTTTTCAAAACTTTTGTGGCCTAAAAAGACCGCAATCATAATAGTTTACTTTAATTTCATTTTCCCTAGATTTGTACAAAAGCTCCATGCCCTCCCCTCCTACTATAAAAGAGATTGCCAGGCGGCTAAATATCTCCGCTTCCACGGTATCGAGGGCGCTTCACGATCATCCCAGCATCGGTCTCCGTACCAAAACACGGGTACAGCAGCTGGCCGCCGAGCTCAATTACGAACCCAATCAGACAGCCATCTTCTTCCAGCAGCGCAAGACCTTTACCATCGGGGTTATTCTGCCCGAGCTGTCCGAAGCATTCTTCTCCGCCGCCATCAGCGGCATCGAGGATATGGCCGGCCGTCACCAGTATTCCGTACTGATGGGACAATCCCATGATGAAGAGGAAAGAGAAAAACAGATCGTCAGTACCATGAAAAAACACCGGGTGGACGGCCTGATCATCTCCATCGCCAAGAATACAAAGGATTATAGTCATTTCAATATGCTGCGCCAGGCAGGTATCCCCACCGTCTTTTTCGACAGGATACCCAATCTGACGGATATCCACTATGTCGCCTGTGATATGGTATCGGGCACGGTCCAGGCAGTAAAGTACTTATTAGGCAAAGGCCACCGGGTCATTGGTATGATCAATGGCCCCGACAAGCTCCTGGCCAGCCGGCAGCGGGAAGAAGGCTATATCAAGGCCATGCAGAAACACCGGCTCAAATACGATCCCACTCTCGTCGTTTCCTCCGACCTCACTAAAGAAGGTACCGACAAGGCCATGAACAAGCTCTTGTCCCTGAAAAGGAAACCCAGCGCCATCGTGGCTTTTAATGACTATGTCGCGCTCGACGCCGTCCAGTTTGCCGTAAAGAAGAAATACAAGGTCAACGAAGACCTCACCTTTGTCAGCTACGCTAACCTCCCCATCAGCCACTACACCGCCTTCCCGCCCGTAGCCTCCGTTGAACAGTTCCCCTATATACAAGGTCAGCGCGCTACAGAGACACTCCTGGAAATACTCACGTCCAATACCCCCACAGATGCTCCCGCATCTCCCGACCACTGGAAAAAGGTTATTTTGGAATCCCACCTGGTGATCCACAACGAAGACTAGCCGCACGCCCTGGCCGCCGGCCGATGAATCCCACTCTCCTGGCCGCCCCCTCTCAAAATGCGCAATCGTTTGCTTGTCTGAAATCAGAATTATCTGGTTATGTTTGAAGCATGTTCCCGCGCATCCTGGAGGCCTATGGCCTACCCGAAGATCAATGTTCCATCCGGCCATTCGGCACGGGCCTTATCAACCATACCTGGAAAATCAGCTATGGGGCTGCATCGTATATCCTTCAACGTATCAACGATGCCGTATTTCATCACCCTTCCCTTATCGCGGAGAACATGGAATCCCTGGCTCTCTACCTGCAGACCCATCATCCGGAATACCTTTTTGTCAAACCTCTGAATACCCTCGACGGCAGGAACCTCGTCCATTCACAAGAAGGCTATTTCCGCCTGGTGCCCTTTATCATGGGTTCCCATACTATTGACGTGGTATCAGCCGCCGACCAGGCCTATCAGGCCGCACGGCAGTTTGGAAAATTCACCAGCCTCCTGGCGGGCTTCCCCATCGGACGCCTCCATCTGACCCTGCCCGACTTTCACAACCTTTCCCTGCGGTACAGACAGTTCGAGGACGCCCTTCAACATGGCAATCCGGCTCGTATCGCCGCAACTGCTGATCAGATCGACGCTCTGCGCTACTTCCGGGACATCGTACAGACATTCGAGGACATCCGCCTCCATTCCGGGTTCCGTCTGCGCGTCACACATCACGATACCAAGATCAGCAACGTACTGTTCGACGATGCGGGTCACGGTCTCTGTGTCATAGATCTCGACACGGTCATGCCCGGCTATTTCATCAGCGACCTGGGCGACATGATGCGCACCTATCTCTCTCCCGTCAGCGAGGAAGAAAAAGATATGGAGCTCATCAGCGTTCGGGACGAATACTTCCGTGCCATCGTCCGCGGATACCTCTCCGAAATGAAGGACGAGCTCAGCGCCGCTGAGATGGAACACATCGTATACGCTGGTAAGTTCATGATCTATATGCAGGCCCTGCGCTTCCTGACAGATCACCTCAACGACGACAGGTATTACGGTGCAAAATACGAAGGCCATAACTACGTCAGGGCCGTCAATCAGCTCACCCTGCTGCAGCGGCTCACAGAAAAAGAGCCCGTATTCAACGGGCTCGTAGCTGAATTTTCAGTATCGACGTAATCTGGCAGGCCTGCGACTCAATAGCTGATCTTAAATACGGCTATGTTCTTCAGCCGCCCTCGCTTCTGCAGGGAGGAAGGTATTTTTACTTCCAGCCGTCCATCTGTGACTTGCCAGTGCAACCTTTCTCTTTCGCCAAGCAATGCCACACTGCGCACCAGTTGCAGCCCTTCAACAGGTATGGTTATCTGTGCAGGGAGGATGATATCCTCTCCTTCGGAAAGCCAAAAGGCAAATCGAGCCTTTCGGGAGGCTAAAGCCGTGAGATAAATATTACCAGTGGAATAAGGAGCTACCGGCGTCGTACCATAGATTCCTTCCCCGTTGATCTTCATCCATTCGCCTATACCCTTCAGCCGTTGATACACCACGGGATCCCAGTCGCCGTTGCCGTTAGGCCCCACATTCAGCAGGAAGTTTCCGCCCCTGCTGACGATCTTTACCAATAATACGAGCAGATCATGGACGGACTTGTACTTATCATCGGGACTATAGCTCCAGGACGTGCCCATGGTCATACAGGTTTCCCAGGGATAGGATAAAGGCTTATCTGGCACTTCCTGCTCAGGAGTCAGATAGTTCTCGAATTCGCCGCCCACAGTCCTGTCTACTACGATCAGGCCGGGCTGATGCTTCCGGGCCATGTCGGTAATGCGATCCATATGAATATCCATCTCGTAAGGATCGCCGGCCTTGGAAGAAGGCCGCACCCATCCTCCATCCAGCCATAATATGTCCACCTTTCCATACCCCGTCATCAACTCCTCGATCTGGTTATAAGTGAAATCCCGGAACTTTTGCCAGCGATCGGGATTTTTTGTGGTGCTATAATTAACATTATGATCTTTGGGAGGAAAATAAGGCCACCAGAAATATTCACTATGCCAGTCGGGCTTGGAAAAATAGGCCCCTATGAGAAAGCTGTCTTTGCGGAAGGCGTCGAATACCTCTTTGGTAATATTACTCCGTGGATCCGATGAAAAGGGTACTGCCGGGGACGTGATCTTATAATCCGTTTGGCCGGTATTGAACATACAGAACCCGTCATGATGCTTGGTAGTAAAGACTACATAACGCATGCCTGCTTCCCTGGCTGCTGCTGCCCATTTTGCAGGATTGAAAGCTGCCGGATTAAATGTCGCCGGCAAGTGCTCATAAGCTTTCTTGTATCCAAAGTAATCGGCACTGTACTGTCCGGAGCGCTTTACCCAATCATCCGGACAGATGGTCCAGCTTTCCGCCACTCCCCATTGACTATAAGGGCCCCAGTGCATAAAAAGACCAAATTTGCAGTCCTGCCATTGGGAAATACTACGGACCACAAGCGTATCTTTTGGAGATTGGTACTGAGCCCATATACAGGCTGGCCAGATACACATACAAAAAAGTGGAATTATAAAATATTTAGTCATATACTATGGTTGTTGTACAGGTACCAGCCGGACTTTTCTTAGGTTCATCACCCCAAGCCCGGGTTTGGCCTCTCCTTCGATAAGCAGCCTGCTCACTCCACTGGACAGGTTCAATATCCCTGCATCCCAATCCTTGAATACCTCCCATCCTCCGGTGGTTCTCACAAGACCTTTTATGACGGATGTTTGGGCATTCCCAGTGCCGGCGCTGAGATGTATCATCGAGCCGGCAGATTGATCCGTACAGGCATAGCTCAGCATCACTCTATACTTTCCCGTAGCTGGGACATTTATCGTCCATTCCGCCGAATCGACACCCATCCAGGTATTGATATAAGGTTCTTCAGTCAGGGACAGGGCAAGCCTGTCACCTTTCAGGGACGCATCTCCCGCCGTCAGGTCATAGGTCCCATCCTCTCCCGGAAATACTCCCAGGCCGGCCAGCGATCTGCCTTCAGCCCCCAACACGACGACAGTATTATTTTCGTCCCTGAACGTCTTATTGCTGAGGTCTATATCGATGCCCCTGCTGCCGCTTTCAATAGACAATTCCCTCCGGGTGCTGTCAGCCAGGAACCATGCCCTCGGAGAAGTCCCTATGGCGGGCGCCAGTGGCACATGAAGCCGGCCATTGGCGGGCCAGTTGAAAACATGCAGGTAATATACACCGGGTCGGGTGGTGATCCGCCCCCAGCCTACCCTTCCAATGGTATTGGCGCGGGTGCCATAAATGGATTCCCCATTGACCCTCATCCACTGTCCGATGCTGTACATCAGCTCTACGCTCCTGGCAGGCACAGTACCATCCCCCATCGGCCCTACGTTCAAAAGATAGTTGCCTCCTTTGGATACAATATCGGCCATGTTGCGGATCAACTGCCGGGGAGAGCTCCAGCGCTGATTGTTTTTACTGTATCCCCAGGTGCCGTTCATAGTCATGCAGGACTCCCAGTCCATTCCCCGGAAGCCTGTCTCCGGAATATGCTGCTCGGGCGTCACCAGGTCGCCGTTGGCCCGGGAATACTGGCTGTTCTTTTCAAAAGCATACAGGCGGTTGTTCATGATAATATTAGGCTGATGAGCCTTTACCATGGCTACCAGTTTGCGGGCTCCCCATTTCTCGCCCTGTATCTCTTCCGAGCTGTAATCCCACCATACTACATCGATAGGTCCGTAATGGGTGAACAGCTCTTCCGCCTGTTTATACATATATTCCACATACTTACTATTATCTCTCCCATCATTTTTCACGCCGCCGGGAGCCGGCAGCCCATGCTCTACATATGCATCAGGATGATGCCAGTCCAGCAGGGAAAAATAGATGCCGACTCGCAGCCCCTGTTCATGCAGTGCGTTGATGATCTCCCTGGCGAGATCCCTGCCTGTGACATCCATAGCATCGAAAGTAGTAGTCCTGGTGTCGTGTAACGCAAATCCTTCGTGGTGACGGCAAGTGAATATAACATACCGGCAGCCGGCAGCCTTTGCCATACGGGCCCATTCCCGTGCAAAATCCTTTTTCGGCCTGAACAGGGGAGTCAGCGTCTTCTCATATATATCAGCAGGAATATTAGCCGCATTTTGCAGCCATTCCGCCGCACCCCCGTTGGCGGCATAATCCTTCCCTTCCCAAATCCCTCCCGCCACGCTATAGAGCCCCCAATGTACAAACATCCCGAAGTGGGCATCACGGAACCATTCCATCCGCGCATCCCGCAGGTACTCGGGTTCCTGTGCATTAAAGGCGAGTGCTGAAGTGTCCTGTGCGTCGAGCCGCGAAACGCTTATTAAAGCCGATACTATGTATATTCCTACTCTTTTCATTCTGGACTATTTTAAATTATTGACTATTTCTGGTAAAATTTTAATGCAATCTTCCGCAGGAACAACCTTTGCAGATATACCATGCCCCCGGGCCCAGGCTTTCTCCATGCCGAAAAAGTCCGGCCAGGCAACATTCCCCCCTTCCAGACGCTTTTCAACATACCCGAAGAACATCTTCCATCGGGCCAGATAAAAATCTCTTAGCAAACCACTCCATTCCTTGTTGGCATAGTCATGTACCAGCGTGGCAGGATTACTGTCAGGCCCCCAATATGTGATCTGTACCCTGGCATTCCATTCAGCGAGATCTTTGTCCTTTTCATCCGGCAGCACACTGCGCGCATGCCCTAGCCATGAATCCAGCCGAAAAGCCGCATTGGTCGCCGTCCATCTATCCTGCAGCATTAACAGGTGTACAAATCTTTGCCCGGCAATTTTGAACAATGTCAGGTCATGGCGGTCCCATGCCTTCATCATATCTGCATAGACCTGTCTTCCTTTCAGCGCTATCACCTGTCGTATTATATCCACCAGGTCGCAACGATAGGTTTCGGATGAAGCAAAACGGCCGGCTACCCTGGCAAAATGATCCGCGGCCTTCGAAAAGATCGCCTCATCAAAAGGTAGTTTTTTCGAGCCCCAGGTAGAGACGCTGGTGATGAAATTAGTATCGGGCCGGGCACAGAAGATCGATTCATACGCGCCTGTCAATTCATTCGTATGCGATATGTAGGCCGACTGCAGTAAAAGTTGCCAGGCTTTATAGATATCGGCATCGTATTTCCCATACCGGGAGATAGTATATCTTTTTAAGAACACATCTACACCTGGTGACTTTTTTCCCCATGCACACTGCAACAAGGAGGCATACATAATATCATTGTTGGCAATTCCTTCAGGTACAATGCCGATACCTTCCATCGAACGACCCGCCACAGTGGTTCTCGCCCGCGCCGGTTCCAGCAGTATACGGATCAACCTGCCTTCCATACCCACTGTACCTCCCGCGTTGACCATCGAGCACCATATCCATGGGTATCCCGAAAAGCCGTCCGTTCGCTCCCAGTTATTATCCGCATCCCCCCTCAGATCCAGGATCAGCGTATGCTGCCTGTCAAGTCCTTTTAAAAAATCTCTTTTCGGATTGTCCTGCCATGCCTGCAAGATCCAGGTACTGCCCGGATAATATTGTTGCATATTAGCTTGTATCGACGCAGCCGTGGCCGGAAGATCAATATTGCCGGTGGTTCCCCCTTCATGGAACAGATCGCCGCCGAAGAACTTTGCCTCGCCGTACAATTGCCTGTCACCATAGAATTGATCCATATAATGATAATACCGCGCAGCAATGCTGCGGAACAAGGTATCCTGCGGAAGCAGAAAAACAGGGCGCTTAAACCCCTCTCCCCAATTCCCCTGATCGACCACGGCCGCGGCTGGAAAATATTTCTGGATGGTGGAAGGCACCATACCGCAAAAGCCCTGCAATACGGGCTGTATGCCCAGCTCATGCATACGTCTCAGCAGCCGCTGTTGCAGGAGGGTCCATCGATGGATCATGGCATCGCTTACCGGGCCTCCCCACCCCTGTATATTCCCCATCAGCCACCATGCATTAAAAGCTGGTCCCGGAATATACCTCCGTATGTCCTCATCCGTATAGCCAATATCCTGCAATACATGCTGCCATATTTCCTCCGTGCCCATGGGAGCCAGCATGAGATTGACCCCATTCAAAGCCATCCAGTCCAATTCGTGCTCCCATTCTTTCCAGCCCCAGAAGCTCATGGTATAGTTGTAGGTGCAATAGTTCAGGGCATACCTATGCTCATATTGCGCGGCCACAGGTATCACGCCGGCTGTAGCAGGCAACGAAGATGGTGAGGCTGTCTGGTCTCCGGTATGCGAAATGCTGATGCCGCAATAGTTCCGTAAGTAATCCCCCAGCGCATAGGCTGCCGCGATTGTAGAAGATGCGTTGATATATAGCCGTTGTCCCCTGGTGAAATAAGAAGCCGTATCCACGGTCGTATGTCTTATAGAATGAAAAACGATCCTTTTATCCAGGAAAGGGGCCCTCCTTTCGATCAGCGATTGTATTGCCTGCACATTTTGCGCGTGCAAAATACCGCCGGCTGGTACCAGCATCAGAAAAAAGATATATAGCCTGGCTGTCATTATTTTGCCTGTTCTCATTGATTGCTGCTTTTGTCCTTCTTATTGTATGGTTACCTTCCTTATATACCCATTGCCCCGGTCAAGCACATACATATTCCCCTCCTTGTCGAAGACCACGCTGCTGGGATTATTGAATTGCGCCACCGCCCCGTCCCCATCTTTATAGCCGCCCCCACCTGTCCCGATGAAGGTGGAAGTATTCCCTGCCCCATCGATCAGCCGGACATTGTTATTGAAGTAATCCGATATATAGACGTTGTTATACTTGTCGATAGTGATGCCCACAGGATTATTGAAGGTAGCGACGTCCTTTCCGCCATTGACAGACCCGGTAGTGCCAGATATACCGGCCATGGTCGTTGCCGCCCAGGTCCCTCCGGCAGGATCGAGCCTTACGATCGTACCCTGGCCCTGGTCCACAACCCAGACTTTCCCGGCTGTATCCACCGCTACATCGGAAGGGTAGTTGAAGCTCACCGGCAGGGTATTGACAGTTCCATCCGGTAATACCTGGTATACATTCCCTGTGGAAGGACTGGTGACATAAAGATTGCCGGTAGCCTTATCTATACCGATGCCGGCAGGGTCTGCGACGGGGGCAAAGGTATTGGTGGTGCCGTCGGGTGTAACCTTCCGGATAAACCAGTTCCATCTGTCCGCTACATAAAGATTGCCGTCCGGCCCCATTTCCACGTCGGTGGGAAGATTCAACATGGCCACAGAAGGAGGCCCATCCGCATAGCCTTCGCCGTGTATATGGCCGGCATAGGTCGTTACAAAACCCGAAGTGTCTATCTTACGGATAATATGATTGCCGCAGTCGGCTATATATAAGTTTCCGTTGGTGTCGATGGTCAGCCCGGTCCGGTCGTAAAAATAAAAGGAGGCAGACAGACCGGTCACCTGGTCGATGAACCCCTGAGAACCATTGCCTGCCAGTGTAGTCACTTTCTTCGTATATACATAGGTGAATAGCGAGTCGCTGGCCATGGTCTTGCCGGCGATACTGATGGAAAAACGACCCTTGCCGGCCTTTAACGGTACTTTTACCAGGAGATTCCCGCCATCGACGCCTACCACCTCGCAGCCCATCCCGTTCAAGGTGACGGCTACCTGGTCCTTGTCCGTCGTGAAATTATTTCCATATATCAACACCTCCGTGCCATAGCCGCCCTTGGAAGGCAGAAAGCTATCGACTACGATGGGCTTGGACGGATTGTGTACAAATCCTTCATTCTTTTTACAGGAGGTCAGAACCGCCAGCAGGATCACACATCCAGCGAAATATTTATTTACGAGGCTCATTATATAATTTTTTTATGCATGAACATGATTTCATCACCATCCGGGATTTTGCTCCATATTCCGGTTGGAGGTCATTTCTGTTAATGGGATAGGCCAGCGGTAATCCCGCGTTGTATTGAAAACCCTTTGTTCCACCACTACGTTCTTGCCCGTGGCGGGGTCTACCGCCCCCAGGGCGGGGCCGTTCAATACCTGGTCCCCAATCTTCCACCGCCGGATATCATAGAGTCGGGGTCCTTCAAAGGACAGTTCCACCATTTTTTCACGCCGGACCAGTTCACGCAGCTTCGACTGGGTATTATACACCGACACATCCACTGAAGGCATGCCTGCACGGTTACGGATGGCATTGAGATATCCGACCACATCCGGGTCCTGGTACTGGCCCGACTCGATCAGCGCTTCTACGTAATCGAGGAGTATCTCGGCATAGCGGATGATCATAAAGTTCATCGTGCCACCATACGTATTGCTCCTGTCCAGCGGGTCCACATATTTCTTGATCCAGTAGCCGGTGAAGGTGGACTGAGCTATGCCGATCTGATCCGGACTATTGACCGTAAAAGGGTCCAGCCGGGTGCCCATCCAGGTCTCTCCCGGAATAGCGATGGAGGCCGCCAGACGCGGATCCCGGTTGCTATTATACTCCGGGTTGGCATTGTAGATCGCCAGGCTGTCCGGGCCCAGTTCCTGGATAGTCTTGCCCTGCAGCGTTTCGTAAGTGTTTACCAGGGATTGGGTAGGGCTGTTGCACGCCTGACAACCGAAGCTCTTGGGAGCATTGCGGAAAAATGCCTCCCGCTGCCCACCCGGCTTGTAAAGGATCTCTTCCGAATTACCCCCACCCGCATATTGGAACAATTGGGCGTAACTGGGATGAAGCCCGTAAACCCCCAACCCAATGACTTTTTTAGCCGCCGCGATCGCATTGGCATAGTCCCCGGTGAACATGTACAGCTGTACCTGCATGGCATAACAAGCGCCCTTGCTGATACGGTAAGTATTGGACAGATCATATACCGCCGGCAATCCGGCGACAGCCGAATCCAGCTGCGTGGAAATAAACTGTACTACCTCCTCCTGCGAATTCCGCTTCACGAACTGCTCGTTGGCATCCAGCGAATGGGATACGATGGGTATCGGGCCATATAACATAAAGAGCTGGAGATGGTACCAGGCCCGCAACGCCTGAGCTTCCGAGCCATAGCGGCTTTTCTTATCCGCATCCGCCACATAGGCTTTCTGATAATGTTCAAGGAATCTGCAGGCGCTGCGTATATATCCATAATACTTCTGATAAGTCTGATAGGCAGAGTACTCCTGGGTAGTTACAGCCCCTACAGGATAGTCCTGCCAGTCGTCAAAATTGCCTCTGAACACGGTCTCGTCAGTAGCTCCGCTGCGATGCATCCAGACGTTGTTGAGGAATCCATAATCGTACACTGTACCCGAAGGCAGCCCGCTGTACACTGTGCCAAGAGCTGCTACAAGATCCGTCTCCGTGTTCCACCATTTGTCATCGGTGGTGGCAGTGGGGTTATTCCGGCTTAAGAAATCTTTTTTACACGCCGCCAGGCAAAGCGCAATGCCTATTACGGACAGATATATTTGTCGCATCTTATTCATATAATTTAATTAGCGGGATTAAAGGGATAGATTGACACCGAACGTATATACGCGCATGATAGGATAGGTTCCCTCCGCACCCCTGCTTTCCGGATCGATGGCTTTCACCCCGGAGAAAGTGAAAGGATTCTGGGCATTGACATACACTCGCAGCCTTTTTAAGGAAGAGACAGGCTTCAATTTAAAAGAATAGCCCACGGCCAGGTAGCGTATCCGTGCAAAGGCGCCGTTGGTGATCCAGAA
>Ga0268264_10003453_pt1 | contig 13629 bp, 19 predicted proteins | sample KBSSwiS32_FD_190357 | JGI IMG/M metagenome (GOLD analysis project Ga0268264, IMG submission 190357) | Switchgrass rhizosphere microbial communities from Kellogg Biological Station, Michigan, USA - KBS Switchgrass S3-2 (SPAdes) (version 2) | ecosystem: Host-associated > Plants > Roots >...
GATGGCCTGGAAGAGCTCGACCACGCCCTTCTCCGGTTCGTACTTGGCCTCCAGGGTGCGGTCCTGGCCGAAGTGCTTCTTGGCCGCGGTGTTCATCGCGTCCTCGAGGGTCGCGATGAGGACAGCCCGGTCGATGCCCTTGTCCTTGGCCACCTGGTCCAGGACGAGGTTGAGGTTGATGCTTGGGTTCTGAGGCTGCGCCACGTTGCTCTCCTTGCTTCCACGGCCCGGTCCGCGATGGGAGCGGGCCTGTATGTGACTGCTCGACGAAAGTCCTCTGTCGCTTAAAGCTCGTACTCCAGATGCGCCTTGGCGATCTCGCGCATCGGGATGCGGAAGGCGCCCGCGCCCTCCACGTCGACGGTGACGGCGTCCGTCTCCACCGCGGTGAGCATCCCGGAGAAGTTCTTGCGGGGGGGCTCGCCCATGGGCGCGTACGTCTTCACCTTCACCTTCTTGCCCTGCGCCTTCTGGAAATGCTCCGGCTTCTTCAGCGGGCGGTTGAGGCCCGGGCTGCTCACCTCCAGGCTGTAGGCGTGGTCGATCAGGTCGGCCACGTCCAGCGCCGTCTCCACCGCGTGCGAGGCGCGGGCGCAGTCCTCCAGCCCGACCCCGCCGCCCGGCCGGTCGATGAACAGGCGCAGGATCCACCCGTGCTCGCGGACGAGCTCCACGTCCACCAGCTCCAGGCCTTCGGCGGCCAGGATGGGTTCGGCGATCTCGCGCGCCTTCTGTTCGACTTCGTCCTTCGCCACGGCGATGTATGGCCCCAGAAATGAAAAAAGCGGGCACGGAGGCCCACTTTTCAGAGACAGCGCACAACCCTGAAAAATGTCGGACGGGCGGATACCACAGGCCCGCCCCCGGTGCAAAGGAACCGGGGGCCCAGGGGGTGGGATTCCCGCTTCAGGACATGACTACGCGGTCACCGTCACCGCGGTCCGGAGCTGGTCGATGTCGAGCGGCCAGGGGAGCACCAGGTCGGCCCCACAGCGGTGCGCGCGTTCGCCGTCCTCGCCCTCGCTGGCGATGAGGATGACGGGCGTGACCCGGTCCCTCTGGCGCAGCCGCCACAGGCAATCCAGCGCGCTGGTGCCCGGCAGCTCCATCTCGGAGACGATCACGTCCGGCGGGACGAGCGGCCCGCGGCCGGTGAGCGCCTCCAGGTAGTCCAAGAGCTCCAGGCCGTCCTCCACCTCCACCACCCGGAACCCGTCCTGCCGGAGCGCCTCGGCGGCGCGCTCGCGCAGGTCCTCGTCCGGCTCCACCAGGAGCACCGTCTCGGGCTCCGGCTCGAGCGCCAGGCTCGCCGCTCCCATGCGCCTACCCCAGCGCCGGCGCGGAGATCTCCTCGCCGTCCTCGAGCGCGCCCGGGTCCAGGGTCACCATGAAGTCGACCTGGCGGGACATCAGGTCCGCCAGGTCCTGGTCGTCCAGCAGGCAGAAGAGGATGCCCGCTCGCCCGCACTCCGGGCAGACGTGGGGAGGGCTGGAGGCGAAGGCCATCACGGTCTGGCAGCCGCTGCATTCGTAGAACATGGGGGGACCTCCGCAGGCGCTTTTCCGGAGCGATCGATCCACGCCGCGTGCCGGCCACCGGGCCTCCCCGAGTGTCGGCCAGCGGTCAACGCAGGCCCGCGCCGCGCCGTGGGCGGCGCACCCTGGGCGAAGGAGCTCACGCGGGGCGGACGGCGCGACGTTCACCATCCGTCACCGTTCCGGCCGCACCTGTTTCGCCGCGGTAACGGGGCATACCGTCGTGGTCCGTCCCTGCCCATGATGCCCACGCCTCCAGAGGCGAGCGCGGATCCAGCCTCCGCGCTCCTGGGGAATGCACCGCCGATGCGCGCGCTGCGCGACCGGATCGCCCGCTTCGCGCCCTCCGACGCGCCGGTGCTCATCCTGGGCGAGAGCGGCTCCGGCAAGGAGCTGGTGGCGGAGGCGCTGCACCGGGGGAGCCCGCGGGCGCGCCACCCGTTCGCCGCGCTCAACTGCGCCGCCTTCCCGGAGGGGCTGCTGGAGGCGGAGCTGTTCGGCCACGAGCGCGGCGCCTTCACCGGGGCGGTGCGCAAGCGCGTGGGGCAGCTGCAGGCGGCGCACGGCGGCACGCTCTTCCTGGACGAGGTGGGCGAGATGTCGCCCGCCGCGCAGGCCAAGCTCTTGCGCGCGCTGGAGGGGCGGGCCTTCCAGCCCCTGGGGACGAACGAGACGGTGACGGCGGACGTCCGCGTGCTGGCCGCCACGCACCGGGACCTCAGGGCGCTGGTGGCGAAGGGGACGTTCCGGGAGGACCTCTACTACCGGCTCAAGTTCCTGGAGGTGCTGGTCCCGCCGCTGCGCGAGCGCCGCGAGGACCTCCCGCTGTTGTGCGAGCACTTCCTCCGCCCGTTCGCCCGCGGCGAGCGCCCCCCGCGCCTGTCGCCCCGCGCGCACGCCGCGCTCCGCGGCCACCCGTTCCCGGGCAACGTCCGCGAGCTGGAGCACGCGCTCCGCTACGCCGCGCTCTTGTGCGTGGGCGACGAGATCGACCTCGAACACCTCCCGCCCGACATCGCCGGCGGGGAGGTCCCGCCCACGCCGCCGCCGGGCGGCCCGCACCGCAGGCTGGCCGAGGCGATGGGGGAGTTCGAGCGCGAGTACCTCCGCCGCACCCTCGAGCGCACCGCGGGGCGGCGCGCGGAGGCCGCCCGGCTGCTGGGCATCTCCCGCAAGAGCCTGTGGGAGCGACTCCGGCGGTACGGGCTGGCCACGCCTGGGGAGCGCGAGCCGGAGGAGTAGGTCGGCGCCGGTAACCTCCGGACGCACAGTGGAGGCAGACGGCCGGTGTTCGTGAGGGGCCACGCCCACCTTCGTCAGGCGTTAGAATTCTCCGCTCATGACGCGCGTCGGGTGCCTGGGAGTTGTGCTCCTGGCGGTGAGCTGCACCGGGGCCCCGCCGTCACTGGAGGATGGCGGACCGACGCCCGCGATAGCGAAGCTGACGCATCTCTCGGGCAAGGTGCTGGTGAAGCGGTCCAACGGAGACGACTGGATCGACGCGGTGGAGGCCATGGACCTACGTGAAAACGACAAGGTGCGGACGACGGCGGGCGCCGGCGCGTCCGTCGACTTCGCCTCGGGCGGCACGATGTCCCTGGGCGAGGACGCGCTGATCGCCATCGCCGAGACGCGGGTGCGCCCCGGGCTGGAGCGCAGCGACGTCACGGTCATCCGCGGGCGGGTCGACGCGGAGCTGCCGGACACCAAGAGCCAGTCGATCTCCGTGACCACGCCGCACGTGACGGTCAGGGCGGGAAGGAAGATCGAGTTCCAATGATCGCCACCGCCAGCCTCGCCCTGCTGCTGCTCGCCGGCGGGTCGCCCGCCGCCGCGGCCGATTCCACCGGCGCCGCCGTCGTCACCATCGTGGTGGACGACGGCGGGACCAAGGTGCACAACAAGGGCGCCACCTGGGTGTCGGTGACGCCCAACAGCGAAGGGAAGACGCAGGTGCTGGCGCCGGGCGGCAAGGCCGAATACGGCAGCGGTGCCCAGGAGCCGGCCACCACCACCACCACCGCCGCCGCCTCCTCCGGCTCCGGGTCCGGGGCGCGGAACGTGACCGCGCCGTCCCTGCTCACCCCCGGCGACGGGGAGAAGGTGAAGGTGAAGGCGTCCGAGCGCGGCCCGGGCCAGGTGGTCCTCACCTGGACGCCGGTGGCGGGCGCGCGGGAGTACGCGGTGGAGTTCTCCGTGGACAACGGCAAGCCCATCTTGTTGAAGGCGTCCGGCGCCCAGGCCAAGCTGCCGCCCATCCCGGGTGGAAAGGTGGCGTGGGCCGTGCGCACCGTGGGTGAAGGAACGACCTCCGAGCTGTCGGACAGGCGCTGGTTCGAGCTGCAGTCGGAGCCGATCAAACTGGAGGCGAAGGGCGGCGGCTGGAAGTAGAAGGAAGGCCGGAACGAGCGCGTGCGCCTCTTCAAGACCATCCTGCTGCTGATGCTGGTGGCCAGCGTGGTCCCCATCCTGGGAGTCGGCGCGCTCTCCGTCTCCGACATGCGCGAGAAGCTCAAGAGCAACGCGCAGGAATTGGCCCAGGAGCGGGTGCGCCAGCTGGCGCTGCGGGCGGAGGGGCTCCTGGCGGACTCCGGGCGGGCGGTGGGCTCGCTGGCGCGCGTCTACAAGTTCTTCCAGCTCCCGCTGGAGGAGCAGCAGACGCTGATCCACAACCTGCTCGTCGACCGGCGCGAGGTCTCCGTCATCACCGTCTTCGACGCCCACGGCCAGCGCGTTCCCAGGCTGCAGGCGTTCGACATCCCGGCCGACGAGGTGGCCGAGCACACCCGCCAGGCCACGGCGCTCCTCAAGGACATCACCGAACTGCGCACCTCCGCGCCGTACTCGTCGCCCTCGCGCGGCATCGCGGTGGTGACGCTGGTCTTCCCGGTGGGGGACCCGGGCAAGAGCCTCCACGGGTACGTGGCGGCGGAGGTGTCGCTGGAGGGCCTGCACAAGGTGCTGGACGCCAACCCGGTCGGCTCCACCGGGTTCGCCTACGTCGTGGACCTCAAGGGCCGGCTGGTGGCCGGGCCCACCGCGGGCATGGGCGAGCTGAAGCCGGGCGCGGACGTCTCCCGGCGGCCGGCGGTGGCGCACTTCCTCAAGGCGATGGAGGACTCCGCCGGGACCGAGCTGCTCCGGGTGAGCAACTTCGGCGAGGGCGCGGACGCGGTGGTGGGCGCGTACCAGGTGGCGCCGGACCTGGGCTGGGCCGTGTTCTCCGAGCAGCCGGTGGCCCAGGCCTACGCGCAGGTCCGCGCCATGGAGCAGCGGGTGGCGCTGGGCGTGGTGGTGGCGGTGGCGGCGGCCGCCGCGCTGGCCTGGACGTTCTCCCGCAACCTCACCCGGCCGCTCCACCGCTTCACCGCCACCGCGCTGGAGCTGGCCAAGGGGACGTTCGGCGTCCAGGTGGCGGTGGAGAGCAAGAACGAGATCGGCGAGCTGGCGCAGACGTTCAATTACATGTCCCTGACGCTCAAGGCGTCGGACGAGGAGAAGAAGCGCCTCTACGAGAGCCTGGAGAAGGGCTACCTGGAGACCATCGTCGCGCTCGCCAACTCCATCGACTCCAAGGACGCGTACACCCGCGGCCACAGCCAGCGGGTGGGCGACTTCGCGGTGGAGATCGGCCGGGAGATGGGGCTGACGGAGTGGGAGCTCAAGCACCTCCACTACGGCGGCATCCTCCACGACATCGGGAAGATCGGCATCGTGGAGTCCATCCTCTGCAAGCAGTCCAAGCTCACCGACGCGGAGATGGCGATCATGCGGACGCACCCGGAGATCGGCGCGTCGATCATCGAACCGGTGACCTTCCTGGGACCGGTGCGCTCGGCGGTGCGCAGCCACCACGAGAACTGGGACGGCAGCGGCTACCCGGACCGGACCAAGGGCGAGGAGATCCCGCTGGTGGCGCGCATCGTGGCCGCCGCCGACACCTTCGACGCCGTCACCTCCACCCGCCCGTACCAGAAGGCGATGCCGCTCCCGGACGCGATGGCGGTGATGGAGAAGCTGCGCGGCGCGCGGCTGGACCCCAGCGTGGTGGACGCGCTCCGGCGCGTGGTGGAGAAGAAGGGCGTGCGCCTGGAGGGTCAACGCCAACTGGTCAAGCTGGCCTCATGAGGCTCGCGCTCGCCGCGCTCGCCGCGGGGGCGCTGGCCGCCGGCGCCTCCTGCGCGCCGTCCAAGATCGTCCGCCGCCGCCCCGCCCCGCTGCCCAACCCCGCCGCGGAGCACCTCACCGTGGTGCTGGAGCCGTTCTTCGAGAACGCGGACCCGTTCTACAAGCGCGACCTGCAGGAGCGATTCGTCACCGACTCGCTGGGCCGCACCGAGCGCCAGTACGTGCAGGTGGAGGTGGCGGTGACGCCGTTTTTGGCCAAGCAGGCCTCGCTGCAGAAGGAGCACCAGCTCACGCTGGAGGCGGTCCGCAGGCTACGGCCCACCTGGCAGGTGATCTCCACCGCGGACCTGCCGCCGGTGCAGGGCCTGGTGGTGCTGGTCCGCACGGTGGTGGGCAAGAGCACGCCCGCCGGGAGCGACCGCTGGGTGATCTCCACCCTCCCCGTCCTCTGGGGCGCCACCATCACCGAGGCGCTCAACGTGGACGGCGTCCTGGCCCGGTACCTGGTGGACGTGGACAAGCTCCGCGACCGCGTCCTCCGCTACCCCGCCCAGCCGGACTACGCGGTGGACACCACCGGCCTGGAGGGGCAGCAGCAGCCGTTCACCTTCGACCTGGAGTACCAGGAGCAGGTGTTCACCGACCCGAAGACGCACGACGTCGCGCTGATCGGCGGCTTCGCGGACAGGCTGGCGGAGGCGGTGGTGGCGCTGGTGGAGAGGGGTTAAGAGAGCGGGGCATGACGTTCTGGGACCACATCAAGCCGGCCGCCCGGCCGCCCCAGGCCACCTCCGTGGACCTCAGCCCGGACCAGCAGGTCCTCACCCTCACCTGGGACGACGGCCAGAGGACGCAGGTGACCGCGCGGGCGCTGCGCCAGGGCTGCCCCTGCGCCGAGTGCGTCGACGAGTGGACGCAGAAGCGCACCCTGGACCCGGAGAAGGTGCCTCAGGACCTGCGCGCGCTCTCCATGCGCGCGGTGGGCAACTACGCCATCGCGTTCCAGTTCAGCGACGCCCACCAGACCGGCATCTTCAACTGGACGCTGCTGCGCCAGCTGGGCAAGCCCGCCTAGAACAGCTTCCGGAACATCCGCCAGAGCGTGCGTTCGTTGGTGGTGGACTTGGGCCGCCCGGGCAGGGCGGTGTCGTCCACCTTGATCTCCACCGTCGGCTTGCGGCGGACGGGGTCGACCGAGGTGATGCTGAACTCGTCATCGCCCTCGAGGTGGGTGATGACCTTGGCGGAATGGGATTTTCTGTTCTGACTCACAGCGCACAGATTGTACGGCATGCGCCTCCGGGAGATCCAATCCCCCTCTGGGGCGCGTCAGTGCTTTCCCGGCATGTCGAGCCGGACCTGCTCCTGCGCCACCCGCTGGGCGCGGTCCCGCGCCACGTCCATCTCCATCTTGGACCAGCAGTGGCGGGTGGGGATGTGGCTCCCGGTCACCATCTCCTCCTGGCAGATCATGATCTTGGCCGGGTCCCCTCCGGACTCCTGCTGCTTCTGGGCCTGGAGGTACTGCGGGGACTGGTAGAGCTGCTGCGGCGGAGCGCTCGCGCAGGCGGCGAGGGTGGCGAAGGCGGCGGCGCTGGCGATGCTCCGGAGGCTGGGTTTCATCTGTCTCCCTGCGATGGTGGAAGCCCATTCTACCCGGCGGGAAGCGGGGCCCCCCGGCCGCGCAGGGAATGGGCCTACTTCACCAGGCGCAGGTGCGAGCGCCCGCGGGGGCGGGGCGGGTCGTCCTGGGGCTCGGTCGACGGCCCCTCCTCGCCGGTGGCGTGCGGGGCGGGGGCGGCCTCCGGCTGGTAGACGACCTCGCGCAAGAGCGCGCGCGGCCCGGCGGGGGCCGCGGCTTCGGCGCCCTCCTTGCCGTCGCCTTCGCCCTCCTGGGGCGGGGCGCGGCCGTCGGCCGGCGGCGGCACCGTCATCTGGATCAGCTCCTCCGGCATGTCGTCCGGGTACATCCAGAATTCCTTGGTGGTGTGGCTGGTGATGGCGAACAGCGCGGACCAGGGCACGGCCACGGTGAAGCGCGAGCCGGAGAAGCTCAGGGTGCAGCGGACGCCCCAGTCGCCCACGGAGAGATCCGGCGGGTCGAACCGGTAGGAGAGGTTCAGCCGGAGGTGGGCCTCGGTCCGCAGGGAGACGGGCACCAGCACGCCGGGCCGGCGGGCGTCCAGGTGGACCATCACCATCCCCTGGTCCAGGGCCTGGAGAAGCCGCTCCTTCTTCTCGGCCGCCTTCTTGTCCATGGTGCCCACGCCGGGTTGGAGGCGAATCGTATCACCTCCGCCGCATCGCCCGATCCATCTCCCGCTTGGTCTCCCGCTCCTTGATGTCGCCCCGCCGGTCCTCGTGCGTCTTGCCCACGCACAGGCCCAGCTCCACCTTGGCCACCGGCCCCTTGAAGTAGATGGACAGGGGGATGATGGAGTAGCCGCGCTCGCGCACCTTGCTCGTCCAGCGGTCGATCTCCGCCCGGTGCATCAGCAGCTTGCGCTTGCGCAGCGGGTCGTGGCCGAAGGCGGTGGCCGCCCCGTACGGGCCAATGTGCGCGTTGTGCAGGTACAGCTCCCCGTTCTTCTCCGGCAGGCCGTAGGCGTCGGAGAGGACCACCTTGCCGGCCCGGAGCGACTTCACCTCGCTCCCGGTGAGCTGCAGCCCGGCCTCCACCTTCTCCTCCACCTTGAAGTCGAAGCGGGCGCGGCGGTGCTCGGCGATCAGGCGGACGGCCTGGTCCCGCGGCCTGGGCGCTCGCTCGGCGGCGCTCACTCGGAGGGCTCGCGGAGCTCCAGATTGTCGATCAGCCGGGTGGCCCCCACGTACGCGGCCACCAGGAGCCGCGCCGGCCGGTCCGCCACCCGGATGACGGGGGCCAGCGTCTCGGAATCCACCAGCTCCACGTAGTCGGTGCGCACGCCCTCCACCGCCTCCAGCTCCGCCCGGACCGCGCCCACCAGGTCCCGCGCGTTGACCGTCCCGCGCGCGCACAGCGCCTGGGCCGCCTTGAGCCCGCGCTGGAGCGAGAGCGAGCGCTCCCGTTCGGCGGCGGAGAGGTAGCTGTTGCGGGAGCTCATGGCCAGGCCGTCCGGCTCGCGGATGATGGGCAGGCCCACCACGTCCACGCCGAGGTTCAGGTCGTCGTTGAGCCTCTGGATGACGCGGAGCTGCTGGAAGTCCTTCTCCCCGAACAGCGCCACGTCCGGGCGGAACAGCGCGAACAGCTTGGCGACCACGGTGGCCACGCCGCGGAAGTGCCCGGGGCGGCGCTCGCCGCACAGCCCCTTGGACAGCTCCGTCACGTCCACGTAGGTCTGGTAGCCGGGCGGGTACACCTGCTCGCGCTCCGGCGCCCACACCGCGTCCACCCCCGCCTGGCCGCACTTCTTCAGGTCCCCCTCCAGGTCGCGCGGGTAGCGGGAGAGGTCCTCCTTGGGGCCGAACTGGGTGGGGTTGACGAAGATGGTGGCGGCGCAGACGTCCGCGCGCTTCTTCCCCTCCCGCATCAACGACAGGTGCCCCTCGTGGAGGAAGCCCATGGTGGGCACCAGGGCCAGCGTCTTCCCCTGCCCCCGCTCGCGCCGGACGAAGGCCCGCGCGTCCTCCACCGTTCGGAAGAGCTCGGCCATGCGCGCGTCCGCTACACCGGGACCCCGTAGACCTGCACCTTCTCACCCTCCGCCTTGTCGTCGTCCGCGGGGGACGGCGGCGGCACGTCCGGGTTGGAGGCCACCAGCCGGATCGACTTGGACTTGAAGGAGTGGGCTTCGTCCGGGAACGCCTCCGTCCGGACCTCGGAGAAGAACGCCTCCGCCGCGCCCTTGATCTGCCCGTAGAGGTCCGCGTACCGCTTGACGAACCTGGGCTTGAAGTCCGGGTTCATCCCCAAAAGGTCGTAACAGACGAGCACCTGGCCGTCGCAGTGGAGCCCCGCGCCGATGCCGACGGTGGGGATGGTGAGCCGCTGGGTGATCTGCTGCGCCAGCTCCAGCGGGACGCCCTCCAGCACCAGCGCGTAGCAGCCGGCCTGCTCCAGGGCGACCGCGTCGCGCATGATCTTGGCCGCCTGGTGCTCGTCCTTCCCCTGCACCACGTAGCCGCCCATCTTGTGGACGGACTGCGGGGTGAGGCCCAGGTGGCCCATCACCGGGACGGACGCGCGGACGATGCGGGAGACGGTCTCGGCGAACTCCTCGCCCCCCTCCAGCTTCACGCTGCTGGCCCCGCCTTCGGCCACCAGCCGGCCGGCGTTGCGCACCGCCTCCTCCCAGGAGCCCTGGTAGCTCATGAACGGCAGGTCGCCGACGACGTGGGCCCGCTTCACGGACCGGGTCACCGCGCGGCAGTGGTAGACCATCTGGTCCATGGTCACCGGGAGCGTGGAGTCGTTCCCCTGGATGACCATCCCCAGCGAGTCGCCGACGAGGATCACGTCCGCGCCGGAGTCGTCGAGGATGCGGCCGAACGTGGCGTCGTAGGCCGTGACCATGCAGATCTTCTGGCCGGCCTGCTTCAGCTTCTTCAGCGTGTGGATGGTGACCTTGTCAGGCACGGTTCACCTCCTGGAGAGGGTGGGCGCTGCGTGGTTCGCTGCACGTGGCCGTACGCCGTCCCTTGGGCAAACGGGATCGCCGCCGGCCACCTCGGAGCATAACCGGGGGTCAGCCCCCCTTGCTGGCCAAAGGGATGTAGTGGTGCGTCCCGGCGCGGTGCTTGCGGATCACCTGCACCAGGTCTTCCAGATCTGCCTCGTTGTTCACGTAGTCGATCTCCGAGGTGTTGATCACCAGGAGCGGCGTGTCCGAGTAGTGGAAGAAGAAGTCGTTGTACGCGTGGCAGAGCTGCTCGAGGTAGGCGGCGTCGAACTTGCGCTCGAACTCCCGCGCCCGCTTCTTGATGCGGTGCAGGAGCACCTCCAGGCGGGCCTGGAGGTAGATGACCAGGTCCGGGCGCGCCACCCGCGGGTTCAGCTCGTCGTAGACGCGGTCGTAGAGGGACAGCTCGTTCGGGTCGAGCGTGAGGCAGGCGAAGATCCGGTCCTTGGCGAACAGGTAGTCGGAGACGGTGACCGTGCTGAACAGGTCCTGCTGGAAGAGCGCCTGCTGCTGCTTGAAGCGCGAGAGCAGGAAGAACATCTGCGTCTGGAACGCGTACTTGGTGCGGTCCGAGTAGAAGCTGGAGAGGAAGGGGTTCTCCTCCACCACCTCCATGACCTTGCGGGCGGAGAACCGCTGCGCCAGCAGGTTGGTCAGGCTGGACTTGCCGACCCCAATGGGCCCCTCGACTACGATGTAGCGGTGCTCCATCAGCGGCCTTTTGAACGCGCCCAGGGCCGATTTTCCGGCCCCGGATCGCGCGGCGCATCCAACCAGGATCGCGAGGCGGGCACAACCCACTTGCGGAAATCCTGAGTGATCTTGGTGCTTTGCTTGACGCGGAATGCAATGCCACGTATGGTCATGTCACATGAAGCGAGCGCCGAGTCGCGTCGTGGAGCTGGAGCGGATGAAGGGCCGGACCCTCACCGAGGAGCCGGCCGCGCCCGAGGAGATCGCCCAGAGCCCGATGTACGGAGTGGCGTTATTGAAGATCGCCATGGAGCTGAAGCGTGCCCCGGCGTCGGGGCTGGATGAGATCTTGAAGGGCGTGCTGGAGCGCATGCGCCTGGACGAGCCGGCGTTCCGGAGGTTCCTCGAACAGAACGGCGGGCTGCTGCGGCAGATCGCGCACAAGAAGGCGCTGTAGATGGCCCGCGCCCAGGTGAAGGTCGTGCGCAAGCCGCCGAAGGCCGTGCAGGTGCGGGTCGCGGCGGTCGTGGACGGCTTCCTGGAGGTGATGCCGGTGGAGAAGCGGCCGGTGCGCGAGAAGGTGGTCCGCAAGCTCCGGCAGTTGCATCCCATGGACTAGCGCCGGAACGGGCGGAAGAAGTCGCGGATGTCCTCGGCCAGAAGCTGCGGCTCCTCCAGCGCGGCGAAGTGACCGCCGGAGGCCATGGCGGTCCAGCGCTGCACGTCGTAGTGGCGCTCCACCCAGGAGCGCGGCGGCATGGGCGCCTCCACCGGGAAGTGGGCCACGCCGCACGGCACCGGCACCTTCTCGTCGCGCGCGAAGCGCAGCGGCGCCGACCGCGCCTCCTTGTACAGCCGCACCGAGGAGCCGATGGTCTGGGTGATCCAGTAGAGGGTGACGTTGGCCAGGAGCGTGTCCCGGCTGATGCGCCGCTCCAGCTCGCCGCCGCAGTCCGCCCAGTCGCGGAACTTCTCGGCGATCCACGCCAGCAACCCCACCGGTGAATCGTTGAGCGCGTAGGTGGCGGTCTGCGGCCGGGTGGACTGCAGGTGGGCGTAGGCGCCCTCCTGGTCGGTCCAGAGCTTGGCGGCGTCCAGGAAGCCGCGCTCCTCGGCGTCCAGCTCGCGCGCGCCCTGCCCCAGGAACGGCACGTACGAGCCGGGGATGTAGTTGAGGTGGATGCCCATCACCTCGGCCGGGTGCTGCATCGCCAGGCGGGTGGCGACGCTGGCGCCCCAGTCGCCGCCCTGCGCGCCGTAGCGGAGGTAGCCCAGCTCCTGCATCAGCGCGTGCCACATCTCGGCGATCTTCGCCGGCGTCATCCCCGGCGCGGTGGGGCGGTCGGAGAAGCCGTAGCCGGGGAGCGAGGGGATGACCACGTCGAACCCCTCGCGGACGAGGTGGGGGATGAGGTCCTTGAATTCCAGGAACGAGCCGGGCCAGCCGTGGGTGAGGACGAGCGGGATGGCGCTGGACGCGGGCGCGCGGACGTGGACGAAGTGGATGGAGAGGCCGTCGATGGTGGCCTTGAAGTGCGGCAGCTCGTTGAGCGCCTGCTCCTGCTCGCGCCAGGAGAACTGGTCCTGCCAGTGCTCGGTGAGCGCCAAAAGCCAGGCGCGGTCCACGCCGTACTCCCACCGCGCGCCCTCCACCTCGTCCGGCCAGCGGGTGCGCGCCAGGCGGTCGTGGAGGTCGGTGAGGACGTGCTCCGGGATGTCGATGGTGAACCGGCGGATGTCCATCTGGGTCACTCGCGGAGGCCGGGCGCTTCTCGGCCGGTGCGGGCCACGTATTCGGTATAGCCGCCGCCGTAGAGGTGCGGCCCCTCCGGCGTCAATTCCAGCACGCGATCGGAGAGCTCGGCGAGGAAATGGCGGTCGTGGGAGACGAACAGGAGCGTCCCCTCGAACGTCCTGAGCGAGTCGATCAGCATCTCCTTGGTGAGCAGGTCGAGGTGGTTGGTCGGCTCGTCGAGGACGAGGAAGTTGGGCGGGTCGTAGAGCATCAGCGCCAGCACCAGCCGCGCCTTCTCCCCGCCGGAGAGGACCCTCACCTTCTTGTCCGCCTCGTCGCCGGAGAAGCCGAAGCAGCCGGCCAGCGTCCGCAGCGATCCCTCCCCGGCGCGCGGGAAGGCGTCCACCAGCATCTCCCAGACGGTGCGGTCGCCGTCCAGCACGTCCATCGAGTGCTGCGCGAAGTACCCCAGCTTCACGGACGGGCCGAGCTGCGCGGCGCCGCTGTCCGGCATGGCCGCGGACGCCACCAGCTTGAGGAGGGTGGACTTGCCGGCGCCGTTGACGCCCAGGACGCACCAGCGCTCGCGGCGGCGGACGAGGAAGTCGAAGTGGTCGTAGACGGTGAGGTCGCCGTAGCGCTTGCACACGTCCTTCAAGGTGGCGACGTCCTCGGAGGAGCGGGGCGAGGGCTTGAACTCGAACTTCACCCGGACGTTGCGGCGCGGGGGCTCCACCCGGTCGATCTTCTCCAGCTTCTTCACCCGCGACTGGACCTGGGCGGCGTGGGAGGCGCGGGCCTTGAAGCGCTCGATGAAGGCCAGCTCCTTCTTGAGCATGGCCTGCTGGCGCTCGTAGGTGGCCTGCTGCTGGGCTTCGGCGACGGCGCGCTGCTTCTCGTAGAAGTCGTAGTTGCCGGAGTAGGAGTTCAGCTCGC
>Ga0268264_10003455_pt1 | contig 13625 bp, 15 predicted proteins | sample KBSSwiS32_FD_190357 | JGI IMG/M metagenome (GOLD analysis project Ga0268264, IMG submission 190357) | Switchgrass rhizosphere microbial communities from Kellogg Biological Station, Michigan, USA - KBS Switchgrass S3-2 (SPAdes) (version 2) | ecosystem: Host-associated > Plants > Roots >...
TGCAACAGCCCCCATGGTCCAACCCTCATGGGACCGAGACGAGCCTGCATGAAAGCGGAGATTTTTCGTTCGAGGTACGTTGCATAAGCAACCCAAAAGGCAACTAGGGAAACCACTAATCCGATTTGAATCAGCGGCCACACTACGTAGTTAACGGTCTCCGCGCTAAAAAACTTCAGCAACAGATCATCAAGCAGGTTCAATGGGGCCAGTAGCAACATGAGCGTTTATCGATCGATCTCCCCCAGCACGATATCGAGCGTACCGATAATAGCGACAACATCAGCAACCAGGTGACCAATGCACATTTGTCGCAGGGCCTGCAGATTCACGAATGATGGTGGTCTCACCCTGACGCGATAAGGTTGCGCACTTCCATCAGAAACCAGATAACAACCGATTTCACCTTTGGGCGCTTCAATCGAATGGTAGTAATCACCAACAGGCGGCTTAACTATCTTCGGCAACTTCGCAACAACTGGACCATCGGGAAGTTTTTCCAAAGCCTGATCGATGATTCGTCGCGATTGGCGCATCTCTTCCAGTCGCACAAGGTAACGATCGTAAGTATCGCCGTTTTCTCCCAGCGGTATATCGAAATCCATGTCGGCATACGCCGCGTACGGTCTCGCCTTGCGAACATCCCACGCGACTCCGGATCCTCGTAAAGATGGCCCTGATAAACCGATCGCTATGGCGTCGGCAGCGGAAATCACGCCGATACCAACAGTGCGGCTAAGCCAGATTCGATTTTCCGAAAGCACAGTTTCATATTCATCGAGGCGTTTCGGAAAATTGTTGATGAACTGGCGCACATCACCATTGAAGTCATCGTAGGCATCATTTGGGAGTCCACCAACTCGCCACGCGTGACAAGTCAGTCGCGCACCAAACTGCCGTTCAAAAATCTTCAAAATCTCTTCACGTTCACGTAACGCCCAAAGCAGAACGGTAACCGCGCCGATATCAAGTGCGTGAGTGGCTAGCCAAAGGAGGTGGGACGCAATGCGATTGAGTTCAGTCAGAATCGTGCGCAGGTAATGAGCGCGCGGTGGAACCTCAAGTCCCATCATTTGCTCGACTGTTTCAACCCACACCAAACCATTGGAGACTGCGGCGATGTAATCGAGACGATCCCAGTAAGGAGCGATCATCGTGTACATGCGGTTCTCAGCTATCTTTTCCATTCCGCGATGCAGATAGCCGATATCGCAATCGAGGTCGATTACAGTTTCACCATCCAGTTTGAGAATCACGCGCAGCACTCCGTGCGTCGACGGATGTTGCGGCCCCATGTTCAGCACCATCTCTGGGCTGTCGAGCAGGGTCTCACGCGTGGTTGCTATTTCTACCTGGTGCATATTCTGCTGAATTTAACGGTTAAGCTGCTGGTGCTTCATTATCCGGAGGCTTGTAACAGCCAGTTACGCGCCATGGTTCAATTACCAAGCCAATCTCCGCGGCGGCGCCACTTTCACGTTTGTTCACGAGTTTCAGAACGATTGCGTTCGCGGCACTGGCTTTATTCCAAACATTTCTTGGCGCTGCAGTATCGCCTAGAACAAAACCCGCTACTTTCGCCGCATCAGGCGAATCGAAAACTTTGGCTTCGTAGTGAACAGCAATTTCTTTGGGAGTCATGAAAACTAATAGGCCGTAAAAGTCGGAACCCTATTACTTATCCTTGTTCATCACTTCTTTACCGCCACGAAATATCTCGCGCATCATTCGTTCCTGCGGTACTGAAAGAAGCTCCAACCCATAGGCCCGTCGCTGTTGAATCTGCTCGGTGAGGACTGTGTCCATCACGGGAAGATGTTGTTCGGTCCAGGCGTTCTCGACGAACTCGAGTGGATAGTCTTTCCTTAGTGGATAGCCTTCCCAGTCAGTTGGCAGGAGCAGGCGACGAAGATCCGGATGATTACTAAAGTGGACGCCAAACAGATCATAGACTTCACGTTCCAGCCAATTTGCTGTGGGCCAAACGCCCGTCACGCTGTTCACGCCAGCTTCTGTGGTTTGGACTTTTAAACGAACGCGTTCGTTTGCTGGAATCGAATAGAGGTTGTAGACGACTTCAAAAGGAGCGGATTTCTTCTCTGGATAATGGACACAGGTTAAGTCTGAAAGATAGTCGAAAGGTGTTTCGTTATCGCTTTTCAGGAAATCGCAAATCGCTACGATTTGATTTGCCCCCACTCTTATCGATAGTTGCCCGACGAATTCCGACGCTTCCTGAATTGCTTCGCCAAACTGTTCTTTTAACTTCTTTACCAAAGCGTGATCGCTAGCGTCAGTTGGCTTTGGTCCTTCGTCCTTTTTCTTAACGGGAGGCTTGGGAGTTCCCGCTGCTGGTGGAGTCGCGAGTGATTCCTTGACGGCTGCGACACGTGATTTTGCCTGCTCAACCATCGCCGCTTTTTCGGCGTCGGCTCCAGCAAGTTCGCCGGCTGAAGGGATAGCAGAAGGAGGTGGAGTACCGGACGAATCTGCGGCAGACGCGTCCGGCGTCTTAGGTGTTTCGGGACCAGGCTGCTTCGTGTCTTCTGCCATAGATACCCTAAGGGCGGTCTAGACTACACTCCGCTTGCGTTCGCGTTCGCTTTTGTCGGCTTCGATAACAAATTGCCGGGCAAGCAAACGCGCCAGATGCTGCTGCTTGGTGTTACTAAAAAGTACAGAAGGACGGCGAAAATCGATTTAAACACGGCGTTTAGATCGTGTCAACAGACTTATTTTTGACTAAAAAACAGGTACGAGACGAGGCTGAGAGAGCCGATCTAAAGGCAGTCAACTTGACGATTCTAAACGCTCACCCCTATCATAACCCGTTTGAATTTACGGCCTGGGCGCCGTCTATAGAGGCGAGAGAAGAAGTAATGAAACCTGGAATCCATCCTGAATACACCGAAATTAGCGTTACCTGTGCGTGCGGAGAAACATTTAAGACTCGCTCGACGAAAAAAGGCGAGTTGCACGTAGAAATCTGCTCTGCTTGCCATCCGTTCTTTACCGGTAAACAGAAGCTCGTTGACACCGCCGGCCGCGTAGATCGCTTCAACAAGCGCTATGGTAAAAAGCCCGCGACGGAGACGACCGCTCAGTAATTTAGTTTTTGAGGAATTTTGCAGAACCTGCACTAGCCAAACAAACCTTCAAACGCCGGCATCAAACTGGTCGGTCGCAGGAGTTGTAAATTGCGACTGATGCATCAAATGCCGGCGTTAGTGTTTGCAGAAGTTTGTTATTCTAAAGACTGAAGGCTCCTTTTCCTTAGATATATGAGCACACCAGAAAGAGATTTGATTGTTGGCGGTCAAGCGGTAATTGAGGGCGTGATGATGCGCACACCCAACGCCTATGCGATTGCTGTACGTAAGGCTGACGGAACCATCGTCAATACAGCAGCACGTATGCCCAAATGGAGCGACAAGTTTCCGATCTTGAAGCTTCCAGTCTTACGTGGTGGAGCAGTGTTGGTGCAATCGATGGGACTTGGTATTAAGGCCCTCAACTACTCCGCAAGCGAAGCATTTGTCGAGGCTGATGAAGTTCGAGAAGTTGAGATTGCCTTGTCTCCGGCAGTTATCGAGGGTGAAGGTGATTTTGCTGGCCTCACCGGTGCCGTCCCCGGACTGTTTCCGGTTCCGACCCAGCCGAAATCAAAAGACGAGTTGAAGAAGGGCGCGACCACTGCCGCCGTCGGTTCTATCATTTTTGCATTGATATTCAATGTACTGTTGTTTGTGGCTGCACCTTTGTTGCTGACAAATGCGCTGTTCATTGCTGCGGGCTGGGCAGTTCCTGCGGCAAGCGTTGCGCAATCAACTACGTCGACCCCACCAGCAACAGCCAACGAAGTTACGAGCGAAACTGAAGAACCCTGGTACGCGGCCACCTGGAAGTCTGTGCGAACGTATCTTCATCCCGTTCGACCGTCAGTCGCTTTTAATTTGATCGATGGAATGATTCGCATGTCGTTCTTTTTGATCATGATCTTCAGCTTCTCTTTGTTGAAGGACATTAGACGTGTCTTTCAGTATCACGGTGCTGAACACAAGACAGTTTTCACATGGGAAGCCGGACTGCCGCTAACCGTCGAAAACGCGCGTCCGCAACCGCGACAGCATCCACGCTGTGGAACAAGCTTTCTAATGGTCGTCATGCTCGTTGCGATTGTGCTTTTTTCAATCATCAAGTTTGACACACTGGTTTTCAACTTCCTGATTCGGATCGCGTTGATTCCAGTAGTTGCCGGTCTTTCTTACGAAATCATTCGCTTGTCGGCAAAGAAAGAAGGCGGCTGGTTCTTTAAGTTCATGACGAAGCCTGGCGTGTGGCTACAAAACTTAACGACCAAGGAACCGGATGATCAGCAACTCGAAGTTGCCATTGAAGCATTGAAGGAATCTCTGAAACTTGAACCGCAATCGGGCGAGCCAGCAATGGCTCCCTTATCGTGAGGTCTTATGTTAGACAAACTCGAGCAAATTGAAACTCGGTACAAAGATCTCACCGACGAATTATCTTCGCCAGAGCTGCTTGCAAATCCGACTGCGTACGGTAAAGCAGCTAAGCAACATCGATCACTGGGTGAAATCGTTCAGAAGTACCAGTCGTGGAAGTCATTGAAGAATGAACTTAGCGGCGCGCGCGAGTTGTTTGACACCTCTGACGATGAAGAGATGCGCGAGATGGCCCGACTGGAACTCGAGAGTCTGCAATCGCGTCTCGAAGAAACTGAGAAAGACCTGCGCATACTTCTAGTTCCTTCAGATCCAAACGATGAGAAGAATGTGATTCTGGAAATCAGAGCGGGGACTGGAGGCGACGAGGCGACTTTGTTTGCTGCCGAGATGTTACGTACTTACGCTCGTTATGCGGAGAAACAGCGGTGGCGCTTTGAAATACTCGAAGCGTCGGAATCAGGTATCGGCGGTTTGAAAGAAGCGATCGCTTTGATCGAGGGCGACAAGGTTTACTCGAAGTTAAAACACGAATCGGGTGTTCATCGCGTGCAACGCGTTCCCCAGACCGAAGCCAGCGGACGAATTCATACCTCCGCAATCACGGTTGCGATCCTTCCTGAAGCAGAAGAAGTGGATGTGAAGATAGACCCAAAGGATTTGCGAATTGATACGTTTTGCTCGTCAGGTCCGGGCGGCCAGTCAGTAAATACAACCTACTCCGCAGTGCGTTTGACTCACTTGCCTACCGGTGTCGTGGTATCGATGCAGGACGAGAAGTCGCAAATTAAGAACCGCGAAAAAGCAATGCGCGTTCTGCGTGCACGACTTCAAGAGATTGAAGAACAAAAGCAGCACGAAGCGTTGGCCAGCGAACGTCGTTCGATGGTTGGTTCTGGCGATCGATCGGAAAAGATTCGTACTTATAACTTCAAAGAAAATCGCGTAACCGATCACCGCATCGGCCTAACGATTCACCAGCTGGATCTTGTTATGGAAGGAAACCTCGATCCTTTCATCGATGCGCTCGTCGCGCATTATCAAGCGGAAAAGCTGAAGGGTGAACTCGTAGCGGCCTAATTCCCTAAGGTTTCCCTCTAGAATCGAATCCCAAATGATTCTCACGAGTGATCCAAAGTCGAAAGATTCAAAAGTAAAACCTGTAACTTCGACTCACGTTCTCCTGGTTCGTCACGGTCAATCAGAGGGTAACGCCGAACGTCGCTTTGGGGGTCATACTGCCACTTCGCTCTCACCTCGTGGACGTGCTCAAGCTCAATCAACTGCAGAAGCATTGTCGACAGAATCCATCACAGCGATCTATTCGAGCGATCTCGCGCGAGCGATGCAGACAGCTGAGCCTTTAGGAAAATTGACCGGGCTAGCAGTAAATCCAACGGAAGCATTTCGAGAACGCAGTGTCGGAGTGATGGAAGGATTGACTTTTCAGGATGCGGCTGAAAAACATCCCGAGCAATATGGAGCACTCTTACGACGCGACTTCGATCATGTTTTGGCCGGCGGTGAAAGTTATCGGCAACTACTCGATCGCGCGTGGCAGAAACTCGACGAGGTTCTCAATCAACACAAAGGCGGCACTGTCGTCGTGTTTAGCCACACCGGAACCATCTGCATCCTCGTCCTTCACTTGATTGGCGCACTTGATTCGAAAGAATTGAAGCCCGTTTGGCTTTCCAGCGCGAACTGCGGAATTAGTCGGTTTGATTTGAGGGATGATGGGTTTATTCGAGTTATCGCGTTGAACGACACAAAGCATCTGAACGTTCTGCACTGTTGATGGCTAATTACTATTCGCACTGGTCCAGTTACAGAGCGTCTGCACCTCTTCAGCCGTTAAGCGAGATCCGGGATGTAAAGGTGTATACGAGCTGAGTGGCATTACTCCAAGCTTAGCGAGCTTACACATTTGGTTCAATCGTCCCTGCTGTTGCCGCTTGTCATAACTTCCCCAATTGGACAAGTTTAAATCACGCCTACCATCATTGACGTGTCCGATCACAAACCACGACACCGGAGCAACGTAGCTGTACCAGGGCCAATTAGTGTTGTTTGAATGACAATCGGCACAGGAGCGTTTGAGTATTGCGTCGATACTCGGATCAGTGGGAACGACTGATTCCAGGGCAAGGGATTTGTCTGAAACGGGGTTAGTCCTGGCTGGACCAACGAACTGTGCGAGTAACAGCAGACAAATTACAACTATCAATACCCACTTCAATCTTTTCCAGAACCGTTTCATAAAACTCCCGCGAACGGCTATTTAAGCTTATCAACTCGCCTAACTCCGTTCTTCATCTGCCAATATGCTTCAGCAATTTTCTTGGTTGCTGCCCCTTGCGTGGTCCACGACTCTTCTAAATGAAGCTTGAGAGTTTCCAAAGACTTTTCATCAAGCTGAAGCACGCCTTCTCGACTAAGTCCTGCCGGTGGCGGCACTAAAGAAGTTATCTTGTCGTAGATCTCACCACGTTCAAGCAGGTCGACCCGCGGCAACAAATGCCACAAAGTCAGGGTGTCGCGCGCTCGTGACCTATTCAACAACTCAACGAACGCGGCTTTTCGTGCTGATACGTCGTTGCTGAAATCAATTGTTGTCAGGGAGCGAAGAAAATCAGGGGCTGCGTCCTCAAAGTATGGCGTGCCTGGTCCAACGCCCGGCCTTGTTGCGCAGGCGGCCCCCGCCGGAACCATCGACTCACGATCCTTTAATTCCAGAGCGACCCAACCGGAGGTAACACGCAACAAACTCGCACCAGCATCGTCGACCTCGAGTGTGTAGGCACAACCAAGGTCAGCGGCAACAGCTGATGGTGTGTCGACAAAAAATAATCGTGGCGGAGCCCAGATGCGGGCACTCATCTTCCCGCGCGCCAATTCCAGGCGATGTTCAGTCGGCTGTGTCTGAAGAAGTCGGACACGAGTGTCGGAATCGATTTCAACCTGGCCTATCGAGCCCACTTCGATCTGCGCCCTTGAGTTACCGTCTGTCTCGAGCCATTGTCCGACGCCCAGTTTTCCTTTACTGCCAACCGCTGCCGAAGCGATTCGAATAGTTCCATTCAATCGCTGTACATCCCACGCCGCTAAATCATTACTCGAAGTTCTCTGCCTCGTTAACCACCAAGCACCAAGGGCGCTGACCGTTAAGATCACCGCAGCAAACGCTGCTACCTGGATCGGAGTCAGACCAGGAAACCACGAACCTCGTTCGGTCCTGGTCGTGGGAACCTGGTCCAGCTTGTCTTCAATGTCGGTCCATAAACGATTAGGTGCTGCAACACTCGGAAGCTGTTCAGCGAACTTCACTCCCAGTTGAATTTCAGCAAACTTTGCTCGGCACTTCTCGCAAGCCATGATGTGTTCGGTAAATCGACGCGATTCTTCAGCGCCAAGTTCACCGTTGCAATAGGCCGAGATGTTTCTTGTAACGTGCTGCGAAAACATCCAAAACTACTCCTCGTCAAAAACATGTTCGCGTAAGTGCGAAAGATGTTTTGCCAACTGTCCATGACCTCGATTTAATCTTGATGCAACCGTTCCTTTTGAACAGCCCATCACGCCGGCGATCTCGTCGTATGAGAGCCCTTCGATGTACTTCAACAAGATCGGCAGACGGAATTTCGGTTTTAGTTTGTTAATTGCAGTCCTCACTGCTTCAGCAACTTCCATCCTGGCAAACTGTTTTTCTTGCGGTTTTTTGTAGCCAGGTTTATTCACTGGAACGGTCTCCCCAAGAGGAAGCAGGCGACGGCGACGTCGCCGTTCATCCATACAAGCATTAATGACAAGGCGGTAAAGCCAGGTTGTGAACTCAGCCTCACCTCTAAAGTTGCGAATGGCGCTAAAGAGTTTCAGAAAGATCTGCTGCGTTACATCGTCAGCAACGGCGTGGTCACCACCAAAAGAATAGACGGCAATCGAATAGACCTTGTCTTTGTAAGTTTCAAACAGGATGCGAAAGGCGTCGCGGTCGCCTTTCTGGCAGGCTTCGATAACGCGACCATTAATTATCTGCTCAGCCATTACGGCGCGTTGCTCCATTCGCTCCACCGGCTCCTGTAGCTCTCAAACGGTTAGACGTCTCTGCCTGGATTTTTCTTCCTGAATTTTGGAGCAAGAATATTCCGGCGAGGCCAATGTGGCGAGTGGTTTTGCCCCAAAAAGAAGCTTTGCCTCAAAGTAGACGGGGTTAGAAAGTTTTCCACGGTCTGCGGAATAGAGAGTAGCCACGTAATCCCACCGACCGCAGTCGGTGGTTCGTTCATACGCAACCTGCAGAAGAGATTCTTATCGAGTCACGTGCATTAACATTTCAGTGCCCGATTCAATCTTCAATTCTTTGCTGCCCTTCACTGCCAGGGAGCCTGCGCCACCAGCGCCGTCAATAATTAGACCGATCGCGGCTCCTTTTCCTCCCCCAGCAATTCCACCAACGATCGCACCAACTGTGAGCATCGACGTGCTCGAAATGAGAATCAAAGACAAGACCACACAAACACTCCGGCGATTAAAGTGTTTCATCTATTCCTCCAGATTTTTCAACAATTTGAAATGGCTCGGTCTTACAAGGAGCACGACCAGGTCGAGTTCAAAATCGATTTAAAATTCGGGGAAATCTAATTTGAGGGAGGCGTGGAAAGAAGTTAGCCCATCGTGGCACTTGTGAGCACACGCGAAGCCACCGCTTCATCCGTATCATCTTCGAATTGGCGGTTCCGATGAACTGATCCATCGGATTCGAAAATATAGGAAGAGGGTGCCTCGCGCATGATGATGTCTTGCAACCTCATCAAACCGTAGAGAAGCGCTTCAGGTCTAGGTGGACAACCGGGGATGTAAACGTCGACAGGGATACAACGATCAACGCCCTGCATAGTGGAATATGAATCAAAAGGTCCGCCTGTAGATGCGCAAGCACCCATGGCAATCGCCCATTTTGGTTCAGGCATTTGATCGTAGACGCGACGAACCACGGGTCCCATTTTCAATGTGACTGTACCGGCGATGATGATTAGATCACTCTGTCGCGGACTGGGTCGAAAAACTCCTGCGCCAAAACGGTCAATGTCAAAACGTCCGGCTCCTGTGGCAATCATCTCGATTGCGCAACAGGCCAGTCCAAAGGTCATTGGCCAAAGTGCAGACTTTCGCGCCCAATTAACTACAGGCGCCGCCATGTCCATTCCCTTGGCAGCAACCGATCGTCGAATCGTATTCATTATCGAGTCGACTCTGGTTAGGACAAAACCCTCTTCGTGTTCAGCCATAGTTTAACTTTTCGTTTAATTCGTCTATGTAACTCGGCAGCAAATCAAGAATTAACAGTCGGCATTTGATTTAGGCCCACTCCAGCGCACCTTTGCGCCATGCATAGTAGTAGCCAACTACCAGGATCGCGATGAAGACAAACATTTCGATGAGGGCAAACTTCGTAAAAGAAAAGTCATCTCCAAGAAAGATAATAGCCCATGGCAAAAGAAAGATCGTTTCAACGTCGAAGATTAGAAAGAGCATCGCCACGATGTAGTACCTTACCGTGAAACGATCGTGCGCTTCCGTGGTCGGATCGATGCCACACTCGTAAGGTCGCATCTTTCCTTTTTCATACTTTATTGGACGAAGAAATCGTCCCAGAATCAACGGCAGCACGGGGAAAATAACGGCCACAGCGAAAAAAATCATCACTGGCCAATATGCTGTTATGGGACTGCCGATGTTGGTCTGAGCGGTGGAAGCGGCTGCTTGAAGAAGCATTGTGCTCACTTACAGAAACGGCGTTGACGTCGTTGAACGGCAAAATAGTAAGCGGGGCGAAAGAGTGTTGTCAACGAACTCATTTGAAAAGTCGTGATTTCATGTCAGCATTGTCGCCACTCAATTTAAGTTTGGACTCCGTGAAGCCGATAACTGCCTTGAGGAAGCTCACTAAATACCTCGCGGAGCCACCGCTCGTTCACATCAATGTAACTTCACAGCAAGACCGATTTAAGACTCGGACCATATGCTACGTCGTCCTTCAATTCAGTAAAAGTCAGCTTCAGCGTTACCAAACACTAAGAACGAGGATAAATCCATGTCGCTTTCCAGCCGCAAATATGTCGCAATCCGCCTTGGCCTTTGGTTGATTATTGCCGGATTTGTTTCCACAAGCGTCCGGGCTCAGGAACTAATCAAAGACTCTACCAAACCGGCGTCAGAGCCAACTGTGAATGAACGCGTCCGACTCTTGGAAAGCGAGTTGGAGCGACAGAACGCAAAACTCGACCAGCTGCAGAAAACGATCGCCGAACAGCAACAAGCCTTACAAACGTTGCTGGAAAAACTCTCGTCCGCTGAAAAGGCGCAACCACTGCAAACACAATCAACCAACGCTGTGGCCTCTGCAACCACTACTTCGACTGCACCTACCACCGCAACACCAAACAATGCACAAGCTGTACAAGCTCAACCACCGACTGTCGAACAACGTCTGGCAAAGGTGGAAGGACAGGCGGTGCGGATCGGACCACTAAAGGTAAGCGGCGACTTCAGATTGCGCTGGGATGGAATCTTTCGTTCAGCCACTGACCCAACCGATCCACCGGTCCAACACGTGCAGAATTCGCGCGCTCGCTATCGCTTCAGAATCAACTTCGACACCGATCTTTATCCGACGCTGAGTTTTCACAGCCAGCTCGCCAGTGGACCAATCAATAATCCTCTGACACTCGATCAGGACTTCGCGGGCGTCACTGCACGTCACCCATTCTTTATCAGCGAAGCCTGGGTTGATTATCACCCAATTAAGGAAGTTAACTTGCAGGGTGGCAGAGTAGTCGAAATCTTTGCTGACAACTCGCGATTCCTGTTTGACGACGACGTTCGCTTCAACGGTTTCAACGAAAGATACGTTAAGGCGCTGAAGAAGAATTCGGGATACTTTGCCAGTATCGATTTTCGAGCGGGCCAATACATCCTCAGCAATCCAAACGTCGCAGTGATAACGCCGGGTAGCCCACTCGCCAGTGCAGGTGACATTGTTGGCACGACGGGGCGCTCAGCAAATATGTTCCACCAGGGCGTGCTCTTCAATCAAACCTTCAATGAGCGATGGACAGATCAATTTGGTGGTGACATCCAAATCTATCGTCATCCCAATCAAATTCAGTTGGCTTCGACTGCTAACGGTGTAGCTCTCATCGTCCAACCTGGTCTAGGGCTGACGTTATCGGGACCCTTAACTGGAACAGGCAACGCTACCACAACGAACGGTGGCGCTATCTATACTGCGCCAAAATTTGAAGTTGCGCGTTTTACTTACCGTCTTGTTTACACCGGATTTGAAAAAGGTGATCACAAGTTCCCGGTGGTCTTCAATCTACAGTTTGCCCGTAACGTCGGAACCAGCGTGAAAGAACGCGATGCGATGTTGGCCGCTCTCCAGGTTGGACGTATCACCAAACGCGGCGATACATCATTCCTTTACGTGTTCTCAATCAAGGGCGCAAACGCGCTCATCTCGCAAGTGACTGACGACGACCTGGGAACAGGAACCGGAGTAAACATTCGAACCAATCATTTTAGATTCGAATACGGACTCGCCAGGAAAGTGACACTGCAGAGTCTGTTCTTCATTCAGAACTCTCTACGAAGCAGTGGTCAATATCCAAACTTCTTCGTACCTGTCAGTGCGTTCGTGCCGACCACTTACAGATTGCAACAACAGATCGTGTTCTCGTTTTAACTGAAGTGATTTAATTACTGAGACCGCGGGCGTCTCGCCCACCTATCAACGCCGCTTGCGCTTCCGTATTTACAAGGGCCTCGATCCTCGTTCATACGTTAGCGCCCCCGACAGCGCTGTTGCAGCAGGCGAGACGCGCGCGGTCTCAGTCTGCGGGGCATTATCTTTTCCTCAGGCTAGTGAGAGCCCGTTATCGATCCTGACGGTCGGTGTCCGACTTCTCCTTGTTGCCACCGTCTAGCCGCTTGACTGACGTCGTCAGGAGACGCACGCGGCTTGACCCCAAAAAGTTCGTAACACCTCGAAAAATCACCAATCGCCCTCGTCCCTTTATCAAGGTATTTTGCTAGTTTCGAAAGACCTGCATAAATCCATGTATCAGTTCATGGGCACTGGGAATAGGAATACCCATGTAATGAAGGATCCCAACTACACATGCTCCACAAACCAGAGTGGTGACTGTCGCCTTTACAGCTGGACCCAACAGTCTGTTGAAAATGGCAGAGAAAGACCGAAAAAAGCCGTATCGCATGGAAAACTCCCCAGACATGAGTCTGTTCGATAGCGTTGACTCTTCTTGGGTTCACCAGCGGTCAGCCAAATGGAATTCGAGGCGGCTCGACCTTGATGTTGAGGAAAATACTGGGGCAGGTCGGGGGTTGACTGAAGTCAAGTAACTTCAAGGCAATTATGGCAAAGGACGCCGCGCTTTGACAATAAAATATTTGGATTTACCAGGGTCCGGGGGTAAATCGTTTGACCTGTCTAACTTGAGGGACACCGAGTACCTCAGAGAAAATTAAGAAGGTGCGATTTTCCAAATTTCTAATGGCGTGATCATTAAATTCCAAAGTCTCAAGGGAAACTTTCTCGCTCACCTTTGCGTAATAATCTGACCACGAGTAAGAAATCACTAACTCGTTCTAATTCTGCGTAGCTCAATCTCGTTTTTCGGATCAACCGGTGCCTTTCCCGATTGTGGGAAGGGTTTAGTTTGATCCTCGACTGTTTTTACATCAACTCCCCAATTGATTGATCTATCTGTTTTCAAAGTGAGGAATCGCATGCAACGACCAGTTACAAAACTCTTCGTTCTGGCTTTCGCGTTTATGCTCGCTGTCAACTCGATTCAAGCGAAGCCAGTCAACGTCCCGGTGGTTTATTACAAACTTCCCAACGGGCTCAAAGTAGTCATCTCCGAAGATCACATGGCTCCGGTAGTTACCGTAGGTGTTTACTACAACGTCGGCTTTCGCGTGGAACCGAAAGGGAGAACCGGATTCGCACATTTGTTTGAACACATGATGTTCCAGGGTTCTGCAAACGTTAAAAAGTTTGAGCACGCAAAATTTGTCGAAGCTAACGGCGGCAGCCTCAACGGTCATACGGATTTTGATTACACAAATTATTACGAG
>Ga0268264_10003457_pt1 | contig 13622 bp, 8 predicted proteins | sample KBSSwiS32_FD_190357 | JGI IMG/M metagenome (GOLD analysis project Ga0268264, IMG submission 190357) | Switchgrass rhizosphere microbial communities from Kellogg Biological Station, Michigan, USA - KBS Switchgrass S3-2 (SPAdes) (version 2) | ecosystem: Host-associated > Plants > Roots >...
AATAAAAGTTCTGATGAAATCCGGGCCAAATTTGGATTAAAGACAATCCCCGGTACAGAAATGCCAAAATCAATGGTATTTGTTCCCCTCATTGTTGGTGACAAAATTCCCAGCTATGTTAGTTTGCAAAATGTAGATAGAGAAGATGCATTCAGCGACTCTGATGTGCGCTTACTCGAAACATTATCCAATAGCATGAGCGTGGCTTTGGAAAATGCAAGACTTTTTGATGAAACCAACCGCTTGCTGAAAGAAACTGAACAACGAACAGCAGAATTAGCGGTGATAAATAGTGTGCAGGACGGGCTTGCCCGTGAAGTGGATATTCAAGGCATCTATGAATTGGTAGGAGAAAAAATTCGTGAAATATTTAATGCCCAGGTCATAGATATTGTAACCTATGACAGTACTACTAATGTCATGGAAGATCGGTATTCATTTGAAAAAGGCGACAGGTCATTGGCCGGAACATGGAAGCCTGAAGGCTTTAGAAAACAAGTGATAGAAACCGGTCAGTTATTATTGATTAACCAGGATCTCGATAAAAAAAGCCTCGAATTAAATAGTAAAGTATTACTTGGTGAACAGCCGAAGTCTCTCGTTTTTGTTCCATTAATTTCTGGTAACGAGGTTAAGGGTATGATCAGCTTACAGAACCTCGACATTGAACATGCATTTTCTGATTCAGATGTGAACCTTCTGACTACTCTTGCCAACAGTATGACCGTTGCTCTGGAAAGTGCAAGGCTGTTTGATGAAACCAATCGTTTACTAAAAGAAACTGAACAACGCACTGCGGAACTATCTGTAATTAATAGTGTGCAGGAAGGATTGGCAAAAGAACTGGATATCCAGGGCATTTATGAATTGGTTGGCGAAAAAATGAGGGATATCTTTAATGCACAAGTAATCGATATTGTAACGTATGATAAAATAAATAGTACTGTTGAAGATCGATATACGTATGAAAAAGGCGACCGCACATTATTGGGGCCAAGACCTTTGAAGGGGTTCAGGAAGCACGTGGTCGAAACTGCGAAGCCCCTTGTTATTAATAAAGACCTTCACAGGCAAAGAGCAAAATATGATCAGTCAGTCATTATCGGCAAAGGAGCAAAATCAATTGTATTGGTTCCTATGATTGCTAGTGGTGAAGTGACCGGCGTTATCAGTTTACAAAACCTCGATCAGGAAAATGCATTTTCTGCTTCAGATGTAAATCTTTTATCTACCCTTTCTAATAGTATGAGCGTAGCATTAGAAAGTGCCCGCCTCTTTGATGAAACCACAAGATTGTTGAAAGAAACCGAACAACGTACTGGTGAATTATCGGTAATAAACAGTGTTCAGGAAGGCCTTGCAAAAGAGTTGGATATGCAGGGCATTTATGATCTCATTGGAGATAGGGTTCAAAAACTTTTTAATGCGCAATCTGTATTAATAGCCACATTAGATCTCGATAACAAGGTTGAGCATTTCAATTATTCTTTTGAAAACGGTCAGAAATTTCATCATGCATCAAGACCTTTCAACAAACTAAGGAAATTATTAATTGAAAAAAGGCAAAGCATCTATATACCAACCGAAGAAATTGCTAAAACGGAATATGGACTATCGGCACTTGCGGGTACAAAAATGTCCAAGTCGCTTTTGTTTGTTCCGCTTCTCACCGGCAATGTAATAAGAGGTTATGTCAGTCTTCAGCATGTAGATATAGAAAATGCCTTTTCCGAGTCCGATATTCGTTTGTTGGAAACTTTAGCCAACAGCATGAGTGTAGCGTTGGAAAATGCAAGGCTCTTTGATGAAACCAACCGCCTGCTTAAAGAAACAGAACAACGCACGGCTGAACTTGCAGTAATAAACAGTGTTCAGGATGGTTTGGCTAAGGAACTGGATTTGCAGGGCATTTATGATCTTGTTGGCGATAGAGTACAAAAGCTCTTTAATGCACAAGCCGTAATTATTGCTACGCTGTATCCTGATAATAAAACCGAACATTTCAATTACGTTTTTGAAAACAATGAAATAGTTAAGCTTGATTCAAGACCCATTAATAAGCTGAGACAATTATTGATTGACAAGAAGCACAGCATTTACATATCAACTGAAGAACAGGCAAGTAGTGAATATGGACTAACAGCCATTGGTGACACCCAAATGCCAAAGTCCTTGTTGTTTGTACCAATGCTCACGGGAAATATCATCAGGGGTTATGTCAGTCTTCAGAATATAGATATTGAAAATGCATTTTCTGACTCCGATATACGTTTGTTGGAAACATTGGCAAATAGCATGAGTGTAGCATTGGAAAATGCAAGACTCTTTGATGAAACCAATCGTTTATTAAAAGAAACAGAACAACGAACCGCTGAATTGGGAATCATCAACAGTGTGCAGGAAGGGTTGGCTTCTAAATTAGATATACAAGCGGTTTATGATCTTGTTGGCGACAAGATCCGCGATGTGTTTGATACGCAGGGTATTTCTATTGCGTACTATGACCGTCAGAACAATTTCATTACTCACCCATATTACCTGTTTAAAGGTAAACGCATTGAACAGTTGGGCTTTGAACTCGGCAAAGGTTTGACCTCTCATATTATTCAAACTGCACAACCTTTACTCATTAATGAAAATGCCACAGAGCGATTTAAGGAGCTTGGGGCAGTGTTTGCCACTTCTGAAACAGAAGACACCACAAAGTCCTGGTTAGGTGTTCCATTGATCTCAGGCGGCCAGGTAAATGGCACAATCCGGCTGGAAAATTATGAAAGGGAAAATGCCTACAGTGAATCGGACGTATCACTTCTGCAAACTCTCGCCAATAGCATGAGTGTGGCACTCGAAAATGCAAGGCTCTTTGATGAAACCAATCGCCTTCTTAAAGAAACTGAGATAGGTAAGAAAAATGTTGAATTGTTAAGTGACATCGGTAAAGAGATAACTGCATCACTGGATTTTGAGACAATCTTTTATAAGTTATATGAGCATATAAACCAACTAACCGATGCTACCATTTTTGGAGTGGGCATTTACAATCCCGAGCTCCAGCAACTTGAATATAAATTTGCTATAGAAAATGGTAAACGCTATGAGCCTTATACGAGGAGCACTGCCGATAAAGACCAGTTTCCGGTTTGGTGTATCGAAAACCGTAAACCGGTTTTTATTAATGACGTAACCACGCAATACAGTAAATACATTTCTGAATATAAAGATGTAATGCATGTACTTGAAGATGGTACACTTGCACAGGATCCTTTGTCGCTAATCTATCTTCCTTTGGTTGTTCAGGAAAAAATACTCGGCATAATTACCATACAAAGCTTTAAAAAGAACGCCTACACAGAGTATCATCTCAATCTTTTGCAAAACCTTGCAACCTATACCGGCATTGCTATTGACAATGCTAATGCTTACAGAAAAATTAACGAGCGTGAAAAAGAAATAGCTCAACGCGCCGCTGAACTATCAACAGTTAACAGCATCAGCCAGGCATTGGCTGTACAACTTAATCTTGACGACCTGATAAAATTAGTAGGCGACCAGTTACTCCAATTATTTAATGCAAATATTGTCTACCTGGCGCTGCTTGATAAAAAATCACAGACCATTCATTTCCCTTATCAATATGGTGACGATATGGCGCCAATGAAATTGGGAGAAGGACTTACATCTAAAATTATTCTTACCGGCGAGCCACTTCTTTTGAATAAAGATCTGCAGGGATTAAGAGCACAATTGGGCGTTAAGCAGATAGGCATTCCTGCCGCTTCGTATTTGGGTGTGCCCATTCCTGCGGGAGACGAAATTATTGGCGTGTTGAGTATTCAAAGTACCGAGCAGGAAAACCGCTTTAATCAAAATGATCTCCATTTATTATCCACTATAGCCGCCTCAGTTGGTGTTGCTATACGTAAAGCAAAACTCTTTGAAGAAGTGCACCAGGCAAAAATGGAGGCTGAAACAGCAAGTAATATTGCAGAAAAAGCAAACCAGGCCAAGAGCGCTTTTCTTTCAACGGTTAGTCACGAATTAAGAACACCACTTACTTCTGTCTTAGGCTTCGCCAAAATAATAAAGAAAAGATTGGAGGATAAAATATTTCCTCTCACCAATCAAAATGATGCAAAAACAGCTAAGACAATACTTCAAATCTCTGAAAACCTTTCTGTGGTAATTTCTGAAGGCGAACGCTTAACTAACTTAATAAACGAAGTACTTGATCTGGCCAAAATTGAGGCTGGAAAGATGGAATGGAATATGGAAAATGTATCCATACAGGAAGTTGCTGAAAGAGCGATGGCGGCTACAACATCTTTATTTGAACAGAAAAACCTGGTTCTTGAAAAACACCTGGAGACAGACCTTCCTTTTGTAAGTGGGGATCGTGATAAATTAATCCAGGTAATGGTTAATCTTATTTCCAATGCGGTTAAGTTTACTAACAAGGGTACTGTAACTTGTACCGCAAAGCATGTTGGGGACGAAATTATTGTGAGCATTACAGATACAGGAATTGGTATAGCGCCACAGGATTATGATGCAGTGTTTGAACAATTTAAACAGGTTGTTGGCGATACACTGACAGATAAACCCAAAGGCACAGGTCTGGGCTTACCTATTTGTAAAGAAATTGTAGAGCATCATGGAGGCCGCATATGGCTTGAAAGTGAGGCGGGCAAAGGAAGCACGTTTTCTTTTGCATTGCCGGTCATTAACTCAGAACCTTTAAAGCCTCTTCATCTTGATGATCTTGTAAAACAACTAAAGAAACAAATGGCTGAGGCCAATTTTCAAATTGAAGGAAAAAATTCCACCATACTGGTAGTAGATGACGATGGCTCAATTCGTTCATTACTTCACCAGGAGCTCAGTGATGCCGGTTATTTAATTGACGAAGCCACAAATGGTAAAGAAGCATTGGAAGCCGTTCGCAAAAATCGTCCCGATCTGATTATACTTGATATAATGATGCCCGAAATGAATGGCTTTGATGTAGCGGCCATTCTTAAAAATGATCCTGACACGATGGATATACCGATAATAGTTTTGTCCATAGTACAGGATAAAGCAAGAGGATATAGAATTGGTGTTGACAGGTATTTAACCAAACCTATTGATACAGCAGCATTATTTAGTGAAGTGGGCACCCTACTGGAACAAGGCAAATCAAAAAGAAAGGTTATGGTAGTAGATGAGGACAGTGCGGCTGTGAGAACATTGTCAGATGTTCTACACACTAAAGGTTATCATGTTGTTGAATCGGATGGCAAAGAGCTGTTGGAAAAAGCTATTGCTACTCAGCCGGATATTATTATTCTAAATTCAATTTATCCCGGCAGACAGGAAATTGTACAAACGCTAAGATTTGAAAAAGGATTAGAAAATGTATTGTTTTTAATATACCAGTAGTAATATTTTATTAAGATAAAAAATCAATAATAACCCAATTAAAAAAAGGCCAAAAGCCCCTCTCCTGGGAGAGGGGTTGGGGTGAGGTCAACCGAAATTATGGAACAAAAACTTTTAATTGTTGATGATGAACCGCATATTCGTATGCTTATAGGACAAACACTTGAAGAATTGGAAGATGAAGGCGTAAATTTTTTTACTGCCGAGAACGGTGAAGAAGCCCTGAAAATTATCCAGGCAGAAAATCCTCAATTAGTTTTTCTTGATGTGATGATGCCAAAAATGAATGGCATGGAAGTTTGCCGGAGAGTAAAAAAAGAATTAAGTATGGATAAAGTTTTTATTGTTTTACTCACCGCGAAAGGCCAGGAACTTGACAGACAAAAGGGTATTGAAGTAGGTGCCGATTTGTATATGACCAAACCTTTTGATCCGGAAGTTATACTAACTAAAGCCCGGGAAGTATTAGGTCTTTAGTATTGTAATGATCTTCTTTAATGTAGATAAATTTTTATACCATCTTTCAAATTACCTATGGCAAGAATAACACTTAAAAATATTATTGGTAAAAAAAACGATACAACTTCTCCGGTACTTACTTTAATTGAACAAATAAATGGAGATGTTTGGATTGAGGATGACTCAGGCAAAGTACTATCAGGTACAACACAGCAGGAAAAGAAATTTGGATATCCTGTTAAGCTTGATGGTGAAATACTGGGTTGGGTAAAGGGAAATGAAAAAGCTCAGCTGGTGGCAGATCTGCTCACTCTCTTATCGCAAAAAGAGAGTGAGAAAAAAAAGCTTGGTAGCGAGGTTTTAAATTTATACCAGGAGGTCAATCTAATTTTTAATTTTTCAGAAAAACTGGCTCAAACAATTGATCACGGATCTATTGCGCAAGTAACTTTAAGCGAGGCAAGTCATGTAATTAAATCTGATACAGGCGTTGTTGTATTATGGGATGAAAAAAGTAGCTCACTACAAACGATTGCTTCATCAGGAGAATTGTTTTTTAGCGAAGAAAAAATAAACAGCAACCGCAGCCTGTTGTTAAAAATTATTTTAAGTGGCCAGTCAGAAATAATAGGTGATATTTCATCGCTGACAAATGCCGGTATAATTTCGGCGGATGTAAAAACGGTTCTCTATGCTGCGCTAAAAGTTAACCATAGGGTTATGGGCGCTATAATTCTCGCAAGGCATCAGCCTATTCAGTATACGGCAGGAGAACTCAAACTGCTAACTACTCTTGCTTTACAATCTTCATCAGCAATAGAAAGCGCATTATTGTACGAAAAAAATATCCGTGAATCAAAAGAAAGAGAAGAAGCTATGCGCCGCGTTTATGAAATAACCGGGAAGTTTGTTCCTTACGAATTTATAGGATCGCTCGGGCATAATCTTATAACAGATGTAAAACTTGGTGACCAGGTGGAGAAAATAGTTACCGTTTTATTTTCCGATATAAGAGATTATACATCCCTTTCTGAACAAATGACCCCGGAAGAAAATTTCAGCTTTGTCTGTTCTTTTAATGAACGCATGGGCCCAATAATCCGAAAGCACAATGGCTTTATAAACCAATATCTTGGCGATGCAATCATGGCTATTTTTACGGGTACGGCCTCCGATGCATTGTCTGCTGCAATTGAGATGCAGATGGCAGTTCAGGATTTCAATCTTCAACGTGAATTAGTGAATGAATCACCTATACGTATTGGGGTTGGTATGCATACAGGACCTCTCATCATGGGCATTACCGGCGATCAGAATCGTCTCGATGCAACCACTATTTCAGATACAGTAAATACAGCTTCCCGCATTGAAAGCCTCACCAAATATTATAAAGCCGATATCATAATAAGCGATGCATGCCTGCAACAAATCGCGGATCCTGAAATTTTTCATCTTCGTCATCTTGGTTTGGTACAACTTAAAGGCAAACAGGAAGCGCTTCGCATTCATGAATGCTTCAGCGGAAATTCCGAAAATGAATTACAGGGAAAAATAAATTCACTCCAGATTTTTAATGACGGTATAGTTTATTATTTAAATAAATCATTTGAAAGTGCAGGCAATGCCTTTCAAAAAGTTATGGAAAATTATCCTAATGATCGCACTGCTAAATTCTTCTACAGTAAGACAAAACAATTGATTGATAATGGTGTTCCTGAAAATTGGGTAGGTGTTGTTGAAATGCGGGATAAATAAAATGACGCCGCGATATGCATGCAAACGGGTGCTTACTGATTCTCCTGTTTATTTCACCGTAGCCGTTTCCCACCTGTTACGAAACATTACCCGTAATTTTAATTATGACACGGCAATTTCTAATTGATGAAATAAAAAAGAAAAAGACTTACTTATGCATTGGATTAGATACTGATTTAAATAAAATTCCTCGGCATCTTCAAACACATCCTAATGCAATTTTTGAGTTTAATAAACAAATAATTGACGCCACAAAAGACTTTTGTGTTGCCTATAAAATAAATACAGCTTTCTATGAGGCCGTGGGAGCAAAGGGATGGGAAATGTTGGAGAAGACTGAAAGTTATATTCCTTCAACTCATTTTAAGATTGCTGATGCAAAGCGTGGCGATATAGGCAATACTTCCTCTCAATATGCCAAAGCATTTTTTGAAACAATGAATTTTGATGGTATAACTGTTGCGCCGTATATGGGTGAGGATAGCGTAAAGCCATTTTTAGAATATCAAAATAAATGGACAATTGTTTTAGGTCTTACCTCTAATCCAGGCTCGTCAGATTTTGAGTTACAAAAGATTGAAACCGAGACTGACGAATTGCATGAAGGTGTGCACATAAGAAAAAAAGAGACCTCTTATCTATATGAGGCTGTTATAAAAAAAGTGAGTACCTGGGCAACACAGGAAAACCTGATGTTTGTAATTGGCGCTACAAAAGCAAATGATATTATGTCGGTAAGAAAATTAATTCCCAATACCTTTCTATTAGTCCCCGGAGTTGGTTCCCAGGGCGGCAGTCTCGTTCAGGTATCTAACGCAGGGCTCACAAAAAATTGTAATTTATTAGTAAATGTTTCCCGCGCTATCATATATGCCGGACAGGGTAAAGACTTTGATCTTGAAGCAGGTCGAATTGCGAAGCAATACCAACAGGAAATGGAAGGCTTATTAAAAGATTCTAATCCTACTTAAAACCTCCGTTCTTCAGATGACGCGATTATCTTTGTTGATACTTTATAAAACATTCAGGATAATATCCTGAAAAGATGTTATCGTGGTAACAGCAATTAAAATTTTATGGCACAAGACCAATTTCAATCTCCTGATTATTTTTTAGTAGATGACCTGCTATCAGAAGAGCATAAGCATATTCGTGAAGCCGTTCGTAATTATGTTAAAAAAGAAATTTCTCCTATCATTGAAGATTATGCTCAGCGTGCAGAATTCCCACAACAAATTGTAAAACAGTTAGGCGACCTTGGCTGCTTCGGCCCAACTATTCCGCATGAGTATGGCGGGGGTGGATTAGATTATATTTCTTATGGACTGATGATGCAGGAACTTGAAAGAGGCGACAGTGGCGTACGTTCAACTGCAAGTGTGCAGGGCTCGCTGGTAATGTTTCCCATCTATGCATATGGAAGTGAAGAACAACGCAAAAAATATTTACCCAAACTTGCAACAGGCGAATGGCTTGGATGTTTCGGATTAACCGAACCAAATTTTGGCAGCGATCCATCAAGCATGTTAAGTAATATAAAAGGCGCAGGTGATCATTTCATTTTAAATGGGAGTAAAATGTGGATCAGCAATGCGCCGTATGCGCAGGTAGCCGTTGTATGGGCAAAAGATGAGAGCGGTGATATCCGCGGTGTTATTGTTGAAAGAGGAATGGAAGGCTTCTCTACACCCACAACACATGGTAAATGGAGCCTAAGAGCAAGCTCAACTGGTGAACTTGTTTTTGATAATGTAAAGATTCCTAAGGAAAATATCTTTCCTGATATCAAGGGATTGAAAGGTCCTTTAAGTTGCCTTACTAAAGCACGTTATGGCATTGCATGGGGAGCATTAGGCGCAGCAATGGATTGTTATGATACCGCTTTGCGTTATTCAAAAGAGCGTGTTCAGTTCGACAGACCTATTGGTGGATTTCAGTTGCAACAAAAAAAACTTGCAGAGATGATAACTGAAATTACAAAGGCTCAACTCTTAAACTGGCGTCTTGGAGTTTTAATGAACGAAGGAAAAGCAAGCCCACAGCAGGTTAGCATGGCTAAGAGAAACTCCTGTGAAATTGCCGCAGACATTGCCCGTGATGCAAGGCAGGTACTTGGTGGGATGGGCATTACAGGTGAGTATTCAATCATGCGACACATGATGAACATGGAAAGCGTACTGACTTACGAGGGCACACATGATATTCATTTGCTTATTACCGGTATGGATATAACAGGATTGAACGCATTTAAATGATTGAAAAGAATTAATGGCTTTTTTGTAATTTACTGCTATGGAATATCAATTATATAAAAACATTGTGTCTAACCCCGACATTTGTAATGGCAGGCCTGTGGTTAAAGGAACAAGGGTAACAGTTAAATCAGTGATGAGCTTCGCAAGGGCTGGAGACAAAGATAAAAAAGTGCTTAAAGCTTACCCGCGGATAACTTTAGAAGATTTGCGGGTTTGTAAAGAATTTACTTCCCTGTTTTTTGAAAAGCCTTCTTTAATTAAATCTATTAAGGCTTAATGAGAATGATGTTTAACTACCTTATTGATGAAAACCTGCCGGCAGATCTTCCCTTCTGGAATAAAGAAAATTTTACTCACCTATCCGAAGTTTTGAATGTTAAGTATGATACTGACATCTGGTTATATGCTATCAAAAATGATTTAATTATTATTACAAAAGATACTAACTTTTATTACCGGTCTCTATCGTCATCTGTAGTTCCCAAAGTGATATGGATAAAAACAGGTAAAATGAAAAAGAAAAAATTTAATAGATTTATTAAATCATCATGGGGCAAAGTAGAGAAGAAACTCTTATCAACATCATACACCAGGTTGGAGCGAAAAAAATAGTTGCGTTATGAAATTAAGAATCTTCCTGATAGGATTTATGGGCAGTGGCAAAACCCATTGGGGAAGAATATGGGCTCAAAAAAATCAGTTAACCTTTTATGATCTTGATGAACAAATTGAAAAAACAATAGGAGAAACGATAGCAAATATATTTGAGAAAAAAGGCGAAGATAATTTCAGAGAAATGGAAAGGTATGTGTTAAGAAAATTTGATGTTAGAAATAATTTTTTAATGGCATGCGGCGGCGGCACACCCTGTTTTTTTGAAAATCTTCAATGGATGAATGAACAAGGAACTACAATTTACCTGCAAGCATCTCCACAGGAAATCTTAGAAAAAATTATGAATGAAACAGAAGAAAGGCCGTTATTAAAAAAACTCAACACTTCAGAGCTTCTTTTTTTTATTGAGCAAAAACTAAAAGAACGTGAGCCTTTTTATAAACAGGCCAAACATATCATAGATGTCAATACACTTTCTATAACTTCTCTATCCCAGATAATAAAAAGTGCGAACCCAGCTCTGTAATAGACAAGATGAGGTTAGCGCAAATAGCCAAAATCAGAAATTCTAAATTGGAAATTTCAATGCATAAAGGTTTTATTAAAACAGCTGCTATCCTTGGCGCTTTATCTGTGGTGCTTGGCGCATTTGCTGCCCATACATTAAAGCAACGCGTTTCAGATGATGCCATAAATATTTTTGAGACAAGCATTCGTTACCAGTTTTATCATGTGTTTGCATTACTGGCAGCAGGTATTTTGTATAAAGATTTTAATAATAAATTTATTAAATGGGCAGGCATACTTTTTATTGCAGGAATAATTTTATTCAGTGGCTCACTTTATTTCCTTACCTATATTAAAGCAACTTCAATATCAGGTCTCAATTGGATTGGTGCAATAACTCCTTTTGGCGGATTATCTTTTATTCTTGGATGGATATGTTTATTTGCGGGCCTGCTAAAAAAATAGAATAATTTTTATTTTTCCCTCCCTGAAAATAACAACTTCACAAATTTTAAACTTACCGATTTCTATATCTTTGCTATAGCATGGCTACTAGTAAAAACAAAAAGACAAAAATTCCCAACCCTTCCAAAATGAACCCTGAAACCGAAGAAAAGGTTGTGGTTAAAGAATTGTGGAAAGATGAGCGGACCCATAAAATAATGGGAACTTTTTTTTTGTTGATCGCCTTTCTTTTATTTGTCGCTTTTACTTCTTATTTATTTACCTGGCAGGAAGATCAGTCGAAAGTATTTAAGGGTGCAAAAATATTATTGCCCAGTCATGAAGAAGCCATGGCCAATATGCTGGGAGCTGCAGGCGCATATTTTTCAGATCTTTTTTTCCGGAAGGGATTTGGCATTGCATCATACCTGTTTTGCAGTTTCTTTTTTATTATCGGAGTTAACTTATTTTTTGGCAAGAAGTTATTCTCTTTAGGCCGTAATATTAAATATGTAATTGTTGGCTTACCGGTGATAAGCGTTGCTGCCGCGTTTATCATGAAGGGAAATTCTTTTCCATGGGGTGGCGCAGCAGGGGATATGATAAGCAACTGGCTTCAGCAGGTTATAGGCGGAGTGGGCACTGCAGCGGTTTTATTAGTTGCCGGTTTATGCTATGTTATATGGAGATTTAACCCGGTATTTCGTGTGCCATCTAAAAAGAAAATGTATGATACATTTAATAAAAATGGATACAATGATGATGAGGAAATAATTGATAATAAAAATAACGGCGAATTGCTAACACCTTTTGGCGAAAGTGATAAATATGTTCCCGCATTAAGCAGCATTCCGCTGCAGGAAAATTCTTCTTTCAATCATGATCTTCAAATAATAGAAAAGCAATCTCCTGATGAAGTAACAGATCTTCTCTCAAAACATAAAATAAAAACTGATCTTGAACTTGAAATAAAATCTCTTCCTGAAATACCTGCGGAAGAGCCTGACCTGTTAACTCCAAAGAAAGTATTGGCACAGGCGCCTTATGATCCTGTGCTTGATTTAAAAGATTACAAATATCCAAAGCTTGAGCTTCTTGAAACACACGGCAGCGAGCAAATTGTCAGAGACCCTGCAGAGTTGGAAGCTAATAAAAATCAGATCATAAGCACACTCAAAAATTATGATATAGAGATTGATAAAATTTCGGCCACTGTTGGGCCAACAGTAACACTTTATGAAATTGTGCCTCGTGCAGGAGTTCGTATCTCACGAATAAAAAACCTTGAAGATGATATTGCTTTAAGTCTTGCTGCACTTGGCATACGCATTATCGCTCCCATCCCCGGCAAAGGAACAATTGGTATTGAAGTACCTAATGTTCGCAAGACGGTAGTAAGCATGAAGACCCTACTCAACTCAGAAAAATTTCAACATAATAATTTTTCATTACCTGTTGCAATTGGTAAAAAAATTGACAACGATAATTTTATTGTTGACCTTACCAGCATGCCTCACCTTTTAATGGCTGGCGCTACCGGCCAAGGAAAATCAGTTGGCGTAAATGCTATACTCGTTTCTTTGTTATATAAAAAACACCCTTCGCAATTAAAATTTGTTTTGGTTGATCCTAAAAAAGTTGAGTTAAGTATTTATAGCAAGATTCAAAAACATTTTTTGGCAAAGTTGCCAGGTGAAGAAGATGCCATTATCACTGATACAAAAAAAGTAATTCACACACTCAATGCATTATGTATTGAAATGGATAACCGTTACGATCTTTTGAAAGAAGCTGGCACACGTAACATAAAAGAATACAACGAAAAATTTGTAAGCCGGAAATTGAACCCTGAAAAAGGTCATCAGTATTTGCCGTTCATTGTTTTGGTAATTGATGAATTTGCAGATTTGATAATGACCGCCGGTAAAGAAATAGAACTGCCAATTGCCCGGCTGGCGCAGCTTGCAAGAGCTGTAGGCATTCATTTGATCATTGCTACACAGCGGCCATCGGTAAATATTATCACCGGCACAATCAAAGCAAACTTCCCTGCAAGAATTGCATTTAAAGTGAGCAGTAAGATTGATAGCCGCACTATTTTAGACGTTGGCGGAGCCGAGCAACTTATTGGCAAAGGCGATATGCTCATGAGTTATAATGGAGAGCTAA
>Ga0268264_10003459_pt1 | contig 13616 bp, 12 predicted proteins | sample KBSSwiS32_FD_190357 | JGI IMG/M metagenome (GOLD analysis project Ga0268264, IMG submission 190357) | Switchgrass rhizosphere microbial communities from Kellogg Biological Station, Michigan, USA - KBS Switchgrass S3-2 (SPAdes) (version 2) | ecosystem: Host-associated > Plants > Roots >...
GGGTCGTACATCGCGCCGCCGGGCCGCCCCAAGGCGCGAATCGCGCCCCCGATGGGGGCAGCGCAGCGGCGACAGCCGCAAGCGTGGGGGTCGTACATCGCGCCGCCGGGCTGCCCCAAGGCGCGCGACAGCAGGCTGCCCTTGGGGGCAGCGCAGCGGCGACAGCCGCAAGCGTGGGGGCCCGACATCCGCCCCCGATGTTCACGCCGTTCACCTTGCGCGGGATTACGCTCAAGAATCGCGTCGTCGTTTCGCCGATGGCGCAATACTCGTGTCGTGACGGCACGCCCGACGACTTCTACCTCGTGCATCTCGGCAGCCGCGCCCATGGCGGAGCGGGCCTCGTGTTCACCGAAATGGTGTGCGTGGCCGCCGACGCGCGCATCTCTCCGGGATGCGCCGGCATGTACGCGCCGGACCACGTTGCCGCCTGGAAGCGCATCGTCGACTACGTGCACGAACGGACATCGGCGAAAATCGCGATCCAGCTTGGGCACGCCGGACCGAAGGGCTCGACGCAGCTCGGGTGGGAAATCGCCGATGCGCCATTGGCCGCCGGCAACTGGCCGTTGATCGCGCCATCGGCCATCCCCTATGGACCCGAAAATCAGACGCCGCGCGCGATGACGCGCGCGGACATGGATCGCGTGCGCGACGAATTCGTCAACGCGGCGCGTGGCGCGATCGAGGCCGGCTTCGACTGGCTGGAGCTTCATCTTGCCCATGGCTATCTGCTGTCGGCGTTCCTGTGCCCGTTGACGAATCGGCGCGACGATGCGTTCGGCGGCTCGCTCGAGAATCGCTGCCGGTTTCCGCTCGAGGTCTTTCGCGCCGTGCGCGCCGTATGGCCCGACGACAAGCCGATGTCGGTGCGCATTTCGGCGCACGACTGGGCGGAAGGCGGCAACACGCCCGACGATGCGGTGGCGATCGCGAAAATGTTTCGCGCCGCCGGCGCGGATCTCATCGACGTCTCGTCGGGGCAGACGACGCGCCTCGCACGGCCGGTGTACGGCCGCATGTACCAGACACCGTTCTCGGACCGCGTGCGCAACGAGGCGGGTATCGCGACGATGGCGGTCGGCGCGATTTTCGAGCCGGACCACGTGAACAGCATCCTCATGGCCGGTCGTGCCGACTTGTGCGCACTCGCGCGCCCGCATCTGGCCGATCCCTACTGGACATTGCATGCGGCCGCGCAGTTGGGCGTGTCCGACGCCGAATGGCCGGTGCAGTATCTGGCCGGCAAGGAACAGCTCGAGCGTAATCTCGCGCGCGCCGCGCAGCTGGCCGCCGAGCAACCGGAGGCGAACGGCTGATCATGCGTCCGCTTGCCGTCACCGCTGTTCGCCCGGCGCCTGTCATTCCCGATCCGGAATCGCGCGTCTCCGATGATCACCACGAATCGTTGCGCTTGTGGCTGCGGCTGCTGACCTGCACGCTGATGATCGAGCGCCGCGTTCGCGCCGGCCTGCGCGAGCGGTTCGCCATGACGCTGCCGCGCTTCGACCTGATGGCGCAGCTCGAGCGCCACCCGCAGGGATTGAAGATGGGCGAGCTGTCCCGCCGGCTGATGGTGACGGGCGGCAACGTCACCGGGCTCACCAATCAGCTGGTCGACGAGGGGCTGGTGGAGCGGCAACCGATTGCCGGCGACCGCCGCGCGCACGCCGTGCGGCTGACGGCGAAAGGCAAGCGCGCGTTCGACGCGATGGCGGTCGAGCATGAACGGTGGGTGATTGCCATGCTGGCCGGGTTTTCGGCCAGCGACCGTGCACGGCTGTTTGCGCTGCTGGGCGATCTCAAGCGGAATCTGCGCCTACTTGAAGGCGAACGATGATGAGCACGAACGAACCGTTGCGTCCCTATCGCGATTTTCAGCCGCGGCACTTTCGCTGGGAAGCGAGCGATGACGGCAAAGTGGCCACACTGACGCTCAACCGCCCCGAACGCAAGAATCCGTTGACGTTCGCCTCGTATGCGGAATTGCGCGACCTGTTCCGCGGGCTCGTCTACGCGAGCGACGTGAAGTGCGTGGTGGTGACGGGCGCCGGCGGGAATTTCAGCTCCGGCGGTGACGTCCACGAGATCATCGGACCGCTGACCAAAATGAGCGCGCCCGAATTGCTCGCGTTCACGCGGATGACGGGAGATCTCGTCCTCGCGATGCGCCGGTGCCCCCAGCCGATCGTCGCGGCGATCGATGGCGTGTGTGCGGGCGCCGGTGCGATGGTGGCGCTCGCGGCCGACCTGCGACTTGGGACCGCAGCGGCGAAGACCGCGTTCCTGTTCGTGCGCGTGGGATTGGCCGGTTGCGACATGGGCGCCTGCACGCTGCTGCCACGCACGATCGGCCAGGGCCGCGCGGCGGAGCTCCTCTACACCGGCCGTGCGATGACGGCGGCGGAGGGCGCGGATTGGGGCTTCTTCAACCGGCTGGTCGCACCGGATGCGCTGCTCGCGGACGCCCAGGCGCTGGCGCGTGAGCTGGCCGACGGTCCGACGTTCGCGCATGGGATGACCAAGCGCCTGCTCCATCAGGAATGGGCGATGGATCTCGACGCCGCAATCGAGGCAGAGGCGCAAGCGCAGGCGCTGTGTATGCAAACGCAGGATTTCCATCGCGCATTCGCCGCGTTCGCAGCACGGCAGACACCGAAGTTCGAAGGTAACTAAGGTGAAGAAACGACCCCCACGCTCGCTTCGCTCGCTGCCCCCGGAGGGGGCGGGTCAGTCCCTTGGGACGGCCCGGTGGTACTGACATGAATCGCGACCACCTGCATTGGCCGTTCTTCGCGGATGCGCACCGGGACCTAGGGCGTGGGCTCGCGGCGTGGTGCAGCGGGCTGCCGGCGCTGTGCGGCGAGGATGCCGAGGCCGATGTCGATGCGACGTGCCGCAGGCTGGTGCACGGGTTGGGTGCCGCGGGTTGGTTGCGCTTCTGCGTGCCGGCTGCGCACGGCGGCGCGTTGCCGGCGCTCGACTCGCGCGCGCTGTGCGTGGCGCGCGAAACGCTCGCGTATCACGAAGGACTCGCCGACTTCGCGTTCGCGATGCAGGGCCTGGGCAGCGGGGCGATCACGCTGGCCGGCAGCGACGCACAGCGGACGCGCTGGCTGCCCGCGGTGGCGCGCGGTGAGGCGATCGCCGCTTTTGCGTTGTCGGAGCCCGATGCCGGTTCCGATGTCGCCGCGATGGCGACGCGCGCGGTGCGCGATGGCACGCACTGGGTGCTCGACGGCTGCAAGACCTGGATCTCGAACGGCGGCATCGCCGATTTCTACTGCGCGTTCGCGCGTACCGGCAGCGCGACGGGCGCCAAGGGCATTTCGGCATTCATCGTTCCGGCGGACGCGCCGGGGTTGCACGTCGTCGAGCGCATTGCCGTGATCGCGCCGCATCCGCTGGCCCGCATCGAGTTTCGCGGGTGCCGCCTTGCGGCCGATGCGCTGCTCGGCAACGAGGGCGACGGCTTCAAGCTCGCCATGCGCACGCTCGACATCTTTCGCGCGTCGGTGGCCGCCGCCGCGGTCGGGTTCGCGCGGCGCGCGCTCGACGAGGCCGTGATGCACGCGAGCGCGCGGCGGATGTTCGGCGGCACGCTCGCCGATCGCGAGCTCGCGCAGGCGACGTTGGGCGAGATGGCCTCCGACGTCGACGCCGCGGCGCTGCTCACTTATCGCGCGGCATGGCTGCGTGATGTGCGAAATGAGGTGCGAAATGAGGTACGCGACGAGCGCACGACCAAGGAAGCGGCGATGGCCAAGCTGTCGGCCACCGAATCCGCGCAGCGGGTGATCGACGCGGCGGTGCAGATGCACGGCGCGCTGGGCGTGACGCACGGACAAACCGTCGAGCGCCTGTACCGCGAAATCCGGGCGCTGCGCATCTACGAGGGCGCCACCGAAGTGCAGAAGCTCATCATCGGCCGCGAGCTGTTGAAGCGGCACGCCGAGGAGAAGCGGTGACCGTCTCGGCCCATCTCGACACCTTCGCGCGCGATCATCTGCCGCCGCGCCGCGAATGGCCCGAGCTCGTCTTCACGCTGCCCGAGCTCCAGTATCCCGAGCAGATCAATTGCGCGAACGAGCTGCTCGATGGCGCGGTCGCGCGCGGCTGGGGCGAGCGCACCGCGATCCTGGCACCGGGTGGCGTGCGCTGGACGTACGCGGAGCTGCTTGCGCGGGCGAATCGCATCGCGCACGTGCTGCGCGAGGATCTGTCGCTCATTCCAGGGAACCGGGTGCTGTTGCGCGGCCCGAACAGCCCGATGATGGCGGCGTGCTGGTTCGCCGTGATCAAGGCGGGCGGGATCGCCGTCGGCACGATGCCGCTGCTGCGCGCCAAGGAGCTTACCGACATCGTGACCAAGGCGCAGATCACGCACGCCTTGTGCGATGCGCGGTTGGCGAGCGAGCTCGACGCGGCGCGCCTCGACTGCCCGACGCTCACAACGATCGCCCAGTTCCAGACCGGGGCTTCCGATGGCATCGAGGCGCGCGCGGCGAACAAGCCCGCGGTCTTTGCCGACATTCGCACGGCAGCGGACGATACCGCGCTGATCGCGTTCACGTCCGGCACCACCGGCAAGCCAAAGGGGACGATGCATTTCCACCGCGACGTCCTCGCCGCGTGCGATTGCTGGCCGCGCTCCACACTGCGCGCCACGGCCGACGACGTCTTCACGGGAAGCCCGCCGCTTGCCTTCACTTTCGGGCTGGGTGGATTGCTGCTGTTTCCGCTGCGCGTCGGCGCCGCCACGCTGCTGCTCGAGAAGACGTCGCCCGATGCGCTGTTGCCCGCGATCGCCGAATATCGCGCAAGCGTCCTGTTCACCGCGCCGACGTCGTATCGCGCGATGGCCGCACAAGCGGCTGCGTTCGACCTGTCGAGCCTGCGCAAGTGCGTATCGGCTGGCGAAGCGCTGCCGGCGGCGACGCGCAAGCTGTGGAAGGATGCGACCGGCATCGAGCTGATCGACGGCATCGGCGCCACCGAACTGCTGCATATTTTCATTTCGCATGACGAACACCATGCGCGGCCGGGCGCCACGGGCAAACCCGTGCCGGGCTACGAGGCACGCGTGATGGACGACACCGGAAAGCCGCTGCCCCCCGGTAAGGTCGGCAAGCTCGCCGTCAAGGGACCCACCGGCTGCCGCTACCTCGCCGACGAGCGCCAGCGCCAATATGTGCGCGACGGCTGGAATTACACCGGTGACGCGTATCTCGTCGATGACGACGGCTACTTCGTGTACCAGGCGCGCACCGACGATATGATCGTCAGCGCGGGCTACAACATCGCCGGTCCCGAGGTCGAAGGCGCGCTGCTCGCCCATCCCGCGGTCGCCGAGTGCGGCGTGGTCGGTGTTCCCGACGACGAGCGCGGGCAGATCGTGAAGGCGTTCGTGGTGCTGAAGCCCGGGCACGCCGGCGACGAGGCGATGGCGAAGGCGCTGCAGCAGTTCGTGAAGCAGGCGATCGCGCCCTACAAATACCCGCGCGCCGTCGAATTCCTGGCGAGCCTCCCGCGTACCGAAACCGGGAAGCTGCAACGTTTCCGATTGCGCGCGATGACGGAGAGAACGACTCGATGAATGAAATCGCGATGCGCATCCTGCAGCCCGAAGGCTGGGCCGCGCCGAAGGGCTACGTCAACGGCATCGCCGCGCGCGGCACCGCCGTGTTTGTCAGCGGACAAATCGGCTGGAACGCGCAACAGCAGTTCGAGACCGACGATTTCGTTGGGCAGGCGCGGCAGGCGCTCGCCAATGTCGTCGCGATCCTGCGTGAAGCGGGCGCGGGCCCGGAGCACATCACGCGGATGACCTGGTACGTCGTCGACAAGCGCGAGTACGTCGCGAGCGCGCGCGCGCTGGGGGTTGCCTATCGCGAGACCATCGGCCGGCACTTTCCGGCAATGACGGCGGTGGCCGTCGCCGGACTGATCGAGGACCGCGCCAAGGTCGAAATCGAAGTCACCGCCATGGTGCCCGACGGCCGAAGCGCGGCATAATCGACGCTGCACCGCTGCGGAGACGTATTCCCTTCACCTTCGACCGTGCATTCCCTGGAGTCCGCATGAACGCCCCCGACCGCCGCGCCGCCGCCAAGCCTGTGTTCAAGTGGGACGATCCGCTGCTTCTCGATGCTGAATTGACGGAAGAGGAGCGGATGGTGCGCGAGACCGCGCACGCGTATGCGCAGGACAAGCTGATGCCGCGCATCACCGAAGCGTTCCGCCACGAGAAAACCGATCCCGCGATATTCGCGGAGATGGGCGCGCTCGGGCTTCTCGGCGCAACACTGCCGCCGGAATATGGCGGCGCGGGATTGAACTACGTCTGCTACGGGCTCATCGCCCGCGAGGTCGAGCGCGTCGACTCGGGCTACCGGTCGATGATGAGCGTGCAGAGCTCGCTCGTGATGTTTCCCATCTACACCTACGGCAGCGAGGCGCAGCGCCGCAAATACCTGCCGAAGCTTGCGAGCGGCGCGTGGATCGGCTGCTTCGGATTGACCGAGCCCGACCACGGCTCCGACCCCGGCTCCATGGTGACCCGCGCACGCAGCGTGGCCGGCGGCTACAGCTTGTCCGGCGCGAAGATGTGGATCTCCAACTCGCCGATCGCCGACATATTCGTCGTGTGGGCGAAGGACGACCAGGGAATCATTCGCGGATTCATCCTGGAAAAGGGGATGAAGGGATTGTCGGCGCCGAAGATCGAAGGCAAGTTCTCGTTGCGTGCGTCGATCACCGGTGAGATCGTGATGGACGACGTGTTCGTCCCCGAAGGGAATCTGCTGCCGAACGTGCAGGGCCTGAAGGGTCCGTTCGGCTGCCTGAACAGCGCACGCTACGGCATCGCGTGGGGCGCGCTCGGCGCCGCCGAATTCTGCTGGCATGCGGCCCGCCAGTACACGCTCGACCGCAAGCAGTTCGGCAAGCCGCTGGCCGCCAATCAACTGATCCAGAAAAAGCTCGCCGACATGATGACCGAGATCACGCTGGGCTTGCAGGGCTGCCTGCGGCTCGGGCGCATGAAGGACCAGGGCATCGCCTCGCCGGAGATCACGTCGATCATGAAGCGCAATTCGTGCGGCAAGGCGCTCGACATCGCGCGCACCGCGCGCGACATGCACGGCGGCAACGGGATCGTCGACGAATTCCACGTGATTCGCCACGTGCTGAACCTCGAGACGGTCAACACGTATGAAGGCACGCACGACGTGCACGCGCTGATCCTCGGGCGCGCGCAAACCGGCATCTCGGCGTTCTAGCTAATCCTTGCCAAAAATGCATCATGCCAAGATTCCTGGATAACGTCGTCCCCGGGCAGGCGGGGACCCAGTGGCCTCCGTACGAACGACACTGGGTTCCCTCCTGCGCGGGAACGGCGGCGTCTTGCGATCGCCGTCATTTCTTTCTCTAGCCTCCAATGGTGATGAAGCTCTACGACTATTTTCGCTCGTCCGCGGCCTACCGCGTCCGCATCGCGCTCAACCTGAAGGGGCTGGCGCCGGAACGCGTATTCATTCACTTGCGCAAGAACGCGCAGCGCGCGGCCGACTACCTCGCGGTCAACCCGCAGGGGCTGGTGCCCACGCTCGTCACCGACGACGGCGCGGTCCTCACCCAGTCGCTCGCGATCATCGAATACCTGGATGAAACGCACCCCGCGCCGCCGTTGTTGCCGGCCGCGCCGCTCCCCCGTGCACGCGTGCGAAGTCTCGCGCTCGCGGTCGCCTGCGACATCCATCCGATCGACAACCTGCGGGTGCTGCGCTACCTGCTGCACACGGTCGGCGTCGCCGAAGAGCAGAAGGACGCGTGGTACAAGTACTGGATCGACGTCGGCCTCGAAGCGCTCGAGCTCCAGTTGTCGCGCGACCCGGCGACCGGCCGCTTTTGCCACGGCGATGCGCCGACGCTCGCCGACATCTGCCTCGTGCCCCAGCTTGCCAACGCGCGCCGCGTCAAGATGGATCTCTCGCCGTATCCGACGCTGACGCGCATCGAGGCGGCGTGCCAGGCGTTACCAGCCTTCGCGGCGGCGGAGCCGTCTCGGCAGCCCGACGCCGAGCCTTGACCCCATGAGGAAGTGATGAGGTAAGAGAGTAAGGAAGTCTGACGCGAGGCGTATGCGCTGCGAGCCCGAGTTCCTCACCTTCTCACCTGCTCACCTTCTTTCTCACCTCCTTGCCAAAGGATAAAGCAATGACCTATCCATTTCCGATGTGGGAGATCCCCACCGTGCCGATCGCCGGCTCGAACGACCGTTTCCCCGTCCGCCACATCTATTGCGTCGGCCGCAACTACGCCGAGCACGCCAAGGAAATGGGTGGTGATGCGGCGAAAGATCCGCCGTTCTTCTTCACCAAGCCCGCCGACGCGATCGTGGCCGTCGTGCCGCCGGCGGTCGGCGGCATCCGCTATCCGCTCGTCACCAAGAATTTTCATCACGAGATCGAGCTGGTCGTTGCGATCGGCAAGCGCGGCGTGCAATTGGCGCCCGAACACGCCAACGAAATCGTCTTCGGGTATGCGACGGGACTCGACATGACGCGCCGCGACTTGCAGAACGACATGCGCGAGAAGAAGCGGCCGTGGGACATCGGCAAATCGTTCGCGCAGGCCGCGCCGATTGCACCGATTCATCCCGTCACGCAAACCGGGGTGTTGAACCGCGGGGCGATCTGGCTTGACGTGAACGGCGCGCGCCGCCAGACCGGCGATCTCGCCGACATGATCTGGGACGTGCCGCACACGCTCGCGTTCCTGTCCCAACTGTACGAGCTCCTCCCCGGCGACCTGGTGTTCACCGGGACGCCGGCGGGGGTGGGCGCGGTGGTGGCGGGTGACCGGCTCGACGGGCACATCGACGGTCTCTCGTCACTGGCGATCAAGATCGAATGACAGTGGAGTACACGCCCGAATTCGTCGAGCGTGGCTACAACAATCGGGCCGCCGTCCCCGAGCATCCGCAATGGTTCGCGAAATATGCGGCGTGGTCGCTAGCGGCGCGCGACCGCTACCAGCCCGCGCGCGATCTGCGCTACGGTGAAAATCCGCTGGAGACGCTCGATTTGTTCGCGCCCGCGGCGAAACCGCGGGGAACCTTCGTCTTTCTCCACGGCGGCTATTGGCGCGGGTTCGACAAGGACGATTTCGCGTTCGTCGCGGGGCCGTTCGTGGAGCAGGGCATCGCAGTGGCGAACCTCAATTACGACCTGTGTCCGGCGGTGTCCATCGGGACGATCGTCGACGAATGCCGGCGCGCGCTCGCATGGGTCGTGCGCGACGGACCCCGGCATGGCGCGAGCGCCGGCAATGTCGTCGCCGGCGGGCACTCGGCGGGTGGCCACCTGGTGGCGATGATGTTCGCGACCGACTGGACGGCGCACGGGATGGCGCGGGCCCCTCTCGCCGCCGGCGTCACGCTCTCCGGCGTTCACGATCTCGCTCCGATGGTGAAGTTCTCGCTCAATGCGGACTTGAAGCTCGATGCCGCGGAAGCGGCGCGGCTCTCGCCGGTCACCTATGGAAGCCGGACGCAGGCGCCCTTGCTGATGGCCTGCGGCGCCAACGAGACGTCCGAGTTCCTGCGGCAGACCAAGCTGCTGTGGGACGCGTGGCCGGGCAATCGGCGTCCCACCGAGGGCCCCATGTTCGTCCCCGGCACCGACCACTTCAGCGTGGTCGCCCAGTACGCGGATGCTGCGAGCGCGCTGACCCAGGCGACGCTGGCGCTGTTCTGAGAAGTGATTTCCGCCCGTCGTCCCCGCGAAGGCGGGGACCCAGCGTCGTTCGAACGCCACTGGATACCCTCCTCCGCGGGATGACGTGGCGGTGGGTTCCCAGGCTTTTTTGACCCATCGAGCCGGCGCTTGACAACTGACCGTCGGTCATTTAATCTGCCTACAAGTGACCCGCGGTCAGTTACGCGGATATTCTCGAAAGGGTACGACATGGTCATCCGACAGCGGGCCATCCAGGCCGAAGACAAGCAGGAGCGGCACCACGCGATTCTCGACGCGGCGGAGCGGCTGCTCTCGCGCTCGCCCGAGCGGATTGCGAATGTCGCCGAGGTCGCCGACGAGGCGGGTCTCGCCAAAGGGACCGTCTACCTCTATTTCCCGAGCAAGGAAGAGCTGCTGCTCGCCGTGCACGAACGCAATATCGACGGCTTTTTCCGCGCGCTGATCGAACGCCTCGCGACCGACGTTCCGGCTCAAGTCGGCGACGTGCTCGCGCTCACGCACCAGTACATGGTCGAGCCGCCGCTGTTCCTCCCGCTGGCGGCGCGTTGCTTTGGTCTCATGGGGCAGAGCATCCCGGTCGAAGCAGGTCGGGCGTTCAAGCAGCGGATGGCGGAGCGCATCGGACAGGCCGGCGCCGGCCTCGAGCGCCACTTTCCGCAACTCAACCCGGGCGGTGGCGTGGCGCTCCTCCGGCACAGCTACGCACTGATCATCGGGCTTTGGCAGATGTCGGCGGCCTCCGCCAAGGATGGCCTGGGTTGCCCGTTGGCGGGCGACGACACGTCGCCGATCTTCAGCTATTCCTATCCAGCCGAGCTCGATCGCGCATTGCTTGCGCTGTGGAGCGGCACGATCGCGGGCGCCGCCGCCGCGACGGCAGAACGCCTGGAAGCCTCATCATGAGCACGAATATCGCTGTCCGCGCGGTCGCATTGCTCGCGGTCGCCGCCGCGTTGACCGCCTGCGGCGTGAAGGAAACGCCGCGGGAGGTCGTGCGGCCCGTGCAGTTGACGCAGGTTGCCGTAGGCGGCAACGCCGACGCATCGGTCTTCGCGGGCGAAGTCAAGCCGCGCCATGAAGCGGATCTGGGCTTTCGCATCGGCGGCAAGATCGTCGCGCGCTATGTCGATGTCGGCGCGCGCGTGCGCCGCGGCCAGGCGCTCGCCCGGCTCGACCCTGCCGACGTCGGCCTGCAGGCCGAAGCCGCCAAGGCGCAGGTCGCGGCGACCGAAACCGAGTACAAGTTTGCGCAGGCCGAATTCGAGCGCTACCAGAATCTCCAGCGCGAGAAATTCATCAGCGCCTCCGCGCTCGACGCGAAGCGCAACACGCTCGACGCCAATCGCGCCAAGTACGAGCAGGCGAAGGCGAATCTCGCGGTCTCGCAGAACCAGGCGAGCTATGCAACGCTCGTCGCCAGCGAGGATGGCGTGGTGACGACGGTCAACGCCGAGCCGGGGCAGGTGGTCGCCGCGGCGCAATCGGTCGTCCGGATCGCGCGCGAAGACGAGCGCGAAGTGGCGATCAGCGTTCCCGAAAACCGGATTGGCGAGCTCAAGTCCGCGCAGCAACTCGTGGCGGTGCTGTCGGCCAACCCCGGCCGCACCTATGCGGCGCGGGTGCGCGAGGTTTCGCCGGCCGTCGATCCGACCACGCGAACGTTCGCCGTGCGCGTGACGATTGTCGATGCGGACCCTTCCGTGCAGTGGGGAATGACCGCGAACGTCGGCTTGCTCGCGCCAGGCAACGCCAGCGCGGCGCTGCTGCCGTTGACTTCGATTTATCAAAAGGACGGCCAGCCTGCGGTATGGCGGTTCGACCCGGCCTCGCGGCAGGTCTCGCTGGTTCCCATCGCGATCGGCCAGTTTCGCGAGGATGGCGTGCTCGTGACATCAGGCGTGCGCCATGGTGACTGGATCGTCGCCGCCGGCGTCCACAAGCTCATCCCGGGACAGATTGTCCGGCCCTACGAAGGTGGGCCGACGTCCGCGCTCAACCCCGGGTCCGCGCCCACCAGCGGCCGCGCGGAAACCGACGGTGCCGCCACTTCGGTGGTGAAGGCGCTGACGGCGCGCAGCTGACGGCCACGAAGCACATGCAATGACGCCCGTCAATCCGGACTCGCCGCCGGGCCCGCGCCGTTCACGCTTCAATCTCTCCGAATGGGCGCTGACCCACCGCTCGCTCGTCCTCTACCTCATCCTCGTCGTGGCGGTGGCCGGCGTGATCGCCTACGAGCGCCTGGGCCAGTCGGAGGACCCGCCGTTCACGTTTCGCGTCATGGTCGTGAAGACCAACTGGCCGGGCGCCACTGCGCATGACGTCGAGCTGCAAGTCACCGACCGCGTCGAACGCAAGCTGCAGGAGGTCGCGAACATCGACTGGGTGCGCAGCTACTCGAAGCCCGGCGAGTCGCTGGTCTTTTTCGCGCTCAAGGATTCCGCGCCGCCGGGTTCGGCGCCTGATGCGTTTTACCAGGTACGCAAGAAGATCGGCGACATTCGCAACCAGCTTCCGGCCGGCGTCCAGGGACCGTACTTCAACGACGAATTCGGCGATACGTACACGAACGTCTACGCACTCACGGGCGACGGATTCGGCTATCGCGAGCTGAAGGAATTCGGCGACAAGGTGCGGGCGGAATTGCTGCGCGTGCCGGGCGTGGCGAAGGTCGATTTCATCGGCGAGCAGGACGAGAAGATCTTCATCGAGCTCTCGAACAGCAAGCTCGCGACACTGGGCGTCGAGCCCGCGCAGATCATCGAGACGCTGGCGAAGCAGAATGCCGTCGCTGCGTCCGGCGTATTCGACACGGGCACCGATCGCATCTACGTGCGGCCGACCGGCGCCTTCGATAGCGTCGACGCGATCCGCGACATCGCGATCCGCGCCAACAGCCGCGTGTTCCGGCTCGGCGACATCGCGAAGATCACGCGCGGCTATGTCGATCCGCCGCAGCAGAAGATGCGCTGGCAGGGCAAGGAGGCGCTTGGCCTGGGCGTGACGATGGTCAAGGGCGGCGATGTGATCGAGCTCGGCCACGATCTCGACCGCGAGACGGTGCGCCTGCAACAGGCGATGCCCGTGGGCGTGGAGCTCGCGCAGGTCGCGAGCATGCCGCGCGCGGTGCAGCGCTCGATCAACCAGTTCCTGCGTTCGCTGACCGAAGCCGTGCTCATCGTGCTGGCCGTCTCGCTCGTGAGCCTGGGCTTGCGCACCGGCCTGGTCGTCGCCGTGTCGATTCCGCTGGTGCTCGCGACGACGTTTCTCTTCATGTGGCTGTTCGACATCGGGTTGCACAAGATCTCGCTCGGCGCGCTGATCCTGTCGTTGGGATTGCTCGTCGACGACGCGATCATCGCGGTCGAGATGATGGCGATCAAGCTGGAGCAGGGCTACGACCGCTTCCGCGCCGCGAGCTTTGCATACACGAGCACGGCGTTTCCCATGCTCACGGGCACGCTCGTCACGGTGGCCGGGTTCCTGCCCATCGCCACGGCGAAGAGCAGCACCGGCGAATACACGCGGTCGATCTTCGAGGTTTCCGCAATTGCATTGATCGCGTCCTGGGTGATCGCGGTCGTGGTCATCCCGTATCTCGGGTACAAGATGCTGCCGGATCGCACGCAGGCGCAGCGGCCGTCGCTGTGGCGGCGGTTGTGGACTCGCGCCACCGGCCGGCCGTTGCCGCCGCCTCCACCGCCCGTACACCGCGAGCCCGAGGCCGTGTATCAGACGCCGTTCTACAACCGGTTGCGCAGCGTGATCGCCTGGTGCGTCGGCAATCGGGTCACGGTGCTGGCGGCAACGCTCGTCATCTTTGTCGGCGCGGTGACAGTGTTCCGATTCGTGCCG
>Ga0268264_10003467_pt1 | contig 13603 bp, 18 predicted proteins | sample KBSSwiS32_FD_190357 | JGI IMG/M metagenome (GOLD analysis project Ga0268264, IMG submission 190357) | Switchgrass rhizosphere microbial communities from Kellogg Biological Station, Michigan, USA - KBS Switchgrass S3-2 (SPAdes) (version 2) | ecosystem: Host-associated > Plants > Roots >...
TTAAAATATTACACCTTAAAACACATCAACCCGGTTTATTGGAACAAAAAGACAAAGCGGGCTAAAGAGACTGCCAAGTTTAAGCAGCACCCTGAATTCAATCGATCTCTGAACGAATTTGTTTCCGACGTAGATTCTATATTCAGCAAATACCACAGTGACAATGGCGCCGTGCCGGCGCCCAAAACGTTGAAGGAATTATTGGACAAACAAATCAAGCAGCAGGAGGAAGTTGTACCTGATAAGATGTCATTCATGGGATTTTTTAAGGATTTTATGGACAGATCGATTGCCGGCACCAGGATCAACTATAAAGACAAGAAGCCAATAGTGAACTCTACGGCTAAAGGCTATAAAACAACCTTCAATCAATTAGAGAGCTTCCAAAAACGCTATGGCCGTAAAATTGATTTTGAATCAATTGACCTGGAATTCTACAATGATTTTTTGAAATTTCTTACTGACGCTAAACTGTCCAGGAACTACATTGGGGATCAAATAAAGCGCATCAAGGCGGTTTTGAATGAAGCGACTGAGAAAGGCCTTAATACAAACTTTGCTTTTAAAAGCCGGTATTTTGCTAAGCCTTCAGAAGAAGCGGATAACATTTATTTGACAGAAGAGGAATTGGAACAAATTGAAAAAATGGATTTGGCTAACAACCCAAAGCTTGACAGTGTAAGGGATCTATTTTTAGTTGGCTGTTGGACAGGGTTGCGCTACAGTGATTTTAGCAGGCTTCGACAGGACGATATAAAAGAAGGAATGATAACCATCAAGCAGACAAAGACAGGCTACCCGGTCGTTATTCCAATGCACCGTGTTGTAAAAGAAATCATTGCTAAATACAAAGGCGCTTGGCCCCGGGTAATCAGTAACCAAAAAATGAATGATTACCTTAAGGAAATCGCAAAAAAAGTTGAGCTACTTAAAAAACCTGCACACAAGCAAATAACCAAAGGCGGCCAAAAATTGAATATAAACCTTGCCCGCTGGCAAAGGGTAAGCACGCATACAGCGCGCAGATCGTTCTGTACAAACATGTATAAAATGGGCGTTCCGTCCCTGGTAATTATGGCAATTAGTGGGCACCGTACAGAACGCGCGTTTTTAAAATACATTAAGATCACCCCTGATGGCCATGCGCGTGATCTGCAGAGAATTTGGGATTTAAAAGACAACCAATTAAAAGCGGTATAACGATGGAAGAAAGTATTTACATCACCAGGGCAGAATTTAACCAGTTGAAAAAGCAGATTGCTTATCTGGCTGATTTTGTTAAGTACAGCATGCAGGCCCGTACCAAAAGCAAGTGGATGAATGCAGATGAGGCCATGAAAGAAATAGGCTGCAAAAAGAGAAAGCTTGATTACCTGCGAAGCCAGGGGGTTGTTGATTGGCGGTACGCCGGCGAGGGCAAAGGGGTAATGCTGCTGCGCAAATCTGTGGAATCTTACATTGACAATAAAAGTACTATGAAAATTAATACGTAGAGTATTCACAAAAAACCCCGAATGGCGCTAACCAAACGGGGATTATTAATCATAAAATCGCTAAAAATTATGACACGCAAAGTTAACCATCACGAAGTTATCAGTCAAGATCAAACTGCAACTTTATCCTTAAATGCGCCATCCCCTGGCGACGACCTGGAAAGCAAGCTAATGCAATGTTCTGAAGCTATAGAAATCATCAATTTTGTTATTGACGAGGTTGAACAAGGATATTTATCTGACTACTTGATAGAGGTTTTACCTTTTATCATGGCTGGATATATTGAAAGCGACAGTTTTGGCCAAATGAATGGCGGGCAAAGAAAGTTAATGTTCGACGGTTACAACGAACTGCGATCATTTCTTGATATAATTGAGCGCAATGCAATCAAATTGAATGAATTTAAAAAAGCGCAGGTATGAAAATTAACCACAAGCAAATAGCGGACCTTTCAACTGAGTTGGTTAAAGGTAACCCAGCGGACTGGACGGCCTTTTTATTTCGCCTGCAGAACAGTTTGATTGCATACGGGCACCTGGAAGCCATGCCGAAGGACGCCGCGGAAGAGTTTGCATATAGATTTTCAGAGTTGCACGGCTTTTTTGAAGGCCTGGCGCAAATAAAAAAGTGTTGATTAAATTTGAGAAAATAAAAACCCGGCCAGGTTCACCGCTGGCCGGGTTTAATATAAACCATGAATTTCTATGGCAAAGGTAAACCAAAAAATGTCTACACAGGATTTGTCTAAAAGTACTTTTGCAAATTCTGCAGATGAGATAAGGAAAAAATTTCGTGTGCCCGTGCACACAGAATTGCCCGGCGAAATGATGAACCCCCGCGTTCCCGAAAATTTTGCTGAATCTTTTAAACTGTTCACCGAATATTATGCTTTGTTGCAGTTTGAAAATCAAAAAGATTTGTTTCTGAATAAATACACATCATGGAATGATGCAGCTATAAAGGCAGAAATACAAGTTATTGAGCAATGGATGGGAGATGCTGAAAAAATAAATTATGGAGAGGCTTGTTTGGACTTGCGCAACCAGGCAATTAAAAACATAGATAGCCAACCCCATGAGTATCTCAGGCTTAAAAATGACTTTTATCAGTCTTACCCAATGACACGTATTCAACATTGGGAAAGTTCAACCGCTGCTGTTGTTTATGGGCGGTATTTTTTATTTTACAAGTATCTACGGCAATTGACAGCATCATTACCTGCCGTCAAGGGCAAAAAATCTGAAACATTAGATGCGCCGGCAATTGCCGCCTTTTGCAAAATATTGGCAGAAAAACTGTTGCCCGCACAGGGTAATGATGGAAATGAGGTTTACTGCCAGAAAATCTGCATAAAATATAATCTGCCGTATACTGACAATGTTAGAAAGGCTTTTTCCGATCAAGTATCTAAGGCAAGATGGGAGAAAATAAAAAAGTTAATACTGCCAGACATAACCGAAGCGGACATAAAAAAAGAAATTGAAGTCTACATTAAGCCCAATCATACAAGGCCATGATGTGAAAGATTTTCTTTAAAAACAGGGGACAAAAAGGCATATATCGGGTTAAGACACAAGACAAGAAGTTGATTAAAATCAATTGATGAGAGGAAAGAAAAGCCTAAAAAGAAATAGGGTTATTAACAAGGGTGTTTAGTAAATTGTAGTCTCAACCACCATACAATATGGCGCATACCCCCGAGATGCACGATTACATAGCTTTTATGGAATGGTTTCAAAACAAGTATCCTGACTTATATATTCGCTTGTGGAAATCAATTGCCATTTCAATAAATGGTGGCCGGGTAACAGTAGAAAAGGATGGGCTGGACGATGAAACCTATAAGCTACTTACTGATGCTGTCGTCGATTATTATCAAAATAAACCTACGGTCATATAATAAATATAATGAATACGGAAAAGGCAAACGGCCCCTTGTCCCAACTGGTATATAGTTGCCCAAAAAAGCCAAAATAGCGAAAATAGTAACCGCATGGAGATGGTCGGTGAACAGGGGTACAAATTTTTTGTGCAACTATAGTAGGACCTGAGCCCTCTGCGGTTTTTTTTAGCCAGTGGTCTAACACATGTATAGTCTCCATTAAAGTAAAAGATTGTCCGCTTTTTTGTCCGGACAAACAGCCAGACAGGCGTGACCCTCATTGTAGGTTTGCAGCATGGAGCAAACCATACTTCTGTTAACAGTTCCCGAACTTAAAGACCTTATTTCAAACTGTGTGCTTGATTGCTTTGCTAAACAGGCAAATCAATCTAAACCCCAGGCAATGACCACCGCACTTGACGCGCGTTTATTGTCTTGCAAAGAAGCTGCTAAGCAACTACACATTACCACGCGCACCTTAAGCGAATGGACCTTCTCCGGAGTGGTCCAGGGCTACCGTATTGGCCGCAGAGTACTATATAAAGCCTCCGAAATAGAAGCCGCACTATCCGCAATAACAATAAAAAAATGCAAAAATGACAAATTTAAAAACAAAACAGCTTGAAGAATTGAATTTTAAAAAAGACCGGCTGGTAACGCTTGTCTGTGATTTCTGTCAGTACTCTGTCAATTACTCCATCATTAAACAGCGAGGGTACGACTTGGTGCTGTGGGTAGGGCACAACGAATATACTATCAGGGTTTGCACGGTTGACGAACAACCCGAATCAAGCGACTTGCCTGAAGGGGTTCATTGTCTTGTGTTTTGTATTGAGGATTTTGTTGCTTTTGCCAAAAGTAAATTCAACCTTTTTATGAAGTGGGTGGAAAAAAACGGCACCGACCGTCAAAAACGGATATACGGATTTCTTTAATTTTTTAAATCATAAAATTTTCAAAAATGGCCCATCAAGTTATTATCGATTTAGCAAGAGAGGTTGTTAAAACCAACTGGGATTTCCGCTACGGCCGCATTTCCCACGCCAAGCACGATGTCACAATGAAAGAGATTGAACGCAAGGCTGGCATTGCAGACTTGTCAATCCTCCAAGTTCAATCTTACATAAATCAGAATATAAACCAAATTCTGACACATCTTCAGTCTTCCACCGGCAACCTCTACGGAAGAAACCCCCAGCCGTCAAAAAAATAGTTAAACATTCATTATTCATTCACTTAAAAAAATATCAAAATGAAGCAACAACCTGCAGCAGCGGTCCCAAATGCCAATAAGCTTTATGAGCAATGGGCCGTGGAGTTGATTTTTGAGCGCGATCCTGAGACGAGAAAAATAGTAAACATCTCCCCGGAAAAAAAGAAGAAAATCAAATCCGTTTACATCACTGATGAATCAGCCGAAATTTTAAACTCAGGGATGCTTAGCGTCGAAACCACTAACGCCATGTACTACTTTAAGGTTGATGAATAGTAATCAACCCTGGTCTTTATATTAATCATTTAAAAAGTATTAAAATGGAACAAAACGCAAACAGACAATTTGAACAGTGGTCGGTAAAACACATTCACCAGCGCAACGAAAAAGGAGAAAGCACTGGTATCACGATTGAAAAGGTGGAAAAGCTAAAAACTGTGTTCATAACACCGCAGCAGGCGGCTTCATTGAACGGATTCAGTACCAGTGATACCATAAGTGGCATTCACTATTTCGCTGTTGATGAGAGTTAAAACACCAGGGCTTCGGCCCTTTTTTAAAACCTTCTATGAGTAATAAGACCAAGGATAAGCAATATTTTACGCATGACTCAGATGCATCAATGGACCCTAAAATTATTGCATTAATAGCCACCCACCGGGTTGAGGGCTATGGTAGATTTTGGTTGTTAATTGAATTTCTTAGACGGCAGCCAGGGTACAAATATGATACAAACAATAGGTTCTCCTGGGCCTCTTTGGCAGACGTTTTAAAATTCAACATTGCTGACTGCAAACAATTCATCGAAGACTGCATCAAAGAGTTTGATTTATTGAAAAATGACAACGGGGTTATTTGGTCACAGTCCTTATGTGATAGGATGAAATACTGGGATGAAAAAAGACAAAAACTAAGTGACCGCGGTAAAAAGGGTGCTGAGGTAACAAACGGGAAAAAAGCGGCACAAGCGGCGGCACAAGCGAATGAAAACGCCGGCACAAGCAAAATAGATGACACGTTAAGCGCCGAAAATGATATACAAAATCCGGCAATAGATAAGAAAAGAATAGATAAGAAAATAAATAATGATTCTTTACCTATTGGTAAAGGTAAAGGTAAAGGTAAAGGTAAAGAGAAGCCAGCCGATGTTACTCAATATTGGAAAACACTAACACAAGCCTGGTTTGATTTTTTTAATGAAAAATTTAGGACAAATCCAACGTTCGAAATAGAGGAAGGTGGGGCATTAAAAAAAATTGCCAGACGCCTTAAGGCGAAAAGCAAGGAAGAAAACTTGATATGGACTGAAGAGCGTGCGAATGAAAAATTTAAGAATTTTCTCAACGAAGCCTATAGCGATGCGTACATGCGTGATAATTTTCTACTACCACAAATAGCCCGAAGGTTCGATAAATACTATTCAATTAAACCTAATGGAAATACTACAGCATTTCACCAGCCAGGTGGAAAACAACAAGCCAGCGCCAGCGCAATTGGTAAATTACAAGGACTTAAGTCACCAGCAGCGTAATGGGTTAAGCTGTGTGCTTAACAATGTTGAACTGGGAATTTTTCTCAATTCACGTGAAACGGCTTTAAAGTTTCTTACACCAGAGCAATTTCACAATGACAGCATAGACTTAATTTCTGAAATATCCCTGGTAACGGGCGCACGGCTTTATGACGGCGAATATTTACCTGCACAGCTAAAGGTAATCCAGCGGTTTTTATTGAACGGATTCAGCATGCTTACAAAGGCCGAAATAGTATATTCTTTTTACCTGAATCTTCAAGGCGCATTTGACCAGGTTTACCGCCACTACAACAAGGAATTGAATTGCGAATTTGTAGGAGATGTGCTAAGAGCATACCGGATTTATAAAAGCAATTTCATTCACCAAAAGGGGGCCAAGATTGATCACCTGCTTATTGAGCAAAAAGCTGAGTTAATAACAATTGACTATGATTTTTGGAAATCAGTAATTCAGGATGATTACCAGGCATATTGTAAAGGCGATAGAAGCCTTTCGTTTTGGAGCCCGCGTAAGTATTACACGCTCAGAAAATTTGGCTTATTTCCGTTCTCTGGCCTTTCTACATGGTTCTGGTTAATGAAGCGTGCAATTGCTAATGGCGGTGGTGGTCTAAACCTGCCGGCAAACGTTAATATGAAAAATTACAAGTTCACAAATGCCCGCCAGGTGCGCACAGTTTTTAAAACTCATGAAGATTTCAAAAGTTACCTGGATTATGGCCGGCAGGTAGCATACTGGTATGTACTACAGGCCTGCAAAGATTGCGGAATCAACAACATTTTTGAAGATGTAGCCCAGTTATAATTTGACTTTTCGGACACCATAAAAAAGAGCGAAAAAAAATGAAAAAGCCCGTTAAGAAGAAAAAAAAATATGGAGCACCAACAAAGTATAAACCTGAGTACAACAAACAGGCCTATCAACTTTGTCTGGTTGGGTACACCGATCAGCAGCTTGCGGTTTTTTTTGAGGTAAGCAGAAGCACCCTTAATGAATGGCGTAAACTATATCCATTATTTAAGGAGTCTATTGTTAAGGGTAAATGCATTGCAGATGGCAACGTGGCTGAAAAACTATACAACCGGGCCACTGGGTACAATCTTCCCGAGGTTAATATTAGAGTAATAAAAGGCAAAATTGTTGAAACCAAAATATCAAAGCATTACCCGCCTGATACAACTGCAGCTATTTTCTGGCTTAAAAACCGTCAAAAGGATGCCTGGCGTGACCGGCATAACATAGAGTTTGAAAACATGACTGATGAGCAATTGGATAAAGTAATTGATGAATTAAAAAACCAGGCAGCAAAAACCGTAAATAAATAAGTTGTAAACTTTTAAGGGCTACTAACAACAATTGATTATTAATAGTTTATAAATAAAAAATGGCCCTGTGGTATACTCTGCGGTACCATTTTCAGCAAATAACCAAATTCAAAATGACCAGGAAAGAAAAAATAAAACGTTTAAAAGATTTGCATTCAGGCAGGTTGCCACTGTCTGTGCTATTACCAAAAAGGCTTAAGCTGCGGGTGGGTTATGGGGATTATGGCAGTTGTATAAACGGTAAGCCAGTATCAAGCGAGGTTTTTATAAAAGAACTGCAGGAACAAATTAAGCATCAAACCCTGGCAAAAGATTTCTTAAAAGCTGAGTATGGTGAAGAATATCCGGTATAGTAAAAATTTATAGCATGAAACACTTTACTGACACAACTGTTTTACCGCTTTCCAGATTCATTGATTGCTATGTGGATGGCAACTTCCAGGCGCTGGCGGTTAAAGATGGCGATACAGTATCTAATGATCAAATCACAGAAACCTGGCCAAAAATCATGACAGAATACAAGGATCTGTTGGGTGAAAACGAATTGATTTTTTACAAATTTCTTGATGAACGTAGTGAAAGAATAAAGGCTACCTACGACAGAGCTGTTGAATATATTGAACAAATCAAAGGGACAATTTTATCTGCTCACAGCCTGGGCCTGTCAAAGGATTCGTTAAATACCATTACTAAATATCAACGGGAGTGGCTAAAGACACTTTTTAGCTTGCCTTACAAAATGGATTTTAATGACGTGCTCAGGCTCAGCTTGGAAATAAAGTCAATTGAAGCAGCGATGTACCGCTACAAAAAAAGCAAGAAACATTTTGTCCTTTTGCTTGAGCAGTTAGAATTAAAATTTGACCCCAAATGGCAATCAAAAAATGTTAAGCCAACCAGAGAATTTTTTGATAACATGTTGTTGGCATTATCAGAGATGCATAACAGGAGTTTAGACACGTCAATTTCAGTGTATGAATATTGTGATGCGCTGCGGATAGCAAACATTCACTGGGTTTCAATAGAAAATTATTATAAAAAGCTCAAATTTTAAAATACAATACTATGAAAAAAGGAACCATATCCGAATTCCTTGACACCGCGGAAATGAAAAAGCAGCTTGATGTTGCTTTGGATTATATAAAGCAATTCAATGCCGCTATTCTCAATGCGCAAAAAATAAACATGGCGCCTGACCCTTCCGGCATTTCTGCTGCACAGGCCGCCGCGCAGGCCGCTTCTGCCAGTGCTCAAACCCTGGCCAATGCTGCAACGAATCTTTCTAAAATACAGCCTCAGGTTGCGCAAGCCATCCAACAAACCACCGCTGCCATCAATGCGCAACAGGTCAGTTTGAATGAGACGCTGAAAACACAGGCCCTCTACCAGCAGCGGCTAAAAGAAATATCTGCGCAACTCAAGGCTGTTGAGGCAGATTATAAAGCCGGCAAGATCTCCCAGGACCAATTTGCGCAGGGCACTGCTAATTTGCTGCGTGAACAAGCGAGTTTAAAAGCAACAACGCAGGCACTCTCTCAAGTGATAAAATTGCAGGTAAAGGACGAAGAGGCCGCGGCTGGGTCTGTTGAGCAACTGCGCGCTAAACTTTTACTGTTGCAAAAATCGTTTGACAATTTAAGCGAAACTGAGCGCAAATCGCCATTGGGTAAACAACTACAGGAAACGTTAATATCCACCAATAAAACCGTTTCAGATTTAGAACAGACAACCGGCCGGTTTCAAAGAAATGTTGGTAATTACAAAAGTGCCGGCGATGGTTTTGTTTCCAGTGTTAAAAATGGTTTTGGTGAAGTAGTGTCAACGCTGCAGGGGTTTGTACTACAAGCAGGTGCAGTGTTTGGCGCTGCTGAGATTTTAAAACAGAGTATTGAAGCCATCATTGAGAAGGAACAAAACATTGCCAGGCTAAAGGCCACCCTTGATAATTTGGGCAAAGCTGATGCATTTGACCGGCTGGAAGCGTCAGCAAAAAAGCTTTCAAACCAATTTAAATATTTACAGGACGATGATCTGTTTCCTGTATTTGAAAAGTTAATTGATTACGGCAAATTGACCGAAAAGCAGCTAACGGAACTAACCCCTGTTATTATCAATTTCGCTGCAAAGCAGCGCATTGGATTGGGCGAAGCAACAGATGTAATAACAAAAGCATTAGAGGGCAATGGTAAGGCGCTGAAAAGCTATGGCATCAATATAAAAGATGCAAAGACAGAAGCGGAACGGCTTGAAATTGTCATGACATCTTTAAAAGAAAAAGTTGATGGCGCCGGGGAGGCATTTGGGGAAACTACAGCTGGTAAAATTGCAGAATCAAAAAGACAGTTCACCGAGTTGAAGGAGGAAATTGGCGACGGCTTGCTGCCGGTCCTAAACGGGTTATTGGCGGGGCTAAAATATGTTGGTATTGGGTTGGAGGACGTTGCAAGCAGGGGTAAAAATCTACTGATAAAATTTTTCAATCCCACTTTGGCGGCGTTAAGAGAGGTTCAACAATATCAGGAGACTTTAAAAAACAATGCTAATGAATTTGCACAAGGCCTGTCACCTGAATTGAGTAAGCTTGATACTTCGGAGTTAACAACCAGGCAAATTGCAGAACAGGCAAACATTGACCGGCTTGACAAAATTTTGAAAAGCCGTAATAAAATAATCAATGACGATGACAAGCAATATGCTGCGCAGGCCAGGGCCAACAGCCAGGCTGTTTTGGAGCAAATAAAAGTTGAGATTGACAATAGAAATAAACTCACTTTGGGCGCCGGCGGTGGCGAAGGAGGTAAGGGCGATGCCGATAATACCAAACTTAAAACCATCCGGCAAAAGTTCTTTGCTGATGAGCTGAAAGACTACGTTGAACAAACAAAAAAGCTTTCTGAAAATGACGCATTACAATTAAACAGCCGCATAGCGTTTCGTAAAGCAGGTATGGCAGTTGAAAAGGATTTACTTCAACAGGAATATGACGCTGCTGTCCAGGTGGAAAAGGATAAGCTTGATGATGTGCTGGCAAATGACAAATCAAGTAAGAATGCCCGCATAAACGCAGAGAATGAATACCAGGCCAGAGTTGCTGACCTTGCCACTGCGTATAACTACAAACAACTAAAGGCTGCAAAGCAATTGCAATCTGATTTAATTGTAATAACCGCCACGGCCGCCAAGGCCCGCAAGGATGAAGAGGCGGCTATTGACAAAGATTTTAAGGAACAACAGGCAGCAGCAGAAAAAACGCAGGTTGAGAAGATCACCGCGCTATACAATGACCAGATATACAACCAACAGGCAGCGCGTGATTACGAGCTTACACAGTTAGAGAAAGATCACAATGCCAAGCTCATTAGTGATGAGGACTATGGCAAGCGGCGTGCAGAGATAGAAAACAAGTATGCCATTATCATACTTGAGCGTGAGGCTCAACTGGCACAGGATCTTATTAACTTGCATAAATCCCAGGGCAAAGATGTTGCAAAGGAAGAGGCTGAGCTGGCTGCAATACGGCTTAAAATAGCACAGGGCCTTACAAATGGCCTGAAGGCAGAAAATGACAACCAATATGCCAACCTTGAAAAGGGAATAGAAAAAGCCAAGTCATATTTTGATCAGTTATCAAAGCTGGTGACCGGCCTGACAGGCGCTGCATTTGACAAGCAAAAGAATGACCTGCAGGAACAGATCGACCTGGTGGAGAAAAAAGCAAAAGCCGATGTTGACGCAGAAAATGCAAGCGCTGACGCTGCACAGGTAAAGGCTGATAAAATTGCCGTTATTAATGCACGTAAGCAAGCACAGCAAACTGAGTTAGAAACCAGGCAGCGTAAAATTGACCAGGAGCGCGCGCGCTACGAGAAAGCCGCCAACATAGCTAATATTATCATCACAACTGCATTGGCAGTTGTTAAGGCGCTGTCTCAGGGAGGAATACCATTAGCTGTAGTAACGGCTGCTTTCGGTGCAGCAGAATTGGCCGTGGCCATTGCAACGCCTATACCAAAATTCAAAAAGGGTAGAAAAGGCGGTCCGGCAACGCTGGGTATTGTTGGTGATGGCGGTGTGCCTGAGGTAATAGCCAGCCCGGACCATAAACAGGCATTCATAACACCTGACAAGGATACGCTTGTAAACATACCACAGGACTGGAATGTGTACAGTGACGTTGAAAAATACCAAAAGGCTATACGCGCCAATAGTTTTAAAGGCCTGCCGGCCATGCCGGCCGCGGTGCAGCCATTGTCAAAAGAAGACTACGCGGCCATAACAAGGGCCGAATTTGCCACTATGATTAAGGCCATACAGAATAAGAAAGAAGTTTCATTTTATTGGCACAATGGTGAACTGCGCAAAGCCATCAAGAATGCCGGCAGCATTGACAAATACATTAATGACAATCTTTTTGCATAAAAGGCAGATTTTAATCAATAACGCTTAAAACCGTAAAAGCCTCCCACTTGTCGTTAAACATGTGGGAGGCTTCTGGCGGGAGGTAAGGGATTCGAACCCCCGGGCCCTTACAAGCCAACCGCTTAGAAGGCGGTCGCATTAAACCAGCTCTGCCAACCTCAACAGGACGCTTTGTTCTGATGAGGCTTACTGAATTCTAAGTGCTATACAAAGATACGAAACCTCAAAGCCAGAATGCAAATGGAGTCCATTATTTATTTGAGGTTTATTATTCTTACGCTGCACTTTACCGAACAAAGTCAGCGGCATTACGCATTTTTTGTGGGCGTATTTGCGAATTGCTTACTTTAGGGTACAAAACCTTAAACATATGAAATCAATTATTACCCTGGCAGCCTTATTATTTTCTGCAGCAGCCTTTGCTCAGGAATCGCCCGAAGGTCGAATTGTAAAAGACACCTTGTTTCTCACATCCGGCGCAAAATTCGTAATTGGCGACAAAGTAAAATTGGGGTATGGCTCCAACCCAAGAAAGGATTTTCAATTCATTACTCTTTCGCCCTGGTCTATTGCTGGCCCGGTTCCATTGGGCAGTGCCTGGAATGGTCTAAATATGACGGTAAAGGATTTTAAATTTGAAGGGACTAAACGCCAGGGCAAAAAGTTCTACCTGGTGATGAAAGGGGGTAATCTTTCTCCTTATTGGGCTGATATAGTTGCTGCAGTTGAACAAAAGGAAATAGTTGTACCCGGTGTGAATGACAAATCCGCTGGCCAGGCTATTGGCAGTGCCACCAGCCTGGCTGATGAATTGGCCAAACTCAAGAAACTGTATAACGATAGCACTCTTACCAAAGATGAATATGAGGCGGCAAAAAAGAAACTGATTGGGAATTGATCAGCGCTGAGATACCTAAAGTGTTTAGGCGAATCCGTGTTAAATGCGATTTAGCCGAAACAATGTAAAGTTTTTTGATGACAGGCTTTGCAGGTAAAATAAAAAAGCGTTTATTTACCTGTGTAATAAAAAGATCCCATGCCCTGAAGCAATGGGATCTTAAAAAAAGCTGATTAAGGAAATTTTAATTGCCTTTCTTCACTACCATGCGGATGGTAGTAGACGGGTGGGAAACCGCGTACGGTTTTGGTACATACTGGCCGGTAACAGCGCTGATGTAAACCACTTTTTTTGTATTTGAACTCATAGTCGAGTAAAAATTAAGGTGAACTGAATCAGCCCAAATTTAAAGTGTTAAGGCCTTTTACACTGTTCAGAAATAGTTGACGCTACTTCTGAATATTAAAAAGAGCGGCTGAGTAGGCCGCTCTTTTGTTACTAAGATGCTTTTAGCAAACGAGGCAATAATTTTTCTACATTGCGTAGCATTGTAGGGTTGCCACTATACTTTGTTTGCAGGTAGCTTGGTAAATGATTGGGCATATATATTTCTTCCAGCCAATCGTCAAAATGATCGCCTTCTGTTTTTGAATAACACTTACACATTACGGTTCCCCTCTTGTCTTCATATTGATGCGGGTATGACGCAGACAAGCCCTGCCAGGACTTACCTTGTCTATATTTGCTCCAATGAATACCAATACTGCCATCAACCAGGTCATATTGATTCACACTTCCTACATATTTTTCTACCAACAACATAATCTTGTGAGAACGGTCGAAAATTGACCAGTATCCTTTTGGTACGCCCCTGGTAGGCTCACTGAGGATGCGCGA
>Ga0268264_10003468_pt1 | contig 13600 bp, 8 predicted proteins | sample KBSSwiS32_FD_190357 | JGI IMG/M metagenome (GOLD analysis project Ga0268264, IMG submission 190357) | Switchgrass rhizosphere microbial communities from Kellogg Biological Station, Michigan, USA - KBS Switchgrass S3-2 (SPAdes) (version 2) | ecosystem: Host-associated > Plants > Roots >...
GGTTGAAAGCACCGCACGCGAAATGCGGCATACACGCAAGGGTATCGGGGGTTCGAATCCCCCCCTCTCCGCCACCCATAAGTAGTTGATTTAGAAGGAGAATTTCTCCTCCTAAATACTGCCGACATTCCCGTGCCTTGCCATGCGTCCCCGCCGTCTTCTGCGCCGTCTCTGGCGCCAAGAGGGGGCCGCTTGAGCCCACGTCGAGGGGGCCATTCTCCGGCAGTTCAGCCGCCAGTACCCATTCTTCGCACCACGTCTCAGGGAGAGCGATTTCAAATCCAGGCCGCTCGTCCACGCAGATTTTTTTTCGGGGCCGTTCGGGCGCTGAATGTCCGCTTGTCGGCGGGAGGCCAATGACCGCTCGCCACCCGTTGGCGACGTTCGGAAGGTCTGCTTCAGGGACAGTGCGCCAGGCAGCGCCCTAGGGAATCGCCGTCGACGCGGCGTATGCCGGGGTGGATCTCGAGCAAGAGGGCGGGCTAGCGTCCCCGATAGCCACCGGCGGAGAATATTTATCGCGCCGCGCCTCGGATGTGCCACTTACATTGGCAGCCCATTCTCTGTGGGAAATACACCCCCATTTCTCTCGAATTTTCAGCGACTTACATTGCCAAAGTATCTGCCATTCGAATCCAGCTCGGTCCGCCACCCATAAGTAGTGGATTTAGAAGGAGAATTTCCCCTCCTAAATACTGCCGACATTCCCGCGCCTTGCCATGCGTCCCCGCAGTCTTCTGCGCCTTCTCTGGCGCCAAGAGGGGGCCGCTTGAGCCCACGTCGAGGGGCCATTCTCCGGCAGTTCAGCCGCCAGTACCCATTCTTCGCACCACGTCTCAGGGAGAGCGATTTCGAATCCAGGCCGCTCGTCCACGCAGATTTTTTTTCGGGGCCGTTCGGGCACTGAATGTCCGCTTGTCGGCGGGAGGCCAATGACCGCTCGCGACCCGTTGCTGACATTCCTCATCGAAGAATCTAACGACCGCAATGCGCCGGCAGCGGACACTGGCCTCCCGCGGACACCGGTCCTACCCAGGCTTCTGAGCGGCCCACTCCAACAGGGAGTCCAGCGCCGGGCACATCGCCTGACCCCAGGGGGTCAGGCGGTACTCCACCTTTGGTGGGACCTGCGGGTAGACAGTCCGCTCGACGATCCCGTCGCGCTCCAGGTCGCGCAACTGCTGGATCAACATCTTCTCGGAGATGCCGGCGATCGCGCGCTGAAGCTCGGAGAAGCGCAGCACCCCACGGTCGAACAGCTGAAAGATGATGACCATCTTCCAGCGCCCCTCCAGCATCCGGAAGGCCGTTTCCACGCCCGTCGCGGCCATGTCCGGGGTGACGTCGGAGAGCTTACCTGTGGGTGAGTACCCTACTTTCTTGTCGGTTCTTGCCATTGGGGGAGTATAGTCGCATCTCGACGGGGTAGCCAGACGAGGTCGCCATGCCGATCAATCTCCCCAACCCGATCGCCCGATACCTGGAGGCCGCCAACACCGACGACGCGGGCGCGGTCGCCGCCTGCTTCGCGACGGACGCCCAAGTGCGCGACGAGGGCCGTGACTACGACGGCGCCGCCGCCATCCGCGCCTGGGCGGCGGACGCGCGCCGGCGTTACCGGTTCCACGCCGAACCGCGCAGCTTCGAGCCCGCCCTCGACGGCGGCGTAGTGACCGCCCACCTGACCGGCGATTTCCCCGGCGCGCCGGCCGACCTGCGCTACCGTTTCCGTCTCGCCGGCGACCGCGTGGCGGACCTGGAGATCACACCGCGCGACCCGCGCGCCGAGCTCACCGGCCGCCGGGTGCTCGTCACCGGCGGCGGACAGGGGATCGGTGCGGCGGTGGTCCGCCGGCTGCACCAGGCCGGCGCCGTCGTCTTCACGACCACCCGGACCACGCCCGAGCCTCTCGATGCGCCGGACCTTTTCGTCGCCGCCGACGTCGCCACGCCGCAGGGCGCGGCGCAGGTCGCCCAGGCGGTGCTCACGCGGCTGGGCGGCGTCGACGTGGTCGTCCACAACGTCGGCGGCTCCTCCGCCCCCGGGGGCGGCTTCGCGGCGCTGACCGATGCGGAGTGGTCCACCGCCCTGGACGCCAACCTGATGTCGGCCGTGCGGCTCGACCGCGCGCTCGTCCCGTCCATGGTCGAGCAAGGCTATGGCGTCGTGATCCACGTGTCGTCCATCCAGGCCGTACTGCCGCTGTACGAATCCACCATCGCCTATGCCGCGGCCAAGGCGGCGCTCAGCAACTACAGCAAGGCGTTGTCCAACGAGGTCGGGACAAAGGGCGTGCGCGTGCTGCGCGTCTCGCCCGGCTTCACCGAGACCAACGCCGCCACGCGGATGATCGAACGGCTGGCGGCCGCCGACGGGACCGACGCGCCGGCTGCCCGCGAGGCGTTGATGCGATCGCTGGGCGGCATCCCGATCGGTCGCCCGAACACGCCGGACGAGGTCGCCGAGCTGATCGCCTTCCTGGTCAGCGACCGCGCGGCCACCCTGCACGGCGCGGACTACGTGATCGACGGCGGCACCATCCCCATAGTCTGAAGAGCGCCAGACGCGGCTCTTGGGCGGCCAGCGAGCGAACGTCCGCTCACCACCCGTTGCGGACCTTGGCGAGGTCCGCTTCCGAGATAGCGCGATTGCGGAACGGGCGCCGAGCTCGCCTTCGGTTAGGCGAAGGACTGTTCGTGACTCATCGAGGACCTACACAAAATCTTCTTTTCGGCTAAAGGCGCTGGAGTGCGTCGACGAAAGTCCACCACAGCGCCCCGGTCAGAGTGATCGGAGGCGGCTTCCGGCGCCTACGCCAAGGCCCCGTAGCGGAGGCTTGGATGCTGGTGCCACTTCCGATCCACAGCCGACGGTTGTTCGTGAGGGAGCGAATCAGAAGCCAATACCCGCATGAGCTTAAGCGACAGGGTCCGCACCACTCGCGACGGCGACCAGTTCCACTACATCTGGGCCGCACGCCGCTGCCTGCGCCTGCTCGACCCGAGCTCGGACCTCGCCGCCGTCACAATTGAAGGCGTGTCGAAGCTTGAGGGGCATCGCGCCAGCGTTTCCAGCGCCGGCGAAGAACTGGTCGACATCGCCGAATACTACGGTTCGGAGCGGCTGGCTGACGCCCGGGCGGTTGAATATCTGCAGCTGAAGCACTCGACGGTCCGCACCGATCAGGATTGGACCGCGTCAGGCCTCGCCAAGACGCTCAAGGGGTTCGGCGCCAAGCACCGAGCGCTTCTCGAAGAGTACGGTGACGCGTGGGTTCAGGAGCGGGTCGGATATGGCTTCGTCACCAACAGGCCGGTTTCCGCGCGCGTGCGCCAAACCGCCGCTGAGATCGCAGCCGGGAAGGCGATTTCCCATCCTGACGTCGCCACCGAGCTGAAGCGACACACGAAGTTGCCGGCGAAGTTGCAGGCCGGATTCTTCGCCAAACTGACGTTCTCGGACTCCGCCGCAAAGTTCACCGATCAGTCGAACCTTCTATCGATCGAAGCCTCGCACTTCCTCGTCGGCGAGGACCTCAATGCGGCGCTCCAGCTCGAGGCCCTAGTCAGCAAACGGGCCACGACCATTGGGGCTGCGAACCCGTCGATCGTGCGGGCTGACGTTCTGCAGGCGATGCATGTCGCACCCGACCAGCTCTTCCCCGCGCCGTCTGAGCTGGTTCCAGACCCTGCCGCTGTCCCCAGGCTACAGGAGGTGGAGATCGCGGCCGCCTTAGTCGCGGCGAGGGATCCTGTGATCATTGCCGCGCCCGGCGGGGTGGGGAAATCGGTCCTGGCGACGAGGCTGCCGGGGTTGCTTCCCGAAGGCTCTGTGGCCGTGGTCTTCGACTGCTTCGCGGAAGGCGCCTATCGGCGTCCGACGAAGCTGCGGCATCTTCCCAAACAGGCGCTGATCCAGATCGTCAGCGAGCTCTCAGCTCAAGGTCTCTGCCTTCCCCTTTTGCCGACGTCGGGCGCCGACGCCCAGGCCTATTTACGTGGCTTCGTGGATCGCCTGACGCAGGCCAGTTTCGCCGTCCGCGCCGAGCATGCCGACGCGGTTCTGGCGATCATCGTCGATGCCGCCGACAACGCTGTGATGGCAGCGGAGGAGTTCGTCACGGCGCCGGCCTTCGTCCGAGCCTTACTCCACGAACCGATGCCGGATGGCGTTCGGCTCGCGATGTTGTGCCGGCCCGAGCGTCGATACATGCTCGACCCGCCGACCGAGGTGGTGGACTTGACGCTGCGCAACTTCGATCGGGGCGAGACCGCCGCCCTCTTGCGACATCATTACCCGACGGCGACCGACGCGCAGGTGGAGGAGTTCCACAGGCTGTCGTCGGAGAATCCCCGTGTCCAAGCGAACGCCCTGGCCGTGGAGCCGACCCTCCAAGCGGCGCTGCGCTCGCTTGGACCGAACCCAACGTCGGTCGACGATACGATCAACGAGCAACTGCGCCGCGGCGTCGCCAAGCTGCGGAAAGAGGCCGGCAAGCAAGCCGGCGATGTGGACATCCTTTGCGTAGCGATGGCGGCGCTTCGACCGCTCATCCCGCTTCGGGTGCTTTCCGCTGTCACGGGTCTACGGGTTGAGGCGCTGCACAGCTTCGCTTCGGATTTTGGCCGCGGCCGATGGCTGATGACCACGGCAGAGGCCGTTCAGTTTCGGGATGAACCGGTCGAGCACTGGTTCCGGAAGACCTACGCGGCCACGCCTGCGCAGCTGAAAGACTTCGTCAGCAAGCTGAGCCCGCTGGCCGACGAATTCCCCTACGTCGCCGCGACGTTGCCGTCACTGATGCTCGAATGTGGTCAGTTGGCCGAGCTCGTGGAACTCGCGTTGTCGGCGGAAAAGTTGCCGGTCGACAGTCCGTTGGACCGCCGGGAAATCGAACTCGAACGTCTGCGGTTTGCGTTGCGGGCCAGCCTCAAATCGAAGCGGTGGCTGGATGCCGCGAAGCTGGCCCACAAAGCGGGCGAGGAAGCCGCCGGTCAGGCGCGCCACGAGGCTTTGCTGGAGGAAAACACCGACCTGGTGGGCGAACTCCTGGAGGCCGAGAGCCTGCTGGAAATCGCATCCCGCCGCCGCTTCGGCGGCGGCTGGCTTGGCGAGCGATACTGCCGAGAGGCAGCCCTTCTCTCCCGCAAACCCGAGGTCCGAGGCGATGCGCTCAATCGGTTGAAGATCGCCAATGACCTCCTCAATGGGTGGGCGCGGCTGAGCCCGGAAGCCCGACAGGAGCAGGACGTTTCGCACGAGGATCGGGCCGACTTCATGCTCGCGGTGCTCAATCTCCACGGGGCGAAGGCAGCGGTCCAGGACCTGATGCGCTGGAGCCCGCCGGGTCTTTGGTTTGAAGCCACCCTTATCGCGGCACGTCGCCTGGTCGACCATGGTCGGTTCATGGATGCGGATGAGATCGCCGAGGCCGCCGCGTCCAAGAAGGCCCGTCCCATCATCGTCGCGGTCACCCTGGCCCTGTCTGAGGTCAGCAGACTTCCCCCGAAGGACGTCGTGGAGTTGGCGCTCAAGCTGTCGGCGCCGAAAGCCGGCAGTCCGAACTTCGATGATTGGACCCTCGACACCGGCTTGCTGACGGTCACCGTCCTGGTCGAGGCGGGACTGAGACACGGCTACGCCGACCACAAACGTCTGGCGCGATTGCTGGTCCAAGCGCTCCCAAAAACGCCGCCACGGATGTTGGGGGCGGACTACACCACAAATCGTCCGGCCTACCTGAGGGCCCGGGCGCTACTCTTGAAGCTCCGCGGTCGCGACATCGTTATCAACGACGTCGCCACCGAGGAGCTTCGGAAGGCGATGGCCTCTAACCAGTACAGCCGCTCGCGCGAGGCCGACGATTTCACGACGCGCGTCGGGGCAAGTTTGCCGTGGTGGCGGCTGCGCGCCGAACTCCTCCTGAACCCTGGCCACCTTCAGCTTGGCGCCGCGATCTCCGCCGCGGCAACAGAATCGGGCAAGGCCTATGGTCACTATGGTGAGGAGCGATCCGTTCAGGATGAGGTCGCCATCGCGCGCTTCGACATTCTGGCGATCGCGCCGGCGGCGTCAGCCGCCGATCTCGCGGCCTTCGACCAGTGGGTCGACTCCCAGAAGCGAGGAATGTTCACCCCTACCTGGACGGCGCTTGCGCGCAAGGCCGCGCGGCACCTGCTGTTTCAATCGCGGGCCCATCACTATGCGCAGAAGGCCGTATCAGAGGAGACGGATTCACCAACGGATCACGCGGACACGCGCATCGACGCCCTGGTAAAGACGGCACGTGCGCTGTTGGCCTATGACCGGGAGGAAGCTGGGCTCCTGTTCGACCGCGCGGTCGACGTCGCCAGCCGTCTGGGTGACGAGGTGTTCCAACGATGGGAAGCCATCCTCGCCCTGGCCCACCGCAGCGCCGACACCGTCGCGATCGATCCGCAATTGACCTATCGGCTCTCGCGGTGCGCGGAACTCACCTCCCACTACGTCGACAGGCACTTCGATTGGCACGGCTCGATTGACGGAATGGCCGGGATTGCCCCCGCCGCCGCCATCGCGGCGGTCAGCCGATGGCGGGACCGGGAGATCGGCTGGTTCCGCGAACTCCACGTCGCCCTTTGGGACGCGCTGCGCAAACATGCCGTCGTCGATCCTAGGCTGGGAGTGGCGCTCCTCGGCTATCGGTTTGGATGGTCGATCGACGAGGTCCTAGAGCAGGCTCTCGCCGCCGCCGCCAGTGCGGACGAGAAGTCCGTGCTTCTTGACCTGGTGGTCCACGGGGCTCGCCTCGATGAGGCCAGCGACAAGATTTGGCTTCGTCTGGCAGACCTCGCGCGTACACACGGTCTGCCCTCGCCGCCGCTGCAGCGTGGCCTGGAGGAGGCGCTGTTTCGCAAGCGGACCGAGCCGCCGTCGAAAGAGAGCTCGCCGATCCCACGTGGCAAGCCGATCAACTGGGCCAAGGCAGTGAGCACACCCCTTCCGACCTTCGCGTCGGTCGTGGCGTTGAAACAGAAGATCAAGGGGCGCGGCTTTGATAACGAGCAGTTCTGGCGGGCGGCGTTCGGACAGATTCCGCCGGATGCGGCAGCCACGATGGTGCGCGATGCCCTCGGACCCGAGGGGCTCGACCTCTACGAGGTTCGAACGTTCTTCGAGGCGTTTCCGCCGGCGTGGCGTCAGCGCCTTGCCGTTCGACGTGCGCTAAAGGAAAGTACGTCGGACCTCCTTCGCCGGGAATGCTGGCGTCTTTCGGCGCCGCACAATTGGGCCCCTCTGACAGTTGAGCGGGTCGTCCAATGGTCAGGCATGTCGACCGGGGAGGTCGCGAGCGTGGCTCTGGAGGCGATGGCCGCCGATCCCGATCCTGCGGATGCGTCCCAGCTCTTCAACCTGGCGGCCCTGTTGGCGGAGCAGTTGGATGTCGGTGAAGCGCGGGATGCGCTGGGCCATAGTCTCGCGCTGATTGAGGCGTCTTTGCCAGCCGATTTCGCCGAAGGCGTCTGGTCGCCAGCTTTGGCTCCAGACCCGGACGTGGAACGTGCCATCGCCGGCTTGATCTGGGCCACGCTCGGGTCCGTGCATCGCGACCTGAGATGGGAAGCGGCGCACGTCGTTCGGCGTCTCGTGACGCTCGGCCGTGATGTGGCGCTCGCCGAATTGCTGAGGCTCGCGGCCACCGATGGCGGCGGACCCTTCACGAGCGCCAAGCTGTTCTTCTATCTCCAGGACGCGCGCCAGTGGTTGCTGATTGCCCTCGCGCGAGCAGCGCTCGAACACCCCGTGACCCTGGCGAAATTCAAAGACCAGATCTTGCCCTTCGGTTGCCGATCCCATCCTCACGTGGTCATTCGGCACTATGCGTCGAGTGCGCTTCTCGCGCTCGACGCGGCACAGGCTATCACTCTCACAACGGCCATTCGCGACGAACTCAAGAACGTGAATACGTCCATTTTCCCGGTCGTCGACGAGGAGTACTATCAGCCTCCCAAGAAGCCCTACCAACGCAAGGGCCCGGAGCGGGACTTCAGCTTCGACTACGACATGGCCAAGGGCATGATGGACAGCCTCGGACGCGCCTTCGGCACGTCTATGGCAGAGGTCGAGGACGTAGGCGGCGAGGTGATCCATACCGATTGGGGGCTGGGCGCCAACGGGCACTGGGACCGCGAGCCACGCCGCTATCATTCGGCCTTCCAGCACAGCCGGCGCGGGTCTGCTGTTGATCGCCTAAACCAATACCTCACCTACCACGCGACCCAGTGCGTCGCGGCCAAGCTTCTGGATCGTCTCCCTGTCCATCGCTATCGGGGCGCTGAGATGGACGAGTTCGCCGAGTGGATGGAATACCGGACCCTCACACGAACTGACGGGCGATGGGTCGCGGACCATCGCGATCCTGTTCCGCTTCTCACCCCCACGAAGGCCGTCAAGCCCGAGCTCTGGCCATGGAGCGTGGAGCGCGCGGACTTCGGCCGCGCCATCCTCAACGACGGTCCGCAGCTGGTCGTGTGGGGGCGTTGGACGCAGCAACGCAGCAAGCTGGAGCAGCGGACGGCGGTGCACAGTAGCCTGGTCTCGCCCAAGACCGCGGGCTCTCTGCTCATGGCGGCCCAGACCGCGAAGGTCGTCTACGACATTCCGCTCTCACCGGAACACGAGGAAGACGACGTCGCGGCACCGAACTACGAGCTGAAGGCCTGGGTCGCGGACTGGCACCGAGACCTCAAAGTCGACGGCAAGGACCCATGGGCGGCGGCGCTGGCCTATCCGCCGCCGGCGCCGGCATCGATCGTCCGAGAGAAGCTCAAGCTGATCGAACACGACGACCGCAGGTCATGGGCAGTCAAAGGGCAGCAGACGCCCCTCTTCACCGTCCGGACCTGGTCGAAGCCAATTCCCGCCTATGAGGAGCACTCGCCGCCCCACGGCGAACAGCTTCTGATCTCGCGGCGAAGCCTGCCCTCGGTGCTCAGGAAGTTCGGCCTTGATCTGATCATGCAGGTCCTGATCGACCGCACCGTGATCCGCTCCAGCTATGAGCGGGAGCGTGACGAAATGATCGAGTATCCCAACTCCTACTTCATGGTCTTTCTCTTCCGACAGGACGGAACCGTTGAAACCCTCTTCTGAGGCCCTGGCGCTCGGCCAAGCGCTAGTTGACCAGCTGGAACTGGACGATCGTCGTGACCTGCTGGCCCGATGGATGGCGAACGACATCGCCGTGAAGATGGACGCCGCGCGGCAACCTGGCGCCAGCGCCGAGGCCCAGCAAGAGTGCGCGGACGCCATTTACGCCCTGTGGTCGCATCGCGCGGACCTCCCAAAGGGTCAGCGCCCGTTCGATGACCTCGAGAAGGTCGCGCAGCTGTTGCGGGACCTCGATCCGGCCAATGGGCGGCCCTATTATTACCGGCCGACGAAGGCGCCGGGCACCGAGGAGGATCGATGGCTTGAGGCCGCCCTCTCTTTCGACCAAGTGGCGAGGACGCTGATCTCCTACTGTTTGCAAAAGGCCGCCATTGGGAAGGGGCTAAAGCCGGACGAATGGATTCAGCTCGCTGAAGCGGCAGGCCTTGAGGCCCCGGAGCGATTGGTCGTCCGGATCATCCTTCAGGGCGCGAAAGATGAAGCCCCGGAAAGCGAGCTTCATCGTCAAGCCGATCGTCTCAAGGGGTTGATCCGCGGCGTGGACCTGTTCCGCAAGGCGTCCGCCGCCGCTGCCAAAGAGATGCGCGCTGAACTCGATGCGTTGGGGCCGCTGCCACCCCGGCCGAAAGAAAAGATCCCGGCGCGGCGTCGTGTGGCCAAGGGGCGGGGCGAACGTCTGAATCCTTCCAGCGCATGAATATCTGCTCCTGGCGCATACCAGCGGGGGGGTCATAGGATGGCGGCAGAGTGGCTATCGGAAAAATCCACCAGCGTCAGCTCTTGCTTGCCACAGTGAAAGTTCACCAGCCATCAGCGCTCGCGCTTCGATGAGATTCTCGTCAGTGTAGTGAGAGCCCTTCTTCACCCAAATGTTCCTAGAGCAGGCGATGTAGCCGAAATCAGAATCTAACCAGGTGCAGAAGCCTTCCATCCAACCGTCGCTTCGCTCGATACGCAGCTGGAATGAACCGGCCCCGTCAGCACCTCTCTCGAGAGCGTAGTACCGCCCCAACACCATGTTTCGGCTGATGGTCGCCTCAAGCTGGAACTGCTCCTCCCGCGGACTCAGCAACGATTCGTACTGACCGGAGAGGTGTCGGCCTCTCTGCTCAATCGTCACTGCCTCCTCATTGATCGTGGGGCCGCGACCCGGCCAGTCCTCTACGTATGAACAGAGCCATTCGCCGTTGAGTCGTGGGACATGCGGATCAACCGAGTCGAAGCCCCAAACGTCGCGTACAGGTAGTCCGGCCCTCACCTTCTCAAGGCGTGCACGGAGGATCTCCTCAAGCTGATCCCGGAGAGCTTCAACGTTTAGAGTGGCGTTGTCGTAAAAGAGAACGAGTAGGTGTTGCGTATCAAACGGCAATCGTTCGCGCGTCCGCTCGCAGATCAAGACAACGGGCTTCAATAGTGCCGCAGCGTAGCCGTACTCAAACCACACGTTTGCATTGTCACGCGTAATATTGGCAACGCACGCGACTGCGCGTTGAATGCCCATTTGAATTCGAGAGATGAGCACGGTTGCGCCGGGATCTTCGTCGACCCGATCCGGTGTGAGCCCTACGGCCATTACCGCTGGCGCAATGACAGTTCGGTACAGCTCGTCGAATGGCCCTCCATCGAAGGGTTGGATGATGAAGCAGGTCTCCACAGCGGTCCCAGATCTTCGCCGTCGTCAGCTTGCTGATGCTGCCCCGAAAGCCGCATTTTAGAAAGTAGGCTAACGTCCCCTCCTGGCGCGGAGGCCACGGCGCACTCGATCAGGCGACGGACGTGGCGTATGATCTCATCTTCGCCGTGAGGCGCGATCATTGATGCGAAGCCACAGGTCGAGCGGCGTCGTGGCCGGCTCGAGAAACGATTTGTAGCCCCGCCACCTCGAACAGGCGGACGCCAGCCACGTCGCGAGGCTGTGTCGTTAGCACCTTGCTCCAGGTAAGTGAGTGCGCGGCCATTAAGCGCCCCTCGCCGCAACTCAGCGCCGTCAGCAATAAGTTGAAGCCGGTCGCCACGAGCAGCCATGTCGTTGGCTAATGCGTTGGCCCCACGAGCTCAACGACAGTTCACTTTACGAACCGACACTGAGGTCCGCGTTCATCGAAATCGGGCGCTCCTGCTCCGCTCAGATAAGCGCTAAGCTAGTGCGTTGATCCTCCCAGCGCAGCGACAGATTCATCTCAAGGAGCTGTGTCAGAGTGAGGTCACGCAGTCGCCGCCCCGTCTGAATCGCATCAACGATGTCCGGTGCCAGCCAAGCGAGCTTCAGAACCTTATCCACATACCGCGACTGCAGTCGCTCGGCGGCCGCGATCTCATCAGCCCCTGCACGTTCGCCGGACTGAAGCTGCGCCGCCCAACGCTTCGCCCGCGCGATCGCACGCAAAAGCGCTTCATCGCGCTCGATTGGCGCAGCCGCCGCGCCCGAGGCGTCGATGAGGTGCTTTGCTCCGCCCCATGTCCGCAGCGTAGCCGCCAAGCGAACAGTCGTCGGCTCCCCAGAAGGCGGCGCCATCGACAAATCCAGCCAGGCCGCCGACACCACCACGCGGGTCAGCAGCGTCCCCATGGCGCGGCGGCCGAGCTCGTCGTGAACCAGCCGCTCCACAGTATGCGCTGGAATCCTGCGCACCGAGCCGGGGGCGCCGCGATCTGTGCGGATGACCGCTTGGCTAACGTAATAGCGGTAGGTCCGATCCGACCGACGCGCGGTGACGGGGCTCATCGGATGTCCCTGGTCGTCGAAAACCTTGCCCACGAGTGCGGCTCCGATCTTCGGCTCCTCTGCCGCATGTCGTCGCCGGTTTCCCACCGCGAGCCGAGCCTGCACCTTATCGAAGAGATCGGAGTCGACGATCGGCTCGTGCTGACCCGGATAGGCTTTCCCCTTGTGCCGGATTTCGCCGCGGTAGATCCGGTTCTTCAGGAAGTAGTGCAGCGGTCCCTCCTGCCAGCGCAGGCCACCCATCACACGCCCGCTACCAGCCACGCGGCACTTGGTGGTGACGCCGCGCTTCGCGAGCTCGGCCGTCAACGCTCGGACCGATCCTAGCTTGAGGTATTGCTGGAAGATCAGCCGCACCGTTTCCGCCTCCATGGCGTTGACGACAAGCGCCCGGCTCTGCCGATCGGTCGGGATGTCGTAGCCGAGCGGGACGTTGCCACCCATCCACATGCCCTTGGCCTTGGACGCTGCGACCTTGTCGCGGATCCGCTCGCCGGTGACCTCTCGTTCGAATTGCGCGAAGGAGAGCAGGACGTTGAGTGTCAGCCGGCCCATACTGCTAGTGGTGTTGAAGGCCTGGGTGACGGAGACGAACGACACGTCGCGCTGGTCGAACACTTCGATGATGCGCGCGAAGTCCGACAGCGCACGGGTCAGACGGTCCACCTTATAGACCACCACCACGTCGACCTTTCCCGCCTCTATGTCGACCAGTAGACGCTTGAGCGCGGGCCGCTCCATGCTGCCGCCGGAATAGCCGCCGTCGTCGTACATCGCGTCGAGGGCGATCCAGCCTTCGCCAACCTGCGAGCGCACATAGGCCTCGCAGGCCGCGCGCTGCGCGTGGAGGGAATTGAATCCCTGCTCCAAGCCTTCTTCGGAGGATTTGCGGGTATAGATCGCGCAGCGAAGCCTCGGCGCCGCCATCAGCCCGCCGCCTTTGCGGAGGTTCGCAGTCCGAAGAACAAGCGACCATTCCAGCGTGAGCCGGTGATGTGCCGGGCGACCTCCGACAGTGAGCCGTAGACCGCGCCGTCATGATGGAAGCCGTCCGGCATGACGCGGACCTCGTGACGCACGCCTTTCCATTCCCGGATCAGCATCGCACCATGGCCGAGCTTGAGGGGCGCTGAGGGGCGTTTCCGCGCGGGGTTCGTCCGCTTCACCTCCATCGCAGCCAGCTTGCGCTGGCAGGCCGCGGACAGGTCGCCAAGGGCGGTCGCCTGTAACCCGTAGGCGAGCATCCGGCGGAAGATCTCCCGGCTGCGCAACGGTGGCGGGTCCCCGCCGAGACGATCAGACCACAGGGTGCGCAGCTCGGAGAGCTTTGCGGTGGCGATCTGATTCAGATCCCGCTCGAGGGTGAGCGCAAGCGCAGCGCGTCTGGTGCGGGTGGCACGGCTCATTCGGCGGCGATCCGATAGAGGGTGCGGCCATCGACGCGCTCGGTCGTCACAGTCAGGCCAAGCTTCTTCTTGATGTGGCCGGCGATCGCGCCGCGTACGGAGTGCGGTTGCCACCCAGTTGCGGCGGCGAGCGCAGGGACGTCGACCCCCTCTTCCCTGCGTAGTAGTGAGAGCAGAGTGCCGATCTTGGTTTGCGGCGCGGCCGCCTCTTCGATGGCGGCGCCTGATTTGCGTTTCGACATCAGTATCCTCCTGCCGCCGAACGTGGCGGCGGAAGCGACGGACGCTTCCTTTGCGGCCGAAGTCCAATGGTCGTCG
>Ga0268264_10003469_pt1 | contig 13599 bp, 9 predicted proteins | sample KBSSwiS32_FD_190357 | JGI IMG/M metagenome (GOLD analysis project Ga0268264, IMG submission 190357) | Switchgrass rhizosphere microbial communities from Kellogg Biological Station, Michigan, USA - KBS Switchgrass S3-2 (SPAdes) (version 2) | ecosystem: Host-associated > Plants > Roots >...
TTTTTCGAAAGTTCCTAAAACGCGGTTGAAAGTTCCTAAAACTGACTCGTAAGTTCCTAGAACGGTTGTGGCTGAATACGGAAGGATAGCGGCTTAAGGGGAAATGGGTGTAGGTTTGGGCCGGTTGAGTCCAAATTTTTCGAATGGGAGCTTAATTCGGCACTCGCTTTTGTTGACCCGGCACTTAAATTGTGAGAAAAATGCGGATGTCACTTCGATAAAACCTATGAAATACTCAACGCTTGTCTCTTCGCTCGCGCTCGCTATTTTCTCCTTTGCGATCTTTGATTCGACGGCCTGTGCCCAGGGGGATGTGCAGGGATTCGGGTCTGCGCTTCACTGGCGGAATGTTGGTCCGTTTCGGGGCGGGCGGACGCGGGCGATCGCGGGTGTTCCGTCGCAGCCGAACACCTTTTATATGGCGCAAAATAACGGCGGGGTGTGGAAGACGACGGATGCGGGCCGCGTATGGTTTCCGATCTTTGACGATCAACCAACCGGTTCGATCGGAGCAATGGCGGTCTCCCAATCAAATCCGAATGTGATCTATGTCGGCAGCGGTGAGAGCCTGCATCGCCCGGACCTGTCTGTTGGCGACGGCATGTATAAATCGACCGATGCCGGCGAGACGTGGACGCATCTCGCGGCTTTAGCGGATGGCCAGCAGATCGCGGAAATTGTCGTGGACCCAAAGGATGAAAATAAGGTGCTTGTTGCGGTGGCCGGGCATCCATACGGTCCGAATGCCGTGCGTGGTATTTACCGTTCAACGGACGGCGGCGGCTCCTTTGATAAGGTGCTGGGCAAGGACGAGAACGTTGGTGGTTGGGACCTTGTGATGGATCCGAGGGATTCCAGTGTCGTCTATGCGTCCCTATGGGAATCGCGCGAGGGCCCCTGGGAAAATGGTCACTGGGATGGCACCAACGGCGGTATTTTTAAGTCGACCGATGGCGGACGAACGTGGAACCAATTGACGAAGGGACTCCCTGCCGGGATCACTCAGGCAAGCCTGGCGGTGGCGCCGAGCAATCCTAAGAGATTATTCGCCGCCGTCCGAACGCCGGACGACACGAAGTTTTATCGTTCGGAAGATGGAGGCGAGAGCTGGGCGTTTGTTGAAACAGACACACGTCCGACGAACAGGATCGCGTCGGGAGATCTAGGCGACATTCAGTTCGATCCAAAAAACGCGGACATTGTTTATGTTGCGAGCATCGTTACCTGGAGATCGACCGACTTTGGAAAAACGTGGACGGCGTTTCGCGGAGCACCGGGCGGCGACGACTATCAAAACATTTGGATAAACCCGAGCGACGGCAACATCATGCTGGTCTCGAGCGACCAGGGGGCGATCATCACGCTAAATGGCGGTAGATCGTGGAGCTCGTGGTACAACCAGCCGACGGCACAGTTGTATCACGTCAGCGCGGACAACGCTTTTCCGTATCGCCTGTGCAGCGGACAGCAGGAGAGCGGATCGGCGTGTGTGTCGAGCCGCGGGGATTATGGCGAGGTTACTTTTCGCGATTGGACGCCTGTTGCGGCGGAAGAATACGGGTATGTCGTTGCCGATCCGCTCGATTCCGATATCGTGTACGGCGGTAAATTGACGCGTTACGATCGTCGGACCGGGCAGGCTCAGAACATTATGCCTAAGGCCTTTCGCGGGGCGGATTTTCGCGTGATCAGAACCGAACCCGTCGTGTTCTCGCCGATCGACAATAAGACGCTCTATTTTTCGGGCAATACGCTCTGGAAAACATTGGACGGCGGAAACAACTGGCAGCAGATAAGTCCGGACCTTACGCGAAAGACATGGGACGTTCCGGCAAGCGTGGGTAAATTTACGGCCGCGGCCAAGCCGACACAGCGAGGGGTGATATACACGATCGCTCCGTCGTTTCAGAACATCAATCGTATTTGGGCGGGAACTGATGACGGCCTGATCCATCTGACGACAGATGGCGGGAAGACGTGGAACGACATTACGCCGAGCTCTGTTACAGCATGGCAGAAAATTTCGATAATCGATGCGGGACATTTCGATGCGAACACGGCGTACGCAGCCGTGAACACGTTGCGGCTTGACGACAACCGCCCGCACATCTACCGCACCCACGATAGCGGCAAAACTTGGAAAGAGATCGTCAAAGGAATTCCGGACGGGCAGACCGTTAACGTGGTTCGCGAAGACCCGAAGCGCAAGGGCTTGTTGTTTGCCGGAACGGAACGCGCCGTTTACGTTTCGTTTGATGACGGTGAGAACTGGCAGTCGCTAAGATTGAATATGCCGGCGACATCGGTGAGGGACCTGATCATTAAAGACGACGATATTGCGGTTGGGACGCATGGGCGCGGGTTTTGGATCCTCGATAATATTACGCCGATCCGACAGTTTGATAGCGGAAATCAGACCAAACTTTTTGCTCCGCAGACGGCCACGCGTGTTCGATGGAATCAAAATACGGACACACCGCTGCCGCCCGATGAACCCGCCGGCGAGAACCCGCCTGATGGGGCAATGCTCGATTATTACCTGGACAAGTCGGCAAAGGATGTTGAGCTTGAGATCAAGGATGAAAAGGGGCAGGTCGTCCGGCGATATCGGAGCGAAGATAAGGCGGCTCCGGTAAAAGATACGAATAATGTTCCGGCATATTGGATCCGACGACCGCAGACCTTGTCACCTGAAGCAGGAATGCATCGATTTCTCTGGGACATGCATTACGCGCCGGTTCCGAATGTTGCGCCCGACTATCCTATCGCGGCAGTTTACGGCAATACAGCGCCATCGTTTACGGCGCCGTGGGTTTTGCCGGGCAAGTATTCGGTTACGTTGGTGGTTGATGGTAAAGCTTACACTCAGACGCTAAACGTAAGGATCGATCCGCGGGTAAAAACCGCTCCTGCACTACTGAAGAAGCAGTTCGATCTTTCAAAGCAACTCTATGACGCCCGGCTCCTGCTTGAGCCGATCAATCAACAAGTCAGTGCTTTGGCGGCGCAGTTGGATGAAGCGAAGAAACGTGGAGCAAAAGATCCGCTGGCATCGCAGATCGACGCTCTGAACAAGAAGCTTATGGAATTGTCCGGCGTGGATAACCGACGGCCCGGGGCACAGCTAAGCCTTGGTGTTGTGGATCGCGTGAGTACGTTGTTTGGCAGGCTGCAAGAGGTCGACGCGGGGCCTACAGCAAACGTAGAGGCGGCTACGGCGCAGGTTGTCGACAATTCACGATCGATCATCGAGCGTTGGAAAGTAATTGAAGCCAATGATATTCCCGCGATAAAACAGCAGTTCAAGATCAACGGCCTGCCTGAACTTAATCTAACGGGCCGTCAGGTTAAATATCGTTCCGCGTCGGATGAGGACGACGATGACGATCCGCGGACGGAACCGTGAATCTTGTAACTCACTGTATTGTCGCGGCTGACTACTCTTTCGGTTTGAATTGAGAAGAAGCGGTGGAGGTCGCCGCGAATACAGAGTACGAAGGACCGTCGACTGCTAAAACCATTTCGGCAACGCGGAAGACGATTTCCTTCAGGCGGAAGACCGTTTTTCCCAGGCGGAAAACCATTTACCTCAGGCGGAAAACCATCCTCACCAAGGGGAAAACCATTTACCCCAAGCGGAAAGCCTTTCACCCCAGGCGGAAAACCTCTTACCTCAGGCGGAAGACCTCTCACCCCAGTTGGAAAACCTTTTACCCCATGCGGGAAACCTTTTACCCCATGCGGGAAACCTTTTACCACGGGCGGAAAATCTTCCTCCTCAGGCGGGAAACTATTCTTATCCTCTACTCAGTACTTCCTACAGAAGACACATAAGGTGCTACTCACAAGGCTGGTTAAATAGTCTTGACCTCCTACAGGCGACTGTTATATTCTTTCGCCCCAATAACCTTATAAAGGAGGAAGCATATGGCGGAAACCTGGTTTCGCGGAGAGGCTGTGGGAGGGCCGGTATCTTCACCCGGCGGCCACATTCATGATTTCGGTGACGGAATGTACCTGACCGACCGCTACGATATTGCCAAAATGTACGCGGAGACGCGGGCGCCTGGCCAGGTGAACCTGCAAAGAGTCGTAGCCATACAGCTAAATACCGCCGATATGGGACGAGTGCTTGATCTGCGTACAGACCCGCGGTGGACGGCTTATTTCAACGGGCCCGGCGGAAAACAAGCGCTCGACATCATCAAGACGGGCCGCATGAACGAATTCTACGGAGAGTCGTTTGAAAACTTTCTCAAGGTAAACAAGATTTACCGGGATCAATACGACGCGATCGTCGGGCCGGAATACGTGCGGGGAGGGATCCAGGTGTGTATAGTTCAGAATGGCAATCAACCCTCATCCCTGGCGACGAACATTCGCGCAATGTTCAAGGATGTAACGTCCGGTCCGCCGAAGCTGCCGGAACAGCCAAAGATGTCATGGCAATTTGGCGAACTCCCTGCATCTGTCACCGTCCCGAACAGCAAGTTTAGACAGATGGCGGGTAACCAGAACGCCATGGCGGCGATCGGCGTCGCCCTTGAGAGCGGTCTCATGTGGCTGGGCGACATCGGCATTGAAAGAAATGTTCGGCGTCAGCTTGAGACCACCTATGCGATGGCAATACAGAATATCCTGAATCGGGGTGACGGCGTCCTGGTAATAATGGAGATGCAGGAGTGGAAGATCCCCGATTTCAATGGTATGCGCGGCCGCATGCTGCTAAGTGTCAGCGTAATTGGTGGTCGGACGCAGGCCGACGCTCTGGATGAATGGCGAAGAACGCCAAGGTTTCTACAAGGCGCTGATCCCGGCTGGCAGACATTTGAACGATATGGCTGGATCCCGCCAGCAGGTTAAAGTGTCCAGCGATCGAAGTTGTAATACCTTCAAAGGCAATCTCTATTATAATATTGACGCGTTCTATTTTGCCGCGAACTTGGAGTGGAAGTTTTTGTTGAAAAAGAGCTGGTTTGATCAAGCCGTTTATCGTTATGCCGAGAGAACTTGAACGTTATCAATATTTTGTCGAGATCGTGCTCGAATCGTCCTCCGGAAAGCGCGATGCGAGAATTAGTGATATTAGTGGCGGTGGTTGTTATATCGATAGTATTGCCAGTGCTCATGAAGGGGATGAGGTTTCATTTGAGCTAAAGGATATTGACCACCAGAATCTGACATTTACCGGAACAGTGGCGTATGTGCTAGAAGGAATGGGTTTCGGGATCAAATTCACCAATGTCACGGACAAACATCAAGCTGTAATAGACCAGATCCTTAAATCCAGCGGCGGCTAGTTTGACCCTCGCCTCCTCAGGTTGTTATTTGTGCGAGGGATGCGACGAAATGTCTGGTAAGACCGAGATCATTCCCATGAATACCAGCCCGAAGGCAACAAATCCAAATGCGAGCGCTGCCATCGAACTAAAGTTGCCGGTAATCAGGGTCAATGTGGCCGCAACAAAAAAAACCACCCAGCACACCTCATAGATTTTTAATAACATTGGGTTCTCCTTTGTGTTTGAAGTTCGTTTGTTAGATCTTTTATCGTCCTGAACGGTTCCTCACAAAACTGAGTTATGGCAACACGCATGCCACCGAAAAGGTCCTGTCTTTACTCAACAATAGAAGAAAAAGGCGCGAATGAATCCACATTTTCCGACGGGAACGTGGGAAATCTCGCTCTTGCTTCTCTCGATCTTTAGTCTGGCCCACTGTAAGACTCATGGCAGGAAAGAGTTCAATCGCGGCGCTACTGGTATGTCGGTTGCAGTAACTAATATCGAAAAAAAACCGGATCGGATTCTCTTTATGAAACGATCTCAGGCGGAGGTTACCAATGAAGATAATGGTTGCGATCGATGGTTCAGATTACGGCAAAGCCGCACTGGACGAGTGCTGCGCAAATTACGTACGCCCTGGCGAAACGGAAATGAAGATCGTGTCGGCTTTTGACGACGTTTATCCCATAGCCGCCGAACCGTTTGCGGTGTCGGCTGATTACTATCAGGAAATGTCGCAGGCATCTCAGAAACAAGTGGAAGGGATTGTGGCGAATGCGGTCGCGTCTGTGAAGGAACGATTTCCGGACGGCAAGATCGATCTAAGCAGCGCCGTGCTGCGAGGAGCTCCAACGCCAACGATCATCGACGAAGCTACAACATGGGGAGCAGACCTAATAGTGGTCGGCTCGCACGGACGCGGATTTTGGGGTCGGATGCTCGGCTCTGTTTCGGACGGAGTTGTTCATCACGCACCATGCTCAGTGCTTGTTGTGCGAGGCGAACATTGAAACGACCGCATTATTCGTCATTGATTATTGATCTTCTCAGAGATAGCGGTCAGAAGTTTTTCGGTCGTAAATGGTTTTGACAGAACGGTGTCAATATTAAGGTTTTGAAGATCGGCCGTTTGTTGGAAATTCATCAGGCCGCTCATCCCGATTATCCTTGCGCCAAGGTCAGCTTCCCGAATCGAACGGATGAGCGTGGGGCCGTCCATGTTCGGCATCGCCATATCCGTCAGAATTAGGGATATCTCAGCTTTTCTATCGCGATATATGGCGAGCGCCGCGACACCGTCCTCCGCGGTAATACTACGATATCCGAATCGCTCCAGCATTGCTCGCGTCATTTCCCGGATATTGCGTTCGTCGTCGACGACAAGGATCAGCTCTCCATTACCTACCGGAATATTGGCCGTCGGCGGTTTGGGTAGATGTGTTTCACCCATGTCTGCAGCCCGGAGGTAAAATGAGAAGCGGGTACCCTTACCTGGCTCGCTATAAACATCGATGAAACCGCCGTGGCTTCGGACTATAGTTAGAGCCGTCGATAGTCCAAGCCCGGTTCCTTTTCCAATCTCTTTCGTTGTGAAGAAAGGGTCAAAGATCCGCTTTTTGATATCTTCGGTCATGCCGATGCCGGTATCGGAAACATTGATCCGTACATAGCGGCCCGGCTCGACATCAATGCTCGTCAGAGCAAAATCTTGGTCCAGCCAAACATTTGTTGCCGTCACAGATAAAGTCCCGCCCGAGGCCATTGCATCTCTTGCATTGATGCAAAGATTCATCAAGACCTGGTGGATCTGAGTCGGGTCACCCGTGACCGGCCAAAGGTCCGGATCGATCTCGAACGCAACGACGATCGATTTTGGCAAGGTTTCCTTTAATACAGTGACAAGATCTTTGAGCAAGTGTTTTGCCTGTAAGGTAATACGCTCACCATCCATACCTCTCGCAAACGTTAAGACTTGCTTCACGAGGTCAGCGCCTCTCTCGGCATTTTCCTTAATAACATCCAACCAACGACGGGTCTCATCATTATGATCATTCAGCTGAAGCATCTCGACCGACAATAGGATCGGCGACAGCATATTATTTAGGTCATGGGCGATGCCCCCAGCAAGTGTTCCGATCGACTCCATCCGCTGTGCCCGAAGCAGATGTTCCTCAGTGCGTTTCTGCTCGGTTACGTCTGTGATCGTGATCAGAATATAGTCGGGGTCGCCATGGTCCTTACGGACAAGCGTCCAGCGGCATTCGGCAAATATCCGAACGCCAGTTTTCGTTAAATGACGGTCCTCGGCTTTCCACTCCCCAATTTCGTTCAGGATCGTTCTTGTTTTTTCCGACTCAGTGGTGTTGCCCGTCCCGAGCACATCGAAGATGCCCTTACCCAAAACATCGGCGGCGTCCCAGCCATAGATGCGCTCGGCACTCTTATTCCAATAAAGTATTTGGTAGTTAAGGTCGCAAACGAGAATCGCGTCCTGAGCCTTGTCCAGAAGCGATGCCTGCTGCCGGATGCGCTCCTCCGCAAGCTTTCGTTCGGTGATCTCAAAACGAATAGCAATATACTGAAAGGGCTTTTGGTCTTTGTCCAAAAACGGGACGATCGTAGTATCGACCCAATAGATCGATCCATCCTTTGCTTTGTTACGAAGTTCGCCCTGCCAGACATTGCCATTGGCAATGGTCGTCCATATACCTCGGATGAATTCTTTCGGGTGAAAACCGGAGTTAATGATCCTGTGATCCTGGCCTAAAAGTTCTTCCCGCGGATATTTTGAAATCTCGCAAAATTTCTCGTTTACATAGGTAATGCGGCCACGCTGATCTGTGACCGCAACGATGGCCGATTCGTCGAGGGCGAATTTAAGGTCCGCAAGCTCTTTCGGCAGGTCACGCAGTTCACCTCCGGCACCTTTACGAGTTCCACCGGCATCTTTCATAGGCGTTGATCACTTAGATGACGAGTTTTCGTAATCTCCACATTTTTTTAGTTTATACCGCAATTGGTCCCGCGATATGCTTAGGAGCTTTGCCGCCTGAGTGAGGTTGCCACCGGTTCGTTCGACAGCCTGCCGAGCTAGTTCCGCTTCAACATCCTCGAGCGGAATGCCTTCCTGCGGAAGTTTAATGCCACTGGTTCGTTCGCTGGAAAAGCCTCCACTTCGGTGAAGCAGGTCAGCAGGAAGATGAACCGCGGTAACTACATCGCCGTCTTCGAGGATGGATGCCCGCTCGATAACATTTCGAAGCTCGCGGACGTTTCCCAGCCATTCGTAGTTCTTAAATATCCGGGCCACTTCGGATGACAGACCGCGCAACGCCTTGCCGCGGCGTTTGGGGTTTGCAAGCTCTATATAACGCTGTGCGAGCATTAATACGTCGTCATCCCTGTTTCTGAGCGGCGGTATGTCGATCTGGATTATCGAAAGCCTGAAAAATAGATCTAGCCGAAAGTTCCCGGACTCGCTTTCATGTTTGAGATTTCTGTTCGAAGCAGCAATGATCCGCGCGTCAAGGGCAATATCCTTTAATCCGCCGACGCGGCGAAAGGTTCCTTCTTCCAAGACCCGCAACAGCTTTGCCTGGAGGCCAAGTTCCATTTCTCCGATCTCGTCGAGGAAGATCGTGCCGCCGTGTGCCTGTTCAAAAAGGCCTTCTTTCTTTTGCTTGGCATCGGTGAAGGCTCCTTTTTCATAGCCGAACAATTCGGATTCGATCAGATTTGCAGGAAGGGCAGCGCAGTTTATCGCGAGGTACGGAGCCGACGCCCGTTCAGAGGCGTAATGGATCGCCCGTGCGAACAAGTCCTTGCCAGTGCCGGTTTCGCCATCGAGGAGTATAGAAGAAACGTCAGACGCGGCAACACGCATTGCGAGTTCCTTGCTTTTCTGTATCGCCGCCGAACTGCCTATTATCTCGGAAAAGCTAAAGCCCTGGGCCCTTTCTTTGCGTGCCTGATTGACCTCACGCCGCAAATTCTTAGTTTCAGCAGCATTTCTCAGCGTCACCCGAAGCTCTTCCAAGCGAACCGGCTTGCCGATAAAATCGTGGGCCCCGCCGCGTAGAGCTGCGATAGTATTACCCACATCTACACTGCCGGTGATCATTACGACTATCGTTTCGGCTGAGATTTCCTTTATGTCGCCTAGTAAGTCAAGGCCCGAGCCATCCGGCAAATCGATATCGAGCAAGATGATTCCGGGTTCATTCTCGGAAAAGTTTGACCGGGCCTCGCTGACGGATTGCGCCTCGAAGACCTCATAATTCCACGTCTTCAGGGCTTCGCCCAGGGCCATTCGCACGAAACGGTCGTCATCCACTACTAACACTTTTTCGCGTTTGGTTGTCATGAGCTGATTCGCCGGTGCGATTAGTCGCCCGCGCTTTCAAACGACCGCATTTTCGATTGCGTTGGAATCTGGCAAGTTTGTGCCGTCGGCTTTACTTTATGCCGATATTTTTAATATCCTCGCGAAGCTTCGGTACCGCCTCGTTCTTCGGATCTACACCTTCAAGTTTCGCTAGCGTGGCGGTTGCCTTAGGCGCATCTCCCTTTTTTGTGTACGCGACCGTGAGATTTTGAAGCGTCTGGATATGATTCGGGTCTGTTTCAAGCGAGCGCAGAAACTCTTGGATGGCCCGGTCGTAATTTGGTGGTTCCCGGAAAATGAATGTGAGACCAAGGTCAGTTCTCACACTGATGTCGTCTGGCTTCTTCGCTAATGCGGCCGTGTACCATTTCTCGGCTTCTTGATAGTGATCACCGTCGAAATTTGCATTTCCCAGGTGGACTATGACCTCGTAATTGTCGGGTTTAAGCTGGTTCGCCTTTTTCAGAAATTCGACCGCACCGTCAAATCTTTGGATCTGATAATAAAGTTCGGCCGCCTTCAATTGAGCGTCGAAATTGTCAGGCTGTTTTCGCGCCTCATCGATCGCGGCCTGGACTTCCGGCTGCACTCCGCCCGTAGGGGCTCCATTGGTATTGCTGATATCCGGATGCCCTGCTGGCAGCGCATTAGTGTTTTGCGTTGCGGGTGCCGCCGCCCCAGTCCCGGTCACAGCCATTCGTTGATTGATCGAATTGGTGAACAGGAATCCAATAATTAGCCCAAGTAATAGCCCAACTACTCCGAATAGAATGTTATCTTTGGTCATAAGCGCTTCTTACGCGTAAGAGTGAAGTCCTGGCAGCAAATAACTGACACCAAGATACGTAAATATCACGAAGAGGAATGCCGCGACCGCAAAATAAGCCGACCGGCGACCCTTCCACCCGTATCCGATTCGTGAATGCAGGAAACCCGCGTATGTCAGCCATGCTACCAAAGCTCCGACCTCTTTGGAATCCCATCCCCAGTATCGTCCCCACGATTCGTTCGCCCAAACAGCCCCAGTCATAAGGAGCAGGGCAAGCCCAGCAAAAGCCACGCCCGCAAGTTTATACATCAATCCGTCTAAGGTCTCGGCTGACGGCAAAGCCTCCCTTATCTTTTCAGTCTTAAAACCAAAGAGCACGACAAAGAATGTGCCGGCGAAGGCGGTGATCAGGGCAGAGAGCTCAACCGGATTTGCATTCAGGCTTAGACGCAGCTTGGATTCGTTCTCAGAAACCCACGTACGCGCCACCTGGCTCAATTGCTGCGGCGACATCTGAGCGATCTGATCCTGCGGCATATCCTGTTGCTGGAGCATCCAAACGGCGAACCGTTCATACTGCGCTGTGTCGATCGCTGCCGCGACGTTCTGAGTAGTTTTGATCTGGTAAACGAGCATTCCGATACCGAGCGCCTGAACTATCAAGCCGGCAACTAAAATGCGTTTGCCCAGCAGACGCATCTTCTCGTCCGAATTTGAGAAGTAGGCTGCGAATGCAGTGCACGCGGCGATCAGCAACGCAGAGGCAAGAACAAGCAGCCAGCCGACATACGGAATGTCGGCACGAAGGGCAAGAGCCGCCCGCGACGTTCCCACAAACGTCGACGCCGTGTAGGTGCCAAAGCTGGTTGGCGAAAACACGCCGAACTTACCGATCGTCGCGAATACCGCAATGGCAAAAATACTTGTCCAAAACGCCATTTTCTCTACCTTCAATCCGTCTTTTAAGAGGTAGAGTACGGCCACAGCGAAACATACCAGGGCAATGCCGTAGCTCATTGAAGCAATGCCGACGTGAATCGGACGCCAATATGAATCTAAAACCGGTGGCAGATCAATAAACTCGTTCCCAATAAATCGGGCGAGCACCAAAACGATCGCGGCAAGCGGCAGTGAAAGAGCGGCTATGATTCGGAAATGTGCGCGGCGCATTACCAAAAGGGTAGTGACGCCGGCTCCGAACGCGAACGCGAGGCTCAGGTCGTACAAATTGGCAAAGGGGACATACCGAAATATCCATGGCATATCAGCAGGATTTGAGCCCTGGCTGGTGAAGATGGAGAATTCGCGATCGTATGCCGCCGCCCAACGGCATAACCAACTCGAGAAATTGAAGAACACCCCGAGCGTCGCCGCCCACAGGCCTAGTTGTTCGGCGAATCTGAACGGTGCATAAAAATTCAACAGGTAGAACACTGCCGCAATAAGATAGGACGCCAGCGCAAGCATCATCAGCGCACCGTCCGAAATGAAATGTTCGCCCCCAAAACTGATCCTCGCAAATAAAAGGGCCACCGAGCCAAGAATCGCAAGTAAGAATGGAAAATACGAGAGCCAGGGTGATAGGGCAGAATTGCTATCCGGCTTATCACTTAAAATAATTTTCGATCGGTCGAGTACTTCTTGATTCATAAACTTTAAGCCTCCAGGTCTTGCTGCCTCAATTTTGAGATAAATCGTCCGAATTTCTCGTCAAAGGCGTTCTGATTCCGGTTCGCATTTCCGGCAAAAATGATTTCGAGTTTTCCGTCCTCGGTTTTTCCAATTGCCGCCCAAACCCGTTGGTGGGAAAAGAAAAACACGGAGACGAGCGTAAGGAACAGGAGGACAAAGCCAACATAAACGACGTTCGATCCAGGGTCGCGTTGAATAGACAGGATGTGTTGGTCTGACGCTCTCTCAAAATCCGTCAGTTGATACGTATACCCGGCGACCGGCTTTGATGCGATCGGCATATTCGCCATTTGTGGCCCAAACGCATATGCCGTTTCCGGTGGTTGGCCTGGCCGTACGATTTGAAGAATGGCTCCTGGATTAGGATATTCGCTCGTATCTTCGTCGAGATCTTCTTTTCCGATCTTAAAATCACCGCGAAACTCCGAAAAACGTATCCGATTACCGTTGGGCAGAGTCGCCGTTTCACCGCGTTTGATCGCAATTTCCTGAGGTGCCGAGCCGTCTGCCGGCGTTAACTGAACATTGATATTTCGGGCACGGCCTATAGGTACAAAGCTAGCTTGAAAAAAACGATAGCCACGATAGTCAAACGGCCGGTTCATTTGAACAAAGGCGTCATGAGTGCCTGTTTCGTCTTTGATCCTGAAATATGTCAACCAATCTATTGTGTTTTGGACCGAGATCGATCCTTCTTTTCTGATCAGTTTCTGCTGAATATCCGTGCAAGTGATCTCGAAAGGCAGCTGCTTGGTTATTTGCTGTGTTTTATCCAAATCGACAACCGTGTCAAGTATCAAGTTAGTCGACTGTCCGGGTGTGAGAGGCATCTGGCCCGTATTTCCAAACTGCGCAGTAAGGAAGCCGCCGGTAAAAATAGTCAGGAGCCCCACATGTACGGCATATGCTCCAAAGCGATTCCAAAGCCCGGATTCGCCCAAGACAAATGTCCGTCCACCCTTCTCAGTAACAAACGTCTTTCGCCAACCGGATTCCTTCATGGCCCGTTCGATCCCAGCTTCAACAGCGGCCTGCTCACCGCTGACGATCATAGAATCGGTTTGCCGTTGATCACGCATCCAGCGTAGCGGGACAGTAAGGGTTCGCTTAGATGCATATGTCCAGGTTTTCGGGAATCGATCAATTGAGGCGAGAATAATATTCAGCGAGAGAACACATAGGATGGCGTTGAAATACCACGCATGGTAAATATCGAAAAAGCCTAAGCCTCCATAGACAAGACGTTGAGCAGGTGTCAATTGGGCATAATAGCGGTCGAATTTCTCAACGTTTTGCTGCATTATCAACATCCCGGTCAGACACGCAAGGCCGAGAGTGATCAACATTCCTACCCCCAGCCGCACAGAACAGAGCAGTTTCAGAAAGCGGGACAGGATCGACTCGTCTCGGTTCCTGCTTTTGGGGACATCGACCGTTGATTGCTTTAGCGTTTCTTCCAAGGCGGACAT
>Ga0268264_10003474_pt1 | contig 13589 bp, 11 predicted proteins | sample KBSSwiS32_FD_190357 | JGI IMG/M metagenome (GOLD analysis project Ga0268264, IMG submission 190357) | Switchgrass rhizosphere microbial communities from Kellogg Biological Station, Michigan, USA - KBS Switchgrass S3-2 (SPAdes) (version 2) | ecosystem: Host-associated > Plants > Roots >...
CCGCGTCAGGGCCCGTTCGGCGACCGCGCGGACCATCGGTTCGTCTTCCACCAGAAGCACGGTCCCGCTGCCCCACAGCTCATCCTGTTTCGCCTTGCCGGACTTGCGGGCCTTGGCCGCCGCGGAGTCCTCCCGATAAACGGGCAAGTAAATGACGAAACGGGACCCCTCCCCGACCTTCGAATCGGCGAAAATGAACCCGCCCGACTGCTTGACGATGCCGTAAACGGTCGAAAGGCCGAGCCCCGTGCCCTTGCCGACCTCCTTGGTCGTGAAGAAAGGCTCGAAGATCTTGCCGAGCACGGATGGCGCGATGCCCGTTCCGGTATCAGTCACGGAAAGCGCGCTATAGTCGGCGACTGGCAGAATATCGGAGCCGAGCTCTGCCACCTGGTCCGCCTTGACCGAATAAGTCTGGATGGTGAGCGTGCCGCCACCCTTTTCCGCCATTGCGTCGCGCGCGTTCACGGCGAGGTTGACGATCACCTGCTCGAGCTGACCCGGGTCGGCGCGGATCGGGCCAAGACTGCGCCCGTGCTTCACGATCAGCTCGATATTCTCGCTCAGCAGGCGTTTCAGCAGATGGGACACCTCCGACACAACGTCGGGAAGCTGGAGCACCTGCGGGCGCAGGGTTTGTTGTCGCGAGAAGGCAAGAAGCTGTCGAGTAAGGCCCGCAGCACGGTTCGAATTCGACTTGATCTGCTGGATGTCGTCATAATCGCTGTCCCCGGGCGTGTGCCGCATCAGCATCAGGTCGCAATGGCCGATGATCGCGGTCAGGATGTTATTGAAATCGTGCGCTACACCGCCGGCGAGCTGGCCCACGACCTGCATCTTGGTCGCCTGAGCCACCTGGCGCTTCAGCTTGGCCTCCTCGCTATTGTCCTTTAGCAACAGAAGGACGGCCGCTTCACCAAGCCCGCGCAGCCCCGCAATGGTCAGGGCCACGGGTTCCGCGGGCTGCCGTGCCAGGCGGATTGCAAGGTCACCCGACATGGCGGGGCCGCGCGCGTTGCGGCGCACCGCGTCCGCGACCGCCGCCTTGTCTTCCTTCACCACGAGATCGCCGGGATAGACGGGATTCGAGCTGCCTCGGATGCCCGCCGCACCGCGGAACGCTTCGTTCATAGTCAGGAAGCGCCCGTCACGATCGACCAGCGCAAGACCGATCGGAAGCACATCGAGCAAGGCCTGGAGGTGCGCAGCGTCGGACGGCCCAACTCCCTCACCTTGCTCGAAGAGCAGGAAGGTTCCGGCCTTGCCCCCCTTCTTCGGATCGACCGGCACATGGACGAGGCGCATGGCCCGGGTGGGCTCGCCTTCGGCGATCAGCCGCACCTGGCCATCATCGCCCACATCGACCAAGCTGCCGAAGCGCTGGCCGGCCGGCTCACCGTCGCCATCGATCGCGCGCTCGCGAAACAGCCGGTTCGAAGCAACGATGGCGCCCTCTTCGTCGACCAGGGCAGCAAGAATTCCTGCGGTGCCAAGCTTTTCGCCGGTGGGGCCCGACAGCCATTTCGCCGCCACGCTGATTGGCGCAGGTACCGGCGGCTGAGGGAAACGCCAGAGCAAAAGGTCGTTGTGAGCGCCGACGCGCTCGACTTCCACCGAGACGCTGCCGTGGCTCGTTTTCACTCGTGCAGCGCATCCCGCACCGTCGCGCCACGCCATGCTCCTGGCGATCTCCAGGCCCTGTTTTGAATCCTCGCCATCCCCCAGCTGAAGCGGCGGAAGCGAGCCTTCAAACCGCTCACGATAAGCGGCGTTGGCGATCAGCAGGGTTCCACTTTCGGACGTCAACGCTGCAGCGTCGCGGCACATGCCCAGCGCCGACCCGACAAGAGAGAAGTCTGGACCCCCGACGATCGGCTCGGTGACCGACCTGCCCCGCGACTCCCGAAGATAGGCGGCGGCGCCGGCTACGACGGCCCCAACGGCCGCGACCGCCGCGAAGGCGGGCTGGGTAAGCAGGAGCAAAACGACAGCTGCGGTCAGGGCTAGCCCGGAAATCAGCGCTGGAACGAGCCAGCGCCCCCAGCCGTCCAGCGGCGTGGAATCGATCCGGGGCAGCTCCTGCTGCAGCATCACCAGATACGCACGCGATCCGCGGGCGCTAGGTAGAGTTTCTGACCGGACTGCACGTTGAACGCCGGATACCACGGATCGAGGTTGCGGACGATGGCGGTGCGCTGTTCCGAAGGTGAGTGCGGATCGGTCAGAAGCCGCTGCCGGAGGTTCGGCTCACGATAGTTGCGCCGCCAGACCTGAGCCCATCCGAAATAGAAACGCTGGTCGCCGGTGGTACCCTCAATCACCGGTGGCTCGGTCCCGGCAAGCGACGCGATGTAGGCGTCGTGGGCGACCGTCAGGCCGGCGAGGTCCGCAACATTCTCGCCCATCGTGAGCTTGCCCTGCACGTGGAAGCCAGGGAGCGGCTCATAAGCGTCGAACTGCGCGCCGAGGCGATCGAGCCGCGACTGGAAGTTCTTAGCGTCCGCCGGGGTCCACCAATCGACCAGGTTTCCATGCAGATCGTATTTCGCGCCCTGATCGTCGAACTGATGGCTCATTTCGTGGCCGATGACCGCTCCGATGCCGCCATAGTTCACCGCCGGGTCGGCGTTCGGGTCGAAGAAGGGCGGTTGGAGGATCGCGGCCGGGAACACGATCTCGACCATCGTCGGGTTGGAGTAAGCGTTGATCGTCATGGGCGTCATGCCCCATTCCCAGCGCCGGATCGGGCCGCCGAGATGGCCGATCTGATAGCCTTGCTCAAACCGGGCCGAGCGCATGGCATTGCCCAGCGCATCAGAGCGATCGACCACCAGGCCGCTCATGTCCCGCCACTGCGACGGATAGCCGATCTTCGGAGTGAAGGCGGCGAGCTTGGCATGCGCCTTCGCCTTGGTTTCCGGGCCCATCCAGTCGAGCTTGTCGATGCGGCGGTCCATGGCCGAAATAAGATTGTGGACGAGCTTGTCGGCGGCGGCCTTGGTTTCCGGCGGGAAATATTTCGCGACGTAGAGTTTGCTGACATCGTCGCCGAGCGCGCCAACGGTGAAGGTAACCGCGCGCTTCCAGCGCTCCTCCTGCTGTGGAGTTCCGTTGAGGACGGTGCCGTAAAAAGCGAAGCTCTCGTCGTCGAACCGCTTGGGAAGCACGGCGGAATAGGAATCGAGCGACCGGACGAGCAGCTGATCTTTGAGCACCGAGAGGGGGGCCTGCCCGATCAGCGTTGCGATGCCCTTGAATGCGCTCGGCTGGAAGACGACGACATGATCGAGGGTCATGCCGTCCGCTTTGACGAACGCCGGAAAATCGAAGCCCGGCGCCAGCTTGCGGACCTCGGCCAAAGACATCCTATTATAGGTCTTGGTGGCGTCGCGGCTGTCGGCCCTGGTCCAGTGGACCTTCGCGATCCTGGTTTCGAAATCGACGATTGCCTTGGCGCGCGCCGCCGCGCTCTTTTCGCCCGCGAGCGTCAGCATGTTGGTCAAATGGTCGAGATATTTCGCCCGGGTCTCGGCAATCTTCGGGTCGGCCGACAAATAATAGTCGCGGTCCGGCATTCCGAGGCCGCCCTGGAGGACGTTCAGAGTATATTGATCCGACGCCTTGCGATCCTGGCCGACGAACATGTTGAACGGAACGTTGATCCCGAGCCCATCCGCATCGCCATAGAGCGCGGGCAGACCCTTCTTCGATTTTATTGCGCGAACCTGGCTCAGCCAGGGATCGAAGGGCGCAAGGCCCTTCGACTCGATCGCCGACTGATCCATGAAGCTGGCGTAGGCACTGCCGATCCTGCTGTTCGGGTCCTTGGACTCCTCCTGGATGACGTCGCGGGTGCGCTCGCGCGACAAATCGTCGAGGATGTTGAACGAGCCGTAGCTCGACTTGTCCGCCGGGATGGGCGTGTTCTTCGCCCAGGTTCCGTTCGCAAATTGGTAGAAGTTGTCGCCCGGAGCAACGCTCGGGTCCATTCCCGTCGCATCGAAGCCATAGGTCCCATATTGCGGCTTGGGAGCGGGCGGCACAGGCGGTGCCGCAGGAACAGCCTCGGCGGCCGGCGCGACGGCCGGCGGCGCAACCGTCTCATGAGCGGCACAGCCCGCCAAGATGGTGGTTGCGGTCAGTAACGCGAAAATCCGAGCCATTATGCCCCTCCCAATGCGGTCGTGATTTGTGACGGAACGGTGTCGCGAGCGCAACGCCGGGTTGCCAGACTCAATCGACGACTGCTGCCCGCGCTGCTGCGAACGTCAGGCCTGCGACGCCTTGCGGGCGTGCCGGCGCTGCCTCCACTTGCTTGCGAGCCACGCCCGCCACAGCACCGCGGACGCCAGATAGCCGATCACGGCAACCGCCGCGGCCACCGTCAGGGTGCCGATCGCAATGGGTCCCGAGGCGTGATGGATCCAGAACATGATTTGCCCGAGTTCGCCCGACACCCGCTCGGCGGCCTGCGGATTGACCACGCTGGAATCATGCCGAAGCTCCCACGAGCCGACCAGGTAGCAAGCATAATAAACGGGGGCGTAGGTCAGCGGATTAACGAGCAGTGTGAGCGCGGCCGCGATTGCGACGTTGGCGCGCATCGGGATCGCCAGGACCGCCGCGATGGCCGTATGCATGACCGGAATCAGAACGCCGATGCCAAGGCCGAGCGCGACCGCCCGCGGCACCGATCGGCGAGTCATCCTCCACAGCGCCGGATCGCTCAAATGACGCGCGAACGGCCGCAGCAACCGATTCTCATGAATCGTGTCGCGCGTGGGGATATGTTTTCTGATCCACCTCATTCGGATCGCCCGCGCCGCCTCAGGCACTGCGCCGAAGGAGCCGCTGCTGCTCCCGCTTCCAGTCGCGTTCTTTCACCGTTTCGCGTTTGTCGTGCACCTTCTTGCCTCGTCCCAGAGCGAGCTCGATCTTAGCTCGACCCCTGCCGTTAAAATAAATTGAAAGCGGCACAAGTGTCAGACCCTGCCGGGCCACCGCTCCCTGCAATTTCGATATCTCGCGGCCCTTGAGCAACAGTTTGCGCGGCCGCCTAGGCTCGTGGTTCATTCGGTTGCCGTGGCTGTATTCCGGAATGTGGCTGTTGATCAGCCAAACCTCCTCGCCTTCGACGGTCGCATAGCTTTCGGCGATCGAGCCTTCGCCCTGGCGGAGGGCCTTCACCTCGGTACCCACGAGGGCGATCCCCGCCTCGAATCTTTCCTCGACAAAATAATCGAAGCGCGCGCGCCGGTTTTCGGCGACGACCTTCTTCTTGTCGAACGGCGGCGGAAGCGGCTGGGTCATTGGTCTTAGATAAGGCCTGCGTGCGCCAGCGCCGCATCGACGGCGCGCTTCGACTCATCCGAGGCTTCGACGAGAGGCAGGCGGAGCTCGCCCGGAAAGTTGTTACGGAGCCGCGTCAAAGCATATTTCGTGGGACCAGGCGACGCGTCCGTGAACAAGGCCGAGTGAAGCGGGTAGAGCCTGTCCTGGAGCTTCAGGGCGTCATCCCACCGGCCCTCGCGCGTCGCCTTCTGAAGATCCGAGCAGAGCTTCGGCGCCACATTGGCGGTAACCGAAATGCACCCGACCCCGCCCATCGCATTGAAGCCCAGCGCCATGTCGTCATTGCCGCTCAGCTGGCAAAAATCCTCGCCGCAGGCGATGCGCTGGGCGCTGACCCGGGCCAGATTACCCGTCGCGTCCTTCACCGCGACGATCTTTGGAAGCTTCGCGATCGATCCAAGAGTCTCGACCGAGATGTCGGCGACGGTACGCGACGGGACATTGTAGACGACGATCGGGATCGGAGAGGCGTCCGCGATCGCGGTGAAGTGGGCGGCAAGCCCGGCCTGGCTCGGCTTGTTGTAATAAGGGACCACGACCAGCGCAGCGTCGGCGCCCAGGTCCGCGGCTGCCCGGCAGCGCTCGATCGAGTGCGCGGTCGAGTAAGTCCCGCAACCGGCGATGACCGGCACTCGGCCGGCGGCGACCTGCACGCAGGCGGCGATGACGGCGCGATGTTCCTCAGCGCTTAGAGTCGCGACCTCGCCGGTCGTCCCGCATGGGACGAGCGCATCGCTGCCCTCATCGATCTGCCAGGCGACGAAATCACGGAATACCGCTTCATCGACTCGTCCCGCCGCAAAAGGGGTCACGAGGGCGGGTATCGAACCGAAAAACATGGTTAAGTCCTTTGGGCGGCGCAAATATTCAATGACCCGGGCGGTCGTGCGTTAAGCGCCAGATAAGGAGGGGGAGCGTAGGATGTCCAGCATGTGGCGCATTGGCTGGTCCCTTCCCTTCCTGCTCGCGGCAGCAACCGCGTCCGCGCAATATCCCGCGCCGGCCAATTACGCGCCGGCTCCGGCCTATTCGGGCTATTCCGCTTCTTTTGCGATCGGCGACTGGCGCCGGCTGCGCCAGAGCAACGGGTACAGCTTCGCCGATTACGCCCGCTTCCTCATCGCGAACCCCGGCTGGCCCGAGGAAGACAAGCTCCGCCGCTGGGCCGAAAGGGCGATGCGCCCGGGCGAGAATGGGACGACCGTACTTGCCTTCTTTGCGAGTGATCCCCCGACGACCGGCAACGGCTTCGCCCGCCTCGCCGACGCCTATGCGGCGAGCGGCAAGGTTGGTGAGGCGCTCGCTGCGGCGCGAAGCGCGTGGAGCGAAGCAGATCTCGGCAGCGAAGACGAGAATGCGATTCTCAGCCGCTACGGAGCGAGCTTTACGAGCGACGACTACGACCGGCGCGCCGACTCACTGCTCTTTGCGAAAAAGCCCGACGACGCGGTTCGCTTCTATTCCTACACCACGCCCGCCCGTCGTGCCGCCTTCGCCGCGCGCATCGCGATGCAGCGGGACGCCTCGGATGCCGAAAGCCTCTACCAGGCGGTCATCGGACAGGTGACCAGCGATGCCGGCCTGATGATGGATCGCGCACGCTATCTCCGCGCCCGCAATTATGACCAGGCGGCGCGCGACCTCACGGCGAGGCAACACAATTTCACCTATCAGCCGGCCGATCCCGAGCGCTTCTTCGACATGCTCCTGACGCTCGCGAACGACGCTGCCCAGGACCGGCAGTGGCAGACGGCCTACAACATCGCGATGCACCTCAGCGACGCCTTGCCGCCGGGTACGGACATCAGCCAGCAGCCGATCGGGATCCGCGACAATTATACGAGCCTGACGTGGCTCGCCGGTTCGATCGCCCTCGACCGCTTGAATCGTCCCTCGAGCGCGGTCTCGATGTACGACGCCTACGCGCGCGGCGGTCACTCGCTGCAGGTGCAGACCAAGGGGTATTATTGGGCCGGCCGAGCCGCCCTTGCCGCCGGACAGCTGCAGCAGGCGAACGCCTATTTCGAGCGCTCGGCGGCCTACCCGGAGCTATTCTACGGCCAGCTTGCGCTCGAACGCCTCGGCCGGTCCGTCTCCGCGCCGCAGGTCTCGACCGCGCAAAGTGCGGCGACCCCCGCTCAGCGTGCGGCCTTCGCCAACAACCGGATCGTCCAGGCGATCCGGATCCTCCAGCAGAGCGGCAGCGTGGCGGAGCGCACCCAGTTCGTCCGGGCGCTCGCCGAATCGCTCGACAACAACACGGACCGCGGCCTTGCTGTTGAACTCGGCCAGCAGCTCGGCCGCCAGGACCTGCCGGTGTGGGTCGCCCGCATGGCACGCGTCAAAGGCACGATGTTCTACGTCCGCCAGGCCTATCCCACACTGCCTTCTTCGGTCTCGCCGAACATCTGGTCGCTCGCCCACGGAATCACCCGGCAGGAAAGCTCGTTCGATCCCTATGCGATCAGCCATGCCGGTGCGCGCGGCATGATGCAGCTGATGACCGGGACTGCGCGCGAACAGGCCGACAAGATGGGCGTCGGCTATGACGGCTACCGCCTGATCACCGACCCCAATTACAACGTCATGATCGGCTCGGCCTATTTCCAGCGCATGCTCAACAATTGGGGCGGCAGCGTTCCTCTGGCCGTCGCCGCCTACAATGCGGGCAGTGGAAACGTGAGTAAATGGATCGCGCGCTACGGCGACCCGCGGAGCCAGGTCGACATGCTCAAGTGGATCGAGGCGATCCCTTATGTCGAAACCAAGGCCTATGTGCAGCGGGTGATCGAAAACAGCGTCGTCTACGACTCGATGCGGGGCAGCCCAGGTTCACAGCAGGCCTCGCTCCATGTCTCACGCTACCTTGGGAAGACCGGCCCGGCCTGATAGTCGAGGGCAATGTCCGACCAGCCGCGTTTCATCAGTCCCGAAGGATTCGCGCGTGTGCGCGCCGAATATGATGAATTGTTCGGCGTCGAGCGGCCGAAGATGGTCGAAGTCGTGTCCTGGGCGGCGTCGCTCGGCGACCGGTCGGAGAACGCCGACTATCTCTATGGCAAGAAGCGGCTTCGTGAGATCGATCACCGGCTCGCCCACCTCGCGCGGATCATGAAGGCAGCGAAGGTCGTCGACCCGGCAAAACAGGAGGACCGCGGCCAGGTGCGGTTCGGGGCAACGGTCGAGCTCGCGGACGCGGATGACAACCGTCGGACCGTAACCATCATGGGCGACGATGAGACCGATGCGTCGGCCGGCCGGATCGGCTGGAGCGCCCCGCTGGCGCGCGCGCTGATCGGGGCGAAAGTCGGTGACGAACGCGTGGTCCGATTGCCGGCCGGCGAGAAAGGATATGAGATCCTGACGATCAGCTATCCGGACTAGGCGCGGGTCTTTTCCGGGGTTTTTGGCTGGCGGAAGCTGACGACCGTGTCGCCCATCGCGGGCGGCTCTGCCGGCATCGCCTTTTCCATCGCATCGGCGATGGCCGTGAGCGCCGCGATGCACGAGGCAGTGGCATCGTTGGCGTCGATGGCGGTCCACGGCGCCCAACGGGTGTTGGTGTGGGCAAAGAGATCTTGCAAAACATCGTTGGCGCGATCGCGGTTCGCCGGCCCGACGATCGGCTGGATTTCGCCCAGGTGACGGAGCCAGGGGTCCGCCTGGCGCTTCCGCAGGTTGGCCGCCTGCCTTTCCGCAGTCACGTGGAAAAACAGCTTTGCGAACATCGTGCCATGGTCGCGCTGCTGGGCCTCAAACTCATTGATTTCGTCGATCCCACGCGCCCAGCGCTCGTCGTCGAAATTGCCAAGCATGCGCTGCTCGACGATCAGCCGGTACCAGCTGCGGTAGAAGATCGTGGTTTCGCTCGCGCCCGGAAGGCGGCTCCAGAACCTCGCCAGCCAGTGCCGCCCGTCGTCGTCCTCGTCGCAGCCGGCCACCTTGACGACGCTGACGTAGGTCGGGTCGAGCGATCCAACCAGCTTCTTCAGTACGGCCCTTTTTCCCGCGCCCATCCAGCCTTCGAACAGGATGATGGCGCGCTTGCGATGCGCAATCTGTGAAAGCTGGAGGCGCGCCAAACGGTCCTGCAGCGCGGCGAGGGCAGAATCGGCGTCCCCGCCGAACGGCTCTCCTCGTTCAAATTCTGTTAAATCGATCGGCACCCGCGTGAACCTACCGGCTCAATCCAGGCCCGACAATCGATTAGCAACCGGCGTTACGATTTCGGGACAGCTGTGTCCTCGGCGACCACCTTGATGCTCAGTTCCTTGAGCTGCTTGGCCGTGACGGTCGCCGGAGCGTTCATCATCAGGTCCTCAGCCTTCTGGTTCATCGGGAAGAGGATCACTTCACGAATGTTGGGCTCATCGGCGAGCAGCATGACGATGCGGTCGATGCCGGGGGCCGAGCCGCCATGCGGCGGCGCACCATATTTGAAGGCGTTGATCATGCCCGAGAAATTGGTGTCGACTTCGTCGCGCGTGTAGCCGGCGATCTCGAACGCTTTGTACATGATGTCCGGGCGGTGGTTGCGGATCGCGCCGGAGGAGAGCTCCACACCGTTGCAGACGATGTCATACTGCCAGGCGAGGATCTCGAGCGGGTCCTTCGTTTCCAATGCCTCCATCTCGCCTTGCGGCATCGAGAAGGGATTGTGGCTGAAGTCGACCTTCTGCTGATCTTCGTTGAACTCGAACATCGGGAAATCGACGATCCAGCAGAAGCGGAACGCGTCCTTTTCAAGGAGGTCGAGCTGCTCGGCGACTCGGGTGCGCGCGAGTCCGGCAAGCCTCGCCGCCTCCTCTTCCTTCCCGGCAGCAAAGAAGATGCCGTCGTCTGGGCCCAGGCCAAGCTCATCGGCCATCCGGTTCATACGGTCGTCGCCATGGTTTTTGGCGATGGGCCCGCCCCATTCGCCGGACTTGCGGGTAGCATAACCGAGGCCCGCGAAGCCCTCGCTCCGGGCCCATTCGTTCATGTCGTCGAAGAACTTCCGACTCTTCTCCGCCGTTCCGGGAGCCGGGATTGCGCGAACCACGCCTCCTTTTTCAACGATTCCCGCAAAGAGACCGAAGCCTGAGCCTTTGAAGGCCCCGCCGACGTCGCCGATCAGCAGCGGGTTGCGCAGGTCCGGCTTGTCCGTGCCGTATTTCAGAAGCGCTTCCTTGTACGGAATCCGCGGATATTCGCCCGCCGGAGTCACGGTCTTCCCGTTGGCAAACTCCTCGAACACGCCGGACAGGACCGGCTCGATGGCCGCGAACACATCGTCCTGGGTGACGAAGCTCATTTCGAAATCGAGCTGATAGAATTCTCCGGGCGAACGGTCGGCCCGGGCGTCCTCGTCGCGGAAGCAAGGCGCGATCTGGAAATAGCGGTCGAAACCGGCGACCATGATCAGCTGCTTGAACATCTGCGGCGCCTGGGGAAGCGCGTAGAATTTGCCCGGGTGGACCCGGCTCGGGACGAGATAGTCGCGAGCGCCTTCCGGCGAGCTGGCGGTCAGGATCGGGGTCTGGAATTCGGTGAAGCCCTGCTCGACCATTCGGCGCCGGATCGCCGTGATCACCGCCGAGCGCAGGATGATATTGGCGTGGACCTGCTCGCGACGGAGGTCGAGATAGCGGTATTTGAGCCGGATCTCCTCAGGATAATCCTGCTCGCCGAATACCGGCATCGGCAGCTCCGCCGCGGCCGATTGAACGGTTACACTCTCCGCGCGAACCTCGATCTCGCCGGTCGCGAGGTTCGGATTTACCGTTTCCGATGAGCGGGCAACGACTTCGCCCTCGACAGTGACCACAGATTCCACGCGAATCCGGTCGAGCGTCTTGAACGCGGCCGAATCGGTGTCGGTGACAAGCTGGGTAATTCCGTAGTGGTCGCGCAGGTCCACGAAGAGCAGATGGCCGTGGTCACGCTTGCGGTGGACCCAGCCGGACAGCCGGACAGTCTTGCCGACATCGGCAGCGCGCAGCTCGGCGCAGGTGTGGGTGCGATAGGCGTGCATGATGAATTCGGTTCTGCTCAGCGAAAAATTGTGGAGAAAATCGCGCGCCGCGCTTCACTGGGACGAACCTTTTTGTCAACCCGCGAGGGCACAGCTAAAGCGCCCGAGACTCATGCGTATCCATCCTCTGATTACCAAGACCGGCGACCTCAAAGCCCTGGTCGATCGCCTGTGCAAGCAGCCCTTTGTCGCGGTGGACACCGAGTTCATGCGCGAAAATACCTATTGGCCAGATCTATGCCTGATCCAGGTTGCGTCGACCGAGGAGGCCGCAGCGATCGACCCCAAGGCCGAGGGCATCGATCTGAAGCCGCTGCTCGACCTCTTCGTTGCGAACGAGGCGATCCTGAAGGTCTTTCACGCCGGCGGTCAGGACCTTGAAATCATTCACAACCTCACCGGCAAAGTCCCGCACCCATTATTCGATACGCAGATCGCCGCGATGGCCCTCGGCCATGGCGAGCAGATCGGTTATTCGAACCTGATCGAAAGCCTGCTCGGGCACAGCCTCGACAAAGGCGCGCGCTTCACCGACTGGGGCCGGAGGCCGCTCGACAAGCGCCAGATCGATTATGCGATCGCCGATGTCACCCATCTCGCGACGATTTTCCCGCGCATGGTCGAGAAGCTGAAAAAGACCGGCCGCGGTGCCTGGCTCGACGACGAGATGGATCGACTCGCTGATACGTCGAGCTTCGCGTTCGAGCCCGCTGATGCCTGGAAGCGGCTCAAGCTTCCAAGCCGCAACCCGGCGGTGCTCGGCAGGCTTCGGGCGCTCGCGGCCTGGCGCGAAACCGAGGCCCGATCGAAGAACCTCCCACGCGGCCGAATCGTCAAGGACGACACTCTGACCGAGATCGTCCTCCATCCGCCCAAAAACCAGGACGAGCTCGGACGAATTCGGGGCCTGTCCGCCGGGTGGCGCAACAACGACATCGGCGGACGGTTGATCGCCGCCCTCAAGACAGCCAAGCCGCTCGAGCATGATGAGATGCCCGATCGGGATCCCAGGCGCCCTGGGCTGACCAAGGACGGGGTGCTGGTGAGCGACCTGCTCAAGCTTCTGCTCAAAATCCGCTCGAAGGAGGCCGGGGTCGCCGCCCGCCTGATTGCCCGCTCGGACGACCTCGAGGCGCTCGCGGCGGGCGTTCGCAATGACCTCAACATCCTCTCCGGCTGGCGGTACGAGGAATTCGGCAAGGATGCTGTTGATCTCGTCGAAGGGCGACTCGCCTTTGCGATCGTGAACGGCAAGCTGAAGATGAGCCGAGTCGCGACGGAGGAGACGGTCGATGCGTAGCTTTGCCCTGCTGGTTCCGGCCCTGCTCATTGCGTGCTCGACCGCTCCCGCCGAGCCGGTCGTCCATGGCGAGACTCCGGGCCACACCTGCAACGCCGCCGGAACCGACAGCTTCCTCGGCCAGGCCGGAACCAGCGAGTCCGGCGCAGCAATCAAGCGCGCGACCCGCGCCGCCGTGCTTCGCTGGGCGCCGCCCGGCTATATGCTGACAATGGATTTCCGCGCCGACCGGGTGACGGTCAAGCTCGATGAACGCTACAAGATCACCGGTATCCACTGCGGCTAGGGCGCAGACCAGAGGGGGTTGAATCGATGCGTAAGATATTGCTTTTCGTGCCCTTGTTCCTGCTGGCGCCCACCGCTGGCGCGCAGCAGCGGGTTCAAATTGATTCCGTCTGGTCCGGGACGAAGTGCACGCAGTCGGTCGGGCTCGACAGCTTCAAGGGCGAGACGGCGAGCGTCGATCTCGCGGCTCGAATCATGATGGCCTCGCGCGCCCACAATCTCCGGTGGGTGCCGTACGGTTCCGAAGTGAAGCTGAACCGCGGCGCGAACAGGGTCACGGTCCAGCTGGACCAGCAGAACAAGGTCGTCTCGGCAGCCTGCGGCTAAGCCGCCTCGCCGATCATCTTCGAATCGATTAGCGCCCGACGGATCGTCGGTAGCGTCAACCGCGCCCGTTCGCCGATCGCGAATCGGTCGATGGCTTCGACCGCGCGCTCCGCCGTCCAGTAATCGCGATGCAGGCGCTCAGCCATGAAGCGCAGGGCGTCGGCCGGAATGTGCAATCCTCGATCGGCGAAAAGCAGTTGAATCAGTGCTCCGAACAGCTGGTCGTCGGGATGATGGATCCGGGTCACCGGAGTGACCGCAAGCCGTGTCTTGAGGTCGGGCAGCCTCGGGGTCCAGGCCGGCGGGACCTCG
>Ga0268264_10003477_pt1 | contig 13581 bp, 15 predicted proteins | sample KBSSwiS32_FD_190357 | JGI IMG/M metagenome (GOLD analysis project Ga0268264, IMG submission 190357) | Switchgrass rhizosphere microbial communities from Kellogg Biological Station, Michigan, USA - KBS Switchgrass S3-2 (SPAdes) (version 2) | ecosystem: Host-associated > Plants > Roots >...
CATGGTTTGGTTCTTTTGCGGCAAACAAACATGAAAACCTGTTGACCCTCGATGTTGTTGAAAGAACCAACGCCGATATATATGCCGGTGCTCGCGAACTCCTTGAATTGACTGATGCCAAGAATGATATTGAGCGAATGCAGTTCCTCGATATCAATTTCTATATGGCCGAAGACATTTTGACCAAGGTCGATCGTGCGGCGATGGCCGTTTCGCTCGAAACCCGTGCTCCCTTTCTCGATCCACGAGTCGGCCAGTTTGCCGCCTCGATTCCCGTCGAATACAAACTAAAGGGAAGCAAAGGCAAATACATCCTAAAGAAAGCTGTCGAGGACCTGCTTCCGAAAACGATATTGAATCGGCCAAAGAAAGGTTTCGGTATTCCGATCGCCGATTGGCTAAAGGGCCGTCTTAACCCACTTCTGCATGAGATGCTTGCACCTCAAAGAATCAACGAACAGGGCCTGTTCAATTCCGACTACGTCCAGAAGTTGATCACGGAACACGAAACCAACAAAGCTTCACATCACAAAGAGCTTTGGACTCTGCTGGTGTTTGAGCTTTGGCTTGATAATTTTCTTAGGGAAATACGAACGTAAGCAGCGGTGTAATTTTGACCCTCGCGTTACGCCCCTTACTTACGTGCGGGCTTCTGCATATAAAGACATTCGAGTATTATCGGATTTATGACTCCACTCTACCCTGAGATAGAGCCCTTTGATTCGGGCATGCTGAAGGTTTCGGAGATTCACGACATTCATTACGAACGCGTCGGAAATCCAAACGGGATACCTGTTGTCTTTCTCCACGGCGGCCCGGGGGGCGGCCTGATCCCGATGTATCGACAGTTTTTCGATCCTAAGGCCTATCACGTGATCTTGTTCGATCAGCGAGGTTCCGGCCAATCTACACCACACGCAGAACTTCGTGAAAATACGACCTGGGACCTGATAACCGACATCGAGGCACTTCGCGAGAAGTTCGGCATCGACAAATGGTTTGTCTTTGGCGGATCGTGGGGAAGCACGCTGAGCCTGGCATATGGCGTCTCTCATCCGGACCGCTGTCTCGGCCTGATCCTACGGGGAATATTTCTGACGCGGCGAAAAGAGCTTGAGTGGTTTTATCAATACGGGGCATCCGAGATATTTCCTGATTTCTGGGAGCGATACCGGGACGAGATCCCGGAGGACGAACGCGGCGATTTTGTAACTGCCTACTACAAGCGGCTGACCAGCGACGATGAGAAAACAAGGCTGTCGGCCGCACGTGCCTGGAGCGTGTGGGAAGGTTCGACGTCGAAGCTTTATCCAGACAAAGATCTGATGGAACATTGGGAAGGCGAGCACGAAGCACTGTCGCTCGCTCGCATAGAATGCCATTATTTTATGAATAACTCGTTCTTTCCGTCAGAGAACTATCTCATCGAAAACATAGATAAGATCAGGCATATCCCAACCGTCATAGTTCAAGGCCGATATGACGTCGTTTGCCCAATTGCCTCTGCCTGGGAGCTGCACAAGGCATTTCCCGAAGCCGATTTTGTCGTGGTGCCGGACGCTGGCCATTCCGTATCGGAAAAAGGAATTACGTCCGCCCTGGTCGATGCGATGAATAAGGTTCGAGGACAGGCGGAAAGAACCGTCCAAGGGTAAAATGAGCGGTCCGGACCCGTTTTTTAATGAAAACCATGTAAAATGGTTGTATTATTGACACTGTGGATAAACTTTGCTGATCGATCGAGAATCGAACGGCAAGGGCGCGATCTATGCGATTTGGCTGGCCGGAAATATTATTGCTTGTGATTGCGTTAGTGCTGCTTTTTGGGGCGTCACGGCTGCCGCAGCTTGCCAGGTCTATCGGCCAGTCACGCAAAGCTTTTAAGGATGCGTTTCGCGATGGCGATGAGGATGATTCGGCCGGTTCGCGGCAGATCGACGCCGGCCAAGCAAAGGCTGATACCTCGTCCTTTACCGACGAAGAAATACTGGCCGAGATGCAGCGCAGGACCGAACCGAAATCTTAGGCCACGGATGCATTCCGTTGGGAGTGAATTTTATGTTTTTATCAATGTTTCTTTTTATCTTTGACAGTCCTGTCCAGATCGCCATGGTTATTGGCGTGATAGTGCTTCTTTTCGGAGCGGGCCGGTTGCCGCAGCTTGCTAAATCTCTCGGCCAATCTCGAAAAGCCTTCAAAGAGGGAATGCGCGAAGCCGAAGAGGACGACGCTGCCCATCCAATTGCCATCTCAGCCAATAGTCCGGCTCCGCAGATCACGCAAATGAGCGACGAAGACCTGATGGCCGAAATGCGTCGCCGCGTAGAGGCGAAACAATCATAGAAGGGCTGAAATGGGAGAATGGTGAAAAGTGAAAAAGCTGGTCCCTTGTAAGCTTTCTCACTTTGCACTTTTAGCCATTACCCCTTTTCACCGGTCAGGAGCGTCACTTTCACGGAAAATCTAAATGTAAGATCGCCGTCTTCAGTATCGATCAATTGAGCGAGTCTTGTTGTGGCTCGCTCTTTTTCTTCTTCGTCCAACACTTCCAGCCACACCGGCAGCAAGAAATCGGCAACGAGCGGTGAGGCGACAAATTCAGCTCCATTTTGGTATTCAAAGATCTCGGTGACCGTCTGTGTATTGATATTCACGATACCGGCCGATTTCGCCAACGTCTCGATCCGAGAAACGGTCGGAATTACTGCGATCAGCTCTTCAACCGCTGCACCATGCTCTGCGAGATCCTCGAAAAACAGGACCTCCCACATCAAAGAAAATACTTCGCCGAAGCTCCCGGCCGACGGGAGAAATACAGCGATGTCGCCGCCGGTGCGGGCAACGCGAACCGTGTTGTCGATAAAGGTCTCGACATCCGCGGGCTTTACAAATGTCGCGTCCGCCAACACCGCGTCGAACGCATCATCCTCAAATCGGAGCATTGAAAAATCGACATTTGACCGCACTGCGGCCCCCTTGTCGCGGGCGATAGCGAGCAGGTCCTCATTCTCGGTGGTCGCAAAGATATTCGTCTTCTCGCCAAACCTCTCATCGATCGACAACGCGTGCCCTCCAGTGCCGGCATTGACATAAAGCATGTTCTCCGATTCGCGGAGGTCCATATGTTTGTCGACGAGATCGGTGAACCGCCTGGTCCATTCGTCCTGAATATAAAGGTCCCGTAAATAGGCGAGCTCCTTTTGCGTTTTGGGCATATATTTATTAAATCTTATGCTAAATGACGGTGCAAGTTCGCCTTTCTTTGGAAATTGGCCGCTCGTAAGTCCGGTCGTAATTTCCGCGATATTATTAGATAAACCTTATGACAAAACGTGTTACAGAACTATTTGACCTGTCCGGCAAGACGGCGATCGTTACGGGTGGTTCGCGGGGCATCGGGAAGGAAATGGCCGAAGGTCTTGCAGAGGCCGGAGCAGGCTTGATGCTCTGCGCCCGTCGCGCGGAATGGCTCGATGAGACCGTAGCTGAGTTCAAAGCTAAGGGATTTGGCGCAGCCGGCATCGTGTGCGATGTGTCTAAGCCCGCAGAGGTGAAGTCCGTTGTCGACGAGACGGTGAGGCAATTCGGCGGAGTCGATATCCTGGTCAACAACGCCGGCGTTTCGTGGGGTGCAATGCCGGAGGATATGCCGATCGAGAAATGGCAGAATGTACTAGACGTAAACCTGACCGGTTGTTTCCTCTTCGCTCAGGCTGTGGGACGCGAAATGCTCAAGCACAACAGCGGTTCGATCATAAACATCGCCTCGATCGCGGGCATGAGATCTTCGGCAAATGGTCCCTTCTATGCCGGGTATGTTGCCAGCAAGGCAGGACTCATCGGTCTGACGCGCGAACTTGCCGCTAGCTGGGGCAGAAAAGGCATTCGTGTGAATGCAATTGCTCCCGGATTCTTTCACTCGCGCCTGGCTGACGCAGCTATCGACATCTACGAACGAACAGTACAGGAAAACAATGCCATCCCGCGCATCGGGGCCGAGGGCGAACTGAAAGGCACCGTGGTATTTCTTGCCTCCGATGCGTCCAGCTACATTACAGGACAGACAATAGCGGTCGATGGCGGAATGACGATCTAGGATAGGTCTTCTTAGAAGTACGCCAGGTCAGTTCAGTATTTTGTTGCGGAACATTCGATCGAAAAAACTGCCAAAATGCGTTGTTCGCGGCCAAAATGACACAAACTGCGGCACTGATTCGGTGAATATCTTTCCGCCCGATCCGCTACCATTTTTTTTAAGAAAAGGGTCTAATAGAAAAAAATGGAGTTGAGTCCAAGTTTATCTACATTTTCCGTATTGGTAATTGGTTTCGTTCTTGGCCTGCAGCACGCTACTGAGGCTGATCATCTCGCGGCGGTTTCGACGATCGTCAGTGAAAAGAAAAATCTTTTCATGGCGTCCCTAGTGGGCGGCCTGTGGGGTGTCGGACATACTATTTCACTCTTCGCGGTCGGCATTATTGTGATCTTCTTAAAACTGCAGATCTCGGAGAGTGTTGAGGCCAAGCTGGAAGCCTGCGTTGGTCTGATGCTGGTGATTTTGGGCGTTAACGCCCTGCGCAAGCTTCTCCAGGCAAAGAAAGTGCACATTCACACTCATGAACATGGCGGTCACGTTCATGCGCACATTCACACGCATGCCGAGAAAGCCGCAGAAGAATCGCATCATCGCTTTAGTCTGCGTTCGATCGTCATTGGCATGGTGCATGGGCTCGCCGGAAGCGCCGCACTGATGCTGCTGGTAGTGCCGACGATTCCTTCGCCGTGGCTCGCAACACTTTATATCTTTGTCTTTGGTGTGGGTTCGATCGGCGGAATGATGACGATGAGTTTTCTGATCGGACTGCCGTTTCACTTTACGGCCAACCGCTTCGACATCCTCAACAAAGCGATCCGGTTGTCCGCGGGCGTCTTCAGCCTCGGGCTTGGGGCGACTATTATCTACGAAAAGCTCCTTATGGCCTGAGGTGCCTACCCGACGAACTTAAATTCTCCAAATTTTTCCGGGACGTGAAAGGCAGGTTCTTTCGTGAACGTAGGCTGCCATGCAAGGTATCCGCGCGTTGGGTCCTTGCCAACGCAGCGCAAAAGATTTCCGAGCCAAACATCGCCTAATCGAGGTGTTTTGCCCAGAGCCTTCCATTCGATCCTTATCGCCATCGTGATCATATCCGTACCGATACTGGCTGTCGCTTCCATTCCAGATCGGTATTCCCAGTCTGTTTCGCGCTTGCCCGAAGTAAGATCGATCGCAAGGTCAACCCATTCGCCATTCGGGGCAACCTCAAATTCAAAATACTTACGGCGTTCGGTTTTATCGGGCGCGATAAAGATCTCGCATACATCGCGATCCCACAGTTTCAGAGTCTTGGCCGCAATACTCGGGCGGTCACTAACGATCAGAGGTTCCGTCTGTCGCGCTTCGAACCGAACATATAATGCTGTGCCCGACCACAACATGCGAGCTGCAAACCTGCGGCCCGCCGGCGCAGCTTTACCCGACCAATAGGTGCCAACAACAACCTCATTTGCGGCGACCCACTGACGATTGGCCAGGTCTGTTACCGGAAAATCCTTTGTGATGTGATGGATCTTTACGGCAGCCTTTTTGTCGATGGTCATCGTTTGAGCGTTTGTCAGCAAAAGGAAAATCAGAAGCCAGACAGGGGACAAAAATGGGCTTAACCTGATCATCGATCTTAAGGCGACAATATTCGACGTTTTATCCAGCGAAGTTCGGTCGCCGCGGCTTTTCCAACGCCCCGAACAACCATCCGTGCGGTCGCGTTGCCGCTGAATGCACCCGCGATCGCATAAAGTGTCCTGAATGATACGCGAGGTTCATTTGAAACCGCAAACACCGGCTCCCATCTTTCCGGCCTAAGCTTAGCCTTAAACGCATCAAGCCCGTCGAAATTGTAAAAACGCTGTCCGTGTTTTCTAAGCCACGCAAGAATCAGCCGAAGCCATACCGGATTATCGAAGGGCCCAACATCAGCGCGTTTTGAAAGGGGCGAGAGACCGAGCGTTGCGTAGTCGCATCCGTCTGCCGCCAGAGCACGCATTGCAGTGTCGATCATAAATTCAACCGTGCCGTTCGGTGCGCCCGGACGATGCGGAAACTGTTCGAACAGCCAACCGTTTCGCCGCCTGACAGGGGATAAGACGATGAAACCGACCACGCTACCTTTATGTTCGGCGACAAAAATACGGCGATTTTCGAGCCGAGCCAGCGTATCGGATTCGACCATAAAATGAAGCGGCGGCAGGCCTTTGGAATCAAGCCACCAGTGAAGACATTCGGCGAGATCAGGATGCATGCTTGCTCTTTCGTTAGGCCATTCGCTAACCACCATGCCTTTATTGCGGGCCCGATTTACCTGAGCTCGCAGTGATCTATTTGCCGCAACGATCTTCGGCCACGCTGTCGGCTCCCAAACCGGCTGTGCCCCAAGCAGGAATTTCGTATGATCGGCCGAATCCGCGAATATCGATTCCATTCTGGATTCAGCACAAAAATAACATACACGTTCATTGTTAGCATCGGCATCAGCTTCGAATTCTATAGCGACGGCCGCCAGGCGATCCTTCGAACAAACTGGGGCCCCGGCAACAACACGAACGCCGGCCGAAGTAACGTATCCCACAACAGCGTCACCCAAAGCGGAAAACCAACGCCTGATCCCGGGATTAATTATCTGAAACGACGTCGAATTCCAACCATGGGCAAGAACTATCTTGCGGGCACGAGCGATCGTCGGATTCTCTTGTCTTGGCGGATAGATAGGCAACACTGGAAAGACAAATTCCATTAACTTCCAGTATTAAGAACGGTCTTGAAGGCCATTTTGGCGAGTTTCCACGTACGGTTCCAGTCGATCTTGCCATCAGGATCGCGGCCCATTAGTTTGGCAACAAACATTTTTCGAAAATCCTTTCCTTCGCGCCGGAGCATGAATTCCTTGGCGTAGGGTTTAGCGGTTTCGAAGAAATTAAATTCCGGATCGGTAACAATGCCAATGCCTTCGAGCGTCATAAGGGCCCGCATGATATACGTGAAATTCGACGGCAGACGAAACGGGTAATCGTACATCACATCTGCCAGATCGTAGGTCAGTTCCTTGAAATTCACATCCTTTAGTTTCAGGTTCAGATGAAACTCGAACATCTTCTCAACGACCGGCTTTACAATGTCCGGATTCGTTCCCGGCTTTAGAAAATCAAGATCGATCAGATCCTGAGCGATTCCCGATGGGTCTTTGCCAACCACATGGAAAAAAGCATCGATCATCTTTGCCTGTAGCTCCGGCGTGATCCGGCCGACCATTCCGAAGTCAAAGAACGCGAGCCGCCCATCGTCCATAACAAGCAAGTTGCCCGGATGCGGATCTGCGTGAAAGAACCCATCCTCGAGAAGCTGCTTCAAATACGTTTTTATCAATAACCGGTTTACCTTCGCCGGCGAAATGTTGCGGCGATTTTGTTCTTCTAGGTCTACGACCTTGATGCCGTGGATGAAATCCATTGTCAGCACCTTTGTCGTAGTGGCGTTCCAATAAATGGTCGGAACGTGGATATTCGTCCAGTTCTTAAAGTTGCTGCGAAAACGTTCGGCATTTAAAGCCTCCGCCCGGTAATCCATCTCCTCGTGGATCGTCGCGTCAAATTCGCGAAGCATTCCGGCCCAATCGGCGTTTTCATTAAGCTGTGGAAACCGTTCGACAAACTTCGCGACCTTTTTGAGAATGACGATATCGCCCTTTATGGTGGCTTCTAGATTTGGCCGCTGAACTTTGACCGCGACCTCTTCGCCCGTATGAAGTTTGGCGCGATAGACCTGTCCGAGCGAAGCCGCAGCCACCGGCTCAAGCTCAAACTCCGAATAGACCTCATTGATCTTTCGTCCAAGTTCGTGCTCTATCCGTGCAAAGGCAACATCGTTTGGAAACGGTGGAACGCTGTCGACAAGAGTTCCAAGTTCGACAACGAACGGCAGCGGCAGCAGATCGGCCCGCGTTCCCATCGACTGGCCCATCTTGATAAACGTCGGCCCAAGCTCGATCAGTTTTTCCCTGAGCCACACTGCCTGCCTTTCCTGATTGCTCTCGCGATCAGCTTCGCTACCCAAAAAGTATCGGCGAAGTAGCCCCATCGCCTTCTGAAAGAACCATAACCGCACGGCATACAGCTTCTCACCGTATACTGCCAGTCGCGTTAATCGCTGCGCTTTTTTTAGCCGCTCTTTCTTATGCTTTGACTGTTGTTCACGATGAATGTCGAACTGATTTAGATAAAGATAAAGTGAGAGCGTAGCAATTACACGCGATATCTGAAACAGCCGAAGATATCCTCGGATCCCGTGATACCGTTTCTCGATCTCCGACTCTTTCTTCTCAAGAAATTTCTCTTCCTCGAGCAACTGCTCACTGGTGATCTGCTTCGCGATCGGAAGATCTTTGGTCGCGATCATCGGCCCTGTATCCTTCACTATCTGCACGTCAAGAGCAACGCCGTTAACCGGATGTTCGACCACTGCTAAACTCTGCTTTTCTTCTAATCCGTTCATCGCTTACCGGCTACCTCCTGTCCGAACTGGAGCAGATAGCCATTGTTATCATATACGGCAAATTCACGCATTCCGTACTGGAAGTCTTCGATGCCGTAGCAGACGCGTGTTTTGTCCTTTAGTTTCTCCCAGAGTGCGTCGATGTCATCGGAAGTAAAGTAAAAGGAACCTGTAAAGCCGATCTTTTCATATGGAGTGTGTTCGTTCGGTTTGGCGAGCATGATTGAAACATCGTCGATCCAAAGCATCGCCCAACCCCATTCATCGCTTACCTCGCCAGCGGTGAATCCCAGGACGCTTGTGTAGAAATCGATCGTACCTTTGAAGTCCTCAGTCCAAAGCATCGGGCGGAGTTCGGTTATCTTCATAGGATCTCCAGCATATTCCGTACGCCCTGATGGCGGAAATAGTTCAATGCGCGAGCGGTGTCTTTCTGGATCTGTGCCTTTAACTCTTCAATTCCGTTGAATTTACGCTCGTCGCGAATGCGATGCAGGAATCGAACGCGGAGGACATCGCCGTAGAGATCACTATCGAAGTCGAAGATGTAGCTTTCGATCGACGGTTCGACGTCTTTTTCAAATGTCGGGCGGACGCCGATGTTCGTGATGCTTCGCCTCCACGTACCGTCAACCAGCGTCGAAGTTGCATAGACCCCGAAACGAGGAATGACCCGATTGTGCGGATGGAGGTTTGCGGTTGGAAAGCCGATAGTGTGCCCGCGGCGATTTCCCCGAACTATCACTCCTTCCACGCCATACGGCCGTCCGAGCATCCGCCGCGTCAGATTTACTCTGCCTTCGGCAAGCAGCTCACGGATCCGCGATGAGCTTATGCGGTGCCCGCGAAGCCGTACTTCATCAACCTCGTCCGCTTTGAATCCCAGCTCACCGCTCATCTTGCGGAGCAATTCAATATTGCCGCCGCGGCCTTTGCCGAACGCAAAACCTTTGCCTAAGTAGACTTCGCGGGCATGAAGACGGTCGCGAACGATATCGGTCAGGAACCCTTCGGCAGGCAGCGACGCAAATTCGCGAGTGAACGGGATCACTATCGCTTGCTCGATCCCAAGCACCTCGAAATTGGCCAGCCGCTGGTCGAGCGTCTGAAGCAGAGGCGGAGCCGATTCCGGATGGAGGACGGCCCGAGGATGCGGATCAAAAGTAATGGCCGTTGGCGCGACACCAATAGCTTTGGCCCTTTCGACCACCGTTTGCATGATTCTCTGGTGACCGAGATGCAGTCCGTCGAAAACACCGAGCGTAAGTACCGTCGGCCGAACGATGTTAGCGTTCTCGGTTCCGTGAAATATCTTCATAACCTAAAGAGAAATAGTATTTTAGGCGGTAGCATTAGGCAAACACGCAAGGAGATAGAGACGCAGCCCGAAAATTCCTAACATTGGGCAGCGGAAAACGATTTCCCGCACGCGCAAAATCATTTCCCGGACGCCGAAGACGATTCCCCTCACGCGGAAAACCTTTCTCCCCAGGCGGAAAACCTTCTATCCCAAGTGGAAAATCTTCTTTCCCCGGCGGAAAACCTTTCACCCCAAGCGGAAAACCTTCCTTCCCGGGCGGAAAACCTTCTATCCCAAGTGGAAAATCTTCTTTCCCCGGCGGAAAACCTTTCACCCCAAGCGGAAAACCTTCCTTCCCGGGCGGAAAATCTTCTTTCCCCGGCGGAAAACCTTTCCCCCCAAGCGGAAAACCTTCTTTCCCGGGCGGAAAATCTTCTTTCCCAAGTGGAAAACCTTTCCCCCCAAGCGGAAAACCTCTCTTCCCACGCCCAGATGGCACGAATCCTTGAAAAGTAGGCGACTTTCACATATTATCAACGGCGTTGGCAGACGGACTCCAAACCCGTCTTTTCGATCGGATCAATCTAAAAGAGGGCTACGATTCTTTGCTTTCAAGGCAAAGGAGGATGCTTGAAATGTTTTTCAACTCATGCAGCAATTTTGGGCGCGGCCGTGGCCCTTTTTCGCCGGGACCAGCAGCGCTTTTCTTAATCTTACTTTCATTGACCATCTCGTATGGACAGAAAACCAGCGAGATTAATTCCGGCATGAACGGCAATGAACAAATAGAGGGAAGGGTCTTCTTTCCACCGGGAGACCGATCCGGTATCCGTCCTATCGTCAAGCTTCGGAGCCTAAGCTCACTGGAAGTTACCGGAATAGCGGATCAGAATGGTGGTTTCCGCTTTACACACCTAAGACCCGATACGTATACGGTTATCGTGGACGCTGGCGACGAGTATGAGAAAGCGACAGACACTGTTTCCGTCGGATTTTCTGGTTCCGTTCCCGCTGAGGGCAATCCGGGTTCTTATGCTGTCCCTCTTGTTTACCAGGCCCAGTTTTACCTCAAACATAGGCGCCTAAACGCGACTACCGAAAGCGCGACCGCGTCGAACACAGCATTTGCGAATGTGCCGAAGTCGGCGCGGGACCTCTTTCAGCAGGCGCTTGAAAGTGCCCGCGCGGGCAACCATCTGAAAGCTATCGAACAGTTGAAGTCGTCGATTTCGCAAGCTCCGAGGTTCGCACTTGCGTACAACGAGTTGGCCGCACAATATCTAAAAATAGGCCAAGGAGATCAGGCTGTTGAGACGTTAAAAGAGGCCCTTGGAATTGATCCGGAGGATTTTAATTTGCGGTTGAATTACGGCGTCGCTCTCTTGAACCAGAAAAAATTCGAAGCTGCCGAAACCGAGCTCCGACTGGCAATCCAGAAAAACGCGGATTCACCTGTGGCCCGTTACTATCTCGGTCTGGCTTTGATCGGTCAGCAAAAGTTTGATGAGGCTCGGCCGGTATTCGAGGACGTGATCAAAAATGGCGGGGACAACATAGCCCTGGCGCACAGGAGTTTAGGGGGAATCTACCTGCGTAACAAACAGTATCGTAAGGCGGCGGACGAATTAGAGAAGTATCTCAAACTTGAGCCGAAGGTGTCAGATGCAGAAAGGATTCGCGGCACCATCAAAGAACTACGACATAAGGCCTAGTCATTCGCACAAGCTAGAAAGCCTCGTTAAAGCTGACATCTCCGGCGACCGCGACCTGGTAGGCGGATACCCGGCGTTCGAAGAAATTGGCAAGTTCCTGGACGTCCTGCAGATCCATGAATCCGAAGGGATTCTTGGCGCCGTAGACCTTTTGCATTCCGAGCATGGCGAGACGCTGATCTGCTATGAATTCGAGGTATTGCCGCATATCGACCACCGATAAGCCGGCGACGCCGCCGCTTAAGATATCCTCGGCAAACTGCATTTCGCACGTAACAGCTTCGTCGAGCATTTCTACGACGCGGCGTTCCATAGCAGCGTCGAAAAGCTCGGGTTCTTCATTTCGAACCTGCTTTACTACCTCAAGCGCAAAATTCATATGAGCCGATTCGTCGCGAAAAACCCAATTCGTCCCGGCGGCGAGGCCGTGGAGCAGTCCTTTTGAACGCAGGAAATACACGTAGGCGAAGGCGGCGAAGAAAAACAGGCCCTCTATACAGGTTGCGAAACAGATCAAGTTAAGAAGGAACTGTCGCCGATCATCAAGTGATTTCAACGAATCAAGATCCTGGATCGAATCGATCCATTTCATGCAGAAATCGCCTTTGGCACGGATCGAGGGAATATTCTTAATCGCAGAAAACGCTTGCTCACGTTCCTCATGATCCGGAATGTATGTATCAAGCAGCGTGAGGTAAAACTGCACATGGACTGCTTCCTCAAAAAGCTGCCGCGAGAGATACATCCGAGCTTCGGGCGAATTGATGTGCTTGTAGAGGTTGAGGACCAGATTATTTGAGACGATCGAATCGCCGGTCGCAAAGAACGCCACGAGCCGGTTGATCATATGCCGCTCCGCCGGCGTCATCTTTGAACGCAGGTCCGTCACATCGGTCGAAAAATCGACCTCCTCGACAGTCCATGTGTTCTTGATCGAATTTTTATACATTTCATAAAAATCCGGGTACTTCATCGGACGAAGAGTTAAGTTGAATCCGGGATCTAAAAGCATAGTTTTGAATATCGAATGATGAATATCGAATTTCGAAAAAAAATCATTTCCGAGATTTTGCCGTTTTTATTGATGACACAAAAATAGCGATCAATTGTTCCGTTTCGCCTTGCAGTCCCTTCAATTTTTCGGCGCTTACAAAGTTTCCGTCCACCAATAACTCCAACCAATAAGCTGTTTCATCCAATTCCTGAAGGCTGCTAGTCATTTTGCTAATAAACTCTGAATTTGAGCGCGATCTACAGGCTTCTCTGTACTGAGCACCCACGCTTGTGCCACTTCGCAACATTTGCTTACCAATAACCTGAGCGTCAGCAGTCTTAGGAAGAGAACTAAAAAGCTTGATAATTCTTAGAGAGAATTGTTTTGTTCGTAGCTTAAGGTCAAACTCTTTCATCCCTAATTCGAAATTCGTTATTCGATATTCGTAACTTGTTACTGACAAGCCTCACAACTCTCTGGATTTTCGAGCGAGCAGACTAATGCTTCCTGGTCGGTGATTTCGCTGACCTTAAATTCGGCGGTTACCTGGGCGATCTTGGTGGCGGGCCGCGAACGCAAGTAGTATGTGGTCTTCAACCCCTTTTGCCAGGCGTACATGTACATCGAGGAGAGCTTGCCGATGTTCGGGCTTTCCATGAATAGATTGAGCGAAGCACTTTGGTCAATGAAGGCACCGCGCATCGCCATCATGTCTATCAGCGATCGCATTGGGATCTCCCAAGCAGTGCGGTAGATCTCCCGAAGCTCGGGCGTAAATTCCTCAAGGTCCTGGACCGAGCCCTCGGCCAACTTGATCTTGTTACGGATCTCGTCGGTCCAGAGGCCGATCGCCTTTAATTCCTGTACAAGATATTTGTTGATCTGGACAAAATCGCCCGACAGGGTTTCACGTTTGAAGAGGTTCGACACCTGCGGCTCGATGCATTCGTAACACCCAGCGATCGAGGCAATCGTCGCGGTAGGTGCGATG
>Ga0268264_10003487_pt1 | contig 13557 bp, 9 predicted proteins | sample KBSSwiS32_FD_190357 | JGI IMG/M metagenome (GOLD analysis project Ga0268264, IMG submission 190357) | Switchgrass rhizosphere microbial communities from Kellogg Biological Station, Michigan, USA - KBS Switchgrass S3-2 (SPAdes) (version 2) | ecosystem: Host-associated > Plants > Roots >...
GTCGATCAAGTCCGCGTCTCGAAAGCTGTCTCTACGTAATGAAAAAAACCAAACACCGGGCGGGATTTGTCACCATCCTCGGCCGCCCTAACGCCGGCAAATCCACGCTCTTAAACGCGCTGCTCGGCACCAAGCTGGCGATCGTGGCAGCCAAGCCGCAGACCACCCGCACGTCGATTCAAGGCGTGTTGACGCTGCCGCAGGCGCAAATCGTGTTCGTCGACACGCCCGGCATTCACAAATCCAACACGCTGCTGAACAAGCGCATGATGGACACCGTTCGCACCGCCGCCGGTGCGCCCGACGTAGTCTTGTTCGTGATCGACGCCCTCGCGCCGTTCACCGATGAAGATTTGCAGGCGGTCGATCTGGCGAAAAAAGTGGAAGCTCCCGTCATCGCGGTTTTCAACAAAGTGGACTGGCTGGAGCAGAAGCCCAAGCTGCTCGACTTGATCGAGAAATACCGCCCGCTGCACGATTTCGCGGCCTACATCCCGATCTCCGCCAAAACGGGCGATGGCCTGGACGTCCTGCAACACGAAATCATGGAGCGCCTTCCCAGCGGCCCCGCGCAATATCCGGACGACTACTTGACCGATCAGCCGCAGCGTTTCCTCGCCTCCGAAGTGCTTCGCGAAAAAGTTCTGCACCACACGCAACAGGAAGTGCCGCACGCCGTAGCGGTAGTGATCGAATCCTGGGAGGACACACCCAAGCTGCTGCGCATCGCCGCCACCATCTATGTCGAAAAGACCGGACAGAAAGCCATCTTAATCGGCGCCGGCGGGGAAGCGCTCAAGAAGATCGGCACGCTCGCGCGCAAGGAGCTCGAGCATCTGTTCGATCGCAAGGTCTTCCTGCAAACCTTCGTGAAAGTCCGCTCCGGATGGCGGCAGGATCCCGCATTTTTATCGGCGGTTGACTGGCGCTAGAATTGGAAAGGCAACCTATGCGTCTGATCTCTTTGCTTCTGATCCTCGTGCTGCTCGTGCCCATGCTTGTCATGGCACAAGGAACGCCCGACGACGACCGAATCTACGACGCTGTCCGCCGCAGGCTGGCCGACGATGCCGACGTCAAAGGCGCCGGCTTCGACGTCACCGTGAAGAATGGCGCCGTCACTTTGCTAGGCCGCGTACACGACGCAGCCGCCCGCGACAAGGCCGCCCGCCTGGCGAAAAAGGTGAAAGGCGTCACCAGTGTGGATAACAAACTCAAGTTGTTCAGCGACAATTAGTGGCGGAAGTGGCGCACGCCGGTGAACACCATGGCGAGCCCTAAGCGGTCCGCTGCAGCAATCACATCTTCATCGCGCACTGATCCGCCAGGCTGAATTACTGCCGTGATTCCGTGCCGCGCCGCTTCTTCGACGCCGTCGGCGAACGGGAAGAAGGCGTCCGAAGCCACTACCGACCCGGTCAGCGGCAGAACCGCTTTCATCGCGCCGAACTTCACGGAATCGACGCGGCTCATCTGGCCCGCGCCGGCGCTGATGGCTTGCCCCGCGCCATTCACCACTCGCGCGTAGACGATTGCATTGCTCTTCACGTGCTTCGAGACTTTCCAGCCGAATTCGAGCGCGGCCCACTCGGCATCCGTCGGCGCGCGCTTGGTCTTCACTTGCGTCTCTAGCCGCGACAAGCGATGCACGTCCGGAGTCTGCGCCAGGAAGCCGCCGCTGATCGACTTCACTACCGTTTCCGCAGGCTCGCCGGAAACTCTCAATAGGCGCAAATTCTTTTTGTCGTGCAGAATGCGGAGCGCGTCTTCACTGTACCCCGGCGCGGCGATGGCTTCGATGAAGGTCTTGGCGATTTCCGAAGCTGTCTCACCATCGAGCGTCCGGTTGAACGCCAGCACGCCGCCGTAGGCCGAGACAGGATCGGCTTCGAACGCCCGCCGGTAGCTTTGGGCCAGCGTCGCGCCCTCCGCGCAGCCGCACGGATTGGTGTGCTTGATGATGGCCGACGCGGGCGCGTCAAATTCCGCGATCAACTGCCAGGCTGCGTCGAGATCCACCAAATTGTTGTAGGAGAGCTCCTTGCCATGCAACTGCTCGGCGCCTGCGATGCCCGCGCCGCCGGACGCATACAGCGCCGCAGCCTGATGCGGGTTCTCCCCGTAGCGCAACGCCAGCCGGCGCGGCGCTCGAATATCGATGATCGCCGGCAGCACATCGCCCGTCGGCGGAATCTCCGCCAGCCGCGCGCTCACCGCGCGATCGTACGCGGCTGTAGTCGAGAATGCTTTTTTCGCCAGCCGCCAGTGGGTTTCGCTGCTCAGGACTCCGCCATTCCCGCGCAGCTCCTCGATGATCACCGAGTAATCGGAAGCTGCTGTCACCACTGCCACATCCTGCCAGTTCTTGGCCGCCGCACGGATCATGGTGGGGCCGCCGATGTCGATGTTCTCGATCAACTCCTCCAGCGGCGCGTCTTTCTTCGCCGCAATTTTCTCGAACTCATACAGATTGACGCACACTAAATCGATGGGCGGAATCCCATGTTCCGCGATGGCTCGCATGTGCTCGGGCTTGGAGCGCATCGCCAGAATGCCGCCGGCTATCCGCGGATGAATGGTCTTCACGCGGCCGTCCAGCATCTCTGGGAACGCAGTGACTTCCGCCACTTCGCGCAACGGTGCGATCCCGGCTTCTTTAAGGACACGATAAGTTCCGCCAGTGGAAACCACCTCGATGCCCAGACTTACAAGTGCGCGAGCGAAATCCACAACTCCGCTCTTGTCGGTGACGCTCATCAAAGCGCGCTGAATTCGTGACATGAACTATCCATTCTGACATGGAGGGACACTGGCGAACTGCGCAACCCGGTTTCAGCAGGAGTACACTACACGACATGTCATCACCCTCACGCCGCAGCTTTCTAAGCGCCAGTGCGGGAGTCGCCGCTGGTTTCGCCGCGCGCCCCGCTGCCGCCCAAGTACCGCTCGACCGTCTGCAGAAGGCCCAACGCATCCTGCTCAAAGGCGGCATTGTTCTTTCGCTCGACTCCAAAGTCGGCGATTTCGAGAAGGCCGATGTCTTGATCGAAGGCCAGAAAATCGCCGCCATCGCACCCACCGTGCCCCCGTCATCGGCGGTAGTGGTGGACGCCACCGGGATGATCGTGATGCCGGGTTTCGTCGACACGCATCACCATCAGTACGAAACGCTGCTGCGCAGCATCCTGTCAGACGGGAACCTGGGCATCTTCAGCGACGCACCCAAGAATTACATTTCTGTGATCCAGGGTATCCTCACGCCCGCCTATCTGCCGGACGACGCCTACATCTCCGAACTGGTGGCCTCACTCAGCCAGCTCAACGCCGGCGTCACCACCACCGTCGACCTGTCGCAGGTCTCGCACACCCCCGCGCATTCCGACGCCTGCATCGCTGGCCTCAAGGAATCCGGACGCCGCGCCGTGTATTCTTATTCGACCGGCGTCAAGGGCACGCAGTTTCCACAGGACGTCACACGCATCAAGATGCAATACTTCTCTTCCAGTGACCAGCTGGTGACTCTCGCGCTGAACACCGGAACCAACGCGGACCATTGGAAGCTGGCGCGCTCGCTGGGCCTGCCTATCACCTCGCACATCGTCGGCGACCGCTTTGGCGATCTCGAGCGCATGGGCTCGGCCGGGCTGATGGGTCCCGACAACGAATACGTGCACTGTACGCAGCTCACTGAAAACGTGTGGAAGATGATTCGCGACACTGGCGGCAAAGTGTCGATTGCCCCCGCCATTGAAATGCAGATGCGCCACGGCATGCCGCCCTTTCAGACCGCGCTCGACCACGGCATCCGCCCCAGCCTCAGCGTGGATGTCGAATGTAATATGACCGCCGATATGTTCTCTATCATGCGCTCCGCCTTCACGCTACAACGTGCCCTGGTGAACGAGCGCGCGATCGCGGGCGAGAAGGACGTCCCCCGTCTGCTCACCTGCCGCGACACCATCGAACTCGCTACCATCGAAGGCGCTAAAGTGGCCCACCTGGATCACAAGATCGGCACGCTCACACCCGGCAAGGAAGCTGACATCATTCTGCTGGCCACCGATCGCATCAACGTCTTCCCTATGAACAACGTTCCTGGCACCGTGGTTACGATGATGGACACCAGCAACGTCGAGCACGTGTTCGTCGCCGGCAAGGTCCGCAAGTGGCGAGGGCGCCTGGTCGGAGTCGATCTGCCGCGCCTGCGCCGCCATATTGAAACCGCTCGCGATGGTCTGCTGCAGCGCGCCAACTACCCGCGGGATCTATTTGGCTCGTGCTGCACTCTATAAAAACACGTCGCGTGGCGGTCTGTTTTGACCTCGCTCGCGTCTGATAAACTGGATAAAGTTGGGAGGTCGTCTAACGGTAAGACTGCGGCCTCTGGAGCCGCGTATCGGGGTTCGAATCCCTGCCTCCCAGCCACTTCCGCAAGAACCTATGCGATTCTACACTGCTCTCCTGCTGCTCACGCCCATACTGAGTTTCGCGCAGGCCCCGGCGCCTCCCGCTGAGGTAGACCAGGCCTTGCGCGCCCAAGCCACGGCGTTCCTGAAGTATCAAATGGAAGGTAATTACCGCAAAGCTTACGAACTGGTGGCGGAGGACAGCCAGGACTACTATTTAGGGTCGGCCAAAGATAAGTCCGCATCGCCCGACCTGCAGAAAGTCGAGTACTCGGACAACTTCACCAAGGCGGTTGTATCTTCGGCCTCAAAACAGGTGCTCATTATGCAAGGGCGGTCCATTGAGATTCCTTCCGGCAGGACGGACCGTTGGAAGCTCGAGAACGGTCAATGGAAGTGGTACCACGATGCTTCAAAAGACGTGGTGCCTACGATAGTCGGTCCTATGCCAGTGGGCTCAGCGGGTTCCTCCGCGACACCGCCGCAGCTGCCCAAGGATCTGAGCCCCGAAGCAGTCGCTAGGGCCAGCAAGAGCATCCCTCCTCCCAGCGCCACCATCAACCGCAAGTCTTTGCCCTTCACCGTGGGCAAAGAGACAACCGAGGAGGTCGTGTTCCACAACAACTCTCCGGGCTCCGTGCGCGTAGAGGCCGATTTGATCGCGGATTACCCCGGCTTCGTCGTACAACCGAAGGCGTTTGGGCTCAAACCTCAAGAGGAAGTCACTTTTAAAGTAACTTATCACCCGTCGAATAAAGGTGTTTTCCATGCCAACTTGCGCCTGACGATTCAGCCTTTTGATTCCGAGGTCCTGATCCCGCTGATCCTTTCAAAAGAATCGGCCCCCGACAAACCTTAGTCAAAGCCTAACTGGCCGGTGCGGTGACTATGCAGGCACACCGGCGAAGACGCGTGGGCACAGAGACTTAAACAAAGTAGCCGGCCTGTTTTCCAGACTGACCGTCCACGATCTAGGCAGGAGTTTTCTGCCCGATGAATGTACCCGTAAGCTTGCCCGTGGCGCCACCGCAGCCGGACCAGGACCTGTTCAGCCCCGTTGCACTCGCCCTCTTTCAGGAATACACACGCGAGAGCTACCGCGCCAACTTCGCTGTGGATGCGCCGCCTTGGGACGCTACGCGGCTCTACAAGTCGTGGTTTGATTCGAGCGCGTTTACTCCGCAGCCCAATACCGTCACCTATCAAGTCTTTGGTCAGGATACGGCGGGCGTCTGGGGATTCCAGAACCTGACGCTCGCCTTCGCCGACGCGGCTTCCGTCAATTTGCCGGGGGCGATCACCTATCCCCAATATGTTATCCTGCCGACCGGCGCAACCCGCGGTTCTTCCGGCATGTCGGCGAACTATTTGAGCCTCCAATCTGACGCCCAGGCGCTGCTCCCCGTTTTCGGAGGGACCAGTTTGCTGGACCAGGGCATCACGCCGGTTTTCCCGGTGGTCTATCCGGCGGACGAGGCTCGACGAATGTGGGCCATCGTCATGCCGAACGGAAATCAGTTGAACGTGGGGCTGTTACTACTTGAACGCAATGCCAGAGGCGTCGGCTCCCCGGGGCACTGGGACACCTCGGCTGATCCGGCTCCGGGTGGCTACCCGGTATGGTCTGCCGATCCTGCGGCGCCCACTGGGCTGGATGATACGCGTCCGCACTGCCCCATGCCGGTGCGTGCCTTGTTGCCGAACGAACGGATCGGCATGCAGACCCTAGGCATCCTCGCGAGCCCCGTGATCATGCGCACCGACCTTGGACAAGCCGCCGCGGAGCTGGCGGGGCAATTCACACCCGCCGACCGGCAAACTCTCAGCGAGGTTTACCGTATACTCAGCAAGTTGGGAATCTGAGCGATCACCAATACAAAAGGGAGGGCCGAAGCCCTCCCTTTCATAACTACTGACTGCTGTACGACTGCTAGGTTAGTTCTCCAACTCGTCCGCGAAGACTTGGTTGGTACGCGGCAGCTGCACCGCGTTGACAGGAGCACCGCCGAAGTTGCCGCGGTTGCCACCCTTGTCCAGAACCAGACCCAGATAGGTCTGCGCACTCAGGCCAGCAGCGGAGAGCGAAGCGATGCCATGGCAGTACTGGAATTGCGACTGCGCAATGACATAACCCGCGAAGTTGCCCGAGATCGGCTTCAGGCCGTTGCCGGCCGTCTGCGTAGTAGCGCCCGCATTGATGGGACTGACCACGAACGCAACGTACGACCCGGCGGGTACCGAAGCCGTAGTGGTTTGCGGAGCAATCACAGTCGAAGGACCGCTAGCGGCGCCGAAGTTCGATGGATTAAAGCTGATATCGCTCGTTCCGAAGAACCAGAAGGTCACCGTTCCAGCCTGCGGAGAGGCTAGGAAGCCGAAGTTTATGCCTGGATCGAGTGAGGTATTGGAGACCACGATACTGGTAGTAAACGTTTGGTCACCCACAACCCACGGGAACAGCAGGTCACAAGCGCAGCGACTGAAGGAGTACAGGTTGATCGGCGTGGTCGGCAAGAAGCCCGTCACAAAGCGCGGGATCGGGCCGACGGCGGAGGTCAACGGATTACCAAGCAACAGCGGATTGCCAGCCGAAGATCCCGCCCCATTGCTGTAGAACGGAGCAAAGCCGGCTTGCGCCGTGGCAACCACGTTGACTTGCGGGTTGGTGCCGTTGAAGGCCGCAACATTCGCGCGCACAGGGATGGTGGCCGTTTCAATCGCCAGCGGATCTTCGAAAATGACCTCGTAGAACACCGTGAAATTGGTGCCGGAGGTTGTAGCCGCGCCGGGACAGATAGTACCGCCCGAGCCGCTGCCATCGGAGTCCGTGTTGCAAACCGCCAGCATTACGCCACTGACGGTATTGCCGCCGCCGCTGACGTTGATGAGGTTAACCGAGTTCGGCACCGAAATGGTGGTGCCCGCCGGAATGTTAGCGAACTGAATGGCGAAGCGAGTCCCATTGCTAACAGTTCCTACGCTCGAAATCCCGGTATCCGGTGAGTCTGTAAACGCCTGGTTCCCGGCAGGGGTACCAGTCGAGTTCGAAATGCCCTGCGGCGGATTCGGGACTGGAACCGTAGCGGCCGGGGGCGGCGGGTACATAAAGCCGCTCTCCGTGTTGTATTGCGCGCCGGGGACGTTCTGCACCATATCGGCTGTGGTGAAGACGGTGGTGCCTTGGTAGTGATAATCCGGAGTTCCGATATACAGGCCGTTGTCGTTGATCTGCCTCCAATTGCGAACCTTCCAGGCAGACGGGAATCCTTCGTTCAGCGTGACAGTACCGCCAGAAACTTGCTGCGCCGAAGTAAACGTGCACTGCAGATAGGGACCGGCGGAGGTACCGGAAACGCTGTCCAAGCCATTGCGGATGGCGCCGTTGGTCACGTTAATCAACTGCGCGTTCACCGAGTTCGGTGACGTGAAGGTAACGAACGTCTGGAACGTGAGGCCCACACCGAAATTGCTGTTGGTGATGCGTCCGCCGCTCAGGAACACGGCGTTGCCGCGCAGATTGGTGATGCGCAGCGTGTGGCTGCCGCCATCCAGAGGAACACCGATGAATTGGATGATCTGGTTGTTCGATCCTACTACCTGACGGCCCTGAAACGCGTTCGGGTGGCCGGTGCAAACCGTGGACGGCGGCGTCGGAACGCAGCCTACCGTGGCACCCTTGGCGCCATTATAGATTCCACCTTGACCAGCGGCATTCAAAGCACCGTCGTTGACGATGGCGCAAACGCCAGCGCCGGCAACGGGGTTAAAAGGCGCCCCGGGGGAGCCGCAGGCGAGCAGGTCGTTGGCAATTATCGGCGTCGTTGCGGTGGCCGGGGTTACCGTGCCCGGTTCGTCGATCAGCAACATCGCCTCGTTGAAATTCGGAGTGAATGCCGTCGAGGTGAGTTTGCTGGTGATGATGGTGTTCATCGAAACGTTGATCGTGATCGCCGGAACGGTGCCGCCGGGGATCGTTGTGTTGCCACCGGAACAGGTGATGGTGATGTCACCAGCCTTTTCGGTGTAGCCTTCAGCACGGACGTTCGGGTTAACCGCACCGCCAATGCAAGTCTGGAACGATGTCTGCGCGCTTGCCGGGACAGTGAGCCCCGCGAGGAGCGCCACTACAGCAAACGCGTAGAGCCATTTGCGAAAATCTGCCATTTCCTTCTCCTTGTGAATTGTTGGAATTGAATTGATGGAAGTTCTCTTGTTCAACCTGAGCCTCAATCTGCAATCCCCTTAGCTTTGAAGAACCTCGGGAACCGAGCTTCCCAGCCGCACTTCACCTCTGGCTGATCTCCGCTCGACTGCTATGTTAGTAATCCAGCTCATCTTGACCGACTTCTCTACTTCTTTTTTGTTCTGTGCTCGCGGGAATGACGGCACGTACGCCGCCCTGCCCTGAAATACAACTAACAACTGCTGTGAAACCCTTGGACGCAGTCAGACTTATTGATACCATTGCCGAACAGGTCCCGTCAAGGCAAAAGTGTCATTGCCGAGTATAGTTTGCCCGTTTTTTGGGCCCTAACCGCCGGGGCGGCCCAGAGAACGGCGAATTTGCGGGGGCGACTGGTGATTTTTGCGGGTGGAGGGAGGTTTTCACCTTAGGCCAATATTAAAGCAGCTTAACGTACTTTTGCAGCTTCTTGACTCGGTCGCGCAGTTCGTTGCTGGCCTCGATCAGGTCGCTCTCGTCCAGAATCACATGGGGTGTCATAAAGATGATGAGTTCGCTCCGGGCATGCGAGCTGCTCTTGTTGCCGAACAGCAACCCGACTCCTGGGAGCCGCGACAGATACGGAATGCCGCTGGAGCCAGAGGTGGTGGTGTCGCTGATCAGGCCGCCGATGGCGATGGTATCGCCGTCCTGCACCGTGACCTGCGTCTGCACCACTTGCTGATCGAAGGAGGGCGTCAGCGTGCCGCTCCCGGCTGCCGGCGCGCTGACCTCCTGATTGACCACCAGCGTGACCACCCCGCTGGGATTGATGCGCGCATTCACCTGCATGGTGATGCCGGTGTTTTGCGACGAGATCGAGTTGGTGACCGTGCTCGAACCGGCCACGGTGGTCGACGACGAGGTCTGCACGGGAACTTGCGTGCCGACGTTGATGGTGGCAGGAATGCTATCGGTGGCGATCAGGCTGGGCTCGGATAGTATCGTCGTGCGGCCGACGTTCTCCGACAAGTTGAGGAAAGCTAGAAGCTCCTTGCTGCGGCCCACCAGAAAACCCATTTGCATGGTGAGCGAGGTCACGCCGGAGGCAGCGCCCAAGGTTGCCAATAGCGACTTATCCGAATTGGTCACCCGCTGGAATTGCGCAGAGACGCCGCCAGCGAAAGATCCCGTGAGACTCACCGAATAGATTTTCGCTTCGAGCAAAATCTGGCGCGGCGGGACGTCGAGATCTTTGAGGATACTGAGAATCCCCTGATATTGTTCGGGAGTCGCCTGTATGAGCAGTGCGTTGTCGAGGGGGTTGGCTACGATGCGAACGGCCGGCTTACTATCGGCGGTCTGTCCCGTAGCGGCAGCCGGCGCCAGCGGCGCGCCGCTTCCTACGATGGAAGGGGTACCGGCTTGACCCGTAGTGGCAGCCGGCACTTGTGCGGCATACCCGCCAAACACCGGGTAGCCGTAGCCGCCACCGCTGCCCTGATAACCGCCCGTGCCCATTCCCGGGCATTGCCCCATGCCGCCAAAGTTGTTATTGAAGTTGTTGCCGTTCCCGTAGGTGCTGTTGTTATTCATGCCACCGCCGGTCGCGGCATAGGTATTGGGGAAACCGTAGTTCCCGCCGCCGTACGGCCCACCGCCTCCTCCGAATCCGCCAAAACCGCTTCCGTAGCCCATACCGGGGTAGCCGCCATAGCTTCCTGTGTTTCCGCCTATGCCATAGAGCTGATTCAAAGCCATGGCCACGCACTCGGCACGCCCGTAGCGCAAACGGTACACGTGATTTTCACTGCCGCCGCCCACAGCGATCTTCACCGGAATGTCTAGCTTCTTCAGCCAGACTTCTATGGTGTCGAACACTCCCGGATTGGGCGCCACGGCGATCAGCGTGTTGATGCGGTCCACCGGAAGAAAACGAATGGTCACGTTCTTGCCGTCCAGCGAGACCGCTTTTAGAACGCTCTCCAGGTCCTTCACCAGGTCAGAGGGACGGGTATTCTTCACTTCAAAAAGGCGGACACGCTGGTTCGCAAAACTGTCGCTGTCGAACAAATCGATCAACTCCATGGTCCGCCGCATATTGCGCCGGCTATCGAGAATGAACAGCAGATTGGAAGGGGCGTAGGAAAAAAGGGAGGCGTTTTCACCCAGGAACTCGCCCAATACTTTGGTGAGTTCATCTACCGTCACATATTTCAGGAACACCAGATTCAGCATGATCTGGTCGTCTTCCGGGATATTCTGCGCGTTCATTTGCGGACGCAACGGCATCTTGGGCGCGTCCTTGAGAGGCAGGATGCGGTAGATCTCGCCCTCTTGAATCATGGCGGCGCCGTTGATGCGCAGGATCAGATCCAGCAGGCTGCGCGCGTCCAGGTTGGCGGTGCTGCCGTAGGTGTTCAACACCACCGTGCCGCGCACCGCGGGATCCAGAATGTAGTTGATCTTCAACTGGCGCGCGAGTTGATTGATCACTTCCACTAACGAAGTATTTTGCAGTTGTAGGTTGCCGATGGGCACGGGCGCCGGAGCCGCCTGAGCGGGCGCGGGTTGCGCTGGTGGGGCTTGCGCGAAGGCCTTGCCCCCCCAGTCGATCAGCACGAAAACCGCCAGGGAAAGCGCGATCCCCGAAACCATCATGGAACGCCAAATTCTCATTTAACGGGCTCCCAATCGCAAGACGGACCAAATATGCTCATAGACTGAACCTTTCTGTATCCCGAATGAATGGTGCCGGTGGGCGAAGTATCGGCGGGAACACACGCGCGAAAGCCTCCGGTTAATTCCGGGCCTAACATGCCGTCCTCGCTGACGCTACTCGTGCTGTTGGCATCGCCGGTTTTAGAGGCGCTCGTCCCGCTTAACGAAGTCACGGGATTACTGCGGGCCGCGGGCGCGCTTGCCTCAGGCGCCGCCGCGACGCTAGCGGGAGCAGCGCCCGCAGCCGGCGGTTTCGAGCCCGTGTTCCCGCTGGGGCCTGTTTGCGCCAGGACCTGCTTCGGCCGCAATTCTTCCAGTTTGCGTTCGATACTTTTGCCTTTCCACTCAAAGGCGATATTATCCTCGTCGAAACTCACAACCTTGAAATCGCCGATCCGCTCACCGGCGTGATAGCTGCTCTGCACATTGTTCGTGCTCAGAAAAATCACCGGCTGCTCGCCAATCGCCATCTGCCCGTTGTAGTTGGGGAGCGCAGGCATCACTGGCTCGGGTGCGGGCTTGGGCGGCTCCACGATCACGGTCGGGTTGCGGTCCTTCGAGAACAGCATTTTGCTCGCGACATCGATATAGTCGGCCGGCGCCGCGGCTTTTACGCCCGGGAGACCGGGCGGCGCCAGCACCGCCTTGGGCGCAATTTTGCGCAGCAGCACGGCACGCTCGCGAGCTTGCGCTTCGAGCCAATTCGCGCGCAGAATCCACCCCAACGCCCCTACCAAAGCGAGTAAGGCGAGGTTCAACAAGACGATTCGGCGATTCACAACCCAGTCCCTCCCGTTTTCTTCCCCGACTGCGTTTTCTCTGGAACTAAGCGGCGCGGCACCACGCCCGAGATGGTCACGCGCACGGCTACCGTCTTCTCTTTGGCGTTCGAGGAAAGCACGCGCAGGTCACTGGTAGCCACCAGTTCGGGCTGCGTCTCCAGGGATGCCAGCAGGTTCACCAATTGATCGATGCGGCATTCGATCTGCACCGCGACACTGGCTTCGCCATAAGAATCGCCAAACGGACGAATGGGATTCAGCTCCGTGGAACGAATATCGATGGCCGGATTTTCGGCGGCGCCCAGGCGACGGATGATCTGGATCAATAGCGCCTGCGCCTGCGCGGCAGTCTCCGCCTGAATGATTCCCTTTTCGCGCACGGCGAGATCGGCGGCAACTTTCTTGAACACGTTTTCTTTCGCGGGAACCGTGGCCGCGGACTCGCGCAAACGTGCCAGGCGCGTTTCCGCGAGCGTCACCGGATCACCCACGGGAGCCACCACGGCTACTGCGCCCTCGCTGGTGGGCCAGAAATAGACGATCAACCCCAGCAGCGCGGAAACAGCCAGCCAAGCCAAAGCGCGGCGATCGCGTGGGCGCAGGTTCATTTACCGGCCTCCCGGTTGGTGCGAATGCGAAACGTCTCGGCGTTGTTCACGCGCGAGGGCGGAATCACGAACTCCGAACCCTTAAACAACAGCGAGGCGTCGATGGTTTGCAGCAGCGGCGCGGCCTGCGCGGTTTCGCCGGCGAGTGTCACCTGCGTGCGCGTAATTTCCAAAAGATTGAGCCACGCGGGAGGCGTCAGAATGCGCGTCATCTCGTTCAGTACATCCAGATCGGCCTTGGTGCGGGCGCGCAGTTCGTCGAGTTCGAGCGTGTTACGCCGCGCGCTTTCGGTTTGGCGATCGAGCGCCGTGGCACGGCTCGCAGTCGGGGCGATCCTGGCAATCTCGGCATTCAACGAAGCCAGATAGCGTGAGTTGTCGTAGCGCGGGAATAATCCCAGTGCCGCGGCGAGCAACAGCACCGCCGCGCCCAAAGCGGCCGAAGGAATCCACAACCAGCGCGAGCCGGATGGCCGCAGGTCGGCGGGAAGCAGATTGAGCGGCAGCGCCATCAGCGGGCACGCCGAGGTCAGCGCCGCCGCATACGGCAACGCCGGAGCCGCGTTCAGCAGCGAGTCCAAATTGACGGGCGCGGTCTCCGGCTCCAAACGCAATTCCGCTGCCGCCATTGCCGCGGCTCTTTCCAGTGGCACCGCGAAACTGGCCGAGAATACCGCGCGGCTCGCGCTCTCGCCGTAAATTTCATAACCGGATTCGGTGCTCTCATACGCCAGCAGACCAGAAGGCGGAGGCTCCGCGCGAAACATGCGCAGCGCGGCATGGATCACCGCCGCCGAACATGTGAACGCGCCCACTTGAATGCCGGCTTCCCCGAACAGCGTGACGAAGCGCTCGATCACCGCCCGCCGCGTGATCGC
>Ga0268264_10003491_pt1 | contig 13547 bp, 7 predicted proteins | sample KBSSwiS32_FD_190357 | JGI IMG/M metagenome (GOLD analysis project Ga0268264, IMG submission 190357) | Switchgrass rhizosphere microbial communities from Kellogg Biological Station, Michigan, USA - KBS Switchgrass S3-2 (SPAdes) (version 2) | ecosystem: Host-associated > Plants > Roots >...
GTTCTCGCCCGGTTCGAGGATCTGGATCGAAAGCTGGTGGAGCCGCTCTCGCCCTTCGGCATCGCTGCCGTTGTCGACCAGGACGATTCGCGCCTCGGACCCAGGGGACTCGGCGCGCAGCGCGGCGACGCATTCCGCGGCGAGATCCGGCGTGCGGTAGTGGACGATGACGATCGCGAGGCGCACGGGCAAGCGGCGGTTGCCCGCGGAATCGGAGGAGACGTCGGGCGCCGGCGGAATCACGCTCGGCGCGCGAACGTGCATTTGTTGCAGATGAAGTTCGCGGGCGCCTCTTCGAGGCCGTAGATCATCCGTCGCATCTTCGCCAGCTCCGGGCCGCGCAGCACGTCGAGCACCGAAGTCTCGGCGAGATCGCCGACGATGTGGAACTCGTCGTAGTCCTCGCAGCAGAGCACCACTTGGGCGCGCGGCGTGATGTGCAGGTGCTCGATCGGCCGCGAGCCGAGGTTGTCGCAGCCGCGCAGCCGCTTGCCGTCGCGTGGGACGCCGAGGCCGATCTGCAGATAACCGGCGCGATCCATCACCTGGAACGACTTGACCTCGAAGCGGCTGCCCGCGAAGCGCTCGCCGATCTCGGCGAAATCGCGCTGGTGGTTTTCGTCGCCCGTGCCGAGCACGATCACGTCCATCTTGTTCGCGACTGCTTTGTCTTTCGCGTACTCGAGGTTCTTGAGCACCAGCGGCAGTTGGTCGCCGCCGCGCTCGGCCTTGTACCGTTCGCGATCGAGCGTCGAGAGGTTGATCGAAAGAAACCGCAGGCCCCCCATCTCGACCAACGCGTCGATCCGATCGGGTGTGAGTCCCGAGCCGTTCGTCAGCACCGCGGGCGGCAGCCCGGCGTCACGGATCGTCCGGACCTGCTCGACGAACCGCTTGTCGAGCGTCGGCTCGTTGTAATTGATCATGAAGACCGCTTCGATCGTGTCGCGAAACGCCGCCAGCTCTCCCACGATCCGCTCGTAGAGCGGAGTAGGCATGAAGTAGTCCTCGCGCGGCGCAATCGACACCGGGCAGAAGTAGCAGGCCTGGTTGCACACCGTATGCGCTTCGAGCGAGACGATCCGGAGCCGGAACTCCCGCGAAGGATCTTGCCCAGTCGGGAGCAGCCAGCGCTCCGCGACGAGCCGGTCGCGTACCTCCGGCGCCAAGTCCTCGACGGCCGAAAGCCCGGAGGCCAAGCGCGAGATCTCGGCGAACCCCGGCGTTCCGGGGGAGAGCGCGACGCCGGTGAGAGGGTGGTAGATCCGCGCCGCGTCGATATGGGCGAAAGGGTGGAGCGCGAGCAGGGTCGCATGCTCGTCGGGCAGGACCGCTAGCGCGGTCCGGGATTCATCATTCATGCGGGCAGCTCATCGTTCGCTTGAGACGTGGGAAGAAGTCTTCGACCGCTCCATTGTACGTCCCAAGCGTGCTCGACGTTGATCAGGCCGATCCGGTAGTCCGCGCTCTCGACCGCAAACGCCGCCCGGAGCAGCCGTTGGTCGTAGACGTGGAGCGACCGATGGTCGAGCAGAAAAACGTAAAGCGAGAACTCTCCCTTAACGATCGGCAGGGTGGGCACGTCGAGCACGACCTCGTACCTGCGCTCCCCCGAGACCGGCGGCAGGCCGTCCAGGTAGGTTGAAAACGAGCAAACTTCGACCCCGTCGGTGCGGTTGATCCCGACCCCTAGGTGGAACCCAAGCGTCGGATCGTCGGTCGCCCACGAGACCTCCAGACGGAACGGCGAGCCGGAGGGGTACCGGGAGGGGGCGACTTTCGCGCCACCATTTCCTCCACGCTCCATTTCGGGCACGGCCAGCTGGCGCACGCCGATCAGGCGCGCGGGGCCGGCGAGCGGCTGTTCCGGGATCGCCATCGGCTCTTGATCTGAAGCAACCGCCGACACCGACTCTTCCGCCCGAGACGCGGCGGAGCCGCTCTTGGCCACCAGGAAGTTCTCGTACTCGTGGATCACGTCGAGCACCGGACCGAGCGCCTGTGGCCGGCCGTTCTTGAGCCACAGCGCCTGCTGGCAGAAGGCCGAGACGTAGTACATCGCGTGCGAGCAGAACAGCAGAGTCCCCCCCGCGCCGACGAAACGCTCGAGCCGATCCATGCATTTCTTCTGGAAGTACCCGTCGCCCACCGACAGCGCCTCGTCGATGATCAACACGTCGGGCTCGACCTGGGTGGCGATCGCGAACCCGAGCCGCATCGCCATGCCGGTCGAATAGACCTTCACCGGCTGATCGATGAAGTCGCCCAGCTCCGCAAAATCGAGGATCGCGGGCGTCTTGTCACGAACCTCCACCTCCGACAACCCGAGCATCGCGGCGTTCAGCACGATGTTCTGCCGCCCGGTGAACTCCGGATGGAACCCCGACCCCAGCTCCAGAATCGAAGCGATCTTCCCCCGAACCTCCGACCGCCCCGCGCTCGGCGCCGTGATCCCGGCGAGAATCTTCAGCAGCGTCGATTTCCCCGCGCCGTTTTCCCCCACGATCGCCAACCCCTGACCGCGCGGAAGATCGAAGCTCACGCCATCCAAAGCCCGAAACTCCCGATGCCGCGGCCTGCCCCCGAACGGCACCAGCAACCGATGCCACGGTTGGGCGTAGACCCGATACACCTTTTCGAGATTCTGGACCTGAACCGCAGGATCAGCCATCGAGGGGGGATTCTACCTGTTCGGCGCGGGGTGGGGCCTGGAAGGCCCCGGCCCGGACAGGAGGGGTTTGGCTAGTTCCCCAGCCCCAATTCCTCGATCGACTCGACCTTCAAGATCCGGTCAGTGAGTCCCCCCAGCTCGTCGAGCGATTCGATCGCCTCGACCCGCTCCCGAACCGCGGGCGGGACCGCCCCGAACCGCTGCCCTAGCAAGCGGAGTAAGGTTGTGCGGATTCCCTCCCCGAGAACCTTCTGCCGATACTCCGCCACCATCTGATCAGCCCATGTCATTTCCATCGCTTCGACCTCCGGATTCTCTTGGGCGAGGCGCAGCGCGGCGTATTCTTCCGCATCGCGCCCTGCCAATTGTAGGTAAGTTTGCACGCAGTTGGCCAGCAGAAACCGCTTGACCTCGTCGATGGGAGCGGTGGCGATCTTCCGCAGCAACTCCAGTTTCAACCGGGCTCGGCCCATCCTGCCCGGCCACGCGAGGGCGGCGAACGCCCAGGCGAGCGGCTCGGACCGATCGAGAAGCGTCCTCGCCCGAACCTTCGACAGGCCCAACGACAAGTAGTTGAAGCGGAGGATCTCTCGATCGAACGCCCGCTCGACGTGGTCGGTCCAACGGGCACCGGACGGACCGCCGCGCAGGAAGACGACGATCGACACCACCGGCCCGGGGTCACGCAGGTAGAGATGGTACGAATAGCGCGCGACGCGGCGGCCGATTTCGCCGCCGAAGCGGCGTTCGATTTCCACATGAACCCGAAATTTCAGTCCGGTCGCAGGGTCGAGAGCCTCCGCGAGAAGATCGACCTCGTGCCGGTCGCCCTCGGGCAGATCGTGAAACACCTCTTTGTCCAGGAAGGTGAAGCCTCCCGGTCCAAGGCTCCCGACCAAGCGAACCGCGAGATCGGGATCGAGCAGAAACAGCAAATCGGGGAAAAAGGTCCGAAACAGGTCCTTCCACAACTGGTCGTGGCTGGTCATAGCGGCACGTACCTCCTGCCGCTTAAAGGACGCGAAACACCCCCTTCAATCTTGCAGTTTGGAGAAATCGGCCTAAGGGACCTCCGGGGGAAGCGCTATCGCGGCGGAGGTCGGCACGATCCTCCCCGACGCCTTCGCGGGCCGTGCCCTTACCCGAGCTTCCGCCGAACCCAATCGCGCACCGCGGGTTTAAAGCCGATCGCCTGCTTTGCGGCCCGCGCGCGGTGGTCGAGGTCCCTCAGAAGCGGAAGCAGGGCGCGAATCAACGACTCCGCCCCGATCCCCACCGTCTCCGGTCGATCGATCCGCGCGAGCCAGCCCGCGAGGTGAACCGCCCGCTCCTCGACACCGCGGGAAGCAAAAGCGTCGCGGACTGCTCCAGGCGGTTCGTTGGGATGGACGATGTGGCCCTCGAAATCGATCTGTTCGGCGAGAAACTCGTGGCTGAAGATCGCGGCCTTGGGATCGAGCCTCTCCCAGGTCGCGTCGAGCACGTCGGTCGCGGAGGCGTAGAGGTCGACGTCAATCCAGAGCAGGGCGATCGGGCCGGGAAAATGCGGCAGCGTGTCGCGGAACCAGCCTTCGACGAAGCGCACCCGCTCGATTCGGCCGAAAAGGCGGACGTTGTCTTCGACCTCCTGGCGAGCGCCGCGAAAATCGCCGGGGCGGTATCCCTCCTCCCCTGCCCCGGTCTCCCCGGGCAGGCCTTGAAACGAATCGGCCACCAACAGGTCGCGGCCCAGGAAGGCGCAGGCGTGGCTCAAGCAGGCGGAAGAGAACCCCTTGAAGCAGCCGCATTCGAGCAGCACGCCCGGCACTCCGGCGGCAGCCAGGAGGTACAGGTGGTTCGCGATGTGAAGCAGCTCTTCAGGTGAGGTGCCAATGCCGCCGCCGGGCGCTTCGGCCGAGCGGGGAAAGCATTCTTCGATCGCGTGGAACGTCTCGTAGGACGACTTGAGGAAATAAAGATAGCGGCGCGCCGCGGGCTCGCGGCGCGCTTGCGAGATCAGCCAGGCCGCGAGGTCCGCCGCCCGCTCGGGGGTCGAAGGGAGCCCCGCCGCGGCGGCGTGCGGGGCGATGTCGGCCGGCAGCACGGTTATCGCCGGGTCACGGTCGCGTCAGGGTCGCGGCGCGGCGACCCGGGCATTCGCGAGAACGGTTCCCGTATGCACTTCGACCTCGACCGAGAAGCTGTCGGCCGCTCCGATCGGGTGGGCCGCGGCGCGGACGGCCCGCAGGCCGGGCGCCACGTCGAGGCCGCGGAGGGCGCCGAGCATCGTGCCGTCGGCCGCGCGATAGACCAGATCGACCGTGGCGGTGCGGTCGGTGGGATTGAACAGGAGAATCGTCGTCTTGAGGTCGCGCGTGGCGCGCAAGCCGGTCAAGTTCCAGACCTCGCCGGCCTTCGCCGCCTCTCTTTCGGAAAGAACGGCGATCGCCGCTTCGATCTTCGGCAACCGGCCGCCGGACTCGCCGCTTTCGAGCACCAGGGCGCCGGTTCCGCTCCCCCAGCGATCGCCGGGCAACGACCTACGCTCGTTCGGACCGAGCTGGATCCGCTCTGAGCCGCGGGCGAGCGCGGCATCCGGACCCGCGGGGAGGAAACGAACGACCAGGGAGAGCGGCTTGGCGCCCGGGTTGACGAAAGCGACGGGCTCCTTGCCGAAGGCGCCGAGCAGGACGCGCCGGCCCGGAGAATCGGGACCTGTCGCAACGCCGGCGGAGGCCACCGCCGAAACTCCCGCCGCCGCGGGAGAACCGGCCGGAGCCGCGGACGCGAGCGTTCCGCCGACCACCGCGCCGTCTTGGAAGTTCCAGGTTCGAGACGCTACGCTCCCGGCGGAAGAGTCGCCGAACGTTGCGGGCACTCCCGCGTAGATCGGCGAGGGGACGACGAAATCGGCATTCGGCACGGTCAGCGTGGTCCGTTTGTGGATGTCGAAGATCGAGAACGCAGCGCGGTAATAGACGTCGCCGACGAATTTACCCATCCGCCCGCCGGTCCGGTTGAAGCCGGTCGGACTGTCGCGGTAATACCAGGTCCAATACGAGGTCGGAACTCCGGCGATCGTGACGGTCTGGGGCGGCGTCATGTCGACCGGCGCGGTCGGCGTAGTGACGTCGTAGACCGCCTCCCGGACCGTGCCGCCGCCGCAGATCTGGTCGGAGCCGAACATCAGGTACGACGCCGTGGGGGTGCGCGAAAACGTGACGTAGAACTGGGGGGTCCCGGAAAACATCGGCTGGCTCCAGACGGGCGGTCCGAGCACCAGGCAGCCGAGAGTGTTGGTGATGCAGCTTACGTCGTAGATTCGCGCAGCGGCGTCGTGGCGCGTCGCAAGGTAATACTTGCCCGAAGGAAGGTCGTGCCAGAGTGCCACGCCATAGACCGATTCGAGCGGCAGCGCCGCGAGCTTCAAGACGGGGTGGATCACGTCGGCCACGTCCCAAATCCAAACCCCACGGGCCGTACCGCGGCTGGCCGCAACATAGGTATCCGCGCCGTCGACGTAGGTAAAGGAGCTGTCGGCGCTGATCTGCTTGACCATCACGCCCGGGCAGGCGCCACCGTTGTCGAGACAGGCGTTGTAGTCCCGGGCGCGGGTCATGTCGTAGGCGAGCAGGCCGGTGAGCTCGCCGGTCACCGTCGAATGTCCGTCGATGAACGCATAGGCCCGGCCGCCGATCGTCGCCGCGTAGACCTGCGTTGCGTTCTTGTCGCCGTCCTGGTACGCCAGGCGGGGATGACTCTTGTCGGCGTTGTCGAAGATCGCGATCCCGACGCTCGGCTGGCCGACTAGGGCCGCGAGGTCGCCTTGCACCGCGATGTCCGAGAGCACCTGTTTGCGCTCCCCCGAAGGCCACTGGCGAAAAACAGAGGGGCCATCCACCGTCTTGATAAACGCCGGTTGCTCCGGGTTGGTGTGCAGATCCCAGATCTGCATGCCGTGGGAGATCGCGGTATAGAGATAGCCGTTGTCGATGTCGAGCGACATCCAAGTGGGCTCGGCGCTGCCGTAGCGATCCGCCGGATTGCCCGGGATGGCGAACTCGTTGAAATCGGTGTTGTCGCGCAGGAACGACATCGGCGCCGTATCGACCGGCTTGAGCGTGCCCCAAAGGGAGCTCGGCACGGGAGACGCCGGAGTTTTGCATTGCAAGAAGCCGCAACTTGCATCGGAAGCGCAGTTTTGCGCATTCGCGGGACCGGCGAGGCCCAACAAAGAGAGACCCGATCCGATAACAAAAGCCCGGAAAAGAGTTGTCGATGTCACCTTGATCACCTCCGGTGCGCTAAACCGCCGCGCGGCGCGACCGCCGTGCGGCCGGTTCCTCTAGAGCTCGTATCGTCGATGGTACCGCGTCCCGGGGGGAACGGGAAATCAAGCGGCAGACGCAACATTTCAAACAGGACCGCGACCAGTTCGCCGCGCGCGCCGGCGCGGTGCGGATTGCGGAATTCCCACACCACCCGCCCTTCTCGGTCGACCTCCAGCGCACGGCCGTTCTCGGACTCCGTGATCAGCGTGTTGCCTCCGTCGAGCCTTTGGCAGGAGCCGAGCGTCTTCGAGAACAGCTCTTGGCCGGCGCGACCGCCGAACTGCCAAAGAACGCGGTTCGGGGCAGAACCGAAGGGGTCGATCTCCAACACCCGCGACCGATCTCCCCCCGGCCCGGTGTTGTCGAACATCAACAGGTGGCCATCGGGCAGGAACGTCGGTTGATGCTGCCGCCGGAAGCTGCCGGTCTCGGCCCAGACGATTTCCTCGCGATCCGGGTCGAGGATCGCGATCGTGTCCAGCTTGAGCACCGAGATCAACACGTTCCCTTTGCGCAAGGCGGGATTTCGCGCGGCGAACCGGCCGTCCAGAATCTCCAGCGTGTTGGTGTGGAAGATGTCGCCCGCCGCGGGCCGGCGCGCGAGCAAACCGCGAAACCGGGAGCGTTCGAAGGCATGAAGGATCGAGATGCGGCGGCGAACCGTGCCGTTGGAGCTAAGCACGGTGATCATGTCTTCCAGGATTCCTTCGCTCGGGTTGAGACGCGGGATCAGTTTCCCGTCGCGATCGAGCACCCAGACGTCGCCATTGGCCGCGACTTCGAGATCGTGGTGAATCCCGCCCCGGTGCGACCAGAGCACGTGCGATCGGGCGTCCAACTTCACCAGCCCCTGCCCCTCGTAAATGCCGAGCAGGTCGCCGTTGGGGAACAGGTAGGCCCGGCGCCAATATTCGAGCTTGGCCATCGCCGGATCTTTTGCCAGATCGGGCCACAGCCGGCGGAGCGGGTAGCGCCAGGTATGCAGGGTGCGACCGTCCATGTCCATCAGGACCGCCTCGGCGGCATGCCCGGATAGGTACAGGTTCAGACCCGCCTGCTCGGCCGCGGGATCGAGGCGGGCGACGACCGGGTGATCTTCAGCCGGACGGTACCCTTGCAGGTAGGGCAAGGCTCGCAGATTCGGCAGCGACTGTTCGCCGCTCGCTTTGGCAGGTTCGTCGGGGCGCGCCCGGCGCCATTTGCCTTCGAGATCGGCGTCCTCGCGACCGCCGGATGGTTCGGAGCCCGAATCTAATGCCGGGTTGGCGATCGGCGCGGCTTTTCGCTCGGCTTGCACCGAATCGGCCCGCCGCAAGCCGCAGCCCGAAGCCAGACCGGCGAGTACGAAGATCAGCCCGAGCCGGAGCGATGACCGTGGGGTGCCCAGCAGGCGCGAAGTGAAAGAGGCCGCCGGAGTCACCTCCGACGGCCTCTCGTCGTTCGCCGGTTCGCTGGTCCCGTTGCCGCTACCGCGTCTCACCGCGGATGTACGCGGGATCGTTGGTCCGGTTGTTGATCACCTGACCGGCGGCGAGAACCTTGCCGCCCTTGACCAACACTTGGACCGTGAAGCCGTCCTCGATCGACAAGCCTCCGAGCGGGTGCTCGCTCGGGCGGATCTGCTTCATCTTCCCCGGGCCGAGCGGCAGGCTGGTGAAGCGACCGAGAATCGTGCCGTCCAGCTTGCGATAGATCACGTCGTAGAGCCCCTGCTCGGTCGACGGATTCATCAGCCAGATCGTCGTGCGCCACGAGGAGCCCTGACGCAACCCCACCAAGACTTGCCCCTGGTGTACGCCGGCCGCCTCTTGATCCGACTGCGGGATCATCGACTGACCGAAACGGCGCGCCGGATTCGCGTTGTCGTAGCTCTCCCCGGTCAGGCGCGGCAGCGGTCCGTCCGCCGTCGGGCTCTGGAAGGAGAGGAAGCCGACCTGATCCGTGATGTGCCACTTGTCAGCGATCACGTTGGCCAGGCGCTGGCTCTCGCCCGGCTGGAGCGTGACTCGAACCGGCGTCTGCGGCAGGCTCGACACGCCGACCGCGGTGAACGTCAGGTCGACCGCGATCGCCTGGGCGAGCGGGTTCGACAGGACCACGTCGGTCTGGTACAGCGTGTTGTTGAGCCCCGGCTGGCTGAGCGAGCCGATCAGGAACAGCTTTTTGCCGGTGGGCGCCTCAGCGCTGGCGAACGCAGGATCCTGGGTCGCCACCCGCAGGTTCGTGCCGTAGGGATAGATCCGTCCACCCGATTTCGGCTCGATCTCAACCCGGTAGTCCGTGGCGTTCGAGACGCCGAGATCGCGGATCTCCTGCGGCTGGAATTGCTTCTGGCCGAAGCGACCGAGCGTCAGGTCGTCCGACTGGCCGACCTGGTGCCCCAGCGCGTCGAACAGCCGAATCTGATAGACCGCGGGTTCCGAGTGCGGATTGCTCAAGCCGAAGTAGGCCACGCGATCCGAGTTGTCGTTCAATCCGATCAGGTACATCCGAGCTTGATCGTCGGCGGTGCCGGCGGTCTCCGTCATCGAAATTCCGGGCACCGTCTGACCGAACTTCGAGCCGTCCGTCTGCAGCGTATTGTTGAACGACAGGACGACCGGATCCGCCGTGCCCTCGGTCACCTCGGCGGTGATGAAGCCCACCGTGTTCTCGCGAGAGAACAACTGGCCCAAGACGTCGCCGACGAACAGCGTTCCGCCGGCGGGAATGGTCCGGGTCTGGAGCGGCGGGTTCGCCTCCACCGTGCCCCGCTTCAAGAACTTGAGATCGACCGTGATCGCCTGGTCGCCCGGGTTGAAGACGTACAGGTCGCTCGACTGGGTGACGACGCCGCGCGTCTGGGCGATCCAGGGAAGGATGACCGACTTGCCGCCGCCGGTTGCGACGCCCGTGATCTGGAACACCCGTGTCTTCGTTTTGGTCTGGGAGCCGTTGGTTCCGGTTAGCGAAACCGTGTAGCTCCCGGCCTGGGTATAGGTGTGAGCCGCGGTATCGCCCGTCGCCCCCGGGGTGGTGTCGCCGAAGCTCCAGGTGAGATTGCTCGCTCCGACGCTGGTCGACGTGAAGTTGATCGCCGCACCGGTATCACCCGTGCAGAGCTCGATTCCGAACTGGCTGGTGCACGGCGCGGAGGTCGAGAAATCGACCTCGAAGGTCGGCGGCGGCGGACCGCTTACGACGACCGCGATCACTTTCTCCGACACGCAGGTGCCGAACAGGCAGCCCGGTCCCGTGCCCGGCTTGGTCACCGTGAGACGCACACTGTAGGGTCCGGCCGCCGCATAGGAGTGGGAAGCCGTCGAGCCGGAGGCCGATTGGCCGTCGCCGAATTCCCAGGCGTAGCCCGTGGGCGAACCGGTCGAGGTCGCGCCGTTGAAGCTCACGGCCTGCCCCACCGCTGGACTGGCCGGCGTGAAGGTGAACAGCGCCGCGAGAGTTCCCCCGCCGCCGCCCGATCCCGGATCGGTGACCGTCACCTGACGAGTTCCCGACGCGCCTACGCAGGCGCTATTGCTCGCCGAGACCGTCTTGCTGCCGGTGGTCGTCCAGGTGATCGAAACCGTCGAACCGTTCGAGCCGCCGTTGATCGTGCCGCCTCCCGCTCCCCAGGTCCAACCTGCGGAGGCCGGATTGCAGCCGGATGCACTGGCGGTAAGGGTCGCCGCCACGTTGATGTTCGCCGTGCTGGCGCCGCCCAAGGTAATGGTCACCGGAGTGACCACGCCGCTCACGATGATGTTCGAGTGAGTGAAGACGCTCTCTTCCGAGGCCCCCCGCCGTACCCGAAGCTTCGGCCCGTACGTACCCGCGACGGTATAGGTGTGGCTGGTCTGGGGCGTGGTGCGACCCGACTCTTCGTAGGTTCCGTTGGCGTCCCAGTCGTAATCGTAGAACTGGGCACCCTGAGACCTGTCGACGAACGTGATCGGCACCCCTACGTCCGCAAGGCAACCGAAGCCGCAGAACAGCCCGGAAGCCTCGAACAGAGCGGTGAGCGGCGAGGTTTGCAGGATCGTGATCGCGAGCGGATCGCTCGTGTGCTCGGCCTCGATGCAGTTTCTCACCTTCACCCGAACGCTCTTGAGGCCGGTGCTCGTGTAGGTGAACGTCGGATTCGGTCCGCTGACCGGATCGTTGGTAAAAGCTTGGAAACCCGCGCCGTCACCGAAATCCCAGCTCCATTCGGTGGCGCCGGCGGCCACGACGTGGAACTGGACCGTGCCGGACACGAACGGATCATTGGTCGGCGCGAACAGATTCGGCAGAGGCGAAAGGGCGCCGAGCGAGAAGTCGACCGAACGGGTCGCCGTCGAGACCGTGTTCTGGACCTGCAGCGTCGCCGTAAAGTCGCCCGAGGGCGTGCCCACGGTGTTCCAGGTAAAGCTCGGACTCGTGCTGGAGGTCACCGGCGAGCCGCCCGGACGGGTCGTGACCTGCCAGTTGTAGTTGAGCGTCGGCTGGCCGGTGACGCCGGTCGCCGAGAAGGTCACCGGCTGGCAGACGATCGGACTCGGCGGCGAAAGCGAGACGCTCGCGATGACCGGCGCCGGATCGAGCACGGTGAGCGTCTTGCTCCGCGAGCCGCTTCCCGCGGCATTTGTGGCGGTGAGTGAGATCGTCTTCGCTCCGGTGCTCCCGAACGCGATCCCCGTCGGGTTATGGGTCGAAGAACCGCTCGGGCTGCCGTCGGGCTGGAAGGTCCAAGCCCAGGACGTGGGCGCGCCCGAGGAGAGATCGGTGAAGCTCACCGAGGTTCCCGGATAGACGTTGGTCGGGCTCCAGTCGAAATCGACGACCGGCGCGACGCCTCCGGTGCGTCGGTGGATGTCGAAAATCGAATGCGCCGCTCGATAGAAGTACTCGTTCTCGAACTTCCCCATGCGGGGCATGACCCGGTTGAAACCGGTGGGGTTCCGCCGGTAGTAGTAATCCCAGTAGCCGGTTTGCTGACCGCCGAGCGTGACCTTCTGCGGCGGCGTGATGTCGTGCGCCTGCGACGGCACCGAGACGTCGACCAGAAACTCACGCTGGGGATCGGGAGGGTTCGAGCCGCAGGCGTTGTCCGATCCGAAGTACAGGAAGGGCCGCCCCGCGCTGCTCGAATAGGTGACGTAGAGCTCCTCGGTCCCTCCGGGCATCGCCATCGACCAGATCGGGCTGCCGATCGAGCAAGAACCGCCGGTGATGCAGGACACGTCATAGATACTGCCGGCAAAGTCGGTACGCACCGCCAGGTAGTAGTGGCCGCCGTTCTTCCACATCGCGACGCCATAGACGCTGGACAGCCCAGTCAGCTTCTGCACCGGCGCCGCGGGGTTCGCGACGTCCCAGATCTCGACGCTGGCGAGCGGCCCCGTTCCCAGGGCGACGTAATTATCGACGCCGTCGACGTAGCGAACCTGGTTTCGGGCGGCGACCCGGCCGACATAGACGCCCGGGCAGCTGCCCGCGAAGTCGTCGAGGCAGGGAATCGTCGGAGCGATCGCGCGCGCCCGGGTCATGTTGTAGACCAATACGCCGCCCGGGCGGCTGACGGGATGCGCGCCCCCGGCATCCGCGGCGAAAAATGCATACGCCTGGCTGCCGATCGTGGTCGTGTAGACCTGATTCCCGACGTAGCCGGAGTTCTGGTAGAGAAGTTTCGGGTTCGTCCGATCGGCGAAATCCCACAGCGTGACCCCGATGTCCGATTGGCCGGCGACCGCGCCCAAGGTGCCTTCGACATCGATGTCGCGCAGCGGCACCTTCAGCTCGCCCTGAGGCCAATACAGAAACGTCGACGGCGCGGCGACCGTTTTGACCGAGACCGGATTCGCCGGGGTCGTCCGGATGTCCCAGATCTGAATTCCATGCGAGATGATCGCGTAGAGATATCCGGAATCGATGTCAAGAGACATCCAGAGCGGATTGGCGATGCCGTACGAGCTCGTGAACTCGTTGAAATCCGTGTTGTCGCGAGCGGGAGCGATCGTTCCCACGTCGACCGGCTCAAGCTCTCCCCAGAGCGCCTGGGGGGCAGGGTGCGCCGGCGTCTTGCACGCCATGAAGCCGCAGCCGCCGTCGCCGGCGCAGTTCTGCGCCAAGGCTTGGTGATTCGAGAGTCCGCTCGCAACCAAGACGGCGAACAGAAGGCTGAAGCGGGCTGAAACGTGGATTCGATTCATAATTCTCTCGAGCTCCCCATGGGGCAGACGATCAGAACCTGAGAAGCGGGGCGCCACATACAGGCGGCACCGGCTTCCCGCGAAGGGGGGGACGAGCCGATCGGAGGCTGTAAGCGGTTGCCGTCGGGCCCGATCATGCGCGCACTGGAAAATGCCAAGACTGGCGGCTCCTCCGATCTACCCCGCGCCGCAGAATAGGCGAGAGCCAGATCGCGGAAGCCAAAATCCTAAGGAGGAAAAGGGGGAACAAAGGGTGGGTTCGGAGCTTGCCCCGAACCCACCCCAGAGACTTCGTGGTTAGTTGCCGATCAGCGTGTGACTGGCGTCGCAGGCGCTGTCGAGCTGGATGGCGTCAAACCCGACGCTGAACCGGCCCGAAGCGTCCATCACAACCGTCAC
>Ga0268264_10003493_pt1 | contig 13542 bp, 19 predicted proteins | sample KBSSwiS32_FD_190357 | JGI IMG/M metagenome (GOLD analysis project Ga0268264, IMG submission 190357) | Switchgrass rhizosphere microbial communities from Kellogg Biological Station, Michigan, USA - KBS Switchgrass S3-2 (SPAdes) (version 2) | ecosystem: Host-associated > Plants > Roots >...
CCTTCCGCCCCCACCACCGCTCCCCCCGCCGCCTCTCCACTCGCCGCCGACCCCGATCTCGGCGCCGATCCCAACGCATCTTCCGCCGCCACCGCATCTCCCACCACCGCCCGCCGTGAGCACCCCGATGACTCCGCTCTTGGCATCCTTGCCCTCGTTTAACTTCTCGGCGCCGACTTCAGCCTCGATCTCGGCACCAACGCGGCGCTACCCGCAGCGCAAGCGAAAACAGGTGAAGCGGCTCTAAGGCTGCCTGTCTCGGGTCGTCGTCCGGCCGGGGGTGTCTTCTCGAAGAGTCTGGCACCTATTGCCTGCTGTACCGCCTGCAGGCGTGCTCCGATGGCGGCATATCCGACCGAAGCGGTCGAAAAAGGCGCTTGACAGCGCCAAAATTATTTCGGATGATCCCGTTGGCCATGAAAGAACGTCCGCCCAAGAGGGCGAAGCCTTCACCTGGGTCGGGGAAAGCGTTTCCCCGCAGAGGGCAACGCCTGACCTCAAGCGGGATTCGTTCGCCCAGCGGAAGGAAATGCTCTCCTCGTACGAGGAATCCGTTGCCCCGTACAGGGCAAGGCGATCCCCGCAAGGGGAATCGTTATCCCCCTGCCGGGCAACGCTTACCCGGCGCAGGGCAAGGCGATCCTCGCAGGAGGAATCGTCATCCCCGTACGGGGAAGCGGTTTCCCGGCGCTGGGCAAGGCGATCCCCGCAGAAGGAATCGTCATCCCTGCACGGGGTAACGGGTTCCCGGCATAGGCATCTCGGTTTCACTCGTGCGAGCCCATTCCGGGCCGCACGTTCTCGAAAGGAGGGCGTAATGCCCAACTCATTTGCGGAAAAGACCCAGCGGTGGGTTACCTTGTGCGCCAACGCGGAGCCGTTGCTCGGCCAAGTGCCGGCAGCACAGGAGCTTCACGGCGAAATCAAGGCCGCGACCGTTGAAATCGTCAGCATGGCGGATCGGATTCAGGAGCTGGAAGGCCAGGCCCACACCCTCACCATCCAGCGGAGAAACCTGGTCGAGAAGACCGGGGAGAATGCGATCCGCCTGAAGTCCCACCTCCAAGCCTTTCTGGGGCGCCGGAACCCGGAGCTGTTGAAGCTGGGCATTCGGCCTCTGGAGCGGCGCAAGCGAGCTCTCTCGGCCAAGGCCAAAGCCAAGGCCCTGGCGGAAGCCATGGCACAGCTGGAAGCCCAGGCAAGTGAAGCGCAGTCCGTGAGCGCCGAGGCCTGATTCGGCGTTCGGCCGGGAGAGGGGGCAATTCTCTCCCGGCCGTTTGTTGGTGAGCCGAAGCTCTCCCTCCAACTTCTAACAGGTTCTCGAAAAAAGGCGGCGCCTCTTGCGGCGGCCGGAACGCCCAATCTCCCGCGCCATTTTCGGGGTATCGTGCCCACCATCGCTTGGAGGTTCCACCATGAGCTCGAGACCGGCGTATCTGGACAGCGTCCACCGGAAGATGCGGAAGGCGGAAGACATTTTGCGCGGGATCGAAGAACGGCTCGGCGACCTTGAAAGGAGACCGAGCTACATGCCGCTCGACCCGACGTCGGAGAGGCTGTGCATCCTCGCGGGCGAGGTCCGGCAGGAGGTCACGCGGATGGCCGACGAGCTCTCATATCTGCTCGACAACCCGGATTCGGATCCGCCCGAGCCGCCATCGGCGCCCGCAGACGCTTGAACCTTCGCTTACGGAGGTCGGCGGCGACACGGCCGAGAGTTTCGGCCGCGCCCCGGGTTCAGTCTAAGGGTCGGCGATCACAATCTTGCCATCGCGTTTCTCCACCTTGAACGGGGAGTTCGTGCCGGGAGCCCCGAAGGAGATCCGTCCGATCCCCTGCGCGCAGTTGCTCTCGAAGTCCGCTTCGAAACCGATCAGCTTCTCGCCCGAGTGGACGATCCGGCGAACCAGAAACTGTCCCCCCTCCTGATCGCAGCGAGACGACCCGACCGAAATGTCCATCCTGGCAAACGGATTTTCGTTGATCGACGACCGTACGGTATTCGAGTAGAGGCCGCGCACGAACGGCCGGCCTTTCGGTGGGCCGAATACCAGCGAGTACCTCCCCTCGCTGATGACCGTGATCGCGACCTCCCCGTCGCTCTTCCAAGCGTTGAGCGAAAACGATGCCTCATCGTCGGCAATCACCAGGCGCCGGCCGCCGGGCACCCGTTCGAAGCCCCGGTTGACCAGGCAAAGAAAGCTCCGACCGGCAGGGAGATCTCCGCACGCCGCCTCGAGATCGTCGAAGCGGATGATGCCGTCGGGCACGACGGTCAAGTCCTCCTCCGGCGGTTCAGCCATGACCGGAGGCCTCGGCGGAACGATCGCCGCGGGGCGCGGGGAAGCCACCACCTTGGGAGGCGGTGCCGGTTCCACCGGTTTGTCCGGTGGCTTCGACCTCTCCCCACACCCGATCAACATACCCAGGGCGAGCGCCAGCAGGGGCGAGCACGCTCTGCGAGAAGGCATTCTCGTCTCTCCTTCAATTGTTGGAACAGTCAAGTCCGTTATGACACCGACAAACCCGCGACTGTTGAGCCGAAGGCATCCGTCATCACAAAGGCGAGACCGGTCGCTTCAGGATATCGGAATTTTCATCGAGATGAGGTCTGCCGGCGGGAACGCCCGTTGCCGAGCTCACACCCATTAGGCGGCGCGGCCTCGATCGGTTCACCCTCGTGGAACGCTGGCGTCGACTTCCGCCGGTCGATCCGATTGCCTTTCGGGAAGGCCAAAGAATTCATGAAGGGCGAGGCCACGCGACCGGGCGGCCGACGCCGTCGCCGTGCTCGGCTCCGGGCCGCCGTTCGAGCCACTGCCGAACCTGGGCCTCGATTTCAGTCTCGCTGGCCAGAGGGTACTTCCGTCGGAGCTTCTGCCGAAGCATCGCCTCCCCAAGCTCAAAAAGCTCGAGAGCGGTTCTGAACCTCTCGGCGACCAGCTCCCTATCGGTCGTGGCCATGATGCCATTCTATCTCTTGTGCCTTCTCGAAGGCGGTGGCACCTAATGCTAGGGACCCCAACCGGCCAGCCCACCGCCGAGCGAAAACTGACGTCCGCCTCATCAACGAGCACATGGCTCGCTTCATGGGCTATTTCGACTCGAAGCTCGCGCGCGAGGTCGCCCGCTCGACCGGCTGGCGGGACAAGGTCTTCTCTCGCCGCTATCAGGCCATTCTCATCAGCGACGAGGAAGAGGCCCAGGTGGGGCGCCTGGTCTACGTCCTGTCTCACGGCTGCAAGGAGACGCGACCCCAGGATTGGCCCGGGGTCCACTGCGTCGCCGCACTCCTCACCGGCCAACCGATCGAGGGGACCTGGTTCAATCGAAGCCGAGAATGGGAAGCACGCCTCCGCGGCGAAGAGTTCGGTGCCCGGCAGTTCGCGGAGGCCGAGGTCGTGACGCTCGACCCCTTGCCCTGCTGGCGGCATTTGTCGGACGAGCAGTACCGCGAGCGCATTGCCGAGCTGGTCGGGGCGATCATCGCCCAGGCCGCCGACCGCCGAGCGGCGACGGGAATCGAGCCCCTCGGCGCAGTCGATATCCTCCGCCAACACCCATTCTCTCAGCCAACCAAGACCAAGAGGTCGCCCGCCCCACTGGTCCACGCCGCCAGCAAACGGATTCGAACCCAGATCCGAATCGCCTACGCCTGGTTCGCCAGGGCTTCCCGAGAAGCGGCGGAGTATCTGCGCACTGGCGACCGGCTGGCTCGGTTTCCCTTTGGGAGCTTTCCGCCCGGTTTGCTGTTCGTTCGAACGGGCCCGTTGGCGATCAGGGCAGCGACGTAGATAGGAGAGCAGCCTCTCAAACCTCAGATCTCGCTGATAGTTGCGACCGGTCGGCCTGGAGGCTGCGGTCCTGCGCCCCGGGACCTCGGGTCATTCCTTCGCGGACCTCAGAAGCTTCGAGTTCGGCCCGATTTCCTGCGCTCTGCGGCGGCGAGTCCGTCTCCCGCCTGCTCTTTCGCCGCTCTGCGATCGCCGCTTCGGCCGAGAGGTTCTCGAAGAGCGTGGCACCTATTGCCCTATTGCTGCTGGACGCAGTCTCGCAGTCCCCAAATCAAGCGGTCGTGGCTTTGAGGAAGCAGTTGGGTTTGAGCGGGTTGCGGGGCACATTTCCCCAGTGCACCTTGTACCTGGTCCGTTCCGGCCCTCGGTCTCGCGTTAGAAGGCGAATGAACCTGCACTGCGTACTCAGCAGTAGCGAATCTTGAGGAGCTCTGGAAATGGCGGCCGAAAATAAGAAAGTAGCCCAGGAAGTAGCCCGAACAGCGATCAACAAATGGGCATTAGGCTTTGCAGCTGTCGCCTGGATTCCAGGATCGCACTATGTGATGACAGCAGGAGATGTGGCCATGGTGGTCCAGGTAGGCGCAATCTATGGCGTAGATATCGACAGAACGGGCGCGGGCGCACTCTTCACCACGGTTGCTGCGCCGCTAATTGGCAGCAAGATTGCACATTCCATTCTTGACTTCATACCTATTATTGGCTGGGCGGCGAAGTCAGTCGTCGCAGCAGCTGTGACGAAAGGTGTTGGAGAGGCGCTCATCAAGTATTTCCATGATTGTTCGCTGTTGCCCGACTAGAGGCGTCTCTCTTTGACCAACCACCTGCGACCTCCCAAAAGATCTTGCCCACCGGAGTTCGTTTTGTCCAAGCGGGCCGGCTCCCTCAGGGACCACCCGCTTTTTGCGGCAAGGTGTGGGAGACCTGAGGTTCAGGCGACTTGGCCTTCGCGCGTTGGCGAAAGGAGCTGTTTTGACAACTCATCTGAATCGCGATACGCTATTTGCTCGTTCATAGAAACATCTCAATAGCATTCCGTGGTGAAGCCATTGGGGTTGGCGGTTCTCCTGGGTAATGTAAGGTCTGGCGTACCTTAATGGAGGCAATATTTAGTCATGAAAGAGAACCCGAACACCTTCCAATCGCTTGATCCCTCTGCGCTTAGTAGGCCATCGCAATGCCCGCCCGGCATGGTCCACGTCCCTGCGGGTTCGTTCCTGATGGGAAGCGAAACAGGTGCCGAGTTCGAGTCACCGGTTCACGAAGTCGACATCGATTCCTTCTTCATGGATGCGGCTCCAGTAACCAACCGCCAGTTTGAGGACTTTGTCCGCGCGACCGACCATCGGACCGATGCGGAGCGCGCAGGGGCAGCTTGGGGTTTTCGGGATGGGCGATTCCACAACGTCGTGGGGCTGACTTGGCGCAGCTATGCGAGCCCCTTTCGTGACGACCATCCGGTCGTGCTCGTCAGTTGGAATGATGCCGACGCCTATGCGCGATGGGCCGGAAAGACGCTCCCCACCGAGACTCAATGGGAGTACGCCGCGCGCGGAGGCCTGGCGCAGAAGCAGTACCCCTGGGGAGACGATGCTCCCAACGGGACGCAGTGCAACTTTTCCCGCAAGCCGGAGGAAATCCCGCCCACGACCCCGGCTCGAGCCTACCCACCGAACGCCTGGGGACTTTACGACATGGTGGGCAATGTCTGGCAGTGGTGCCGCGATTGGTACCAGCCCGAAGCGTATTCGATCTCCGTAACACCAGATCCCGCGCGATCGTTCAGCGGTGAGTACAGAGTGCGGCGTGGCGGTGCATGGAACGTCATCCAGGCATTTCGGCTACGAACTGCCAACCGCGGCGCAATGTCCCCCCAGGCCTTCGCGCCAAATCTAGGATTCCGTTGCGTCGCTGAGGCGTGCGGAAATCTAGACTCTGACCAGCTCCCGTTTTCCGAGGAGCAGACAGTTCTGCAAACTCAACAGGAGCTCGTCGGCCACCCACCAGGAAATGCCCGCCTCACCGAGGTGGCTGCGATTCTTGATGAGCTCAGGCCCGCGATGCAGGCGGACGGTGGAAATATCGAGCTCGTCTCGGTTCAAGGCGGTATCGTGCTGGTGAGTCTCCACGGAACCTGCCTTGCTTGTCCGAGCGCCAGCCTGACACTTAAGGATGGCATCGAGCGGACGCTCCGTGGCCGACTCCCGTGGCTACAGCACGTCGTCCGCGTCGGAAAGGAAGTCACGACCTAATGCCCGAGCAACCCACACGGCTGGTAATTTTTGATGACGCAAAAGAGGCATTAAAGCGCTATGGAGAGACGTTCGCGGAAGTCGAATGCCAATTCCTAACCTTTAGAAAGCCGATTGTTGACGAAGATTGCGAAGCAGCGCTCGTGGCGTTTCGTCCACACCTCATTATTGTCGACCTCGAAATGGGTCGGGGCAGGATGGATGGCTATCAATTGATCGCCCAGCTGAGAGAAGTACCGTTCAGGGGCGGAGTGCCACCCATAATAGTTTGCTCGAAGTTCATCACAGATTCTCCAATGGGCCAAGGGGAACGAGAGGCTGCTGAGAGCCAGCCCGGGGTTGTCGCTGCGTTCCAAAAATTCCCCAGTCTACCGACGGCGGATCAATTCCTGTCTCACTCTCTACCGGCCTGATCGATACCTACTACTAGGGGAAGGTAGGCTCAATAGGAATGGAACGAACTCGGTTGGTCGTATTCGATGATTCCAGGGATGCCATTACTCGTTATGCCGGGAGCTTCGCAAACGCTGATGTCGATTTGCTAAGCTTCAGGCGGCCAACGATTGATACAGAAATTCGCGCAGCCTTGATAGCATTTCAACCAGATTTAGTTATCGTCGATCTTGTCATGGGAGAGTCCCGCCATGATGGCTATCGGTTGCTCGCCGAGTTGCAGGAGGTTAGGTTCATTTCAGGAATGCCACCAGTCGTAGTCTGCTCAAAGCTCATTACCCATTCGCAAATGGGCGAGGAGGAAAGGCGAATGGCTCTCGCTGCCCCAGGGGTCGTTGCCGCCTTTGGCAAGTTTCCCGATCTTCCTTCCGCAGAGCAGCTTCTGCAGTTCGTACGGAGAAGGGTATGAGGCACTTTGGTGGCCAACTAACTGCTCTCTTTCTAGCCTTGATTGCCTGGTCAATCATACCTGTTGCTAGCGTTTTCTCGTTTAGCCCACCGCTATCTTTGCTGATCGCTACAGTAAGTCTTGCTTTGAGTCTAACCGTGATGGGCTCTTTTTTTGTTGGAGTTTCTCGCCTTTTCCTACCCCGCGTTTCCGCGTACAGGCAATCCTCCAGATTGCGCAGATTGCGGAATTTTCTGCGACGCTTGTTCGACTCGCCAGTGTACGTTCCTGGGAAGGCTTTCTTTGCCTATGAGGATCTCCTCGAGACTTTACCGGGAAACGAGGTTGATTTTCTGAGACAGGCGCGTGAACAGGCGAAGGGTGGGACTCTAGTACCGGGGACAAGAGACTTTTCTGCGTTCATCAGGGAAATGCGGCATACAGAGTTCAGGAACCTAATCCGCAGCTATCGGTTAGCGAAGAGTCGTCGATTCTTTGTTTCGTTGTTTTTGACTGGTTTGTCTCTGATTTTCGGTTTTAGCGCGCTCTACATGGTGGTCCACGTGTTTACGGCGGGGCAAGGGTTTGTTCTCTGTCCTGCGATACCTTCTACTGGTTCGATGCTCGAAGCTCTATACTTCAGTGTCGCTACTGCTGCAACGGTTGGGTATGGCGATATTCATCCCGCTGCTTCTTCCTCCTGGGCACAGCTGATGGCAATCATTGAGATTGTCACGGCGTTCTTTTTTGTCGCCTACTCTGTTAACTTTGGCCTGTCCATGCTGCATAGCTTCGACATCACGTCTTCCGAACTTGCTGAAGCTTTGCGCAACGAGTTGGAGGATGCCTATTTTGCATCGATGATTGTCGTTAGGAAGAGATCTATTGGAGCTGGCCGTGCGTAGAGCTCCTGGAGAATTTACACAGTCCGTTCTCGATACGCTCGCTATTATCGCCGACTCGTTCGTCGGGTTTCGTGAGAAGTTTGGAGAGAGCCATGCTGCCTACAAGGCCTGGCTTGCTGCTGAATTACGCCGAGTGCTAATGCATGAGTCTATGACTAGAACAATGAAGGATCGAGAGATCGATTGGCTCACATTGCACTATGCGACACGTCACCCCATTAGTGATGTGGAGCCGAATGCCGAGTGGTTTCGCATACCCCACCCGGTGTCGAAGGCGAGCGCGTTGGCTAGAAATGCGAGCCGCCTCGAAGTAAATCAAAAGAGCGTACCGCCCTATCTTCAGTTCACAGGTAGGGCGCTGCGCGGACAGCCGGCAGTGCTTCGGCTATCAAATCAAGAACCTCCATTTCCGGAAACACAGTGGAATCATCTGATTGTGCCGGCATCCATTATCCATGAGCTTGAGCGTGTAACATTGGGGACAGAGCCGGATGACCAAATTGAACCGGAATGCGTTGAAACCTGCCTGTTGAAAGCGAGTTCTTCTGTAGCAGACATAGCGGCACGCTTGTCCTCGTGGATTGGCGAAGAGAAGGTCCTTCCCGCCGCTGCGGCCCTCAACCTATTACGCAACATTTGTCGCGTCACCCTTTTGGCTTTACATGAGTCTCTCGTCTCCTTGCCACGCATTGTTGTTCTCGCGCCAGTACATGCTGGGGAGAACCTAATCGGCGGGATCGCTTTTATTGGGAGCGCGCCTGAAGACGCCTTCGATCAACCGAAACTTCGGCTGCTTCAACTGGTTGCACACTCCCTGCTAGCTGGCGCTCGTTTGAGAGAGGAGTCTGGAGTCAACGAGCGTGCGCGCTTGGCAGAGGAGCTCAATCGGGCGAGAGGAGCTTTCGTACAGAGAATTGCTCACGGACTTCAAACCCCCCTAGAATCGCTCCTCTCCCACATTGGCAGCGCACTCAAGTCTTTCAAGCAGATTGAGGAGCGGGTTCTTGCGCTTCGGCAGAGCGCTGAGGATTTGATGCTAGCGTTTAGTCGAGACGATGTCGACGCTCTGCTTCGAGTTCGGGCGATGCCGGTGAACGTCAAGGAGTTCGTTTCAACCCTTATATTTATCAACAGCAAGAAGTATGAAAAAAAGACCCTCACGCTCAACTCAACCCCTTCCGAGGAAGAGATTCCCGCAGACTGGCAAATATGGGTGGACAAGACGGCCTTTTGGGAAGTCATGGACAATCTCCTCACTAACGCCTGGCGAGTAGCAAAGAGCCGGGTAGAAGTGTATGTCGAAGAGGTCAAGAGTCCGGAGCTGAGGATTCGATTTACTGTCCGAGACGATGGGCCTGGTGTCGATTCGATAGTTCGACCTTATCTTTTCACTCCCGGTTCGGGAAAGGCCGCCCAGGAAGCACAAGGTTCGATGCATGGTTACGGTTTGTATCTATCTCAGCGGGCCATCGAGAATCTGGGTGGAAGAATGTACCTTGGCGAGGGTGTAGATAGGAAGAAATGGCCAGGCGCACATTTTATAGTCGAAGTTCGCCAACTCAGTGATTCCAAGTAAGGAGATTGTGAAGATGAGCGTCAGGGTATTGGTGGTCGATGACGAAATCGAAGATCTCGTGCATTTCGGGCAAATTCTTGAAGCCGAGGGTTGTCCGACACTTCGGCTCTCGACTTCGAACCTGGAGGATGAGCGAGAAAGGATCGTGGGTTTTGCTCCGCAGTTGGCCATCGTTGATAGCCAATTCGGCGACAGCGACCTAGAAGGGTTGACGGTAATCACCAAGCTTCAGAGGATAGTACCTCGCATTCATGTAATCGTTTGCTCGCAGTTCGCTGACGATGAAGCGAAGAGGAAGTGGTTCGAGCGTCGATACGAAGATGTTCCTCACGTGAGAGGGACTCTAGGCAAGATTCCATTTCCAACGGCGCGGCAGATTCTTTCGTACCTCGAGAACTAGGGTCAGAGCAGCCTGGACTTGATGAAGTATAAATAGACAAGGAAGAACGATGAAAAATCGCCTGATTGTCCCCCTCGTCGTAGTAGCGGTAATAGTGGCTTTGGGCATTGTATGGCTGCGGAAGGATAGGGCGCCCGAAGTGGTCGAGCCCACTGCGAGGCCAGCTCAGATTCCAAAGCTCACAGTGGGAATTCAGGTATCCCCGGCAATGACTCTTCTTATGGTCGCCGAGAAGAAGGGATTTTTCGACGAAGCTGGCGTAGATGTGGAGCTTAAGGAATTCACCGCCGGCAAGTTCGCTCTCCAGGCCTTTTTGGGAGGGTCGCTCGATATGGCAGTTTCGGGGGAGGTTCCCGTAGCCCTGTCGATCCTTCAGGGCAACAAATTTCGTGTCGTCGGCCAGGTGGTTGAGAAGACGATCAATGAGGTGCGAGTTGTCGCCCACGCTGAGCCTGGGCTGGATACGGCGGTGAAATTCTTCAAATCAAAGAAGCGGAAGCTTGCGACCTCCTTCGGAGGCGGTCCCGAATTCTTCACTTACAACTTCCTCAAGAAGCACGGCATCTCGGAGAGTGAAGTCGAGCTGATCAGTCAAAAGCCTGAAGACATGACCTCAGCCCTTGTGAGCGGCTCCGTCGATGCGATCGCGATCTTCGACCCGGTTGCGCGATTCGCCGAAAGAGCAATGGGCGATCGGGGGATCACCTTCGCCGACGCCGAAATCTACTCTGAGCTATACGTCGCTTCGGTCATGCAGAAGACTCTCGACACGAGGCGTGAGGCCTTGAGTTCATTCATGAAGGCACTGACGACGGCCGCTAGCTTTGTCGCTCAACACCCGGATGAGTCGAAGGATATTCTTATTGGATACACAAAGCTTGACCGGCAAGTTGTGGACGACATCTGGCCAAACTTCGTCTTCAAGCCAGCGCTGACTCCTCTCTTCGTTGACCTGACTACCGCCGAGGCGAAATGGGCTATTGCAAAGAAGGCAGTTCCTGCCGGTACGGTGTTTCCAGACTATCGGTCAATCGTGGATCCGCAGATTCTGCAGGCCGCTGATCCTGCTGCTGTGAATCTACCGTGAGCTGAGCCCAGGTTGATGGGCGCGCTGAGACTTGTCTCGGAGCAGACCGAGGACGGGAAGTCCAGCCTCTCTCTGGGCAGAGTGTGTGCCAGGGTAGCTCCAATCCTCTTGCTTGTAGTGGCATGGGAGGGAGTTTCACGCTTCGGCACAGTGAACTCCGCTCTTTTTCCGCCGCCTTCCCGTGTTGCCGTCGCCTTTCTGGATTGGTGGAATAGCTCCGAACTCTGGCGTGACTTCCGCGCGAGCTACGGGAGGATGCTGCTCGGGTTTCTTGGGGGTGGGATTACGGGAGTAGGGATCGGTATGCTTACCGGCAGGAGCCGGCTCGCGAACGCGGTCCTGAGTCCGATCGTGCAGGCCCTAAGGCCGCTTCCTCCCGTTGCGATTATCCCGCTGGTGATCGTCTGGTTCGGAATCGGGGACGAAGCGAAGATCTTCTCGACGGCCTTTGCTGTGTTCTTTCCGGTTTGGATCAACACTCACCTTGGCGCATCGCAGATTCCTGTCGAGTATTTGTGGAGCGCGCGACTGCTATCTGCCTCGAGGGTAAAGGTGGCCCTAACCGTTCTGATACCTGCAGCGCTGTCTCCCATCATCGCAGGTCTACGAACCGGGATCGCGGTAGCCTTCGTCATGGTTTACGTGAACGAACTCGCAGGGGCCTCCGCAGGAATAGGATACCAAATCTCCATCTCGCTCCTCGCGTTCCGCGTCGATAGGATGATTGCTGCACTCGCGTTGCTGGCGGCGGCCGGTGCCTCAGCGGATCTCCTCTTTGCGCTATTCGTGCGCGTCTCGTTCCCTTGGTTAGGGGGGCGCGCACGATGAACGACCGGGTTGTTGTACGGGTCCAGTCTCTATCCATTCAGTACGGTAAGAGCCAACCAGTTCGAGAAGTTGAGTTTGAGTGCTCAGACGGCGAGTTCGTCGTGCTGGTCGGAAAATCAGGAAGTGGTAAATCCAGCTTCCTGAATGCACTCGCGGGTTTCATACCCTACGAAGGGCGAATCGATGTGACTGGGCGTCTAGGGTACGTCTTCCAGAGCAATGCACTTTTCCCGTGGATGACCGTGGAAGGAAACATTGGGTTTGGCCTTGAAGGAGTTTCTCGCGGTGAAAGGAAGCGAAGAGTAGAGGAGTTGCTGGAGCGGATCGAGATGGAGGGATTTGCCGGACGTTACCCCCATCAACTGTCTGGGGGACAGATTCAGCGGGTTGCACTGGCGCGAGCTCTCGCTCCCGAGCCCGAGGTCTTGTTGATGGACGAGCCCTATGCCGCGCTCGATTATCATTCACGGGAGAGAATGCAGAGCTGGCTCCTGTCAATCTGGAAGGATTCCCGAAAAACGGTAATCTTCGTAACTCACCTTCTGGAGGAGGCGATCTTCTTGGCGGATCGAATACTGGTCCTGAGAGATGGTCAGTTCAAAGCGGACATTCAGGTACGATTCGCGCGGCCCCGAAGTGAGGATCTGCGTCTCTCGGAACAATTTCTGGACGTGAAGAAGGAGATTTTGGATCATTTGGGGTGAACTGTGACGAGTGACGACACGTCACCAGAGACTAACGTTAGGTCCCCTATATGTAGGTCCACAGCCGAGGCATCCCTGAAGGCTTACTACTCCGAACGGACTTCTTATGATAGATCGACGTCCAAAATCGAGCGGGATGGATGGGTTCAGGTGCGGATGCGCGGTAGCCACCGCCAGTTCCGGCATTCGACGAAACCAGGTACGGTTACGGTCTCGGGCAAGCCGAGCGTCGACGTGCCGCCGGGAACCTTGAACTCCGTCCTCAAGCAGGCCGGGCTGAAATAGGAGGTGCTCGTGCATTTGCAATACGCAGTGATCATCGAGAAGGGACCCGCCAGCTATGGGGCGTACGTTCCGGACCTTCCGGGTTGCATCGCGGCCGGGGAAACGCGGGATGAGGTCGTGCGATTGATCCAGGAGGCGATCGAGTTTCACCTCGAAGGGCTTCGCGAGGACGGACTGCCGATTCCGGCGCCGACATCGTCCTTCGAGCTCATCGAAGTGGCGGCCTGATCTCAACTGCGGGAGGGGATTCAAGGCCGCCCAACCCCCAGATCCCTCGCTATCGCTCGGGATGACGAGAAAGGGAGCGGTCTCACCCTACGTGGCCGGCGTCAGGCGGTGGAGAACTAGTTCGCCAACTGCTTCTGCATCTCCGCCCGAGCAATCGCCTTCTGCCGCCCCTCGAACTCCGCATCCGTCAACATCGGCAGCTCCCGAGCCGCCGCCAACGCCGCCTCGGCTTAGCCGCGATCCAGCTCGTCGAGCCTTTTTGCGCCCTCGGTCAACAGAGTGAGCTTGTCACCCACCATCTGGGCGAAGCCGCCGTCGACGTAGAGGGTCTGTTTGCCTTCCGGGGATTCGACGCGGAGGACTCCGATGCCCATTTCGAAGAGGAAGGGGGCGCGCTGGGGCAGGACTCCGACTTCTCCGTCCCAGGCGGGGAAGACGACGGCGATCGCTTCCGTTTCCAGAACGGCACGTTCGGGGGTGATGACGCTCAGGTGGAAGGTTCCGGCCATGGGGTACTCCCTGCTTCGCTTGGGTCGAACAGTGGGGCGCAGCAAGCTGTCCGGCCTCAGGACATAGGTAACACCTCGACCTCAAGACATCGGTAACAGGTTGGGGCAGAGTGGGGTCCCAAGGAGGGCCCCC
>Ga0268264_10003497_pt1 | contig 13535 bp, 10 predicted proteins | sample KBSSwiS32_FD_190357 | JGI IMG/M metagenome (GOLD analysis project Ga0268264, IMG submission 190357) | Switchgrass rhizosphere microbial communities from Kellogg Biological Station, Michigan, USA - KBS Switchgrass S3-2 (SPAdes) (version 2) | ecosystem: Host-associated > Plants > Roots >...
TTCGCGGCGGCTGATCCCGCACTCGCTGGAGCTGGGCGGCAAGGACGCCGCCATCGTCCGCGCGGACGCGGACATGGACCGCACCACCCGCGGCGTGCTGTGGGCGGCGCTCACCAACGCCGGGCAGAACTGCGCGGCCATCGAGCGCGTCTACGTCGACGCCGCGGTGCACGACCAGTTCGTCGGCCGGATGGTGGAGGCGGTGAAGGGGCTGCGCGCGGCGAGCGAGTCGGCGCCCAGCCCGACCGATCCGGAGGTGGGGCCGATCACCATGCCCGCCCAGCGCGATCACATCCACGCGCTGGTGACGGACGCGGTGCAGAAGGGAGCCACGCTGCACGCGGGCGGCAAGCTGCCGCCGGGGCCGGGCCGGTACTACCCGCCCACCGTGCTCTCGGGCGTCACCGATCAGATGCGCATCGCCCGCGAGGAGACCTTCGGGCCGGTGGTCGCCATCTCCAGGGTGCAGACGGACGAGGAGGCGGTGAAGCGGACCAACGCCAGCGCGTACGGGCTCAACGCCAGCGTGTGGACCAGGGACCTGGTGGCGGGCGAGGCGCTGGCGCGCCGGCTGCGCGCGGGCGTGACGCTGGTGAACAACCACTGCTTCACCGCGTCGCTGCCGATGGCGCCGTGGAGCGGCGTGGGCAAGAGCGGCTTCGGGAGCACCAACGGGAAGGAGTCGCTCAACGAATTCACCCGGCCGCAGGTGGTGCTGGTGGACGCCAACGACAAGGCGCCCGACCTGTGGTGGCACCCGTACAACAAGCCGCTGGAGGAGATCGCGCTGGCGATGGTGGAGCTGGGGCGGAAGGACGGGAACCCGGCCGCGGCGCTGGGGCGGCTCCAGGCGGCGGCGGCGGTCCGCTTCCCGTAGGTGGAGACCGGGGAGGAATCCCGGGCGTGGGCGGCGTCGCTGTCGCCCGCGCTGCGCGAGGAGATCCGCGGGCTCCACGCGCTCCGGGCCGGGTGGAACGCGATCGCCTTCGCGTACGCGGCCGCGCTGGCGGGGCTGGGGTGGGTGGTGCTGGCGGTCCCCTCCTGGCCGGTGCGCGGCGCGTGCTGGCTGGCGATGGGAGCGTGCGTGCACGCGCTGGGGATCCTCATGCACGAGGGCGTGCACGGGAACCTCTTCCGGGATCGCCGGCGCGATCGCCTGGCGGGGCTGCTGCTGGGGCTGCCGCACCTGCTCCCGTTCAGCGCGTTCCGGGTCACCCACCTGCTCCACCACCGGCACAACCGCACGGCGCTGGATCCGGACGAATTCGGAAACTTGCCGGGAGCGAGGTGGCTGCGGGTCGCCGCCTTCTACGGGTGGATCCTCGGGGGGACGCTGGCCTTCGTCCCCAGCGTGCCGGCGATCGCGCTCCGGCGCGGGACGGCGGAGGAGCGGCGGGCGGCGGCGGCCGACACCGCCGTGGTGTACGGCGCGCTGGCGGCGGCGCTGGCGCTGCGGCCGATGCTGGCGGTGGAGCTGTGGTTGATCCCGTTCGCGGTCTCGTGCGTGTTCGGGAACGTGCGCGGAGTGGCGGAGCACATGCTGCTCCCGGCCGGCGATCCGCTGCGGCAGACGCGCACGGTGACGTCGAACCGGGCGGTGTCGTTCCTGATGTGCAACCTGAATTACCACCTGGCGCACCACCTGTTCCCCGGCGTGCCGTGGTACCGGCTGCAGGGGCTGCACCGGAGGCTGTCGCCGCTCGTCGAGCCCGAGGGCGCCGAGGTCTGGACGTCGTACCTGCGGCTGATGGCGTCGGCGATCCGGGCCGGGCCGTTCCGCGAGCTCCACGCGAGTGGGCGGAGCGACCGAACCGGTGGCGCGGCCACTTCCGCGCGCCCTGCGCATCACCTGCGCGGGTGAGTGGAGCAGCCGAACCGGTGACGCGGGCTCGCTCCCACGCCGCCGTGACGGCGCGGCTTCCGGCGCCGGAGGTGCGCGTCGCGATCCGGACTACAGTCCCCGCTCCGTGCGCGTCGCGCTGCTGTTCATCGACGGCGTTGGCGTGGGAGCGGCCGATCCCGCGGTGAACCCGCTCGCGCGCGGGGCGTTCCTCCTCTCCCAGTTCCAGGGCGGCCGCGGCGAGGCGCTCCCGCCCGGCGGCGCGCGCACCGACCTCGCCACCACCTTCGACGTCCCCGGCCGCCCCCAGTCCGCCACCAACCAGACCGCGATCTTCACCGGCCAGCCCGCCGCGAAGCTCCTCGGTCGCCACCTCCTGGGTTACCCCAACGACCTCCTCCGCTCCGTCCTCCGCGAGCACAGCCTGGTCAAGAGGCTCGTCGCGCGCGGCCGCCGCCCCACCTTCGCCAACGCCTTCCCCCTCCCCTACCTCCAGGCCCTGGGCCTCCCGCACGCCGCCGCGGAGCCGGGCCCACCCCTCGGCATCCCTCCCGGCCGGCTCCGGCGGCTGAAGCCCTCCGCGTCCACCGTCGCCTTCTCGGTGGCGGACATCCACCTCCGCACCCTCGCGGACGCCGAGCGCGGCCTCGGGCTCACCCACGACATCGAGGGCCGCCGCGCGCGCCTCCGCGGCCTCCACGTGCCGCAGCGCACGCCGGAGGAGGCGGCCGAGGCGCTCTGGCGCATCGCCGACGGCCACGACTTCCTCCTCTTCGAGCACTTCCTGGCCGACGAGGCGGGCCACGGCCGCGACTTCCCGCTCGCCGAGGAGGTCCTCTCCACCTTCGACCGCTTCGCGCGCGCCGCGGTGGCGAATCGGCCGGACGACGCGGCGGTGCTGATCGTCAGCGACCACGGCAACGTGGAGGACCTCTCCACGCGCAACCACACCCTGCACGACGTGGCGCTGCTCTCCTTCGGCGTGCCGGAGCGGCGGCTGGCCGGCCTCCGCGACGTCTCCGACGTGTGCCGCCTGGCGCTGTCGCTGATCCTGGAGGACGAGCGCTGATGGCGCGACGCGCGCGGATCGCCGCGCCGGCCCTGCTCTCCCTCCTCGCCTCAGGGTGCGCGCTGCTCCCCAGCCCGGTCGCCTCGCTGAAGGAGCGCGCCGAGCTCCGCACCGAGGTGGGCGTATTCCAGCTCGCCTACGCCGCCGGCGACGAGCCCTCGCGCGACGCGCTGGAGCGGGCCATCCGGCGGGCCTCCCCGCGGCTGGCGCAGTGGGGCGAGCTGAAGGTCCCGGTGAAGGTGATGGTCCTCCCCTCCCATGACGCCCTGGAGGCGGCGATCAACCGCCACGACTACGACTGGCTCCGCGCCTGGGCGCGCTACGACGAGGTCTTCGTCCAGTCCCCGCGGACGTGGTCCATCCTCGGGCCCCGGCCCGCGGACGTGGACGAGCTGATCCTGCACGAGCTCACCCACTGCGTGATGTACCAGCGGTCGGCGAGCGCGGCGGACTGGCCGGCCAAGCGCATCCCGCTGTGGTTCCGGGAGGGGATGGCGTCGGTCACCGCCGGCCAGAGCTACCGGTGGCCGTCGCTGGAGGACCTGGCGCGCTCCTTCGCCGAGCACCCGGACCAGGACCCCATCAACAACCCCGACGCGCTCTACCGCGGGCAGAACGAGGTCGTGTACGGCGCGGCGCACCACGCGTTCGAATTTCTCATCCGGCGATACGGGCTCCCCAAGGTCCTCGAGGTGATGGAGGGGATGTCGAAGGGCGCGGCGTTCCCGGAGGCATTCCAGGCGGCGACCGGCCTCTCCGCGCCCGCATTCGCTGAGGATTTCAAGCGCTTCGTGCGGATGCGCGGCTTCCGCCCGGCGCCCGCCTCCGGCGGCCGGGAAATCCCAGCGTAAAGGCATTGACACTCCAGCGGTGCACGCGCGCGCACCCCGTCCGGAGAATCCGGATGTCTTTCTCCCTCTCCCGTTGGAGTCCCTGTCATGAGCCGCCTCGATTCTCTCGCTGGAGCCTCGTTCCGCCCGACGCAGCAGACGCAGACCGCGTCCAGCGCCGCCGAGAAGGCGGTGGCGAAGCTCCTGGACGGCGGCAAGCACCAGGGCCACTTCCACACCGACGGCTTCGACCGGCGGCCCCGGCAGCCCCAGCGCGATCCGGGCTTCTACTCCTGCAAGGCCGTGTACCCGGAACCGAACAAGCCGGCGAACGACCCGGGCTTCTACTCCTGCAAGGCCGTGTACCCCGACCCGAACAAGCCGGCGAACGACCCGGGCTTCTACTCCTGCAAGGCGGTGTACCCCAACCCGGACCGCCCGCACTGCGAGCCGAAGCCCCTGCCGAAGTGGGAGCCGCTCCCGTTCCCCAAGGCTGAGCCGATGCCGCTGCCCAAGTGGGACCCGAAGACACCGTTCCCCAAGGCCGAGCCGATGCCGCTGCCCAAGTGGGATCCGAAGAAGCCGTTCCCCAAGGCCGAGCCGATGCCGCTGCCCAAGTGGGATCCGAAGACGCCGTTCCCCAGGGCTGAGCCGATGCCGCTGCCGAAGTGGGATCCGGCGCCGCGGACCCCCGGCCTCCCGCCGGGCATCGCCGAGCTGATCAAGGACCTGAAGTAGGGACGCTGACCGGGGACGTCATCGCGGCCCGGAGCAGGTAATCTTGCCGCGCGATGACGGTCCCCTGGCACTGGCTGGCGCCGGCGTTCGAGCTCGCGCCCAAAGGTCCAGTGCTGGAGGTGGGCGCGGGGCGGGCGGACGTCGCGCTCGCCTGGGCGCGCCACGGCCGGTCGGTGTTGGCGCTGGACCTGGACGTCTCGCGCATCACCACGCGGCGGCCGGGCCGGATGCACGCGCGCAAGGGCGACCTCCGCACCCTGCGCCCGCGCGAGCGCTTCTACGCCGCGGTCCACGCGCACAACGTGCTGCAGTTCCTGCCGCGGTCCGACTTCGAGGAGTCCCTCCGCCGCCTGGCGGCCGCGGTGAAGCCGGGTGGGCTCCTGGCCCTCACCGCCTTCAACTCGAGGGACCCGCTGGCGCAGGCCCCTGAAGCGGAGCGGATGAGCTTCGCCGGCTGCGACCAGCTGCTGGCGCTGCTGGAGGGCTTCGACCTGGGCAGCTTCGAGGTCCTCTTCCGCTTCGAGGGGGACGTGCTGGAGGAGCACGACCCGGACGGCATCCACATCCACGGGCAGGCGCACCTGGTGCTGCGCCGCCACGGCGGAGCGCCGGACCGGGCGAAGGAGCGCTGGCCCATCCCCGGCCCGCGCGCGCCGGAGCGGAACCTGGGGGTGGGCCTCTCGGTGCGCGGCGCGTTCGAGGAGGAGCTGTTCGGGCGGCCCGGCGCGGTGGACGTGGTGGAGCTGATGACGGACAGCTTCCTCTACCCGCCGCACCACCGGGAGATGGAGCGCTGGTCGGAGCGGTTCCCGGTGCTGCCGCACGCGGTGACGCTGTCGGTGGGGACGCCGCTGCCGCCGGACGAGACGGTGCTGGCGGGGTTCGCTCGGGTGATCGGCCAGGCGAAGGCGCCCTGGCACAGCGACCACCTCTGCTTCTCGCACGTGCCGGAGGTGGACACCGCGTCGCTGGTGCCGCTGGCCTTCACGGACGAGATGGTGGAGGTGGTGGCGGCGAACGCGCGGCGGATCCGCGAGCTGGTGCCGGTGACGCTGCTGCTGGAGAACATCGCCTATTACTTCCGGGTGCCGGGCGGGAAGATGGACGAGGCGGAGTTCATCCGGAAGGTGGTGGAGCGCGCGGACGTGGGGCTGCTGCTCGACGTCACCAACCTGGCGCTGAACGCGCTCAACAACGGGTACGACGCCCAGGCGTTCATCGACGCGCTGCCGCTGGAGCGGGTGTGGCAGCTGCACGTCGCCGGCGGCGAGCGCTACCGCGACGTCGTGCTGGACACCCACAGCCAGCCGGTGCCGGCGGAGGTGATGAAGCTGGTGGAGTACGTGCTCCAGCGCGCGCCGGTGCGGGCGATCATCCTGGAGCGCGACGTGAACATCCCGCCGCTGGAGGAGCTGCTGTCGGAGGTGGAGGCGGCGCGGGCGTTGTTCCGGAGGTACCGGCGGTGAGCGCGCTCCAGCTCCAGACGGCGATCGCGCGGCTGCTCACGTCGGCGGCGTTCCGGGAGCAGGTGCGGCGCGACGGCGGCGAGTCGCTGCGGGCGTACGAGCTGACGGAGGCGGAGCACCGGGAGCTGCTGGTGCTCCTCGAGGGGCGGCTGGAGACGTACGCTCGCTGCGTGGGCGCGGGAAAGGAAGACTTCTTGCTGGGGAACCTGCCGGCGCTGGTCCGGACCCATGTTCCCGAAGCGCTGCTCCGGCAGGCCCTCCGGCGCTTCATCGAGGCGCGGCCCGGCGTGAGGCTGCACCCGCGCGACGCGGGGCTGGCGGTGGTGCTGCGGTGGTTGGAGGAGGACCTGCCGAGCTGGCCGGCGGAGACGCCCGCGCACGCGCGCGACGTGCTGCGCTTCGAACGGCTGCGGCGCGAGGTCTCCGCGGCGCTGCCCCGCTACCCTCACCCGAAGCACCTACCGATGCCGGAGCGCCTCCGGCGCCACCCGGCCTGGGACGCGGAGCGCTTCTCCTGGGACGTCCCCGCCGGCGCGCCGGGCGAGGTCAGCTGGTTGTACAAGCACAAGGACTGCGCCGCGGAGATCACCCCCTGCCACCCGGTGCTGGCGGACCTGGCGCGCGCGTTCGACCAGCCGGCGGAGGTGGAGCCGGTGGTGGCGGCGGTCGCGGCCAAGCACCAGGTCGACGAACGCCTCGGCCCGGACGTCCCCGCCGCCGTCCGCGAGGTGGTGGGCGAGCTGTTCCGCGAAGGTTCGCTCCGTTCCTGAAAAAGAGCGCGGGTCGCGCCTCCCCCCAAAGGCGCGACCCACGCGGGCCCACGAGCGAGGTCTGCTCAGGGCTCCCAATCCAAAATCTGTCTCTGCGCTCAGGCCTTGGTGATCTTGTCGCGGCCGATCCGCACCTTGGAGGTGGCGTTGCGCGTGTCCACCACCAGCCGCGCCGCCTCCACCAGCTTCTCGTAGTCGATCCCCGAGTGGTCGGTGAGGATGAGCACGCCGTCGTACCCCTGGATCCGCTCCGGCGTCAGCTCCACCGAGTCCATCTCGTGCTTCAGCCCGTGCCCCTTGGGCAGGTGGCTCACGTACGGGTCGTGGTAGTCCACCGCGGCACCGCGCTCCTGCAGCAGCGTCATGATGCGCAGCGACGGGCTCTCGCGCACGTCGTCCACGTCCTTCTTGTACGCCGCCCCCATCACCAGCAGCCGCGCCCCGTTCAGCGTCTTCTTCTGCGCGTTGAGCGCCTCCATCGTGCGCTGGACCACGTAGTACGGCATCGCCGTGTTCACCTCGCCCGCCAGCTCGATGAACCGGGTGTGGAACTCCAGCTCCCGCGCCTTCCACGTCAGGTAGAACGGGTCGATGGGGATGCAGTGCCCGCCCAGGCCCGGCCCCGGGAAGAACGGCATGAACCCGAACGGCTTGGTGGAGGCCGCCTGGATCACCTCCCAGACGTCCAGCTCCATCCGGTCGCAGAGCATCTTCAGCTCGTTGACCAGCGCGATGTTCACGCAGCGGAAGATGTTCTCCAGGAGCTTCGCCAGCTCCGCCACCCGCGTGGAGGTCACCGGCACCGTGTCCTTCAGCGCCGACGCGTACAGCGACTGCGCCGCCTCCAGGCAACGCGGCGTCAACCCGCCCACGATCTTGGGGATGGTGCGCGTGTTGAACCGCGCGTTCCCCGGGTCCTCGCGCTCCGGGCTGTAGGCCAGGTGGAAGTCCTCCCCCGCCTTCATCCCGCCCTTCTCCAGCAGCGGCCGCAGCACCTCCTCGGTCGTGCCCGGGTACGTGGTGGACTCCAGCACGTACAGCTGCCCCGGCCGCACGTGCGGCGAGAGCGCCTCCCCGGTGGAGGTGATGAAGCTCATGTCCGGCTCGCGCGCCTGGGTGAGCGGCGTGGGCACGCAGATCACCAGGCAGTCCAGCGACGCCGCCTTCGAGTAGTCCGTGGTGGCGCTCAGCTTCCCGGAGCCCACCAGCCGCTCCAGCGGCTCCGACGGGATGTGGCGGATGTAGCTCTGTCCCCGCGCCAGCGACTCCACCTTCCGCGGATCCACGTCCAGGCCCGTGACGTCGAACCCCGCCTCGGCGAACGCCATTGCCAGCGGCAGCCCCACGTACCCCATCCCCACCACGCCGACCTTCGCCTCCCGCCGCTGGATCAGCTCCAGCAGCGGGTGCTCCGCCTTCGACCGCCCCATCGCCACCCTCGCCACCCTCGCCTCCCTCGACCGCCTCCGACGCCCTACCCCAGCAGCAGCACCACCACGCCCATCCGCCCGGGCGCCCGCAGTGCCCGGTGCAATTGCAAGACCAGCGCCGGCCGCTTCTCCCCGTACCCCGGGGAATATTCAGCGTCCGACAGCTCCGGCCGGACCGACGGCTCGAACAGCACCAGCGCCTCCGGCGCCGCGGCCTCGCCGATCTCCAGCAGCAGCCCGCTCAGCTCCAGCGGGGCCTGCGGAGCGCGCAGCGCGCGCGCCCGCTCCCCCGGGGTAGCGGGGCGCAACCGGCCGCGCCGATCCTCCAGGTGCAACCGGCTCACCAAGCGGTGCACGCCCCGTCCCCGTAACGAGTCCACCACCGACAGCGCGCGCGCCCCCCGGTCGAGGACGAACGTGCGCTCCACCTCCACGCCCCCGGCGGGGAGCGACTGGTAGCCGCGGTGGGTGGCGGAGAGGCGCGCCCGCGACGGGCCCACCTCGAACAGCTCCAGCTCCGCGGCGGCCCGGTCCGGCAAGGCGAACAACCGCTCCGGGTCGATGGGGTTGATCTCCTCGCCGTCGACCTCGAGCGTGTTGTGGGCCGCGGTCCCCCGGAAGCGGTTCCGCGCCGCGCGGTCGGCGGCGTAGCAGAACGTGCCGGAGTCGACGATCAGCGCCCGCCCGTTCAGGTGCAGCTCGAAGGAGAGCGGGTCGTTGTGCGAGTGCCCGCCCACGCCGCCCTGCCCCGGCCGCCCCGCGCTCACCGCCAGGTACGCGCCGTCCTGCTTCACCACCGCCCAGCCCGCTTGCCGCGAGATGAACCGCCGCGGCGGCGGCCTCGGCTCCAGCGCCTCGAAGCGCCCCAGCCCGGAGGCCCCCAGCAGCCACGCCGCCTCGTCGCTGAACGCCGCGCCCGGCCGCTTCAGCCGCCCTTCGCAGAACAGCGCCGCGCCCAGCGGGAGCAGGTATCCGTGGTCCAGGCTCTCCCGGTCCGCCAGCGGGAAGGCGCGCCCGGAGTCGTTGTCGCCGAGCTGCGGCGCCCGCCCGCGCTCGGTGCAGTAGCCCTCCACCACCCGGTACATCATGGCCAGCCGGTCGCCGTAGGCGGTGGAGAGGGAGATCCCGCTCGACCGCGCCACCGCGTACGCCAAAGTGAACAGCTCCACCGCCAGGCGGTGGTACGGCACCGACCCCTCGAACGAGCACCCGTCCGGGTAGACCTGCGCCTCCATCTGCGCCTCGAGCCCGCGCGCCGCGAGCGCCACGTGCCGCGCGGCGCCCGGCAGCCCGGGGAAGAGCGCGCCCGCCACCAGCAGGCCGGTCAGGTTGGCGACGAGGTGGTTGTTGGGAACGGCCCACGCGTCCTCGAGGTGGGCGTCCACGTAGCGGGTGTGCTCGGCGAGGGAACCCAGCGCCAGCGCGAGGAACCCCGGGTCCCGGACCACCGGCGCGTCCGCCAGCATCCGCAGGCCCTGCGCCAGGTTCGCCGCCCGCAGCGCGACCTCCATCGGGCACGCCCACTGGATGCCCAGCCCCGGCGGATGGCCTTGCAAAAGCTCGGTGGCCTGCGCCGCGAAGGCGGCGGCGAAGCGGTCCCGGTCGGCCTCCGAGGGCGACACCCACGCGCCCTGCGCCAGCGCGATCAGCTGGTCCATCCGGCCGATCGCCCACGGCAGCTTCGGGTCGGCGCCGCCGGCGAGCAGCGGCAGCCGTTCGGAAGGGAGCAGCGGGTAGCGGTGCCCGCTCACCGGATCCAGCGACGCGTCGGTGGAGCCGTCCGCGGCGGGCGGGAAGTCGGCGCCCAGGAAGTGGAAGCGGCGCGCGGCGGCGGCCTCGGCGCGGGCCAGGGCGCGCTCCACGGCGCCAGGGACCCGCGAGAGCGCCGCGAGCACGCGCGGGCGCTGGGTGAGGTCGCAGTGCGCGCGGCCCGGCCGGTCCAGCGCCGCCCTGGGCAGATCCACCGCGGAGGTGACGCCATGAGAGGTGAGGACCGCCTCGAAGGGCTCCGACCCGTCGCGCCGGTAGAGGTTCTGGCGCGCCATCCGGTACGCCCGCCGCACCGCGAGCTGGGCCAGGTCGCCCGGCGTCAGCGTGCGGGCCAGCGCGGCGTAGTAGTCGAGACCTCCGGGAGGCATGCGCCAGGAGTCTTCAGCAATGGACGCGCCACCCATCCCGCGCGATGGAGAGTGTTCGCCGCGCGACCGTTCGGCGCGAACGCCTCCGCCGCGAAGGGCCCGTCGAGCGTTCGCCCAGCGACGGCGCACGCGCGCTCCAGGCAATGGTCGCGAAGGAGGTGGCCCCGGGGACCGTCACCTGCCTGCCGCCCGAGCGTCGAGCAGGCCCGCGCCCGGGCGGCCACCGCGACCCGCTCGCCCGCCGACCGAGCGCGGCACTTCGTTCAGCCTTCTCCGGACGCCCGTAATTTCGCGCGGTCTTCCACCGGACATTCCGGAAGACATTGCGCCGAGGCCGCGCTCGGCGCGCGTCCGCCCTCTCGCCCGGATATTTCACGCGGCTGGCGGCCGCGCCGGCGATCTGTCGCCTGCGCCGGGCGCTTCCTCCCTGCGCTCCAGCTCGGCTGGCACCTCGCCGGCCTCGCCACGCCACCCGCGTGAAATATCCGGGCTGGAAGCCGGGGGCACGGAACGTGCTCACCATCTCCGGGCACGAGGGGGTACCGGAAGTCCATGCAGCCAAGGTCTGGGGGACGGCCGTCGGCGCTCGAGTCGGTGCTGCGGTCGGAGCTGGCGCGCCGGCGCATCGAGGCGCGCCGGACGGAACAGCAGGTGGAGCGCGAGCTGTCGCGGGTGGTGCACGACCTGAAGGCGCCGCTCTCCGCCCTCAAGGGGTACGTGGACATGATGCTCCGGGGGATCGCCGGGCCCATGCCGCCCACCGCCAACCGCTACCTCACCCGCATCCGCGAGGTGGTGGACCGCGAACGCCAGCTCATCGACGACCGCCTCCGGCCGCGACCCAGCCCCGCCGCGCCGCCCATGGCCGACCTCGCGCGCGCGATCGCCGCCTCGGTCGAGCGGTCGGGGCCCGCCTTGCGCGCCAGGCGCCTCGACCTCTCCCTCGAGCTCCCGCCGCGAGGCTGCCCGCTGCCCGCTCCCCAGGGACTCGTCGATCTCCTGGCCCGCCGCCTGGTGCGCCACCTCCTGCAGGCGGCGCCGCCCGGCGCCTCCATCCGGCTCGCGCTCCGGGACGACCTCGGCCGCCGGTGGGTGGAGCTCTCTCCGGGGACCGGGTGCCCCGCCGTCACCGCGGACCTCCCCGTCGCGCTCGCCGCCGCGGCGCGCCTGGGCGCACACCCCACCTTCGGCCCCACGCTCCGGCTCGACCTGCCCCACGAGACCTGAGTCGGCCGCGGCGGCCCGGCCGTGGTATGGCCCCGCGCCATGGAAGCCGCCGCCGCCCCCACGTCCCGAACCGTCCTCGACATGAACCGGTACCAGTGGACCGTCTTGCTGGCGGCCTGGCTGGGCTGGGGCTTCGACGTCTTCGACGGCCTCCTCTTCAACTACGTCGCGCCCAACTGCGTACCCACGCTGCTGGGGCTCCCCCTGGGCTCGCCGGAGGCGGCGCGCGAGACGCTGCGCTGGACGGGGCTGCTCACGTCGGTGCTGCTGGTGGGCTGGGCGATCGGAGGCGTGATCTTCGGCCGGGTGGCGGACCGCATCGGCCGCACCCGCACGCTGATGCTCACCATGGCGCTGTACTCGCTGGGCACCGCGGCGTGCGCGGCGGCGCCCAACATCTGGGTGCTGGCGCTGTGCCGGGTGGTCGCCTCTTTGGGCATCGGCGGCGAGTGGGCGGCCGGCGCGTCGATGGTGGCGGAGGTGGTCCCCGAACGCCGGCGCGTGGAGGCCGGCGCCCTGCTCTACACCTCGGCGCCCATCGGCCTCTTCCTGGCCACCTTCGTCAACTTCCAGATCTCCGGGAACCTGTTCAAAGGCTCGCCGGAGGTGAGCTGGCGCTACGTCTTCCTCTGCGGACTCATCCCGGCCGCGGTGGCGTTCGTGGTCCGGCTGTTCGTGAAGGAGCCGGAGCGGTGGCAACAGGCGGTGAAGCACGCCAAGCCCCCGCGCATCGCCGAGCTGTTCACCCCCCAGATGCGCCACATCACCCTCTCCGGCTTCTCGATGGCGCTCACCGCGCTGATCATGTGGTGGAGCTGCAACGCCTTCATCCCGGTGGTGGCCGGCGGCCTCGCCCGCTCGGCCAACACGCCGGAGCTGGCGGAGGTGTTCAAGCGCACCGCCACGAACGCGTTCAACGTGGGCGGGCTGCTGGGGACGCTGCTCACCGTCCCGGCGTCGAAGGTGCTGGGGCGGAAGTGGATGTTCGGGATCTACTTCGTGGCCTCCGCCGCGAGCATCATGGCCGCGTTCGGGCTCGACGTGCCGCCGGAGACGCGGCTGTACTTCTACTTCCCCATCGGCGTGTCCGTGTTCGGGGTGTTCGGGAGCTTCACCTACTACCTCCCGGAGCTCTTCCCCACCCGCTACCGCGGGACCGGCGCGGGCTTCTGCTACAACATCGGCCGGCTGATCGCCGCCGCGGGGCCAATCCTCGTCGGCCAGCTCGCCAAGAACCTGGACGCCGCCATGCGGGCGCTGTTCTGGGTCGGCGTGGTGCCGCTGGTGGCGCTGCTGGTGATGCCGTACGTGATCGAGACCAAGGGCCGCGCGCTGGCGGATTAGTTGCCGCCGCAGGGAGTGTTGTCGGTGTCCAGGGCCGTCTCGATGACGTCCTGGATGTTCTGGGGCACGGCACTGTGGAAGTTGAGGCCGCTGCGCTGCTCGATCTCGCGAGTGGTGACCCGGAAGGGGCGCCACACGTTGTTCTTGGGGATCGTGTTGTCGTTGGGCATGATCACCGCGATGACCCGCGTCCCCATGGAGACGTTGGCCGGCCCATCCCCGATGGCGTTCAGCACCGTGATCACCTTCCAGGTGTGGCTGGGGACGCGCATCGTGGACCCGGGCTGGGCGAAGCGCGGCGCGCCCTCGTACAACCCGCCGGAGATGATGAACAACTCCTTGCCCTGTGTGTCCACCAGGCACCGCGAGTAGTTCTCGAGCCCGGCCCACGGCCCCTGGTTGTTGTTGGGGGCCTGGGGGATCATGTTGGTGAGCCTGAAGGTCGCCGTGTTCTCGGTGTCGTCGAGCAACCGGTCCGCGGACGGGCACATGTGGCCGCGGTCAAAGCCGCTCCCCGAGTAGTCGGCGGGCGTGGCCTGAGGAATGGAAGCGGGCAGGTAGGGGTCGAGCCCGTAGTTGTCCTGCCGCGTCCCCACCCCGTCGTAGAGCGAGTTCAGCTCCCACGCCGACCAGTTCGGGTTCTTGAACGACCCGTTGTACGAGAGCGTGTACTGCCGCTTCTC
>Ga0268264_10003500_pt1 | contig 13533 bp, 10 predicted proteins | sample KBSSwiS32_FD_190357 | JGI IMG/M metagenome (GOLD analysis project Ga0268264, IMG submission 190357) | Switchgrass rhizosphere microbial communities from Kellogg Biological Station, Michigan, USA - KBS Switchgrass S3-2 (SPAdes) (version 2) | ecosystem: Host-associated > Plants > Roots >...
CGGGTTGCCCGCCATGGGCCGGAGGGGGCCCTGCGTGAAGGTGAGCTGGAGGCGGCCGGAGGGCTCCTTGAGGTGACAGGTGGTGCACGCGGAGGGCGCCGCCGTCCCGTCGTGGCACGTCAGGCACGTCCCCATCTTCGGCAGCTGCTGCACGGTGGCGAGCTGCACCTTGGGGACGTCCTCGTGGCAGCGCTCGCAGGCGATCTTGTTCTTGACGTGCACCTGGTGGTCGAAGACCAGGTTGGCGGTGGGGAAGGCGATCCGCGGCGGGGCCGTCCGCGCGGTGGGGTCGAAGCCCGGGTGGCAGGTGCTGCACTTGTCCTTCTTGAGGTCGTGGCACTGCTCGCACTCGGGGTGGGCGGGCAGGTTCCAGTCCGAGGCGCGGGTGCTCTTGCGCGCCTTGTCGTGGCAGGTGAGGCAGTCCGCGCCGCCGGAGAGGTGCTGCGCGTGGTCGAAGCGGACGGGCATGGACTGCGCCGGGAAGATGACCGGGGACCGCTCTGCCGAGGAGGAGGCGGCGGCCAGCGCCAGGAGCGAGCCGAGCAGCGCGCTCATCGCGGCCCTCCCGTGCCGGCGCCCAGCTCCAGCGTCGCGAAGGCGCGCGTGTCGGACCGGTCCAGCGCGCTGGCGTTCTGCTCCAGCACCAGCGACACGCGGGCGACGCGCGAGAGCGCCCACGCCCCGCGGAGCTGCGCGCCGAAGAAGTGGCCCTGGAGCAGCGGCTGCAAGCCGTCGCGCACGTCGGCGTAGGAGGCGCGCGCCTCCAGCGTGTACGGGCGCGCCGCCGGCCGCCAGCTCCCGCGCAGGTCCAGCCAGCCCGAGTTGCCGGAGTCCCCGCGCCGGAAGGTGAAGTCGGCGGCGGCGTCGAACGGGCCCAGCGCCAGCGCGGCCCCCAGCGCACCTCCGGAGCTGGTCCCCGACGGCGGCGGCGAGGAGACGCCCAGCGTCACCAGGTCAGTGGCCGGGTTGAGCACCGCGGTGAGCCGCGCCACGTCCGCGCGCGCGTAGGCGCGGAACGGGCCGGGCGGGAGCACGTCCGCGCGCAGGCTGGCCTCGTCGCGTGGGGAGCGGGTGAACCAGTACCAGATGGAGTCCAGCGTCAGGATGGGCGTGTAGCGGTCCACCTCCGCGGTGGCGCCGAGGAGGCCGCCGTCGTAGCGCGCCTGCACGCGAAGGTTGGCCAGCTCGCGCGCGGCGAGGTCTATGTCGGCGGCCGCGCTGGCGGAGAGGCCCAGGTCGCGCTTCTGGTACAGCACCTCCACCGCCGCCCGCTCCAGCGCCACCTTCCCGTCGATGGTGGAGCGCCGGTACTCGACCGCGGCCTCCAGCCCGGCCAGCTCCTCCACGAAGAGGCGCGCCCCGTAGGTCGGCTGCAGGTCGCCGAAGTTGGTGTTCGCCGGGTCCAGCAGGCCGGGCAGGCGCAGGCCCACCGACCGCGTCCCGTCGAGCTGCTCCGTGGGCGAGCCGAGGAAGCTGGATCCCTTCACCCACAGCCCCCCGTACGCCTCCAGCCCCACGCGGAACGGCGAGCGGTAGCGCAGGCGCACGCCGTCCAGCGCGAAGCCGTCGAACGGCTCCCAGCGCACCTGCCGCCCGGCGCGCGCCTCGAAGCCGGCGGCGCGGAAGACCGCGTTGGCGTAGAGGATGTCGGCGCCGCGGGCGCGCACGCCGTCCAGGGTGGATTCGGTGGGGCTGACTCCGAAGTCGTCGAAGACGCGGACGTTGGCCTCCAGCCCCAGGTCCTGGCCGGTGACAAGCTCGTAGCCCTCCAGCCAGAGCGACTCCACCATCCGCCGCCGGTCGAGGACCGCCGGGTGGAGGAGGTCGTCCGAGGCGAGCGTGCGCAGGTGGTACACCTGGACCTGGGTGGCCGACTCGACGCGGAAGGCCTGCGCCCGCGCCGCGGCCGGGAGCAGCGAGAGTGCGGCGGCGAGCGCGATCCCCCTGGCCATAGGCGCCGCGCAGTGTCGGCGAGCGGGCGAGGGAAGCCAAGGGTGGAACTACCCACCCCTGAGGAAACTTTCACCCCGCGCGTGCGACACTACCCGGAACCGCCAGCCCCCTGGTCCCCATGGCCAACGTCGGAACGAACACCGGAACGCAGCAGCGCAGCGGAAACGCCGCGACGCAGCAACCACAATCCAAGAATTCGGTAGAGACCCCGTCCACCACCGGCGCTGCCGCGCCCACCGCCGCGCCGGCCGCCGCCAAGTCGGACGACTACGGCGCCAAGCGCACCCGCGGCTCTGGCGGGGAGACCATTGGCGCCACGGCGCGGCCGGGGGCGTCCGCGGTGGCGACGCGCCCGCCGGAGAAGGAGGCCGCGCAGTACGACTTCGTGGTGGTGGGGTCCGGGCCGGGCGGCGCGCCGCTCGCCGCGCGGGTGGCGGAGGCCGGGTACAAGGTGCTGGTGCTGGAGGCGGGCGGGGCCAAGCCGGCCGCCACCTCGGGGCCGCTGGGCCTGCACGGCGCCGCGTCCGAGGACAAGGACCTGCTGGTGGACGGCAAGGGCTACTTCATCCGCCACCACGACAAGCTCGAGGACGACAAGGCCGACCCGAAGTTCGTGACGAAGGAGGGCGGCATCTTCGTCCCGCGCGGGCAGGGCATCGGCGGCAGCACGCTGATGAACGCCGGCATCTTCGTCCGGCCGGACGACGTGGACTGGGACAACATCGCCAAGGTGACCGGCGACCCCAGCTGGAAGAGCGAGAACATGCTCAAGTTCTTCCAGAAGGTGGAGAACGCCGAGTACCGCCCGGTGCTCAAGCTGCTGCACGAGGTGGGCAAGGCGACCAACCTGGACTTCCTGCAGAACATCGGCGGGCACGGCTTCGACGGGTGGCTGGAGGTGAACCGGCCCATCGACCCCCAGATGGTGAAGACGCTGAAGGAGAACCCGCAGCTGGGGCGGATCATCAAGGAGACGCTCAAGTACAACTTCACCAGCGTCGGCTCGGCGGAGGACAAGCTGAAGTCGCTGGCCGGGCTGTTCGACCCCAACCACAACTGGGGCAACAACACCGAGGGCTTCGTGCAGACGCCGCTCACCGTCACCAAGGACGGGCGGCGCAACGGGCCGCGCGACCGGCTCCTCGACGTCCAGGCGCGCTTCCCGGACCGCCTGCACATCGAGACCGGCGCCACGGTGCAGAACGTGGTCCTCAACGACCAGAACGAGGCCACCGCCGTCCGCTACAAGACCGCCGACGGCCAGGAGCACGTGGTGCCGTTCAAGCGCGAGGCGGTGATCTCCGCCGGCGCGTTCGAGACGCCGCCGTTGCTGATGCGCTCCGGCATCGGCCCGCAGAAGGAGCTGGAGAAGCTGGCGCCGATGGGCGTGGAGCCCAAGGTGATCCTCGACGGCGTGGGCCAGCACCTCAAGGGCCGCTACGAGGTGGGCGTGGTGACGCGGCTGAAGCAGCCGCTCAAGGTGCTCTCCGAGACCCAGTTCAACGCCGACCCGGACAACCCCGCGTACAAGAAGTGGAAGGAGACGGGGCAGGGCAACTTCGCCGGCAACGGCATCGTCGCCGCCTTCCGCGTGAAGTCGGACCCCAGCAAGAAGGAGCCGGACCTCTACGTGTTCGGCGTGCCGGGGAACTTCCAGGGCTACGTGCCGGGGTACTCGCAGAAGGCGGTGGAGGACCCCAACCTCGTCACCTGGGTGATCCTGGACGAGAACAAGGGTGACTCGAAGGGCGAGGTGACGCTCGACCCGAACGACCCGATGGGGCGGCCGAAGGTCAACCAGAAGTTCCACCAGGACGAGCGCCCCGGCGACAGCAAGCCGCTGGTGAACGGGATCAAGATCGTCCGCGACCTGGTCAGCCACTACGGGGACATGGTCGACGGCGAGGTGTGGCCCGGCCCGGACGTGAAGACGGACGAGCAGCTGGCCAAGGCGGTGGAGTCGTCCAGCTGGGACCACCACCCCAACGGCACCGCGCAGATGGGCGCGGAGGACGACCCGGAGTCGGTGGTCAACAGCAAGTTCCAGGTGCGCGGCGTGAAGGGGCTGCGGGTCTCCGACGCGTCGGTGTTCCCGCAGAACATGGGCAGCTTCATCCAGAGCGCCATCGACACCATCTCCGAGAAGGCGGCCACCGACCTGATCGACACCGCCCAGAAGGAGGACGCCGCGGGCGGCTTCTTCAGCGCCCAGAGCAAGAACCTCCACCAGGAGATCTCCCCGTCCAACACCCTGGCCGACAACCTCTTCATCGCCATGCACGACACCCGCAAGGTCGGCACGGACGGGGTGATGACGGAGGCGGCGCTCCACGAGCTTCTGGACGTGACGGGCAAGCGCGGCTTCTCCGCGGAGGAGCTGTCCGACGCGCGCGCCATCACCGACGCGCTGGACGCCAAGGGCGACCCCAACGCGCGGGTGGTGGAGAAGCTGGCCGCCTCCGTCGCCCGCGGGCGCGCCGACCAGGGCTTCCTGATGGACGCGGCGGCGCGGCTGGACGACGTGCGGCGCAAGAGCGAGCTCCCCAGCCTCACCTGGGCGGACAAGAAGCCGTCCCAGGAGGACCTGTCCCGGTGGAAGGGGGAGATCGGCGACCTGCAGAAGACGCTGCTCGACCGGTCGGGCCGCCTGGACCAGACGTCGCGCGCCTTCCACCAGAAGCAGCTCTTCGGCGGGACGGCGGACGTGAAGGTCCGCGACGACGTGCCCTCGTTCCTGCGGTTCGGGCCCTTCGCCGAGCCGGGCGCCAAGCTGGCCGGCGCGGTGCGCTTCTCCAGCGGCCAGGGCTGCCCGTTCAAGGACTCCGCCCCCGACGTGCGCGGGGCGGCGCTCAAGATGTTCGACAAGAGCGGCAACCCCTGGGACGTGCTGATGACGAACCAGGAGCACTCGCACGCGCGCGACGCCGATCAGTTCATGAAGTTCGCCAAGGTCTCCGGCGTGATGCAGACGGACGGGCAGCTGGCGGGCACCAAGGTGGCGGCGGAGGAGGTGCTGGCCAAGCACTTCGACCCCAAGGAGGTGGCGCGCATCGGGGCCCAGCTGGCGCACGACACCGCGCTCCACCAGGTGCACAGCCTCTCCACGGAGACGTTCAACGGCGGCACCTTCCGCACGCCGGAGGGGCTGCTGTGCAAGACGGTGCTGATGCCGGCGCCGGGGAACGCGGCGCTCGCCCACGACAAGCGCGACCCGGACTGGATGGGCAAGGAGCTGAACGCGCACCTCGCCCAGGGGCCGGTGAAGATGGTGCTGGGGATCCAGGTGTACACGGGGGACGGGAAGTCGCCGGACCCGGCGGACGCCTCGGCGAAGTGGGACGGGCCCGTCTACCCGGTGGCGGACGTGGAGATCCCGCGGCCGGACGCGAAGAAGGGCGCGGACGTCGCCAACGTGGTGAACAAGCTGGCGTTCAACCCGGCGAACGGGTTCTCGCCCACGCACATGACCCGCGCTCGGCAGGAGATCTACGCGCAGAGCGCGCAGAACCGCGGGGCGCTCACGCAGGCGGAAGGCCGCGCGCAGCTCGAGGCGCTGGGGGTGAAGGTCCGATGATCGCCGACGCGAACCAGTGGGCGCAGTGGGTGCTGGGGGTGGCGGAGATCTCCTCAGGCCAGCTGGCGCTCTCCGACGACCACCTGGCGGAGCTGGCCAGGCACGTCCACGAGGCGCCGGACCGGAAGGACGCGGCGACCGCGCTGGTCGCCCTGGCCACCCGGCTCCAGGCCATCCCGGGCGCGCGCCCGGTGACCAACCAGGTGGTGGCGCTGGCGGCGCTGGCGCTGGGCGACGAGCCGATCAGCCAGGCCTTCCACCTCCGGCTCTACGGCGGCTGAGGCGCCGAGGCGTCCAGCTTGAACAGCTCCACGCCGATGGCGTAGGCGGCGAAGCCTCCTCGCGCCGCCGGGACGACGCGGATCTTGTTCACCGCCCGCCCCATCTCCAGGTGCGTCCAGGTCTTCCCGCCGTCCAGCGTCTGGAAGCCGCCCCTGGTCACCCCCACCCAGCCCACGTCGGGGGTCGCGAACGCCACCCCGAACTCCTGCTGCGCGTGGTCCGACACCAGCGGGAGCTCGGTCCAGGTGGCGCCGCCGTCGGAGGTCCTGGCCACTACGCGGTCCTTCACCGCGGCGTCCTCGGCGTAGCTCTGCACGGTGACGTAGCCCACGTCGCGGGTGGGGAAGGAGAGCTTCCAGGTGATCTCGAAGGGCCGCTTCGACTCGTAGACCGCGGTCCAGTGCTCGCCGCCGTCGGTGGTCTTGAGCACCTGCGCGTGGGAGGTCTCCACCTCGCGGTCGGAGCCGCCGGCGAGGAAGCCGGTGCTCGCGTCGAGGAACCTCACGTCCAGGATCATCGCGGTCTGCTGGTTGAGGTCGAGCACCTTCCAGCTCTTCCCGCCGTCCAGCGAGCGCGCCACGTACGCCGGCCCGCCCACGCGCCCGGCCACGTGCACCACCGTGCGGTGGTCCAGCTTCCCGGCGTTCACGAAGGCGTCGCGCTCGACGTCGATGGCGCAGACGCCGGCGCCCTTCGGGAGCGGGAAGTCCTTCGCCGGCGCCCAGGTGTCGCCGCCGTCGAAGGTCTCGAAGAGCGGCGTGTCGTCGGTGACGCCGGGGAAGTAGTCCTTGCCCAGGTTGCCGGCGAAGCCGTGCCGCTCGTCCTCGAAGCCCACCGCGCGGAAGTAGGTGCCGGGCCGGCTGAGCTTCTCGGTGAAGGTCTTCCCGCCGTCCTGGGTCTTGTAGATCTTCCCGCCGCCGTTGACGTACCAGCCCAGCTCCGGGGTGAGGAAGAAGACGTCGTCCTGCTTTCCCTTGTACGGCTCGGTGGCGAGCTTCGCCCACGGCGCGGTGGCGCGGGAGGTGTCCAGCGGGGGACTCGCGGGGGCGGTGGCGCGGCAGCCCGCTGCGAGGAAGGCGACAGTGAAGAGAGTGCGGTGCATGTTCCGCACGCTCTACTCGTCCCACGCGCGGCGCGCGAGTGCTACGGTGCCCTCGCTCGTGCAGTTCGACCTGATCGTCATCGGCGGCGGCGTGAACGGCACCGGCATCGCCCGCGACGCGGCGATGCGCGGGCTGAAGACCCTGATGCTGGAGAAGCGCGACGTGGCCTCGGGCGCGTCGGGCGCCAACTCGGGGATGATCCACGGCGGCATCCGCTACCTCCGCTACGACCGGAAGGTGACGGAGCTGGCCTGCATCGACTCCGGCTACATCCAGCGGATCGTCCCCCACCTCCTCTTCCGCATCCCCTTCATCTACCCGCTCTCCTCCGCCAACCCGGAGCACCGCACCGCCTACGAGCGCTACATCCACTACGGCACCGAAGTGGTGATGGGCATCTACGACCTGTACCAGCCCTACAAGCGCGGGCTGCCGCACGTCCGCCTCTCGCCCGAGGAGGTCTACGACCTGGAGCCGGGCATCCGGCGCAACCTGTTCGCCGGCCTCTCCATGGACGAGTGGGGGATCGACCCGCACCGGCTGTGCGCGCTCAACGCCCAGTCCGCGGCGCGCCACGGCGCCACCGTGCTCACCTATCACCAGGTGCACGGCTTCCTGCGCGGGTCGAATGGGCAGGTGCAGGGCGTCCAGGTCCGCGACGCGCGCACGGGGGCGCACCGCGAGTACCACGGCAAGCTGGTGGTGAACGTGGCGGGCGCCTGGGCGCCGAAGGTGGCGTCCATGGCCGGCGTCACCGTGCGGATGCGCCCGGGCAAGGGCGTGCACCTCACGCTCGACCGGCGCCTCTCCAACTACGGCGTCATCTCCTCCGCGGTGGACGGGCGGCAGATCTTCGTCATGCCGCACGAGCAGACGTCGATCATCGGCACCACCGACGACGACTACTACGGCGACCCGGACGACCTCCGCGTCACCCAGGACGAGGTGGAGTACCTGCTGGAGGGCATCGAGCACGTCTTCCCCTCCATCCGCGAGGCCCGCATCCTCCGCACCTGGGCCGGCATCCGCACCACCTTGTACGAGTACGGCCAGCTGGAGGACGCGCTCTCCCGCGAGCACGCCATCTACGACCACGCCGCCGAGGGCGCCCCCGGCTTCTACACGCTTCTGGGCGGCAAGCTGGCCTCGTTCCGGATCCAGAGCGAGGAATTCACCGACGTGGCGGCGAAGCAGCTGGGCAACGACCAGCCGTGCCGCACGCACGTCGAGGTGCTCCCCGGCGGTGAGGCGTTCCCCAACGTGTCCGCGCTGGCCGAGGCGTACCGGATGCCGGAGCCCATCGTGGGGCGGATGGCGTACCGGCACGGCGCCAACGCGGAGAGGATCTGCGAGCTGGCCGCGGCCGAACCGTCCCTGCGCGCGCCGCTCTGCCGCTGCGAGCAGACCAGCTACGCGGAGGCGGTGTACTGCCTGCGCGAGGAGAACGTCCGCAAGCTCACCGACCTCCGCCGCCGCTGCCGGGTGGGGATGGGGCCGTGCCAGGGCGCGCGGTGCGCCGCGCCCGCCGCCGCGCTGTACGCCCGCGAGCGCGGCCTCTCCTCGTCCGAGGCGCGCGCGGAGCTGCTGGACTTCGTGGGCGCGCGCTTCAAGGGCCGGCGCCCCGTCCTGGACGGCGAGCAGATGGCCCAGGAGGAGCTCAACCGCGGGAACCATTTCACGGTGGGCAACCTGGACGGGAGCGCGCCGCGTGAGTAGCGCGCCGGACGAGGTGGACGTCCTGGTGATCGGCGGCGGGATGGCCGGCGCGGTGGCGGCGCTCTCCGCCGCGCGCGCCGGGGCCAGCGTGCTGGTGGCGCGGCGCGCGCTGGGCGCCACCGCGGTCTCCTCGGGCGCGGTGGACGTGGCGCCGGACCCGACCGCGCCGCCCAGCGACCTCCAGGCCCAGCTCCTGCCGCCCGAGCAGGGCGCGGCCGCCGTGGCGCGGCTCCACCCGGCGCACCCGTACGGCGTCCTGCGCGAGAAGCTCCCGCGCCTGGGCGAATCGCTCCGGTTCCTCGCCTCGTCCCTGCCGGACCTCTTCGACGCGCCCGGCGAGCGCAACGCGCTCCTCCCCACGCCCATGGGCACGGTGAAGCCCTCCGCCATGGCCCAGCGCGCGCAGCGGGGCGCCGACGCCGCCGGGCTGCCGGAGGGAGTGCTGGTGGTCGAATTCCAGGCGCTCCCCTCGTACGACGCCCGGCTGGTGGCCAATGGGCTGGAGGAGGCGGCGCGGGCGCTGGGGCGGAAGCTGGCCGCCGTCCCCTTCACCAGCACGTTCTTCCGCACCGTGGAGGACCCGCACCGCCCGGTGTACGAGCTGGCGGCGATGCTGGACGCGGACGGCGCGGTCGAGGCGCTGGCCTCGGAGCTGAAGCCGCGGCTGCCCAAGGGCATGCAGGCGGTGCTGTTCCCGCCGGTGCTGGGGCGCGCCCGTCCGGACGTGGCGGCGCGGCTGTCGGCGGCCGTGGGGCTGCCCTGCCACGAGCTGCTCTCGGTGGCGCCGTCCGTGCCGGGCGTCCGGCTGCAGGAGGCGCTGGACCGCGCGCTGCGCGGGGCGGGCGTGGAGCTCCGGGAGGGCGCCGCCGAGTGCCGCGACCTGCCGGCCGGGAGCTGGATGGTGGGCGAGCGCCCGGTGGCGGCGCGCGCGGCGGTGCTGGCCACCGGGAAGTTCCTCGGCGGCGGCATCGAACGGGTGGGGCGCTTCCGGGAGTCGGTGCTCGGGCTGCCGGTGTTCGCCGGGACGCGGCGGGTGGGCGAGGAGTACGTGGGCGACCTGCTCGACGAGCGCGTGGAGTCGGACCAGGTCGCCTTCCACGCCGGCGTGCGGATCGACGAGGCGCTGCGCCCGGTGCGCGCGGACGGCGTGCCCGCCTCGCCGTCGCTGTTCGCCGCCGGCTCCGTCATCCGCGGCTACGACCCGGCGAGCGACAAGACCGGGCTGGGGGTGGCCGTCTTCACCGGCTACCTCGCGGGCGAGGCGGCGGCCGCGGCGGCGAAGGGCGTCACGGCTCGAGGAGGCCGGTGACCGTCTCCGCCTCGTCGTAGGGCAGGCCCACCAGCAGCGGCGCGCGCCGCGGGTCCATCGGCGCGGCCACGGCGCGGACGTGGAGGACGTAGGTCGCCTGCGGCGTCATCAGCCCGGGCGGGATCCGGACCCGCGGCACGTCCGTCCAGATGGTGCCCTCCAGGCGCGGCAACTTCTGCCGGGACGGGTCCTGCTGTCGCCAGACGGCCACCTCGTAGCCGGCGGGCGTCCCCAGCGCGGGCGCCGTCCAGGTCACCTCCGGCTGCATCCCCACGCTGGTGAGGCCGGCGGTCGCGTCCTGGCCGTTCACCGCCACCAGCTGCGGGGGGCTGAGCGCCGGCGCCAGCTCGTTGCCGGTCACCGGGAACGGGCGGCGGGTGGCCATCACCACCTTCTCGTACGCGATGGTGCTGCCCGCGTCCCCCAGCTGGAGGACGACGGGGACGATGCCGTTCATCACCGCGTCGGCCTCCAGCGCCCAGGTCGCGGGGTAGGGGGAGCTGTTCGGGGTCTGCGGGTTCACCGTCACGTCGTCCGGCGTGCTCCACCCGGTGCGGTAGGAGGTGGCGCCCGGCCCCGCCGGCCAGATCCCCAGCCGCACGTCCGAGGTGAGGCCGGTGAGCGTGGCGCCGGGACCCAGCTCGCCCACGTGGTCGCCGAAGGCCGCGCCGCGGACCGCGTACTGCGGCGCGCTGCGGGGGTTGATGTCCTTGCAGCCGCCCAGCGAGAGGGTGGTCTCCACGCCGTCCTGCATGTCCAGCGGGAAGTCGAACTGGGCCCGCTTGCCCATCCAGCGGTCGGTGGCGACCTGCCCCCCTCCGTCCGCTCGCGCCTGGTTCTGGGTGCTGTGCTCGAGCTGGACGTAGATGGGGTGGTCGCCCCGCGGCGTCTGGATGAGCCCGGGCGTGGCGGCGGTGGTCCACGGCTGGCTGGTGTCGAGGGACCCGGTGCCGACCGCGGGTGGCGTCCAGCCGGGCAGCGTGGCGAGGTCCACGGCGCCCAGGCCGGCGCCTGCCGAGGTGAGCTGGATCTCGTCCAACGCCTCCCAGCTGTTGAGGCAGCCCACCTGCGAGCGCAGCTTGGTGCCGGGCGAGGGCGCGGTCAGGTCCGGCCGCCCCAGCACGCGCTCGCTCAGGTCGACGAACCCGGCGTCGCTGACGAAGTGGCGCGAGCCCAGGCGGAGCACGTACGCCTGCCCCGGCGGCGCGTCCCAGAACACCATCAACCCGGCGTCCGCCGCGGTGGGCTGGAGGGTGACGAACGTGCCGCCGGTGGTCTCCACCAGCATGTCCAGGTTCGCGGGGACCTCCTGCACCGAGGCCACCGTGCCGTCGTCCAGCGCGTGGAGCGTGGACCGGGCCACCAGCACCGGGGTCAGGGTGGAGGCGTCCTTGCCCGGCGGGGTGAGCACGCACTGCCCGGCGAGGCACACGCCGCGGATGCAGAGGTGCACGTCGTCGCACGCCTTGCCGTCCAGCCAGGGCAGGTCCGGGACCCAGCACGCGACGGCGGCCAGCATCGACGCCGCGGCGAGCGCCAGGTGTATGCGGAGGCGGGACATGCGTTTTCGCAAAATACCTCAGCGCGAAAGCGGACTAGGGTGTCGCCGACCAGGCAGAGGAGGAATACCCGTGAAAGTCGATCGTCAGCTTGGATTCCTGTTGCTGGGCATCTGGCTCGTGGTCTACGGCCTCAGCCAGCTGGTGAGCTTGCACTTCTCCGGCTTGCCGATCCTGATGGGCATCCTGGGCCTGGCGGCCGGAGTGCTGCTGATCATCCGGCGCTAGAACCGGAAGGCGAGCCCGAACAGCCCCTCCACGCCGAACGCCGGCCGGTTGAGCCGCACGTCGATCATCGGCCCCAGCCGCAGGGCGAGGGTGAGGTACAGGTTCCGGTCCAGCGCGTACTCCAGCCCGCCGCCCATGTAGATGGGTAGGTAGAAGGTGGAGTAGCCGCTGAAGGTGATCAGCATGGGCAGCTCCACCGCGGCGTGGAGCGCCAGCGCGTCGCTCAGCGGGATGCCCAGGACGAACGACACCGGGAGCGCGACGCCCAGCTCCGTGTAGGCGTTGCCGCCGGCGCTCGGGAAGTACATGGCGAACCCCGGCGCGAAGTCGACGCCGAAGCTCACCTTGCCGGTGTCGAGCAGCCCCAGGCGGACCAGCCCCTGGAACTTGAGGCCCAGCAGGACGCCGCCCGTCTGGCCTTCCAGGCCGTAGTTGAAGCTGAAGCGGCCACCGAAGGACGCCTTGGGCATGACGCCGGTGAGGTAGGTCGCGGAGATGCCCGGCCAGCCGAACTGGGCGTGAAGCAGGCTGGAGCCGGTGGGGAGCGGATCCCCGCCGAACGCGCTGAAGTGCGATCCACGCTGGGCCAGGGCGGTGGACGAGAGCGCGACGGCGGCCACGACGGCGAGCCGGGAGAGAGAGCGCATGCGGGCGGTTCTAGCGCTGGGGCGGGTCCTTGTCCGCTTTCGGGCCCGGTGGTCCGTGCGCCCACGGACGGAGCGCCGCCACCACCGCGCGGTTGCACGGCGCGGGCACGCCGGCCTCGTCCGCCAGGCGAAGCGCGGCGCCGTTGAGGTGGTCCAGCTCCAGGCGCTTGCCGCGCTGGAGGTCGCCCAGCATGGAGGACCGCGCGCCTGGATCCATCTTGCGGCAGAAGGCGAGCTGGTCATGGGTCACGTCGGGCGGCAGCGGGACGCCGCGGGCCCGGGCCAGCGCCTCCACCTCGCGCATGAGCGCCTCCAGCATGGCGGCGCTCTCCTTCGCCGCGAGCACCGCGCCGATGCTGGTCCGGCACATGGCCGTCATCCCGGAGACGCCGCAGATGAAGAGGAACTTGCTCCACAGCGGCAGGCGCACGTCGCCGGCGAGGGAGACCTTCACCCCCGGCACCGCGAGGGCGTCGGCGGCGCGGCTGGCGGCGCCGGCGTCCCCGGCCTCCAGCGCGCCCAGCGCGAGGGCCAGGGGCGTGTCGGCGCGGACCACGCCCGGCGACTCCAGGCTGGCCACCACGCGCGCGCTCCCGCCCAGCACGCGGGCGCCGGGGGCGCGGGCGCGGAGGCGCTCGGCGGCGTCGATGCCGTTCTGCAGGGGGAGGACGAGGGTGCCGGGGGTGAGGAGCGCCTGGGCGGAGCCCGCGGCCTCCTCGAGGTCGAAGGCCTTCACCGCCATCACCAGGAGGTCGGCGGGGGCGGGCGGCGCGGCGCCCAGGCCGATGAGGTGGAGCGCGTCCGGGGCGGCGCGGGTGACGCCGTCGTGGCCGCGGAGCTCCAGGCCCCGCTCGCGGATGGCGGCGGCGTGGTCCCCGCGGGCGGCGAGCCAGACCTCGTGCCCGGCGTTGGCGAGGCGAACGGCGAGGGTGCCCCCCACGCCCCCCGCCCCGACGATCGCGATGCGCATGGCGCTCCGACGCTAGCTCGTTACGATGGGACGAGGGAGGGCCGCATGTCCTGGCTCGACACGCTGGAGAAGATCCGCATCAAGGACTTCCGGAAGGCCACCTCGAAGGAGCGCGACGAGACCGCGCGCGACGTCATCAACATGACCGCGTACGCCTGCGCGGTGGTGGCGGTGTCGCCGCTGCCCTTCTCC
>Ga0268264_10003501_pt1 | contig 13532 bp, 8 predicted proteins | sample KBSSwiS32_FD_190357 | JGI IMG/M metagenome (GOLD analysis project Ga0268264, IMG submission 190357) | Switchgrass rhizosphere microbial communities from Kellogg Biological Station, Michigan, USA - KBS Switchgrass S3-2 (SPAdes) (version 2) | ecosystem: Host-associated > Plants > Roots >...
ACGGTGGCCACGGCCATCTGGGACAAGGCGGACAAGGAGGACCTCTCCCGCTACGACCGGAGCGACTACCGGGAGATGCTGCACAAGTTCAAGGACTTCATGGTGACCAACGGGCCCACCGGGCTGCCGCCCGAGCGGATCGGCGAGGTGATCTGGACCGCCCTCACCGCTCGCTCTCCCAAGGTGCGCTACGCGGTGGTGCCCGGCGCGTTCGCCAGCTGGATCCTTCCCACCACCCTGCCCAAGCGGATGGTGGACCGGCTGATCGCGGGGCGGCTGGGGCTGGCGCGGAAGCCCTGACCTTCACTTGGGGGGCGGCGCGGCGGCCGCCAGCTCCTTCACCGCCTCCGTGCACTGCTTCTCCCTGGGCTGCAGCTCGACGCAGCGCTGGTACTCCTGGAGCGCCTCCGCGGTCTTCTTCTGGTCCTTGTAGATGTCGCCGAGGGCGCTGTGCGGCCCGTAGAAGGAGGGATCGAAGCGGATGGACTGCTTGAGCGCCTCCTCCGCCTTGGACTTCTGGCCCTTCTTCCACAGCGCGACTCCCAGGTAGTAGAGCGCCACCGGGTTGCGCGCATCGGTGGTGAGGACGCTGCCGAGGACCTTGAGCGACCGGTTCACCAGCTCTTCCTCGGTGAACTGCCCCGCCTCCTTCTGGGCGGTGAAGCCGCGCGCGTACAGGCCCCCGAGCTCGGCTCGCGCCTCCAGCATCGTGGGGTCCTTCCGGGTCGCCTCCTCGAGGGGCTCCACCGCCTGGTGCGGGCTTCCCGTCCGGGAGAGGAGGATGCCCAGCCGCGCCAGCACCGCCGGCTCCCCGGGCGTCGACTTCTGGGCCTCCTTGAGCAGGTGCTCCGCCTGCGAATAGTCGCCCTTGTCCAGGTAGAGATCCGCCAGCCCGGTCCAGGCAGCGCGATTCTGCGGATCCTCCTGGAGCAGCTGCTTGAACGCCGGCTCCGCCTTCTCCGCGACCCGCTTCTTGGCGTACGCCCGCGCGAGATCCAGCCGCGCCTCCGGGGTGGGGTCCAGCTCCACCCGTCGCTCGTACTCGCCTATCGCCCCGTCCAGGTCGCCGTTGGCCCACAGCGCGGCGGCCAGCGAGGCGTGGGCGCCGGCGTCGTCCGGGAGCGCCTTCACCGCCGCCTTGAGCACGTCCACCGCGCCGCTGGCCTTGTTCTGGCCCAGGTAGGCCAGCGCCAGCCCCTTGTACGCGTCCGCGCTCTTGCCGCGGCCGTCGTCCTGCGACAGCTCGATGGCCTTCTTGAACGCCTCCGCCGCCTTGTCGCGCTTGCCGGCCTGCAGGTACAGGTTGCCCAGCTGGGTGTACGGGGCGGAGGCGCGCGGCTTGAGCTCCAGCGCCTTCTCGAACGCCTTGGTGGCGCCGCGGCTATCGCCCAGGTTGAACAGCGCCAGCCCCAGGTTGAACGACGCCTCGGCGAAGCCGGGGTCGGACTTGAGCGCCAGCTTGAACTCCGCCGCGGCCTTCTTGCGGTCTCCCTGCCCGTCCAGCGCCACGCCCAGGTTGTTGTGGGCCCGCGCGTGCGAAGGGTCCACGGCGAGCGCCCGCTTGTACTCGGCGATCGCTCCGGGCACGTTGTTCTCCCGCATCAGGATCACGCCCAGGTTGTAGTGGGCCTCGGCGTCGCCCAGCTCGCTCCGCCCGGCCTGCGCGAGGAGCTCCTTGGCCTCCGCGTACTGGAGCTTCTCCGCCAGCGCCTTGCCCAGGTTCACCTTGGCGGAGACCAGGTTGGGGTCGATGCCCAGGGCCTCCCGGTAGCGGGCGATGGCGTCGTCCGTCTTCCCGGCGGCGTGGAGCGCCTCGCCGAGGTTGAAGCGCACCTCGGCGTTCTTGGGGTCCAGCTCCGCCGCCTTGGCGTACTGCGCCACCGCCTCGTCGTAGTCGTTCAGGCTGCGCGCCAGCAGCCCGCGCTCGGCCCGCAGCGAGACGTCGTCCGGCAGGGTGGAGATGACACCGTCCAGCAGCGACCTGGCCTCCTGGGTGTCGCCGGAGAATCGCAGCGCCCGCGCCAGGAGCACGGCGGCATCGGCGGAGGCGGGGTCCAGCTTGACCAGCGCGCGCAGGGGCGGCACCGCCTTCTTCGGCTCGTTCAGCGCCAGGTAGGTGAAGCCCAGGCGGTAGAGCGCGTCGGTGTCGTCCGGCGCCTCCTGGACGTGCGCCTCCTCCACCGCGGCGGTGCGCTTGAGCGCCTCCTTGTCCGAGGCGGAGGGGCCGGCGGGGGCGGGGCCGGCGGAGAGCAGCGTGGACAGCGCGATGAGGAGGGCGTGCATGGCTCACTCCACGTAGGGGCTGGCGCGGGCGTCGAACGTCTTGCGCGCCAGCGCGGTCTTCTTGGCCTCCCAGTCGGCCTTGGAGGTCTCCGCGCGCTTGTTCTCCTGGGTGACGCGCAGTTGCTTGTTCACCACCTCCGCCTGGCACTGCTTGGGCTGTTCCTCGAAGTCCTTGAGCGGCAGCTTCTCCGCGCCCTCCACCTTCGCCTTGCGGGCGGCGTTCAGCTTGGCCAGCTCGTAGGTGGCCCAGGCGCACTGCAGCGCCAGCTCGTCGCGCTCCTGGACGGCGACGTTCACGTCCTGCCGCGCGCGCAGGTAGTCGATGCGCGACCCCGCCTCGTCCACCGCCAGCCTCGCCACCTCGCGGGAGACGGCGTCGTTGGCCTCGCCCACCTCGCGCTCGGCGGCCACCTTGCGGTCGCGGGCGCGGCGGATGGCGGTGCGGGTGCGCAGCACCTCGCTCTCCGCCTCGTCGCGCTGGTCCACCGCCACCCCGAGGTCGTTCTCCGCCTCGAGCAGCTCGATCCGCACCTCGTATGGGAGCTTGGTCACCAGCTCCGGGGGCACCTTCTTGGCGTACCGCGGGCCGCAGGCGGACAGCAACAGCCCGCACGCCGCGGCCAGCCAGGACCTTGGCCTCATCTCACCTTCCCCTGGAAGTTGTCGTACAGCGTCCGCCCGTCGCCGAACTCCTCGCCGAGCACGAACGTCACCGCGAAGTCCCCCGAGGCCTGTCGATCCACCACCGGGAGGCCGTTGAACGTGAGGTGGCCGCGCTCCATGGCCGGGAACGTCTGCCGCGGGTCGTTGAGCACGTTGCGCGCCAGCGCGCCCCGCTGCACCCCGCCGATGTCCTCCGCCAGGTCGATGGTGAGGGGGTACCCCGCGTCCGCCGCGAAGGGGAGGCGCAGGCCGCGGGCGGAGACCGCCAGCACCAGGTCCTCGCCCCGGTTGTCGTCGGTGGAGGGCTTGGTGTAGCGGACCGTCAGGTCGGACGACCCCATCACCACCTCCACCGACTGGTACCGCATGTCCATCAGCACCGACAGGCTGCCCTGGACGCTCCGCGGCCCGCAGGCCAGGAGCACCAGCAGCAACAGGCAGAGCCCGGCGGCGGCGCGCTTCACTTGCAGGACCTCCACTCCGGGTCCACGTCCGTGCCCGCCAGCCCGCTCACGTCCTTGAGCACGGACAGCTCGCGCTTGGCGCCCTCCGCGTCGCCGTAGCGGCAGCGGAGCGCGGCCAGGTTGGCGCGGGCCTTGGCGTAGGTGGGGTCCGCGTCCAGCGCCTTGCCGTAGGAGGCGCGGGCGCCCATGGCGTCGCCGGAGAGCAGCAGCGCCAGCCCGAGCGCGTTGTGCGCCGAGGCCCGGGTGTCCTGCAGCTCGGTGGCGCGGCCCAGCACCAGCTGCGCCTGGTAGAGCTTGCCCTGGTCCAGGTACGCCATCCCCAGCGCCTCCAGGGAGCCGGCGTCCATGCTGGACTCCACCTTCTTGAGCAGGTCGTCCACCGACGCCGCCCCGGCCGACCCCGGCGCCGCGGAGGGCAGCGGGTTCCGGGGAGCGTCCGTCTTGCTCCGGCAGCCCACCACCGCCTGGGAGAACACCTCCAGCGAGACGGAGCGGGAGAGGCAGAGCTTGAACGCGCTGTCCGCGCGGTCCTTGAGCGGCCCCACCTGCCCGGCCACCACCTTGCGGAACTGCTCCGCCTCCTTGGCGCCCAGGCCCGCCGGCATCGGCGTGTTCTCCAGCGTCTCGGCGATGTGCTGGTACGCCAGGCCCATCTTCCACAGCGACGCCACCGCCCACTCCGCCGACCCCATGGACGCGGCCTGGGTGTAGACGCCCTCCATCTGCTGCAGCGTGGCCACCTTCTGGTCCAGCTGGTCGGACGGGATGGCCTTGAAGGACTTGAAGACGATCTCGCCCAGGTACCAGAGCGCCTTGGCGGTGTCCTCGCTCTGGGCGTTGGGCCCCTTGGTCACCGGGCCCAGCACGGCCACCAGCGGCTCCGGCCGCTCGCCCGCGTTGGCCATCAGCTCCGCCAGCACCGCGGCCGCGCCGGCGTTCTGCTTGTCGACCTTGAGCGCCTGCTCCGCCGCGGAGCGCGCGCGGGCGTTGTCGTGGCCCTTGAGCGCCACCTCCGCCAGCGTGGCCAGCACCTCCGACTTGCGCGACCCGCCCACCGGCGCCGCCGCCTCCAGGTCCTTGACCGCCTCGCGCTGCTGGTTGAGCGCCTGGCGGATGCGCGCCGCCGCCATCCAGCCGTCCAGCGCCGCCGAGTCGGTGCCCAGCTTCTCGCCGACCTGCTCGTACCACTGGGCGGCCTCCTCGAAGCGCGCCGCCTCCGCCGCCTGCCGGCCGTTGGTGAGCAGCACGTCCGCCAGGTACTGGGACTTGGGGTAGGAGGCGATGAACTTGGCCCCCAGCTCGCGCTCCTTCTGCAGGTCGCGCTTGTCGCGCGCGGCGGTGAAGGCCGCGTAGAGCGCCTTCTCGCCGATCTCCGAGCCCTTGTTCTGCTCCGCGACCTGGATCAGGCCCTCCACCACGTCGCCGGTCTGCTGGGCGCTCTGGATCGCCAATTCGCCCAGGGCCTCGGACTTGGCGGCGGTGAGGATCTTCCGGACCTCGTCCTTGAAGGCGGCGGGGAGGGCGGCGGCCAGGAACTTGTTGCCGGTCTCCTCCATGCCCTTGAAGTCGTTGAGCTGGCGGAGCGAGTCCAGCGCCAGGTGGCCGGCCACCGGCGCGTCCTTGAAGCCGGGGTTGTTGACCGCGAAGGCGGAGAACAGCGCCGCGGCCTTGTCGTACTCGCCGTCGTCGTAGTGCGCGCGGGCGATGTTGAACTTCACCTCCACCGAGTGCTCGCTCTTGGGGTAGCGCTCCAGGTACTTGCCGCCCATGATCTTGAGCGCCTGGCGCGCGTCCGCCACCTCGAACGCGGTGAGCTTGTCCACGTTCTCCTGGCGCAGCCCGGTGTAGTAGGCCAGCAGCGCGCCGTAGACCGCGGACTCCAGCCCGGCCGGGTCCTTGGCCTCCGAGTACTGCGCCAGCTCCTCGAACTGCCGCGCCGCCTCCGGGTACGACTTGGCGGCGTAGAGCGCGTCGGCGCGGTTCTTCATGATCGCGATCACGTACTGCTGCGGCCGGAAGAGCTGGAGGTACTCTTTGTAGGCCGCCGCCGCGTCCAGGTAGACCTGCCGCTCGTCCTTCTTCTGGGCGTAGGTGTGCAAGGTGGTGGCCAGGTCGCGCGAGAGCTCCTCCAGCTCCTTGAGCGTCTTGGCGCGGGTGGCCTCGTCCTTGACGGGGTCCGTCTTCACCTCCACCGCGGCGCGCACCAGGTAGCGGATGTCCTCCCCGCGCGGGAGCACCGTGCCCTTGGAGGCCTTGATGGAGTCGTAGATCTTCTCCGCCCGCTCCAGGTCCAGCTCCGGGTCCGGCTGGATGTCCATCAGCCGCCGCAGCGCGGGGATGGCCCACTCGTACTGCTGCTTGATGAAGTAGCGGGTGCCCAGCTTCTCCAGCGCCAGCGCGAAGGTGGCGCGCGAATCGGACAGCTTCTCGAAGTAGTTGATGGCGCCCTTGGGCGGGCGGGACTCGGTGTAGCTGTAGACCAGGTCCAGGAGCGCCTCGCGCTTGACGTTGAGCGACTTCTGCGGGTCCACGCCCGGCAACGGCGGGGAGGCGGCGGCGGCCTCGAAGAAGGGCACCGCCTCGCCGTGCTTGCTCTGGTTGATGCGGATCCAGCCCATCTTGTAGCGGGCCAGGTCGTGCACCGGGGACAGGGGCGCCTCCAGCACCGCCTGGTAGTGCTTCTCCGCCTCGCCCAGGTCCGCCTTGTCGAAGTAGTAGTCGCCCAGGATCTGCTCGGACTCCAGCCTCAGCGGGCTCTTGGGGTACTTCTGGATCAGCTCGCCCAGCGTCTTGATCAGCTCGTCGAACTCGCCCAGCTCCCGCTCCTCGTGCGCCAGGTAGAAGGTCACCTTGTCGCCGTCGTGGAAGTCCGGGTACTCCTTCTGGAGGCGGACGTAGAGCTGCACCGCCTTCTGCTTCATCAGCTTCGTCTCCGGCGAGATGAGCGCGCCCTTCATCCCCTCCGGCCGGCTCTCCGCCTGCAGGGTGTAGATGTAGCGGCTCTTCTCCACGTACAGCTCGGCCAGCCGGAACTGGAGGTCCGGCAGGTAGGGCGCGGAGTGGGACTTGGCGATCAGCTTCTCCGTCTCCAGGATCGACTTGTCGACCTTGTAGATGTCCCGCTTGAGCTTGACGAGGAGGCTCTCCTTCTCCTTCGACTTGGAGACGAGCGGGTTCACGTCGCGCGGGTTCACCGTCACCTGCGCGGCGGCGGGGAGGGCGGCGCAGAGCGCCGCCAGGGCGAGCGCTCTCATTGGTCCACCCCCTCGATGCAGCGGGACTTCAGGCTGACCCGGTAGTCGCGCAGCTCGTCGTTCCAGTACTCGCCGTCGAACGGGAAGCCGACCTGCTTGGGCGTCAGCGGCACCTCCTCGACGTCCTTGGTCAGCCGGGACCCCTTCTTGTAGCGCTCGTAGAGCTTGAGGCCGATCTCGTAGTCCATGATCCGCACCTGTTCGGCGGCGCGCACCAGCTTGTCCGCCTCCAGCCGGACCGACTCCCGCAGCCTCGCCTCGTAGACCCGCTGCGCCTCCGCCACCTCCAGCACGTAGAGGCGGTTGAGGTGGCCGTAGAGCCGGTCGCCGAAGCTGCCGGCGTAGCGGCCCAGGTTCTCGCCCTCCAGCTGGAGCTCCTCGTAGAAGCGGTAGGCGCGCCGGGTGGGGCCGATGGAGGCGGCCGCCCGGACCATGCGCAGGTCGCGGGTGAGGTCGTCGCGCTCGCGGATCGCCTCCAGCGACTCGGCGAACCTGCGCGTCAGCTCCTTGGCGGCGCGCTTGGCCGGCAGGTAGTGGCAGAGGTCGCGGAAGATCGCCGCCCGCAGCAGGTACTTGTCGGGGAGGAACTCGTCGCGGAAGGAGGGCGCGCTCAGGGTGTTGAGGATGCCCATGGACGCGTGGATCTGGCCCAGGTTGTACCGGGTCCACGCCTCCTCCAGGTAGAGCGAGGCCTGGCCGGGGTCCAGGGGCGGCAGCTTCACCTGCAGGTACGCGTCCAGCGCGCCCTGGAAGTCCTTCTTCTCGTAGCGCAGCCGCGCCGCCGCCAGCAGCGCCTCGTTGCGCGTCTCCAGGGAGAGCTTCAGGTCGTGGCCCAGCTCCCAGAAGTCCTGGATCAGCTCCGGGGTGATCTGCTCCTTGGCGTCCTTGAGCCGGGTCACCAGCACCGCGAAGCGCGCGCGCGAGGCGAAGGCGGTGCCCTCGGTGATCTTGGAGAAGTGGGTGTTGGCCCAGCGCTCGTTGCCGGAGCGCAGGTCCAAAAGGCCCTGCTGGTAGTTGGCGTAGTCGCCGGTGTCGCCGCCCACGAAGCCCAGGTCGATCGCGGCGAACACCTGCTCGTCGACCATCACCTCGTCGTGCGGCTTGTCGATCAGCTCGCGCAGGCCCTCCAGCGCGCGCGGGACGACCTCGGGGTTGCTGCGCTCGCGGGCGATGCGGGCCAGGTAGTACGCGCCGGCGTGGGAGAGCTTGAGCTTCACCAGGCTCTCGCCCAGGAAGTACTGCGCCCAGGCGTAGTTCTCGTCCGTCTGGGGCATCGCCTCCAGGAACGCGTAGAACCTCCGCGCCGCCTCCTTGTAGTTGGCGGTGAAGTAGAGGGAGAGGCCCTCGTCGAAGGTCTTGGGGTCCACCTTCTGCGGCAGCGTGGCCGGGGCGGCGGACGAGGGCGTGCCTCCGTCCGGGGCGCCGGCGGGTGGACCGGACGCCGGGGCGGGCGCGGCGGGAGCGGCGGGGGGAGCGGGCGCGGCCGCCAGCAAGGCGGCGACCAGCGCGGCGAAGAGGGCGGATTTCATTCGGGGGAGCCGAAGTTGAGCGCCACGGAGAGGATGATGGTGGGGACGTTGAGGATGTTGACCACCGGGAACTTGAGCGGGATGCAGACGTTGTTGGTGATGTCCAGGCGGTAGCTCACGAACTTGGAGGTGAAGACGCGCACGCCCACGCCCAGGTCCAGCGCCGGGCGGAAGTTCTGGGTGGTCTTGATCAGCGTCCCGCCCACGCTCGCGTACGCCTCGAAGTGCAGCACGCTCTGGTTGAGGAAGCTGGTCTTGCCGTAGATGGGGCTCCACACCAGGTCGGACCCGGCCATCCACTGCACCGTCTCGAAGGCGGTGGGGAGCACGCCGAAGTCGCGCTCCAGCTGCTGGCGGAGCGAGGTGGGGGCCGCGTAGCTGTACATCCCCCGGCCGACCTGCCAGGCGAACGTGTCGGTGAAGTGGAAGGTGTACGTCACCTGCGGGCCGAAGCCCTTGTAGAACGCGTCCAGGGGCAGCGTGCCGACGCCCAGCGAGAGCTCCTGGTTCATCCGGTAGAGCCGCTCCTGCACCGCGGCCACCTTGCCCGGGTTCTCCAGCTCTTCAGCTTGAGCCAGCGCCACCGACGGCAGCAATGCCGCCGCGACGAGAAATGCCTTCATTGAGAAGCTCCAGCGGCCGCCTAGAAGCCGACCGAGTTGAAGAGGAACGGGTAACTGATGATCACCACGCCTCCGCGAGGCTGCGGGAACTGCCACGTCTTGAGCGCCGAGAGGATGCAACCCTCCACGGTTGCGTTCTTCAGCGTCGAGCTCTTGGTCTTGGCGGCGGTCACCGACCCGGTGGTGCCGATGGTCCACTCCAGCACCACCTTGCCCGCCAGCCCGGGGTCCTTGAGGAGGGCGCGCTCGTAGCAGCCGCGGACCTCCTGCAGGTGGGCGTTGATCGTCTTGGCCACCGCTTCCCGGTCGATGTTGCCCTGTGGCACGCCCACCGACCGCGAGGTGGCGTGCGTCACCATCCCGCCCACCGCGCCGTGCCCCACGCCGCCGGCGCCCATCGCGCCGATGCCGCCGCCGCCGCGCCCGCGCAGGATCTCCGCGCCCAGGGTGCCCACGCCGCCCTTGCCGCCGCCGCCCAGGCCGAACGTCCCCAGGCCCGCGTTGGCGATGGGCTGCTTGCCCACCAGTCCGGAGAGGTGGAAGCCCGACTTGGCGTTCTTGGCGCCCGGGCCGTTCCCCAGCTTGTCCACCGCGGCCAGCATGTCGCCCATGGCGGGGCCGGCGGCGGCCAGCTTCGCCAGCTGCTTGAGCGCCTTGGTCTCCGCCGGGGCCGCCTGCACCACCTGCTTGGGCAGTTGCTTGGTGATCTTCTTCTCGGGCTTGGACTCGACGACGGCCTCTTCCTTCTTCTTGATCTTCTCGACCTTCTGCTTCGCCTTCTCCTTCTTCTCCGGCGGCTGGATGGCCAGGCGCACCGCCACCGGGTCCAGGCCCTTGGCGGTGAAGTCCGGCTCCTCGGCGGCCTTGGGCATCATCACCAGCGTGGTGACGCCGCCGCCGCCGATCAGCACCAAAAGGGCGATCAGCAGCCAGGGCAGGCCCTTGAGCGGGTTGACCTTCACCTTCTCCGGGGGCGGGGCGACGGTCGCGTAGAGCGTCATCCCGCCGGAGGTGAAGCGCGCCTGGCCCCCGGAGCCCAGGGTCATGTAGCGGAGGTCGCCGTCCTGGTCGAGCTCGCCGGCGCCGACCGGCTGGAAGTCGGCGCCCTGCCGGCGCTCGATCTTGGCGATGGAGGGGACGAAGAGGCGGTACGAATCCCCCCGCACCTGGGCGATGGCGAACTTGCCCCTGGGGACGCCGTCGAAGCCCCAGTAGGGGAACTCCGGGCCCATGGCGGAGGACCCGAGGATGGGCTTGCCCTTGCGCGAGCTCTCCGGGCCGAAGCTCACCGACCCGTGGCGCGTCCCGCTCCAGTGCAGCTCGTAGTACAGGCGCAGCCCGCTCTTGCCGCGGCCGCCGCCGGTGGGGACCTTGGGCGCCTTGGCGGGCTTGGCCTTGGCCGGCTTGGCCTTCTCGGGCTTCGCCTTCTCCGGCTTCGCCTTTTCCGGGGCCTGCGCGCGCTGCTGCGCGGTGGGCGGGCGGGCCGCCTTCGCCAGCGCCGGCGCGGGGGGCCGCCCCTCTCCGGGCGTGGCGGTGGGCATCTGGCCCTCGCGCACGTGCGCGCCGTTGCCGCGCGCCTTCTTCTGGGGGCGCGCCAGCTCGAGCTCCGGCTCCGGGTCGAGCGCCCCCGGCACGAAGGTGGGCCGGTCGTCCTGGTGCACCACCTCGTTCACGGTGCCCGGCTCCCGCTCCAGCTCGAGCGCGTGCTCGTCGGTGGTGGGCTGCTTCGCGCGCTTCTGCGGCGCCGGCAGCGGGACCTTCTGGGCGATCCGCCGCGCGGAGGCCACCGTCCCCTGCGGCTTGCCGGTGGGCGCCGGGGTGGGGTGCAGCTCCGGCGCGGGGAGGGCGACCTGCGAGGCCGCGTGCGGCACCTGCGGCATCGCCGGCCAGGAGGCGCCCGGCGGCGCGGCGGCGATCGACGGGGCGGAGGGCCGGGGCGGGGCGCCACCGAGGAGCGCGGCCACCTCCGGCGGGACGGCCGGCGCGGCGGTCTTCTGCGCCACCACGCGGATCTTGAGGACGAACGGGCCCACCACCACCTCGTCCATGGACCGGACTTCGCAGGCGGTGACCTTGATCCCGTTGACGTACACGCCGCCGCCCATGTCCTGGATGGCGGCCTTGCCGTTCTGGAAGTAGAGGACGGCCTGCTGCTGCTGGATGGCCGGGTCATCCAGCTTGAGGTCCGACAGCGGGGCGGACCCCACGCTGTAGGAGCCGGGCACGAAGACTTCGGTGCCCACCAGGAGCCCATCGCGCAGGATGACCACCTGGAGAACCACCGGCTGCCCGCTCAACGTTGCAATCCCTCTTGCTGGAGAAGGGGTGGGGAGACTGCGGCTACTGGGTGTCGTACACCGTGGAGAGGATCTCCTGCCGGAAGCTCTCCCGCCTCTTGACCATGGACTTGGTCTGAAGTTCCTTGCGGTCGTACAGGTACACGGCGCCGGACTTGTTGGTCTGGCCCTGGATCAACCGGTCGTCGAAGTCGATGCGGGTGGGCCCGCGCTGCGGCGGGGTGCCCCCGCCTCCGCCGCTGGAGGCGGCCGCCGCGCCCTGGACGCCCTTGGCGCCGCCGCTGCCGATCTCCCCCAGGGGATCGGGGCTCTCCTTCTTCGCCGCCGCCGCGCCGCCGCCCTTGCCGGGGCCTTTCTTGCTGGCGCCCTTCTTGGGGCCGGCGTAGGCGGAGGCCGAGCCCGCAGCCAGCGCGAGCGACAGGAGGAGGGCGGCGGTCTTCAGGAGGCGACCCATGGGAGCGCGCCAACTTAAGCGAACGGCATGCCGCGCTGTCAACGCGGCCAAGTATCGGTTCTGAAATGAATTTGGGCACTTCGGGAAAAGTTGGGGTGTACTGTCCACACCACGTGAGGGGTTCTGTCAACACTCGGCTCATGGGAGCGGTGGCGGCGGCGTTGGTGGTCCTCGGCGTGGGAGTGGCGGCATTTCGAGGGCTCCGATCAAGGCCCTCGCTCCAGTCCGTGGGCCCCCGCCTGGTCAGTAACCAGACCACGCAACCCCTCAGCGTGGTCGGGACCGGCCTTGTGCCCGGCGCCCGGCTCCGCGTGGGCGACGCGATGGTGCCGCTGGAGGTGATCGACGACCGGCACGCCTACGGGCGGCTGCGGCCGCCGGCGCTGCCCGCCTCGGAGCCGCAGCGGACGTTCCAGGCGGCGCTCGAGGGCGGCGAGGGGTCCGCCCCCCTGACGGTGGTGAACGACGCCGCCTTCCCGGACCTGACGGCGCTGGCGGTGCGCGCGGACGGCCACGTCTTCGCCGCGTCCACCACCACCGACGAGCTGTTCGAGCTGGACCCGGAGACCGGCGCCGTGTCCCGGCACGCCGCCTTCGACGGCCCCACCGCCCTGGCCTTCCGCGGGTCGACGCTGGTGGTGGCCCACCGGTTCGACGCGCGGCTCCAGCTGCTGGGCGCCACCGGCCGGGTGGACGCGGTGCCGGCGGCGGCCAACGCGGAGGGCGTGGCGGTGGACCCTCTGGGGGTGGCGTACGTGGCCGAAGACGCCCGCGACACGGTCCTCGCCGTGGACCTCCAGTCCGGCACGTCGCTGTGGCGGCGCGACGTGGACCCCAACCCCAGGGCCCTGGCGCTCGCCCAGGGAACGCTCGCGGTGGGGAGCCTCCAGACGGGACGGGTGGAGCTGCTCTCCACGGACGGAGGCGAGCGCCGGGCGGCCATCGCCCCGCGGCCGGGCACGCCCATCCTGGGCGGCGGGACCGCGGACTACTCGCGGTACGTGATGGGCGGCAAGGCGCAGCGCGGGCTGGCGTTCGCCTCGGGGCACCTGTTCTCCGCCAACTCCGGGCCGAACGTGGGGCCCAACCCGCAGCGGATGGAGGTGAGCGCCAACGGCGGCGTCTCCGAGCTGGATCCGCAGGCGGGGACCGTGCTCCGGCACCGCGGCTTCGGCGCGGGCGTCACCTCGGCGGTGGCGGCGGACGAGGCGGCGGGCCTGCTCTACGCGGCGGACCCGGCGCTGGGCCTGGTCCGGGTGCTGGAGGTGAAGACGCTGGAGCTCAAGCAGGAGATCTCCATCCCCGCGCCCGGCGGGTTCCCGGCCATCCGCCCCGCCTCCGACCTGGGCGTGAAGGGGCGCGCGGGGCCGGAGCTGCACTCGGGGCCCTCGGCGCTGGCGCTGGACGGCGCGCGCCAGCGCCTGTGGGCGCTGGATCGCTTCACCGGCACCGCCGCGGCGATCGACGTCTCCGAGGCGGCCTCGGGGAAGGCGCGCCTGGTGAGGCAATGGCCGCTGTGCGACACGCTGGGGCAACGGGAGCGGCGGCTGGGGCAGGTGCTGTACTTCGCGGACGTGGGCCGGACGTCCATGAGCTGCGACGCCTGCCACCTGGAGGGCCACACCGAGGGCGTGTTCTTCGAGAAGACGCACCCGCTGCGGATCTACCGGGCCACCACGGTGCGGGGCTCGCGCGAGACGCCGCCGTACTTCACCCCCGCGTCCACCTTCAGCCTGGCGGAGACGGCGAGCACGGTGGGCGGGCGCAACCGCTACCACAACCCGGATCCGTCGCCGCCCGAGGTGGAGGCGCTGGCGCTCTACACCGCGGGCGTGACCACGCTGCCCAACCCCTTCGTGGGCGCGGACGGGGCGCCTGTGCCCGGAGCGCTGGAGCTGTTCGACCACCAGCGCGGGCGCCCGCGCGAAGGCCTCAAGCTGTTCGAAGCGCACTGCGCCAGCTGCC